>Ga0302156_10004740_pt1 | contig 9923 bp, 9 predicted proteins | sample I_Bog_N3_2_FD_193503 | JGI IMG/M metagenome (GOLD analysis project Ga0302156, IMG submission 193503) | Peat permafrost microbial communities from Stordalen Mire near Abisko, Sweden - I_Bog_N3_2 | ecosystem: Environmental > Terrestrial > Soil > Wetlands > Peat | place: Sweden: Abisko, Stordalen... | reverse complement strand
TCCTGAACGAAAGGCGCTCCCTTCACATCGCGCAGGCCCAGGTGGCTCTGTCCCTGGGCGTCCGGATCGTTGCCAAGGGCGATGACGGTGCCATCGAGGTGGTGGGCGAACAGGTAGTCCGCGCCATTGTAGCGTGCCGCATAAACGAATTTGCGGAAACGCTCGATTGCCTGCGCTTGGGTGATGCGGTTCGCGTCCACGTCGGCTTCCAGCAGCGTCGCCACGGTGCCTGCGATCTCGACCACGGCCTGGAGCTTGGTGACGCGGTCGCGGATCATGTGTTCACGCGTCAAATACGCGGAGCCCACGAGAAGCGCCGCCAGCGTGAGCATGTGCAATCCACCACCAGCGTCAGAAACTTGAAGCCAGGCGCCCGGCCGCGCAGCGTCGTCATCTGCCTCCCGCCGGCTTTTCCAGTGCCATTCACCGGGGCCGGCCCGAACGTCTGTTTTGAATCTCCTTGCGGGCTGTGCCCAGGCTGGCCGCCCGGCGAAATGCCGATCCGCGCCATTGCCGCGCGCTGCATGAGCAGGCGTGCGAAAGCGGTCCGAAACTTCCGGTCGGTTGAGGCGGTCGTCCGCGACGGCCGCGTTTGCGGACGGCACCACCTGGCACCCGGCACGCCGCGCCTTCCTGCTCCCGATCAAGGCGCTTGCCCGAATGGTTGCCGGCAAGGTCAGGGCGCTCCTGAAAAAGTGCCCAGATCTCGTTGTTCCTGACGCGGTCTGGCGCAAGCCCTGGATCGCCCACGTCACCGCCTGGGGAAGCGGCGAGCAGGCCGTGCTCGACTACCTCGCCCGCTATTGGTCGAGCGTCACACTGCGGCGGCGTGCGGCCCGATGCCTTCGATCGCCAACAAGGCGATCAGTTGCGTCGCGGGCTCGCCGGCAACTCTGGCCCGGCTCGTGCTGGCGGTGACTGTGCTTCCGACCTTCCTGCTCGGCATCCTCCATGGCGAGTTTCAACTGGTCAGGCGACATCTGCTCGGAGCGCTGACCGAAGCGATGACGCAGCATAGGTTGCGATAGTTGTGGTGTCAGGCTGGATCAGGCGGCGGCGAGCGTGCGTCGGCCGCCCCAGTGCATGCGGTGCTGCCGGATCGGCCGGCGCGCTACCCGCCTCAGGAACTACTACAGTATTCTTGGTAGAGCGTCAGGTTCTAATAGTTTGAAACCATCAAATGAACGACATCTCTTACGTTTCTCTCCTTGATAGTCCAAAGATATTTCTTATCAAACTCTTTTATGTTGACGCCCTTGTCAAAATAAAGACTGCGGATAAAGTCTGTTGATTTGATAACCAACATCCAATTTGCCGGCGTCGTCAGTAACCAATCGGCAAGCCGCCTATGATCATCCTGGCCGAAGCACCGCCTTCCGTAGTTGGAATAGTCGGGGTCGTACGGCGGATCCACAAATATGAAATCTCCTGACCCAGGATGGTGCTTCGCAAAAAACGCCCCAAAGTCCATTTTCTCCATCCTGGCCGCGGCAAGTTTTGCCCTGACGGCCGGTGATTTGCAATGACCGATTTTGTCAGCCATAAACTTCTTATTATAACTAATGCCGCCATAAGGCACATTGAACGCGCCAGAGGCATTATACCGGAACATTGCGGCATACGAGTACTCCCGTATGAAAAAGAACACGGCAGACCTTAGCGACCTTCCAAAATCCACATTGCTGAACTGGTTATAAATCCAACGTATATGATAATACACCGCAGCTTTTATGGCCGCCGTGACGTTGGCTACAATGTCTTCGTCGGAAAAAAGTCCGCCTGCAGCCTCTTGTTTTCGTATACGAGAAACTTTGTCGCAGGTGCTGCTAATGATGTCAGGCCACAGGCGGTCGGAGCAGACCTTGGCCGATACCGTGAGCAATCCTTCCCATTCTTCCCTAAATTGCCCGCAAACTGCGTCAATCGAGCGCCCAAAAAACGCTTCCGACCCCGGGTTAAACGCCCGACAGGCAGCCAGGATTCTGACCCGTTCTCCATCGACCGAGTCCTCAATGGTCTTCCACAAACGGTCGAACTGTTGCAGGATTTGGCAGAGGTCACTGCCGCCATCCGCCACCTCGGCATAGAAGTCAATCAATTCGTCCGACAAATCGTTCAGATAAGCCGGCACCCCATCATCCGTCGAAAGAAAGACCGCGCCCCCGCCAAGGAATGGCTCGAAATAATTCCGCATGGCGCTGGGCATACATTTTCTGATTATCTTGAGCTCCTCCGATTTCCCGCCTGGCCACCTTAACAGCGGGGCAATCGGTGTCGGGCGCAGGATCCGAGGCTGGGCGCATTTCACGTGCCGCGGTTTACTGTCGGCAGTGGCGCCTAGTAGGCTCAACAAATCAACCTGCTCTGCGCCTCCAAGGTACTTACGTCTAGCCATCTCTCAACCGCCTTGCAGGACGCCGTTCGAATCGGCTTCAGGCTCATTATACACAACCAACGGCGCGGACAAGCGGGCCGCCAGTGACCGCCCCCCAACGAACGCAAACGACAGGCGCCCGTGCTCAAGGTCATTGCAACTGATCGATCTCAGGATCGCCGCGCAGTGTTTGGCGGAACGGCCTTCTGGCCCGCTCGGCCTCCGCCGGACGTGCCGGACCAGCCGGGACGCTGGCGAGCAAGGGAGACGGATGGCACTGGCGCCAAACAATCTTCTGTCGGACCAGCCTATGGCCGCCATTTGTCATGCGCTGCGCGCATGGCTTGCCGATCCACGCGAGTTGCGCGATCTTGGTCGTCTCATTCGCTTGATCGCGAAGCGTCGGCACGGGTTGGAACAGGCGGAGCTCGACGCATACAGCCGGGCGAAGCGCTTCGTCGCCGACGCAGTGAAGCGAGGGCGTCCAGGCGCAGACGCGGAGGGATACGGCCGGGCTGCCGCCGTGCTTGCATGGTATCGCGACGCGCCGGATGATGATGCCGGCAAAGAAGTGCGCTACGGCCGCGATCTGCTGCGCCACACCTCGGCTCTGATCGCATGGGGGCAGGTGGTGTTTCAGGAAGAAAGTTCATTACGGAACGACCGCATAGACGCCGGGAACATTTTGCGTGAGTCAGAGTGTTTTTCGGCTCAGGAGCATTCGGAAGACCCGGCTGCCGGGCATCCCGGCCTGCGGGAAAAGGCTTTCGCGCCCGTCTAGATCTAGGCGCGGGTTCTCGTAGCCGTCGACACCGGCTACAGCGTGCTTGCCGGCGCGAGCGGCAACGAGGCACCCGCCCTGCTCGCCGCAGCGGAGCTGGCCGACGCCTTGGTCGAGGACCTCTCGATGCCAGGGCTGGACGGTCTTGCCGTCATCCGCACGCACGGCGCAGACACGTCGGTACGAGCTGCCCGCATTGTTGTTGTTGACCGGCTACGCCGGCGACGGTGACGCACCTTGCGGTGAGAGGGGCACGCAGCGGCACCGACCGCAACGGCACGGTTTCGCCGATGGGGGACATTCGCTGGTCGATGGCGGCCGCCCGGCGCGGCAAGTGCGCATGAACACCCGGCCGTCATGAATTGCGCGCCACCGCCGGTTGCTTCACAGGCTGAACGGCGCCTCATGCCTTCAGCTGCTGATCCCCAAAGCGTCATCGGCGGTGCGGGAATGATGCATGTCAATTCAATGGCTTACGCTTCGCCGCCTCTTTTCTGGGCAGTCCCCAGCAAGGCCCGAAAACCGCGGCTCCCGGCGCTCTCAGGCGATATTTTCCCCTAAGTTGTCCACAGAAACTGAGGATAATCTCTCGGGCCCGTGAACGACAGGCGCCCGGAAGGTCTGGGGGGGGGTGATGACAGGCGGTGCCGGTGCCGGTGTGGAACTTTTCGGTCACACAGGGCGGGAATGCGGCAAGACCCGACTGAAGAGCGGCTGCAGCTCCCCGCCTCCATCCTCCTTAATCTTAATGCGGCGGTCGAGATCGCCTTCTTCTTCTCCTGTATCGAAATCGTCGGCTGATGGCTTGCCCGCATCTCACGCGAGGTCAACCCGCAGGCGCCCGACCGGGGGTGACCACGCCACCGCCTCCAGGCGCGCGTAGTGCATCAAGCGGCACCAGCCAGCCGTCCCGCTCGAAATGCCAGAACGTCCAGCCGTTGCAGCTTGGGGCGTTCTGCACCGCGGCGCCCACCTTGTGGATAGAGCCCCGAGTATCACCCGCTACGACTGTCCCGTCGGCGCCGACCACCGCGCTAACCCGGCGCATCCGGTCGTACAGCCCGGTGCCTGGTACCAGCAGCCCGCGCTCAACGAGGCTGCCGAAGCGCACCCGCGGCGCCTCCCGCTTCGAGGGTGCCGTCGCCACGCCGTCCTCCGACACTGGCTGCGCCTGGCGGATGCGCCCGATCGCCGCTTCGGCATAGGCCGGGTGGCGTTCGACGCCGATGAAGGCCCGGTGCAGCCGCTTCGCCACCACCGCGGTGGTGCCGGTGCCGAGGAACGGGTCGAGCACGACGTCCCCGGGCGATGTGCTTGTCAGCAGCACGCGGTGCAACAGCGCCTCCGGCTTCTGGGTCGGATGCAGCTTCAGCCCGTGCTGGTTGTGCAGCCGCTCCGGCCCGGTGCACAGCGGGAAAAACCAGTCGCTGCGCATCTGGATGTCCTCGTCCAGCGCCTTCATCGCCTGGTAGTTGAACTGGTTCCGCGAATCCCGCTGGCGCGCTGCCCAGATCAGCGTCTCGTGCGCGTTGGTGAAACGGCGGCCGCGGAAATTCGGCATCGGGTTGGCCTTGCGCCAGATCACGTCGCTGAGGATCCAGAACCCGAGATCCTGCAGGATGGAGCCGATACGGAAGATGTTGTGGTAGGCGCCGATCACCCACAGCGTGCCATCCCTGCGCAACACACGGCGGCATTCGCCGAGCCAGGCGCGGGTGAAGGCGTCATAGGCATCGAAGTCCATGAAGCGGCGGTCCCAGTCTTCGTCTACCCCGTCCACCAGGCTGTCGTCCGGCCGACGGAGCTCTCCCCACGACTGGAGGTTGTCGGGCGGATCGGCAAACACGCAGTGGACCGAGGCAGGCGGCAGCATGCCCATCATTGGAACGCAATCGCCCAGCAGCACCTGATCCAGCGGCAATTCGCTCACGATCTCCAAGTCGGCTCCCGGGCAAGGCGACGACGTCGCTCTATCGGCCCGTCCGAAGCCGGGTCAATCCAGCAACTCGAGTGGCGAAATGAAGCACCGTCGGCCTGCCTGACTAAGGGCCCGAGCCCAAATAGGCGAATCGCAACAAACGACTCGGGAAGTGGGAAAAAGCAACAGACGGACGTCGAAAGGTTTCGGGCTGCCGGGCATGTGCGGCCGGTCTTGCAAGTGCAGCCTATCTCCCGCGCCCAGATGGTCAAAAACTGGCCGAGTTTCTCGCGATGATGCGGAACCCGTCGTGATTTCTGATTGGCCCGAAGATGTCGCTCACCCGGCGCTGCTGATGGTGGTAGGCCCTGGATGGCGGATGAATTCACTGCGGCTAGCCTGACGTATTTCATGGGTGGTCCGATGACGATAAATGGTAAACAGTAAAGGCGCGCAGGACATAGTGTGCGCCTTATTTCGTCGCAGTTTCATACCGAACATGGCAGGCGTTGGAGGTTACTGAGACGTGGCGAGTTCTGGGACGGAAGCCCCGCAGGTCACGGCCCGGCGGATTGGAAGCCGCGGACACACCGGTCGTTGCAGTTGCGCGACCCGCGGCCACCGGGCCGGGGAGCAGACGTTATCGCACCTGCCTGCTCGGCGTTGTGATGAGGCCAGTGCCGGCGGCGCTTGGTGCGAATCGGAGCGCTGAGCCAGGGTCGCTCCATGACAGCGGTTTCCCCCAGCACGATCCGCTTCTGGCACTTCCAGTGTCCGGAATGCGGCATGAGCGATCTGGAGTTCGGCCATCCCGCCGAGGCTCATGACATCCACTGCGAGGTGTGTTTGGAGGACCAGGACCGAACAGTGAACTTGCGGCGCTGGCCCGCCGGCGGGTCGACGCTGGTCGAAAGACCGCCGCCATCTGCAACGGCCCCAATGCCGGTAGAACGGGCGCGGCTGGCCTGCTGTTGCGCTGTTGACGGAGGTCTTCCGTCCTGAGCTCTACGTATCCGGAGTTCACGCCTATAGTTCATGCGTCATCGAATTTCGCTGTCGAAGAGCGTGTCGTTCAAGGCGAGACCAAGTGGGTGGCGATCCGCGCACGCGGGGCCGAATGGTCGTGGCTCACCCCGGCGGAGGCACTCCAGCTTGGCCGGCTATGGGTCGAGAAATACGGCAGCGGTCCGGGCGGCCAGCCGCCAGCCGCGGAATGAACCGATAGTTCCGGCCGCGGCCGAATCCCCGCATGGTTGGTGCTGGTGGCGGGCGGAGATTTTGCTGGTGGGGTAATTCCTGGCTGAGCCAGGTCGCGGCCGCTGTGCTTGTTTGGTCACATTACACCTAGGCGTCAGAGCGATGCCAGGCGCGATCGAGATAACCCAACCAGAATAGTTCCGCCCGACCCCCGGCAAAGCGGCCAACTCGGCGACGCCAACGTCCGCGAACTGCCATCGGTCTGGGCCGGACTGTCCGGGACCGAGCGTTTCCCGGTTCGTTCCAGGAGTCCGCTTCTAACACGCTGATCTCCCACGGAAATGCGTACCGCAGAAGAAGAGTCATGTAACGTCACCGAATTTATCCCGTTGGATGAGCAGCTTACCGGCCCGCTACCGGAACGGGCGGCGCGGAGATGGGTTGAGAAGGACGGGACACCGTCAGCCCGCAAGGGGCGGCCGATCCCTATCGGCTGCTGGAGGAGGTGGCGTCCGAGGCAAATCTCGCGCGAAGCAGGATGGCGGGTGGTGAGTTCCGATTCGGGACCGCCTCAATGTACATGACCAGGAGAAAGCACACCTGAGGGAGCTTGGACAAGTCTCGGAAATGAGACGGTTACATGGGCACGCTTCCGGCGCCACGCGTGGCCTCGGAAATCGCCTTGACGTAACCGGTCACATCCCCCGGTCAGGCGGCGGGGCTCTGCGCCGGAACCTTTGGATGTGGCGCGCCGGTACGTGCTGCCGCGATGAGGTCGCGGGCGTAGGTCCAGGGATCGACCTTCCGTTTCCGGCAGGTTTCCACGACGGTCATGGCCGCAGCGTAGAAGCGGCTTCCTTCATCTGTCCTGGTGCCGAACCCTATGAGCCTGGCCAGAACAACATGGCGCAGCGCCCGCTCGGCATCGTTGTTGGTTGCCGGTAGCAGGGGATCCATGACAAAGGCGATGATGGCATCCCAGTCGTTGAGAATCTCACGCGCGAGGGCGCGCACCTTCTCGTCGATGTCGTGCTGATTGCACTGACAGTTCCATTTGATGCGGGCGATCAGGCGTTTGATCGCCTTATCGGCTTTTTCATCCCGATCCGGCGGGTCATTTTCGGCAACCCTTTCGATCAGCCTTCGTAAATCCCTAACCAAATCTCGTCCGAAACCAGAGCCATTGTGGTAGTAGCCTTCAGCGATAGCTACAGCTTTCCGGATGAGGTGGGCGAGACATCGTTGCCTTCGTGGATAACTCCGATAGGCCATATAGCCATCGGTCACGAGCCAGCCGAGAAAGGCCTCGGTGACGAGTTCGACCAAGCTGTCCTTGCCCCGGCTGCCGATGCGGAAAATGACCGCGGTCGCCGTGACCATCACCCACATCCATAGGAGCTTGCCCTTCTGGTACCAGGGCGTCTCGTCAAGGTTGGCAAGCCCGGCGGATTGCACCTCCGCGATGAGTTCCTCAACGACCGGCTCCGAGGCCAGGCCGAACTCATGGATGCAGCGGTTGACCGTGGCCTTGCTCAGCTCCAGCCCAAGCCAATCGAGCAGGAACTCCCTGACTTTGTCGCGCGACAGCCGCATGCGGATTGCCATCGCGGCGATGAAGGTCGCCAGCATCGGCCCGACCAGGCAGCGTTCGGTCAACAGCAGATCGCGCTTGCGGCTTTCGATCTGCGAAGACATCCCCGTGCCCGGTGCGGCCACCGTCTCATGACCGCAGTCGCAGCGCACGGCGAAATAGCAGTGCTTCTTCGCGCTGATCTGAAGCGCCATATCCCCGCGCTCGAGATCGAATACGTTATGCGCGCTGACCAGGCGGCTCGGCTTTTCGGCGTCCAGCATGGCATGGCAGGCGCCACATTCGTCCGGGCGATGCGGCACCTCACCGTGCACCACGATCGGCTGGCTCCGCCAGAAGCCCGGCATGCCGGGCCGCTTCCCGGACGGCTTCTCGGGCTTCTTCTCAACCTGCGGGATGATCGGCGCTGTCTCAGGCTTCGCCCCTCTGGGCGCGGCTTCCTGCCCACCGCCGCCACCGGCAGGGCTGCCGCCGTGATCCCGCTGATACGGAGAGTTACTCGATGGAGGACGCGAACTGTTGGACGAATCCGCGGCAGCTTGGTTCGCGAGGCGCCGCACCATGTCCGCCGCCGCCACCAGGTAAACAATGAGATCCGGCCGCGACATAAGCGTCGCGGTCTCAAGATCAATCACCGCAATCTGGTCTATCGTCAGCTTGGTCACACATCGGGTAGAGTCCGTATCGTTCCGCGGATCAACCCCTATTTTTGATTCCAGAGGGAATCGCAGCCATGCGGAAAATGGCGGTTCCGGCGCCCCCTGATGTACGATTCATAGGTCGGTTGTCGATGAGCGGAGGTTGGCATGCTTTGGAAACGAGGCCGGGCCTAAGCCCAAGACCTGCGCGAACGGGTGTTCGCGGCGTTCGATGCGGGTTTTCCCGTGGGACAGATCGCCGCCATGCTGTTGGTCAGCGTCTCGTAGGTCTCCAAGGCCCTCACCCGTCGCCAGACCACCGGCGGAACCGAAGCGCGACCACAGCGGTGTGCCAGTCAGCGGTGACCCGGAACGGGGGGGGGTGTGACCGGTTACGCCTTGACTTGTTTCAGCCCGCATCCGGGCTTTGGCCGCCGTTCGCCGTGACGGCGATTCGCGCCGCTTCCGCTCTCATTTTTGGCAGGCCGCAACGGACCCGTGCCGCCTGCTCTTTGGCGGTCCTTGGTCTCAGCGCTCCGGGGGGACCCCGTGTTGGACACCGCAGGCCGCCCCGCTGGAAGAGCCGCGTCGTGGGCCATCCTCGCCCGTGTCATGGCTGCCAGCATTTCACGTCCATCGGGTGTCAGGCCGTACGGGGCGTGCCGCGCTCCGGTCACGGTCCGAACCGCTTTTTTGCGCTTGAGGTATTGCATAAGGGCGTTGATCGATTCCTGCGGAATCGCCAGCCCGAAGCCGATGTCCCGCGTGCGTGTCGGCCCCCGGTTTTCCAGGTACGACAGCACGCCGCGGACCCGTTCAGACCGGAACGGTGGCGTCGGGATGTCGGCGCGACGCACGGTCGCTGACCGCTGCCAATGGCTCGATCCAGCCGCAGTCAGCCGATACAGATCGCCGCGGCAGGAGGCTCCGCTCTTCTCGAGGAGACCCGCCTCGCACAAGGATTCCGCAAGCGCGGCAACTTTGATGGCATCGATCTTTGCTGCAACCGCAACCCTCCAGAGAGTCGTTGCATCGGTCTCCGGAAACGCGGACAGAACACGCTCCTGATCCTGCCGCAGCAAAGCCGTGGGCTCGTCCGTGAGCGCGATTGCAAAGGTCGGACAATTCGGGTCGGCGAACCGTATGAGGCCGAATGCCGACACGGCAGCCACCAGTTGGTTGACACGCTGGCGCGTCAAGTTGAGCAGCGCCGGCAATTCTGCTCCCCGTCGAGGCCGGTCGAGCAAAGCCAACAAACGAGCCGCCGAGCTGCCAGGGACGAGAGCTGTGAGTGGCTTTTGGCCGCGCGTCCGCAGAGTGGGGGCGATAGATATGACCGCCCGCTTCCCACGGGGCGTGAGATTCCAAATTCGGCCGCCGTCGGTGGTGGCGAGACCTAACGAAACAAGTTTCCTGAGAGCCTT
>Ga0302156_10004730_pt1 | contig 9936 bp, 8 predicted proteins | sample I_Bog_N3_2_FD_193503 | JGI IMG/M metagenome (GOLD analysis project Ga0302156, IMG submission 193503) | Peat permafrost microbial communities from Stordalen Mire near Abisko, Sweden - I_Bog_N3_2 | ecosystem: Environmental > Terrestrial > Soil > Wetlands > Peat | place: Sweden: Abisko, Stordalen... | reverse complement strand
TTCGATCATCTGCCCACAGGAAGAACGCAGCAACCTGGTGAGCGCTGCCCGCTACCTGGACGGCAAGATGCGTGAAATCCGCAGCAGCGGTAAAGTCATCGGCGCCGATCGCATCGCGGTGATGGCCGCCCTGAACATTACTCACGATTTGCTGCATAAGCAGGAACGGCCTGATGTGCAGGCCAGCGGCTCGACGCGCGAGCAGGTGCGCGACCTGCTGGAGCGGGTCGATCTGGTACTTTCTACCGATCCAGAGCCACCCAAGGGCTGATTGCAGCGTCGGTTTCGGGTATACTCGCCCCACTCCCTGGCGTGCTTGCCAGTCGGCGATGTCCCTGAGCCGATTCGCACTACCCTGGAAGTTACACGTTGGGCTGGTGTGCATGTCCGCTAGACGGAAAGCCTTAAAGCCTACTGTTTCTTCCACCTTGAACTTTCGGGTTCAAGGGCTAAGTCGACAGCGGTTCTGTCGGGGAGCCTGATTCCCAAATCCAATGCCAGTCCTAGGACTGGCATTGTTTTATGAGCCGAAAACCATGACCGAACCTGCGCCGCTTTCCCGCCCGCAACTTCGACGCATGCTGCGCAAAGCCCGCCGCGCCCTGACGCCCAGCGAGCAACGCCAGGCCGCCCTGGGCCTGTATCGGCAACTGGCACAGCACCCGCTGTTTCGCCGGGCCAAACACATCTCCTTGTATCTACCGACGGACGGTGAAATCGATCCGCGCCTGCTGCTGCGCGCTGCACAGCGCCGGGGCAAGGCGACGTACCTGCCGGTGCTCAGCGCGTGGCCGCGAACCAAGATGGTGTTCCAGCGAGTGCGGCCCGGCGAAAAGCTGAGGCCCAACCGTTTTCGCATCCTCGAGCCACAGGTAAATGCCAGCCGGCAACGCAAGGTCTGGGCGCTGGACCTGGTACTGCTGCCGCTGGTGGGATTCGATGACGTGGGCGGACGGCTGGGCATGGGCGGCGGTTTCTATGACCGCAGCCTGGCCTACATGGCCCGCCGGAAATCCTGGCGCAAGCCGACGCTATTGGGCCTGGCCCATGAATGCCAGAAGGTCGAACGTTTGGCGCAGGCAAGCTGGGATGTACCGCTTGAGGGCACAGTCACCGATAAGGATTGGTATATAGCAGAGACGCTACTGGAATCAGCAGCGCCTTGAAGACGGGTCAGCGCTTGAACGGTTGCGGCTGTTGCTGTGCGAGTTCAATCGGTGCGTCAGTCTTGTTCGACCACAAGCTCTGCGCATAGCCGGTGGTCACGACACCAAGGCCAAACAAAATAACCAATATCCATAGTAAATCCGGTTTGCGTTTCATCGATTGCCCCCCTTCAGGCATCTTGCACACGATGACAGCAACGTTCCATAAGTAGTCCGTGCCAGCTGCGTCAAGCTCAAAACCCCGGCATTCTGCGTTAACGTGAACCAACACGCAAACCTTGACGCCAACCGACCGTCGGTTTGTCATAAAATTGCCGGACAACTTTCCCAATCGACTTTTGAGGAGCGAAAACATGGCCTATTGGCTGATGAAATCCGAGCCCGATGAATTGTCCATCAAGGGCCTGGAAAAGCTCGGCGAAGCCCGTTGGGACGGGGTGCGCAACTATCAGGCGCGCAACTTCCTGCGCGCGATGGCGGTGGGTGACCAGTTCTTCTTTTATCACTCCAGCTGCCCGGAGCCGGGGATTGCCGGCATCGGTAAAATCGTCGAGGCGGCGTACCCGGACCCGACCGCACTGGAGCCTGACAGCCATTACTTTGACGCCAAGGCCAGCCCTGAAAAAAACCCGTGGAGCGCGATCAACGTCGCCCACGTCGAGACCTTCCCGAAGGTCCTGGGGCTGGGCTATCTGAAACAGCAAATCGCCCTCGCCGAACTGCCCCTGGTGCAAAAAGGCAGCCGCCTTTCGGTGATGCCGGTCACCGCCGAGCAGTGGGCCGCCGTACTCGGCCTGCGCTGAACAGCAGAACCCTGCGGTCACGCCCATGGCGCATGCATCTGTGCGCCAACCGGGTTAGGCTGGCGCTTCATTTGACCCGCATCAAGGGCCTTCGGGCAGGATCGGTCAAACTAGGACGCTAACGCCGCAGGATGCACCCATGTCGACGAATCACCGCACCTCCCATCTTTTCGCCATTCCATTGATTGTCTTGCTGCTGGCCGCCGGCGGCTTTGGCTACTGGAAATCCACTCAGGACCGCCTGCCCGAAGGCTTGAGCATGGGCAATGGCCGGCTGGAATCGACCGAAGTGCAGATCGCCGCCAAGATCCCCGGGCGCCTCGCCGAAGTGCGGGTGGACGAAGGCGACAAGGTGCTCAAGGGCCAACTGCTGGCACGCATGGACACCCGCACCCTGGAAGCCCAACGCGCCCAGGCCGAAGCCGAAGTGCTGCGGGCCAGGGAAAATTTCGCCGCCGCCCAAGCCAATGTGCAACTGCGCCAGAGCGAACAACTGCTGGCCAGCCAGGAACTCAGGCGCACCCAGGAACTGTACAAGCGCGGCTTCGCCAGCGGCCAGTTGATCGACCAGCAGCAAGCCCGACAGAACACCGGCAACGCTGCCGTGGTCGCCGCCCAAGCCCAGGTCAACTCGGTAAAGGCCGCCATTGGCGCCGCCCAGGCCCAGGTCGCGCAGCTCACCAGCGAAATCGAAGACAGCAGCCTACGGGCGCCCATCGACGGCATCATCCAGCTGCGCCTGGCCGAACCCGGCGAAGTGCTCGGTGCCGGTGGCCGCGTGTTGCTGCTGATCGATCCCAACGACCAATACATGAACCTGTATCTGCCCGCTTCAGTCACAGGCGCTTTGACCGTGGGCAGCGACGCGCGGATCGTCCTCGACGCCCTGCCGAAGCAACCGCTGCCGGCGAAAATCAGTTTTGTCGCGGCCAAGTCGCAGTTCACCCCCAAGGAAGTGGAAACCCGCGACGAGCGCCAGAAGCTGGTGTTCCGGGTCAAACTGCGCCTGACCCAACCGAGCGCCGTGCCCCAAGCCAAACCGGGCATGCCCGGCGCCGGTTACGTGCGCACCGCTGACCTGGACTGGCCGGCCAACCTGCAATGAGCGGCCTGGCGCTGCACGCCACGGGCATCAACCACCGCTACGGCAAGCAGCAGGCGCTGATCGACATCGCCTTCAGCCTGCCCGCTGGCACCCGCTGCGGCCTGATCGGCCCGGACGGCGCCGGCAAGTCGAGTTTGCTGGGCTTGATTGCCGGGGTTAAAAAGCTTCAGGAAGGTCAACTGGACGTGCTCGGCGGTTCCATCGAAGACCGCCGACATCGCAACAGCCTGTACCCGCGCATCGCCTTCATGCCCCAAGGCCTGGGCGGCAACCTGTACCCCGAGCTGTCCATCAGCGAGAACATCCGCTTCTTCGCCACACTGTTCGGCCTGTCGAAAGCCGATTGCGACCAGCGCATGCACAACCTGCTGCTGGCCACCGACCTCGCGCGCTTTGCCGAGCGCCCCGCCGGCAAACTCTCCGGCGGCATGAAACAGAAACTCGGCCTGTGCTGCGCACTGATCCACGACCCGGATTTGTTGATCCTCGACGAACCCACCACCGGCGTCGACCCCCTGTCCCGTCGGCGCTTCTGGGAACTGGTGGAAACCGTACGCAGCGAACGCCCGCAACTGACACTGCTGGTGGCCACGGCCTACATGGAGGAAGCCGAGCAGTTCGAACACTGCCTGATGCTCGACCGCGGCAAGCTGATCGCCGACGGCCTGAGCAGCGAACTCGCCGCCGCAACGCCCAGCGGCAAACTGGACGAAGCCTTCACCCATTTCCAGGGCGACAGCACCCATAACAACGAACCGTTAGTGATTCCGCCACGGGAAAGCGGTAACACCGACATCGCCATCGAAGCCCACGACCTGACACTGCGCTTCGGCGATTTCACGGCGGTGGACAAAGTCAGCTTCGCCATTGGCCGGGGCGAGATCTTTGGCTTCCTCGGCTCCAACGGCTGCGGCAAGACCACCACCATGAAAGTCCTCACCGGCCTGATGCCGGCCACCGAGGGTACCGCCACGCTGCTCGGCAACCCGGTCAACGCCAAGGACCTGGCCACCCGCAAGCGCGTGGGTTTCATGTCGCAAAGCTTCTCGCTGTACGGCGAGCTCAGCGTGCGCCAGAACCTGGTGTTGCATGCGCAGTTGTTCGACCTGCCCAAGGCCGAAAGCGGCCAGCGCATCGATGAGTTGATCAAGCGTTTTGACCTGGGGGACGTTGCCGAACAGCCTTCCGGCGAATTGCCCCTGGGTTTACGCCAGCGCTTGTCCCTGGCGGTGGCGGTGCTGCACCGCCCGGAAGTGCTGATCCTCGATGAGCCGACCTCGGGCGTCGACCCGGCCGCGCGGGATGACTTCTGGCGGCTGCTGATCGAACTGTCCCGGGAACAGGGCGTGACGATCTTCCTGTCCACGCACTTCATGAACGAAGCCCAGCGCTGCGACCGCATCTCGCTGATGCACGCGGGCAAGGTACTGGCCTGCGACACGCCGGACGCGCTGCAACAGCAATTCCACGGCGAGACCCTGGAAGCAGCGTTCGTCACCTGCCTGGAACAGGCCCAAGGCGCGCCCGAAGCGGCCACCGCGCCCACCGGAACCGTCAGCGAACCCATGACGCCGCCCGTCAGCAAGCGCGGGTTCAGCGTCGCCCGCCTGTTGGCCGTGGCCAGCCGCGAAGGCAAGGAGCTGCTGCGGGACAAAGTGCGCATGGCCTTCGCCCTGCTGGGCGCGATTTTCATGATGGTGATCTTCGGCTACGGCATTTCCCTGGACGTGGAAAAGCTCGCCTTCGCTGTCTACGACCAGGATCAAACGCCGCAAAGCCGCGCCTATCTGGAAGCCTTTCGCAGTTCGCGTTATTTCGCCGAACAGCCGCCGATCACCGATTCCAACGAGTTGCACAAACGCCTGCAACGCTCGGAAATCAAACTGGCGCTGGAGATTCCGCCGGGGTTCGGCCGTGACCTCTACGCCGGCCGCCAACCCGCCGTGGCTGCCTGGCTCGATGGCGGCATGCCGTTCCGTGCGGAAACCAGCCGCAATTATGTCGAGGCCGTGCACCAAGCCAATCTCCAACAACTGGCCGAACTGAACAGCACACCTCTCAACCAACAGGCCGCCGCCAAACTGGAAACCCGCTTTCGCTACAACCAGGACGTGGTCAGCGTGAACGCCATCGGCCCGGGCGTGATGGCGCTGATCCTCGCCTTCATCCCGGCGATGCTCACGGCCCTGGGGATTGTGCGCGAAAAAGAACTGGGCTCGATCACCAACTTCTACGCCACACCGCTGACCCGCCTGGAATTTCTACTGGGTAAGCAGGCGCCGTACCTGGCCGTGAGCCTGATCAACCTGGGGCTGCTGGTGGCGATGAACCGCTGGCTGTTCGGCGTGCCGTTCAAGGGCAGCGGTGTGACCCTGGCCTTCGGCGGCCTGTTGTATGTGCTGGCCACCACCAGCATGGGCCTGCTGATTTCCGCATTCACCCGCACCCAGATCGCGGCGATCCTCGGCACCATGATCATCACCAGCCTGCCGACCATCCAGTTCTCCGGACTGATCGTGCCGCGCTCGTCCCTGGAAGGCGCCGCCGCGTTGATGGGCATGCTGTTCCCGGCGGGCTACTTCCTCGACATTGCGGTGGGCACCTTTACCAAGGCCCTCGACCTGCGCCAGTTGTGGCCGCAGTGCCTGGCGCTGTTCGGGTTCTTCCTGGGGTTCACCGGGCTTAGCCTGATCATGCTCAAGAAGCAGGAGGCCTGATGCACAAGTTCGCCCATATCCTGCGCCTCGGCATCAAGGAACTGACCAGCCTGCGCCACGACAGCGTGTTGCTGCTGTTCCTGTTCTACGCCTTCACCGTCGCCATCTATATGCCCGCCGCCGGTTCGGTGATCGGCGTGCACAACGCCAGCGTGGCCTTTGTGGATGAAGACCACAGCGCGCTGTCCCGGCAACTGGCCGAAGCCCTGCAACCGCCGGAGTTCCAGGCGGCGGTGCCATTGCCCTATGACCAGTTGGACAAGGTGATGGACAGCGGCCAGTACACCTTCGTGATCAACGTGCCGGCGAACTTCCAGGCCGACCTGTTGGCCGGGCGCCAGCCGGGGGTGCAGGTCAACGTCGATGCCACGGCCATGAGCCAGGCATTCATGGGCGCCGGGTATATCGGGCGGATTTTCCAGCGGGAATTGCTGACCTATGGCGGCCAGGCTGATGCCGCCCAAAGGAGCCCTGCGCTGCTGACCACCCGGGCGCTGTTCAATACCAATCTGGAAGGCGGCTGGTTTCTGGCGGTGATTCAGATCGTCAACAACATCACCATTCTCGCCATCGTGCTGACCGGCACCGCGCTGCTGCGTGAGCGGGAACACGGCACCCTCGACCATCTGCTGGTGCTGCCACTGACGGCACTGGAAATCATGCTGGCGAAAATCTGGAGCAACATGCTGGTGGTGGTGCTGTGCACCTGGCTGTCGCTGGAAGTGGTGGTGAAAGGTCTGCTCGGTGTGCCGCTGGCCGGGTCGCTGACTTTGTTCTTGCTGGTGACGGCGCTTTACCTGTTTGCCAGTACTGCACTCGGCATCTTTCTCGCCACCCTCGCCCGCTCGACACCGCAGTTCGGCCTGCTGGCAATCCCGGTGATTATCCCGATGCTGCTGTTGTCCGGGGGCAGCACGCCACTGGACAGCATGCCGCAGTGGTTGCAGTGGGTGATGCAGGGCTCGCCGTCGACGCACTTTGTGAGCCTGAGTGCGGCGATTCTGTTCCGGGATGCCGGCGTGAGCGTGGTGTGGCCGGACTTGTTGGCGCTGGCGGGGATCGGGTTGTTGTTCTTTGCGGTGGCGTTGGCGCGGTTCAGGAAGAGCCTGGCTTCCTGAGGTGCCTGTCAGGGCCTCTTCGCGAGCAAACCCGCTCCCACATTCAACCGCATTCTCATGTTAGAACTCGGTCAAGTGTGGGAGCGGGCTTGCTCGCGAAGGGCGCGAAGCGACCGGCTTACTGGATGATCAGGTTGTTGAACAACAGATCCTCAACCTGCGGCTTGCCGGTCTCGTCGTTCATTACTTGCTGGGTCTGCTTCAGGGCTTCCTGGCGCAGCTTTTCCTTGCCGTCGACGCTGCTCATAGCGTCGCTGGTTTGCTGAGTAAACAGCGCCACCAACTGGTTGCGAATCAACGCATCGTTGGCTTTGACGGCGGCCGCCGCCTCGGGGCCGGTGACACGCAGGGCGATATCCGCCTTGAATACCTTCAGCTTCGCGGTGCCATCCAGGCCGTAATTACCGACGAACGGCGGGTTCAGGCTGATATAGCTGACCTTCGGCGCTTCGCCTTCTTTGGCTTCTTCGGCCAGGGCTGCCGTCGGCAGTGTCAGGGCCAGCATCAACAGGATCCACGCTTTCACAATTCATTCCTCAATTCGGTTGCCCAGTAGCATAACGCTAGCAGCCCTGAGCACAAGCTTATGGCGACTTATCAGGCCGGGGCATGCTCGTTGACCCGTCGCCCTGCCCACCTACACTTATCGGCCAACACGCCAAAAGGAATAGTCCGATGAAAGCTGTGCTGTGCAAAGCCTTCGGCCCCGCCGAAACCCTGGTGCTGGAAGACGTCGAAAGCCCGGCGATCAAGAAGAACGAAATCCTGTTGGACGTGCATGCCGCCGGGGTCAATTTCCCGGACACCCTGATCATCGAGGGTAAATACCAGTTCAAGCCGCCCTTCCCGTTTTCGCCGGGCGGTGAAGCGGCGGGCGTGGTCAGCGAAGTCGGTGAGAACGTCAGCCACCTGAAGGTCGGTGACCGGGTGATGGCGTTGACCGGCTGGGGCAGCTTCGCCGAGCAGGTCGCCGTGCCGGGCTACAACGTACTGCCGATCCCGCCGAGCATGGACTTCAACACCGCCGCTGCGTTCAGCATGACCTACGGCACGTCGATGCATGCACTGAAGCAACGGGCCAACCTGCAGCCTGGGGAAACCTTGTTGGTGCTCGGCGCTTCCGGCGGTGTCGGCCTGGCCGCAGTGGAGATCGGCAAGGCCATGGGCGCCCGGGTGATCGCCGCTGCCAGCAGCGCCGACAAGCTTGCCGTGGCCAAGGCGGCCGGTGCCGATGAGTTGATCAACTACAGCGAAGCCAGCCTCAAGGACGAAATCAAACGCCTGACCGGCGGCAACGGTGTGGATGTGATCTACGATCCAGTAGGCGGCGACCTGTTCGACCAGGCCATCCGCGGCATCGCCTGGAATGGCCGGTTGCTGGTGGTGGGTTTTGCCAGCGGGCGCATTCCGGAATTGCCGGTGAACCTGGCGCTGCTCAAGGGCGCGGCGGTGGTCGGGGTGTTCTGGGGCTCGTTTGCCCAGCGCCAGCCGCAGGACAATGCCGCCAACTTCCAGCAACTGTTCGGCTGGTTTGCCGAAGGCAAGCTGAAGCCGTTGGTGTCCCAGGTGTACCCGCTGGAGCAGGCCGCGCAGGCGATTAATGACCTCGGCCAGCGTAAGGCTGTCGGCAAGGTCGTGGTGCAGCTACGCTGACGATTGTTTCATTTTGTCCGCGAGGTGCCTGGGCCCATGATCGGCCGAGGCACTCATTCATTGGCAGGAAGAAAAATGGTCACACGGCTGCGCGCGCTGTTTCTGGGGGTCTTGATGGTGGTATCGGCCCAAGCCCTCGCCCATAAAGAAGACAAGGATGTACGTGGGCTGAGCAATGTGACGGTGCTAATCGTGCGCCACGCGGAAAAACCCGATGAAGGCCCGTTGCTAAGCCCCAAAGGCGAACAAAGGGCGGCAGCCTATGCCAGCTATTTCGACCCGCTGCTGTTGAACGGCATCTCCGTGGTGCCCCAGCGGCTGATCGCTACCAGCGACAGCAAGGACAGCTCCCGCCCTCGCCTGACCCTGACACCGCTGGCCCAGCGTCTGCAGCTCCCGCTTGAAACGCCCTACTCCGACGATCAAGTCGGCAAGCTGGTGAAGTCCCTGCGCAAGTCCAACCAAGCCCAGACCGTATTGATCGCCTGGCACCACGGGCATATCGACAAGCTGATCGAAGCCTTTGGCGGTGACGGCCCGGCGCTGACCGGCATGAAGAAATGGCCGGAAAATGTGTATGACTGGCTGATCGTGTTGCGCTTCGACGAACAGGGCCAACTGGTGGAGTCCCGCAGCCAGAAAGTCCAGGAACACCTGCTTCCGGGCGATATCGCAGCTACCATCCCCTGATCATTGGTCCAGTCCCTGTGCTTGCCACAGGGATTGGGCTCACCCCGATACATTTAGAAACATCCCCTCCCTGAACGCGCCCCTCACTTGTCCCTGAGCGACATGTTCGTAAAAGAACATGCAATTGCACTCAATTCCTATGCCCGCAGATAAGAGGCGGTGCTATTTTCGGTAACGAAACTGTAACATTCGCATCCGCAGTCAAAACAAGAAATTTGGAGCTCTTGAATGTTTGCTTTCTTCCGCCCTGCCGCACACCAGGCGCCCCTGCCTGAGGAAAAAATAGACAGCACGTATCGACGCCTGCGCTGGCAGATCTTCGCCGGTATTTTCTTCGGTTACGCCGGGTACTACCTGCTGCGCAAGAACTTCTCCCTGGCCATGCCGTACCTGATCGACGAGGGTTACACCCGTGGCCAGCTGGGCCTGGCGATGTCGGCGATTGCAATTGCCTACGGCCTGTCCAAGTTCCTCATGGGCCTGGTGTCCGACCGCTCCAACCCGCGCTACTTCCTGCCTTTCGGCCTGCTGGTGTCCGCCGGGGTAATGTTCATTTTCGGTTTCGCACCTTGGGCCACGTCCAGCGTGACCATGATGTTCATTTTGCTGTTCATCAACGGTTGGGCCCAGGGCATGGGCTGGCCGCCAAGTGGGCGGACCATGGTGCACTGGTGGTCGCAGAAG
>Ga0302156_10004727_pt1 | contig 9940 bp, 5 predicted proteins | sample I_Bog_N3_2_FD_193503 | JGI IMG/M metagenome (GOLD analysis project Ga0302156, IMG submission 193503) | Peat permafrost microbial communities from Stordalen Mire near Abisko, Sweden - I_Bog_N3_2 | ecosystem: Environmental > Terrestrial > Soil > Wetlands > Peat | place: Sweden: Abisko, Stordalen... | reverse complement strand
CGTAAAACCCTTCTCCATACAACGGTACCCTTCTATGATGCTCAAGTCCTTCAGCTCCCCATGTGGCGTAAGGTGATATGGGAAGATTTTTTCGTCATCAGACGCTTGACTAACGCCGTCATGCCGTATTTTTTCCGCAGCGGCCAGAATAAGAGGAAACGTAATGCCGTTTTTTAGCGCAGGATGACAGTTGCATGGATTATCCCGGCCTATGAATTCCAGCCCTTGCGTTGTCAAGCCGCCATCCACCGCGATATAGCGCTGAAGATACCACCACGAGACCTGAGGTCTGCCCATAATATGATCGAGTAGTTGCTGCTGATCTATCCAGTGCTGTTTCTGTGGCTGTTTCTGTGGCTGTTTCTGTGGCGCAGGCAACATGAGCCGCAGTTCCTGCGCCAATTTCATCTGCCGCTGTCCTTCCTGAGCTTGCGCCTGATCCCCGGGCAGCAACTGCGCAACATCGACAACAGATCTGCCTGGCCCTGCCAGCGCCCATTCAGAACAACTAAAGGCGCCCGTCATCGGCAACCCTGGACGTTGTGTCTGCGCCAGACTGGCACTGTCGACATCGCTGGCATAGGCATAGGAGAAGGTGATCGGGGTGATTGGTGAAAGTGGCATGCTTGGCTCACGTCAAATGAAAGTGTGACTGTGCATCATTTTCGGCCGACAGCACCTTCAAAATACATCCCCTATGTGGTCAGTCATACCCGTTGATCGCGCAAAATTTCTACGACTTGCGCGCCTGGGATCATGGAGCGCGCTGCCCAGCGTCGGCGGCATGCTGGAGCACGGTATTGCGGCGTTTTGTTGGGCGCGTTAAAACGCCAGCTTGAGCCCGATCTGCAAACTATAGCTCTTGCTATGCGAAGCATCGATGCTGGTTTGCGCACTGGCGCGCACATTGACCATCAGATTTTTGCTGACCTCGCCATCGGCTCCCGCCGTGATGGCGGCACGGGTTCCGCAAAGCTGATCAGTAAACACCGTATCCGTCGCGTTCGATGTGATGAAGTGGGTTGTCGAGGCCGGACCGCTGTTGTTCAATATATCCAGCGCCAACCACACCGTGGCGTCATGTCCATAGTGATCCGGCTGCTCGGTTTTCGACAGGCGCAGCCCCAGCCGTGAGGCGGCACTAAAACCGGCATCGATGCTCACGTTGGTGGCGGCGTCATCCGCGAAGCTACGTATTTTGAGGCTCTGCAATGACACCTGTGCCTGCGGCGTCATTGCTACCCCATTGCCAAGATCTAAGGCCTGGCCGATTTCAACCGATCCCAATATGCCTGCTCCATGGGTGGACACAGCCAGATTATTGACCAACTTGCCTGCAATACCGTATCCAGATAGCCGCCGCTGCCGTCCAGACGGGTAAAGTAAGCACCCAGGCTATACCCCTGCAGGGTATTGCGACCAGTCCGTGCATTCGCGCTGCCATCGACATTGGCTGTACTTTGCCCGCTGGCGAAATACAACCCGGCACTGTCGCGTCCTGCGCCGCGCGCCTGCACATACACATCGCTGCCCGCTTGCACGCCGTAAATATCGGTTTGCTGTGCGATTGCGCCACTGGTGCCAGCCTGATCATCGGTCTGCCCAAACAGCCTCTCCCAGGCATAGGTATCGTTTTTTCTCGCCAACTGGTCGAGCGCTCCCATGCGTTGCTGCAAACTGCCTGCCACAACTTCTCCGTAACGCAGGCCCTGCACACCCAAAGCGCCATACAGGGAAGTTTCTGGGCGCACGCTGCTGACCAGGAACCAGTCTTGCGCGCTCTCGCTACCACCGCGTTGCAGAGTATATTGATAGACACCCGCATACAATATCCCGCCTGCCAGCGTAAAAGCCGTCGCTGCAGTGGTCGCATTATTTTCCGTGTCGACCACTTTGATGCCGTCGCCAGTGGTTTGTGCCCCGGCTCCGCCGCTGTTGACGATGTGCAACTTGGTCGTGCCGCTGGCAGTCCCGCCATCGATGATGATTTGATCCGTCACGGAAGCACTGTTTCCCACCACCGCATACAGGTTGACCGTGCCGCCCTGCCCCACCCAGTTGCTGGCCGTGAGTGTGCGCCCAGCGCTCAGCGTCGACGTCGGCGCCACAAAGTTGATCGTGCCTGCCAGCGTCATGTTGCTAAGCACCGAGCTGGCGGTCATGTTCCAAGCGCTTGACGTATCGATCGTCACATCGACCGGGTCAATGCTGCCGGTCAGACGGGCGCCATGGACCAAGGACAACGTGCTGCCCGCCTGGCCGATCACGTTGCTGACCAGTTGCGCGCCGCCCTCTGCGCCATCCAGGATCAGCGTGCCAGCGGCAAGCTCGGTATTGCCGGTGTAAGCAAGATTGCCGCTAAGCGTGAGCGTACTGCCGCCGTTTTTTTCCAAACCACCACTGCCACTAATATTGCCGCCAAAAGCGAGATTCTCGGTCTCGTTGATGATCAACGTCTGCTTGCCCAGGGCCACTGCGCTGCCGGCCACACCGCTGAAATTATTGATGCTGGCACCGGCCGTCGTCGTGCTGATATCGAGCATGGCTCCGGGTGCCTCCAGACTCACGCTGCTGCTGCTGTCAATACTGCCGCTGCCGGACAAGGCCAGCACGCCGGCGGCGACCGTGGTGGGACCAGTGTAGGTATTGACGCCGCTGAGGGTCAAGCTGTTGTTGCTGGACTGGAGCAGCGCCCCGCCGGTAGCCCCTGACAAGGCCGCATCCTGGATGACGCCGTTGAATACCCCGCCCCCCTGAATCGTCAATGCCGTATTGCCCAGCGCGATGATACTGTGGACACCCTTGTCGGTGAGCGTGCCGATGGTCGCTGTAGCGCCATTTAGGCCCGACAGGTCGAGTGTGGCATCTTGCGCGCCTGATGCGAACACCAGATTGCCGCGATGCAGATTTGCCTCGGCCTGGAGTACCAGGGTGCCTTGCCCTAGTGTGGTGGCGCCGATGTAATCATTGACGCCGCTCAAAATCAGCGTGCCTGCACCGGTTTTGGTAAAACCAAAACCGGCAGTGCCATCTGTACCCGTAATGCCGCCCTCCCATTTGGTGCTATTGCCAGCCGTCACGTCCATCGTACCGTCCGCTGCCAGCACCAGCACCCGCGCACTGGAGAAGCTGCCGTCGACACGCAGGGTGCCACCGGACAGAATGACTTCACGACTGATGCTCGTATTGCCCAGCAGATCATCGCGGCTCACCGTCAGAATACCGTCCTCGATGCGCGTATTGCCAACATAGGTGTTGGCAGTGCCGCCCAGTATGGTTTCGCCCGGCGTGTCTTTGACCACAAACACGCCATCGGTATCATCGGGGAAGCTGCCGCCGGCGCCAATGGTGACATTGTAGGTGCCCGGTTGCAGATGGATCACATCGTTTGCGCCGATCACGCCACCTTCCCCGGCAGGCCCGATATCGGTAATCACCAGGCTGCTCCAATCAGTCGATACCGGGCTGTTGGACAAGTCAAGCCAACCGCCATTGAGCAAAATCTGTTTATTGAGCGATGGGTTGATCGTCTCGCGCAGGGCCAGCACGCCGGCGTTGATGGTGGTGGTGCCGGTATAGCTCAGGGCATTCTCGCCATTCAAAAACTGCGTGAAATCACCATCCTTGACGAGATTGCCGCTGCCGCTGATGGTCCCCTCATAACTCACCGTGGTCGGGGAACCGTTGCCGGTCAAGGTCAGGGTCGCTGCCGCAAGATCAATGGTGCCGGTGCCGCTTGAGGCGATCCTGGCGACCGACTGGTTGTAGCCGTTGAGCAGGAAGCTCGCACCGACGTCCAGTGTCAGACTTTGGCTAAAGGCAATGCTATTGGTCGTGCCGGCGCTCAAGGTCCCGCTGCTCACCTCCATGGCGCCGGAAAAAGTATTGCTGCCGGATAAGGTCAGCGTGCCATCACCGGTTTTGATCACCCCTCCCGCGCCTTGTATGCTGCCGCCAAAGCTGGTGTCGAGCGAGTCATTGACGGTCAGTGTCGTGTTACCCAACAGCATTGTCGTACCTGCCACACCACGGAGATTGTTGACCTGAGTACTGCCACCGTTCACTCCAGACACATCGACAGTGCCGCCATTGAGGATGAGCGCATTGCTGCTGCCGATACTGCCATTGCCGCTCAATGCCAGCGTGCCGGCATTGATGCTGGTGTTGCCGCTATAGGTATTTTTCGCTGACAGCGTGAGCGTGCCTGTACCGGCCATGTTCAGGTTGTTGCCGTCATCGGCACGGTCGGCAAGGACCTCATCGACGGTGAAATTGCCGCTATTGAGGGTGAAGTTGCCAGTCGGCGTCGTCAGTGAGTTCCAGGCCAGGCTGTAGCCCAGGACAAGATTATTGCCGCGTGAAATTTCCCCGTATCGCAGGTAGTCATAGCCTGATACTGGTTGATCCTGCAGCGTGGTCGTCAAATTTCCGCTGATACCCCCGGTCGTCGCAATCAGGATGTGGTCCTCAGAGGCGAGCTGACTCGCACTGACAGGAGGTGCGGACAACGTATAGTTGCTCACGACCAAGGTGCCGCTCAGACTGGCATTGTTGGCGCTAATGACAGGGCCGGTATAACTACCGAGGTTAATATTGAGGGTGCTACCTGCAGCCTGGGTGTAGGCACCAGCCACGTTGTATCGTGCACCCGGACCAAAACCGAGGGTCCCGCTGGAGAGCGCCAAACTGCCCGCGCTGCGGCTGGCGGTGCCGGTCAACATGAGTGTTCCGCCAGCGCCCTCCACATTCAGGTTGCCAGCGCCACTGATGACGCCGCTGCTGGTGAGTGTCTGACCGGCATCATTGATGCTGCCATTGCCATTGAGCACGATATTACGCGACATGCCAAAAGAGCTGAGTACCTCCAGTTGGCCCGTACCTTGACTAATGTTCGAACCTACCGTGACCCCGGCTGCACCGAATGTCAACGCGTTGGCAGCACTGCCCAAGGCAGCATCGGCGCTAATGATCAATGTGCCATCGTAAATGGTCCACGGCGTGGACTGCGAAGTGGTGTTCGTCAATTGCCACGAACCGCTGCCGGTTTTTTGGAAGGTGCTGAAGCCGCGGTATTGCAGGTCAATCAGCCCGACATTGAATTGCCCCTGCAAGCTGGCATCGAGCGCGTCCAACGCGAAGATATTATTGCCAAAGGCGGCCACAACGTTACCGTTGATCAAGCTGCCCTTTTCCAACTCCAGACGATTGTTGCCACCAGTGAAATAGATCGCATTGGCCTGGCTGCCATCACCATTCATACCGCCATTGATGGTACCTGAGTTGATGATTTGAAGGTTCGCGCCCTCAATGCCTATACCACCGGCAGAGACACCGATGCCATTGGCCCCCGTTGCACCGCCTTTGCCGCCGCTGACGGCAGCCGAGTTATTGATAATAGAATTCAGGCCAGTGATGCCATTGCCACCGCTTGCACCTATTCGGCCGTTATTTGCCTGATCACCATTGCCGCCATTGCCGCCATCGCCGCCAGTAGTGATTGAATAAAGACCCAAGTCAAGCGTGACATTAGTAATCACAATAGCGGAGCCGCCCTGGCCGCCAAAACCCGCACCGCCATTAGCCAGCGAGTTACCTCCATTGCCGCCAGGACCGCCGACAATTATTCCTCTGTTGAGCGCTGTGCCATTGCTGAGCACCACGCCGGCACCACCGCCGCCGCCGCCGCCGCCATCCGCACCGGACGAAGAACTGTTAGTGGGGCTGCCACCGTTGCCACCATTGCCGCCGAAGATCGCAGTGCCAACGCCAGCCAATGAGCTGCCGACAAAACCATCGCCGCCGCCGCCGCCGCCGCTAGCGCCATAAGACGGGCAATTTACCAGATTGCTACAAGAGGCATTACCAGCCGCACCACCCGCATTACCGAAAGGACTGAGTGCAGAACCGGGTCCCCCGCCCGCGCCGGGAGCGCCACTGTTGCCAGTACCATCACTCACGCGCCCCTGACTGCCTGAACCGCCGGCACCAACCGCAGTGCCGTTTCCTGCGGAAGGAATATCAACGGTTCCCACGCCGCCAAGACCGTTAACGCCACCTCCCCCGCCAGGGGCGCCATTGTAGCCATATCTCTCATTGTAGCCACTATAATTGCCTCCATTTCCATCTGCAATGGCAGACATGGAGCATCCCATCATCATCACTGCTACGATTACTGCATGGCATCCGAAAAATGAGTGCGGGCAAAAAAAAAAGCAGATACTGCACTCTTGCAAGTAGATTTTCCATTCGCACGTGCAATCTCAGAGACAACCTGAAACAAGTTCAATCCGCGATTCCAGACCACTCGATAGCAATGATTCATGATGGCGCTCTCAGTAAGTTGGTATACCAATGGATCCAGCGCCACAAAAGGAGACACGGCTTAGCGCGCGTAAGATGCGACGACGAAGACAACACCAACGCCGTAAGCGGTGTTTTGTAGGCATTCGTAGTTATTGAAAATAATCTTACGATTACTTTTTAGGAACCAACGAAGCAGTCTGAAAAACCACTGCGCAATCATGATTTGCAGGTAAAAAAATAGAAATACGCACCTCAGCGCAGGCATACGCCAAGCACCGGTTGGCAAACGCCATGGCCGGCACCACTGACTTGCCGTTGCGCGTCAACAATGGCAACACCGGCATGCAAACGGCAACGGGAGTAAAATCATGCATCGCAACAATCGATCATTTCCGATTGCCTCAGCCTGCCCCCGCATCAACTCACCGCCCCGCTATGTCAGAAGACGTCTTACGCCCCACTACTGCGACCACCCAGGTCGCAGCGACCTCGACCGCCGCAACCAGCATCCGTCAACAGTCCGTCATCGTGCAGATTCTGTCGACGGTCTTGTTCACCTTCCTGGCCTACCTGACCATCGGCATCCCGCTCGCGGTGCTGCCCGGCTATGTTCATCTGGATCTGGGCTACAGCTCCTTCATCGCCGGCCTGTCGATCAGCGTGCAATACCTGTCGACCTTCGCCACCCGTGCTCAGGCCGGCCGCATGGTCGACACCAACGGCCCCAAGCAAACCGTGATGCGCGGCATGCAGGCCTGCGCCGCCAGCGGCGCCTTTCTGATTCTGTCGGCCTGGTCTGTGGAATTGCCATGGCTGAGTTTGTCGCTGCTGCTGGTGAGCCGCTTCTGCCTTGGCATCGGCGAGAGCCTGATCGGCACCGGCGCCATCATCTGGGGCATAGGCCGTATCGGTGCGGCTCACACTGCACGCATGATTTCCTGGAACGGTATCGCCACCTACGGCGCGCTGGCGCTGGGCGCGCCGCTGGGGGTCGCGTTGCAGCATCTGTTCGGCTTTGCTGCAATCGGTTTTGCGGCGCTCATCCTGTCCATCATTGGCTATCTGGCAGCGCGGCCGCGTCCGACGGTGCCGGTGGTGCGCGGCGAGCGATTGGCGTTCAGACTGGTGCTGCGCCGGGTGCTGCCGTATGGCCTCGGCCTGGCGCTGGGCACCATCGGTTTCGGTGCCATTGCCACCTTCATCACCTTGTATTACGCCAGCCACCAATGGCCCAACGCAGCGTTTTCGCTGACCCTGTTCGGCAGTTTTTTTGTCGGCTCGCGCTTGCTGTTCGCCAATGCGATCAACCGTTTCGGCGGCTTCCGGGTGGCAATCATTTCGTTCCTGGTCGAAGCGCTTGGCCTGGCCATCCTGTGGCTGGCCACTTCGGCTGACATGGCCATGCTTGGCGCCGCGCTGGCCGGTTTCGGCTTTGCGCTGATCTTTCCGTCGCTGGGAGTCGAAGCAGTGGGTCTGGTCGAAGCCTCAAACCGCGGTGCGGCGCTCGGCGCCTATTCGGTTTTTCTTGACCTGGCGCTGGGCATCACCGGTCCGCTGGCGGGCTTGATCGTGGGCCAGTTCGGCTATGAAGAAGTATTCCTGTTCGCCGCTATCGGCGCGCTATGCGCCGTGGCGCTGACCATTTCACTCTACCGGCGCAAACAGCTCACCGGCACAGCCTAGGATAGGATATCTGGCATAAAATAACCGGGTTGCATTCCATTACCTCAAGGAGCAAAACAATGGCAAAAAAGAACGTGGCAGCGATCGATATCGGCATCAACGACAAGGACCGCAAGAAGATCGCCGACGGTCTGAGCAAACTGCTGGCCGACACCTATACGCTGTACTTGAAGACCCATAATTTTCACTGGAACGTCACCGGCCCGATGTTCAACACGCTGCACCTGATGTTCGAAGGGCAATACACCGAACTGTCGCTGGCGGTGGACCTGATTGCCGAGCGCATCCGCGCGCTGGGCTATCCGGCGCCGGGCTCCTACAAGGAATTCGCCAAGCTGTCGTCCATTCCCGAAGCCGACGGCGTGCCCGTGGCCGAAGAAATGATCCGCCAATTGGTGGCCGGACAAGAAGCCGTCACCCGCACTGCGCGTTCGCTCTTTCCGACCGTGGATGCTGCCGCCGATGAACCGACCGCCGACCTGCTGACCCAGCGCATGCAACTGCATGAAAAAAATGCCTGGATGCTGCGCAGCCTGCTGGAAGCCTGATCACTCGCGGTTAATCTGCCGAGCAAGAAAAATGCCGCTGCATCGCCAAGATGTCAGCGGCATTTTTTTCGGCACAAGCGCGGCTTAAAACAATTGCGCAAAACGGCGCGCAGCTGCCTGCACATCCTCAGTCATATACACGCTGCTGATGGCTGCCACCATGTCGCATCCCTGCGCCATCAAGGGCAGGCAATTTTCCTGCGTCATGCCGCCGATGACCACTACTGGCAAGGGGATGTCGCGTTTGGATTCGGCCACGATGGCCGGCACGGTCTTGAATTCATATTTTTTCACGCGCGACGGATAAAAACCACCGAATGCGACATACGTCGCCCCGGCCTGCCAGGCCTCATGCGCCAGTTGTAGCGTGCCATAGCAGGAAGCGCCGACGATCTTGTCCGCTCCGACCTGCGCGCGCACCACGGCGACACGGGCATCGGTGCCACCGACGTGGATGCCGTCAGCGTCAAGTGACAGACACAGATCGACATGATCATTAATGACGAACGGCACGCCATGACGGCGACAGACTTGCAGCAAGGCAGCGGCCTGCTGCTGGCGCTGGGCGGCGTCGGCTGTTTTGTGACGATATTGCACCAGCGTGGCGCCACCACGGATGGCTTGCTCGGTAGCCGCCACCAGTTTGCCGGTGTCATCCCAGTCGGGCGTGACGATGTACAGGCCGTGCAAAGACCATTGCTTGGCGATTGGCGTCATATAGTTGCTCCTGCAAAAAGAGGGACGCGATTGGGAATGCGTTGACCCGGCGCAATCGCATACGAAGTCGCCAAGGCATGCTGGCAATAGTGCTGCGCAGCAGCGATGGCATCCTGCATGCCCAGTCCCAGCGCCAACTGCGCCGATAAGGCGGCTGCCAGGGTGCAGCCGCTGCCGTGGAACTCATCCGACAGACGCGGCCAGCTCCAGCGCGCATAGGCCGCATCGGGGCCGAACCAGCGATTGACCACGTCCTGCTGTTGCGGGCCATGACCACCTTTGAGGAGGACATGCCCACAGCCGCGCTGCATCAGCAAAGCGGCCTGTTGCTCCGGCGTATATTGGCTGCCGCACAGGCGATTGGCTTCGTTGAGATTGGGCGTGATGACCGTGGCCAGCGCATACAAGGGAGCAATCGCCAGCCCAGCATCGTCGCTCGACAAGGCGTCGCCGTGACCATTAGCCAGCACCGGATCGAAGACCACCGGCAAGTCTGGCTGGCGCAGGCGCAATTGTGTAATCAGGGCGGCAACGGTTTCGGCATTGCGATGATTGCCGATGATGCCCAGCTTGACGGCGCGTATGTCGAAACGATCGATGAGCACTTGGGCCTGATGCCGGATCAATTCCGCATCCAGCGGGTGCACCGCGAAGACACGGACGTTGTCCTGCACGGTGAGCACCGTCGG
>Ga0302156_10004720_pt1 | contig 9950 bp, 9 predicted proteins | sample I_Bog_N3_2_FD_193503 | JGI IMG/M metagenome (GOLD analysis project Ga0302156, IMG submission 193503) | Peat permafrost microbial communities from Stordalen Mire near Abisko, Sweden - I_Bog_N3_2 | ecosystem: Environmental > Terrestrial > Soil > Wetlands > Peat | place: Sweden: Abisko, Stordalen... | reverse complement strand
ACTGATCATGGTCCCGTTGCTGGCCTGGGCCACCGGTAGCCGCTATTACATCGCCCGGACCAGCGACCCGTTGCTGCTGCGGCCGGTGCAGCCAAGTACGCAGGTCACCTGTGGTCTGTGCAGCAATCCGTTTGAAGTCGCGGACATGGCGTTCTGTCCGGCCTACAGCACGCCTATCTGCTCGTTGTGCTGTTCGCTGGATGCGCGTTGCGGCGATCGTTGCAAACCCCAGGGGCGACTGTCCGCGCAGTTCGAATCGCTGCTGCGATGGTTATTGCCCAGCACCATGGTCCCGCGCCTGCACACCCGGTTGATGCATTACCTCGGTCTATTGCTGGTGCTGATCCTGATGCTTAGCGGTGCCCTTGCGCTGATCTATGGCCAGGCGTCCCAGGGGCTGCCCCATTCGGCGACCTTGTATCAGGCGTTTTTCAAGGCCTTCCTGACCCTCTCGATGCTGGCCGCGATCCTCGCCTGGTGGATCGTCCTGACCCGGGAAAGCCGCCATGTGGCCCAGGAAGAATCGACTCGCCAGACGCAATTACTGATGCAGGAAATCGCCGCCCACCGAGTCACCGACCAGGCCCTGCAGGATGCCAAGGAAGCCTCCGAGGCAGCCAATGCGGCCAAGAGTCGCTATATCACCGGGCTGTCCCATGAACTGCGCACGCCGCTCAACAGCATCCTTGGTTTTACCCAGAACCTGCAGCGCGACGCGGCCATGCCGGAACAGCACCAGGATGCCCTGGCGACCATTCTGCGCAGTGGTTCGCACCTGCTGTCGCTGATCGACGGCCTGCTCGATGTGGCCAAAATCGAGGCCGGCAAGCTGCGCCTGGAACTGACGGAGATTCCGTTCCCGGAACTGATCCACGACCTGGAGTTGATGTTCACTCCACAGGCCCAGGAGAAAGGCCTGCGCTTTCGCCTGGAACTGATCGGCAAGATGCCGGCGGTGGTGCGCGGCGATGAAAAACGTGTGCGGCAGATCCTGATCAACCTGCTGGGCAATGCGGTGAATTTCACCGACAGCGGCGAGGTTTGCCTGCGGGTCAGCTATATGCGGGAAACCGCGAACTTCGAGATTATCGACACTGGTATCGGTATCGACCCCGAGCATATCGAGCGGATCTTCCAGCCGTTCGAGCGCGGCGACCTGATGCGCCAGGACAAGGGCGTCGGCCTGGGCCTGACCATCACCCGCATGCTCACCTCGCTGATGGGCGGCGAGTTGCAGGTCCGAAGCCAGCAGGACAAGGGCACCTGCTTCCAGGTGCGGCTGTTTCTCTCCCAGGTACGCGCGCCCCAGGCCGTGGTCCATGTCGAGCACGACATCATCGGCTACCAGGGACCACGACGCCGGGTGCTGGTGGTGGACGATCATGTGGACCATCGCAAGGTGCTCAACGGCATGCTCACGCCGCTGGGCTTCGAAGTGGTGCAGGCCAGCAACGGCCAGGAAGCGATTCGTCAGGTGGCGTTGCTGGGGCCGGACCTGATCCTGATGGACCTGTCGATGCCGACCATGGATGGCTGGGAAACCAGCCGCCTGATCCGCCGCAATGCGCTGTCCACGGTGCCAATCATCGTGATCTCGGCCAATGCCTTCAGCGACGAGCGCAACCTGGCCAGCGCCTGCAATGACTACCTGGCCAAACCGGTGCGCACGCCGGAGTTGCTGGAGCGAATTCAGAAGCAACTTGATCTGCATTGGGTTCGGCGTGAAAAGCCGGCACTGGCGGCACTCCCCGAACCCTGGGTCTTGCCCTCACACCCTGACCTTGTCGCCCTCGGCGAACTCAGCGCCATTGGCTATGTCCGTGGCTTGCAGGAAAAGCTCGACAGCATCCAGGCTGAAGCGCCGGACACAGCGGCTTTTATCGGGTCGATCCGCAAACTGCTGAAGAACTTTCGCCTGGACGAAATCAACCGCACCCTCAAGGAGGCAGAAGATGAATGCACTGACCACAGTCGCTGAACCCGGTGTCGTGCTGATTGTGGATGACACGCCGGACAATCTTGCCCTGCTCTCCGATGCACTGAACGATGCCGGTTATATGGTGCTGGTGGCGCTGGATGGGTTGAGTGCGTTGAACCGGATTGAGCGTCGACGCCCGGACCTGATCCTGCTGGATGCGATGATGCCGGGGCTGGATGGGTTTGAGACCTGTCGGCGGATCAAGGCGCAGCCGGAGAGTGCTGATATTCCGGTGCTGTTCATGACTGCGCTGACGGAGAGTCGGCATGTGGTTCAGGGGTTTGAGGTGGGTGGCAGTGATTACGTGACCAAGCCGATTCAGATCGATGAGGTGCTGGCTCGGGTTGCGGCGCACCTGCGGACTTCACGTATTTTGCATTCGGCGCGGGCGGCTTCGCAGCCAGTGGCGGCCTTGAGCCTGAATGATGAGCCGGCCAGTCAGGTGTTGTCGGCACGCTTTCAACTGACGGGGCGTGAGGTGGAGGTGCTGCGCTGGGTGGCCTGTGGAAAAACCAATCGCGATATCGGCACCATTCTGGATCTGAGCCCGCGTACGGTGAACAAACATCTGGAGCATGTGTATATCAAGCTGGGGGTGGAGACTCGGACGGCGGCGACTTCGGTGGTGCTGTCGGCGATGACGGAGCATCGGCGGCATCCAATCCAGTGACTTCACATGTGGCTATGGAGCGCTGAATGACGATGAGAAAATTCATTTTCAGTGATCTTGCGGAGCCAGCAAGATAACTCGCTTTCCCTCGCGTGAAATTTCCTAGAAAATCCTGAGCGCTTGTGCCTGCCAATTTCGGTGGCTAGTCTTCAGTCGTCACTGCACATCAGTGATCGGGTTTAGTAGCCCGCCGTTTGACTAGGCGCAAAGTGCCCCCTTCAGCAAGGCGATGTCTTTCGACCTGCGCTTTATGGTGGCCGTGCGCAGGGCGCCTTCGGGTGCGCCGGGCCTAGTCACCGGTCTACTAACCTGCGTTCGGCCGCCACCCTTGAATCGTTTAGTAGCGATGGTAGCGGCTCCGTACTGACCGACCAGGAGTCACGTAGCATGTTCAAAATCACTCCCAACCCACCGGAAACATCCGGTATCGACCCACAAGCCGCTGATCGCGCTTTGGCGTACTACATACTGCCTCAAGGCGACGGTCCAAAACGCCCAGGTGTCACAGGAACACAAAACCAAACCCCTGCTCTGCAAAGCCGAGAAGACGCCCTCGTCAACGCCAGCTCAATCCTCGACTCCGCTGCCGCCACTGCCGCCACTGCCTATGAAAACGCCGACAATCTCACGGGCGCCAATCGCAAAGTGGCGATGGGTGTGGTGCATCTGATCGAGTTGGCTCAACGGCAGGTGGATTCAGTGATAGATGGGCAGTCGTCAGAAGTGGCAACCTGACGTAAACGAGTGTGACGTGAAGGGGAGCGGCGCTCCCCTTTTCCCTCTCACGAGAACATCGTTACCATAGCGCCACACCCACTCGAAGTAATCTCAACGTGTTGCAAGTCGGGATCACCCCCGGAAAACAACGCGCTCACGCCCATCGAACATGACGAGGCAACCTGATCCATGGTCAAACCTGTCCGCTCGCCAAAACCCGAGCCTGATCTGCTGTTACTGCACATTGAGTTGAAATGGATCGAACCGGCCATCTGGAGGCGCGTGGCGGTGCCCGAAAACATCACCCTGGGCAGATTGCACCGGGTGTTCCAGGCAGTGATGGGCTGGGAAGACTGCCATATGCACGAGTTTGAGATTGCCGGCGAGAAGTACGGTATTCCCGATTCCGAAGGCTGGGGACCGCCCGTGAACCCGGAGGCTCGAAAAACCCTGATCAAGGCCTTGAACGGGAAAAAGACGTTCAGCTACCTCTATGACTTTGGCGACAGTTGGGAGCACACGATCAAGGTTGAAAAAAAACTCCCCGCCGCCGCCTGCCCTCAGGTGCCCTACTGCGTCGACGGCGCCAATGCCTGCCCGCCGGAAGATGTGGGCAGTGTGCCGGGCTATGACGAATTCGTTGAAGCGATGAAAGACCCCAAGCATCCGGAGCACGAATCGGTGCTGGAATGGTATGGGGAGCTCTTCAACCCGGCGGCTTTTGACCTGGGGCTCGCCAACCGGTGGCTGAAGCAAATCAAGGTCTGAGTGATGACAGTTCAGGCTTGAAGTGGGTGGAGGCGGGGCGATAGGGAGACATAGAGTCAACTCCCTATAATGTCCGCTGGGTGCTCATTCGGCGAGCGCTACCAGTGAGGCCCGATATTCCTAGCGTTTTTTCGGCGCCAACAACTCAGAACGGCCAATTTGTTCCCGGTGTCGCTCTGGCGGCCGAGGGCCTGAGAATCCCGCGCCCGTAATGGCTGCCTCCAACCCTCGCAAGTGCGGAGCTGATTTCTGGCTACGTAATGATTCCATGCCATCGTTCCAGGCATACACCATATGCTTGGCGACATCTCGCCACGCGGGCTCGTTCTTCGCGGCCTCGATAACCTCGGCCCCTACCGCGACAGCTGACTCACATAGCTGCTCGACCATTTCCGCGTAACGGCGCGGGGCGATGCCCAGGCGAGCATTGAAGAACATCTCCAGTGTTCGCCCTGGGGTCCAGGTCTGACGCCCACCGACAGATAGCCCGGGCGCATTATCCGCGAAACGCGATACGGCATTTGGCAACCGAAACGACATTCAGGCGCTCCAGTACCCGCATGGTGTAAAACTCGTTGAAGCCCAGATAAGGCGTGTTGTCATCCGATCCTTTGATGATGTGAAATCCGGTGCGCAACGTGGGTTTACCCAAAGGTAGATCGCTTGCCTCGGTCTGTTGTGCGATGAACTTTGGCACCACTCCCGAGATCGCCGCCCGGGCATAGCGTCGGACCAGTTTGGCGAAGTGCTCAGAGGTATTTTCAGCCGTCAAAAGGTGGCCGATATCCAGCGGATCCGTCTCCAGCCCTGGCTTTACCCCTTCAGGTGTCACCGCAACCCGACCGATACCCGCACCACCGATGACCGCCAGCAGAGACAAATCGGTACCGTCGAGCAGCGGCCCGAACTCTTCGCGGATAACACCCAGCAAATAGCCCTCAGGCAAGTTTTGCCGGAAGAACGGAAAGAGGTCACGCGGCCAATGCCAAGCCTCTTCGCGCACAGGCAGGGCCAAACTGACAAAGTCTGCCGCGTCTGTACCGGGAAAATACTTCAACACGTATTCGTCCCGTTCACGGTACAGCTTGGCTACGGCTCTCCCACTGACATGGACATCCAGGATCATCGTTCAAACACTCCCTGTTTCTGCTCAGCGAGAATATCTTCGACCGTGCGCTGATGGCCGGCCTTCACCAGCTTCAAGTCATAACCTGCCGCCTCCAGCAAGCGCACCAAAGCCGAAACACTCATATCGCCTTTAGCCAAGGTTTCCATGCGAGCGACGGTCGAACGCGCCACGCCTGCACGGTTCGCAATCGCCTCCTGGCTCAGATGAGCCTCACGACGAGCTTCCTTCAGCATATGCGCCACATCGAACAAGGTGCTCATTTGTAGCCCTCAAGCATCAAGAAGTACGTAACATTCAATTACTGTAGCCCTGGAGGCACAAACTCGCAATGCTCATAGTGGCTCTGGCCGTTTTAATTGGACATCAAGACTGAGCGGCAAACTGTAGCCCAGGGGACTCAAAAAAAGCATAAACCCTTGAAAATGTAGCCCATGAGCATCACTCCCCGGAGACTGAAATCTTCGGCGATTGAGGAGCTGCCCACAGGGGCAGCAAGCTGACGAAAAGGCATGACATGAAGGGAAGCTGTTGCTCCCCTTTTTTCACGCAGGCCTCTGGACACTTGGCTGACTTCACTGGCTAATACTTCCTTCAATCCTTTCGGCTCACTCACTTCGGACTCGTCAATAGTGCTGAACCGCAACGCCCTGATGGCCCAACTCTCTGCCGCACCCGATGACATTGCCACGCGTGCTTCGCTTTATCGCGATTTACTCGACACCGGCGAGGCTTCACTGGATGGAGTACGAGTCGCTGCCGGCCTGTGCGATCCGGCTGCTATCGCAGTTGTTGCGCAGTTGAACACCACCGCGCACACCAATCGCCCCAAGGCACTGTTATCGCAGCTTCGTGGACTGCCCATAGACCATGTGGAGTTGGATAACGCCGAGGCTGACTGGCTTGATGCCCTGGCAGAGCCGCCACTGCGTACGCTGGTACTCAACAGCCCGAAATTCAGCTGCGATCGGACTGTATGGCAACGTTTGCCAGCCGCAGCCCTCGAAACATTGGAAATCAACGGCTTTTCCCGCGATGACAACGCCACCAGCCTCCCGTCACTCGAACGGTTGCGCCGGCTGAAGTTGGAAACCTACGGCGAAGATTTCGACGACCGTTTCCTCCACCAACTCGGCAGTGGCGCGCTGCAGGAGTTGTCGTTGAATCGTTGTGATGAGGTCACCGACGACGGCCTGCTCGGACTGTCACGACTCAAGTTGCGCTCACTCACATTCGAACGCGCAGGGGAACTCACTTCACGTGGAATGCAGCACTTGGGTCATCATCCACTCGAGCAACTATCGCTAGGTTGGAATGGCGCAATCCTGAAGGACCCTTCCTGGCTCCGCGGCCTGACCGCGTTGCGCTCGCTGAGCCTCGATTACTGTTACGCAACCGACGCCATGCTCCACGCCATCCAGGGCCTGCCGATCGAACGGCTTTCGCTGCAATCTTCGTATATCGGCGAGGACGACATTGCCGAACTGGAAGGCATGCCACTCGCCGATCTGGATCTCAAATCTTCACAGCAAATGATCGAGCGGCTCGATGTGCTGCACGCGTTTCCACTGAAGCGCCTGGGGCTCTCCGATGTGCAAGGCATCGACGCGCATACGTTGCGCGATCTGCGCGGTTTGGAGCTGGAATCGCTGGACCTTTCATTGAACGACATCACCGGGAAGGAACTGAAGCAACTGGCGGGTCTGCCGATGAAGCGGCTTAATCTCAGTTTTTGTCACGGCATTGACGGCAAGGCTTTGCGAATGCTCGTCGAATTGGGATTGCCGTTGGAGCAACTGGAGATAAGCGGTCTGGATCTGCGCGACGCCGACTTGGCCTGCCTGCGCGATCTGCCGCTGCGGCGCCTCGGGTTGTATGAAAGTCCTTGGCTCACTGACGTCGGAGTCGCCCACCTGGCGCATTTGCCACTGCGAGATCTGACACTCGCGGCGGGTCCGGGGGAATCGCAGCTCACTTCAGCCGTGGTGTCCGTGTTGGAGCAGTTGCCGCTACAAAAATTGTGGTTGCCGAACAGCTCAGGGATCAGCGCAGAAGGATGGGATCGCTTGGCCAGATTGCCGGCCCATGTGACTGGGCCTGGTATTTGACAGGTAGTGGAGATCCACATGCCCACTGAGACGTATCAGTCCTAAGTACCTGGAAAATCGAGGACGCAGCAGGAGAACTCGCGCTCCCGGCCAACTGCCCTTTCAGCTTTTTAACACCGTTAAATCAGCGGCGCTTTTTCAGTGACCTTGCAGTGCCAGCAAGACAACTCGCTTTCCTTTGAGTGAAGTTTCCTAGAAAATCCTGAGCGCTTGTGCCTGCCAATTTCGCTGGCTAGTCTTCAGTCCGTCACTGCATATCAGTGATCGGGTTTGGTAGCCCGGTATAGATTGGCGCACAGCGCCCCCTTGGAATGAGGCGTTTTTTATTGCCTGCATTTTATGGTGGCTGTGCGCAGGGCACCTTCGGGCGCGCCGGTCTCTCCAATCTTCCGGTCTACCAACCTGTGTACAGCCGCCACCCCAATCGTTTGGTAGCGATACTGGTGACGGCTCCATCCGTGAGATTGGAGATTTGCCATGTACAAAGTCACACCCAACCCACCGGGAACCTCCGGAATCGAAAGCATTGACCCCCAAGCCGCTGATCGCGCCTTGGCGTACTACATACTGCCTCAGGGCGGCGGTCCAAAACGCCCTGGTATTGCAGGAACACAAGGCAAGCCCCCGGCCCGACAAAGCCGCGAAGAAGCCCTCGTCAACGCCAGTTCAATACTGGACTCCGCTGCCGCCACCGCCTATGAAAATGCCGACAACCTCACGGGTGCGAACCGCAAGGTGGCGATGGGTGTGGTGCATCTGATTGAGTTGGCTCAACGACAAGTTGATTCCGTGATTGAGGACCAGCCCGCTGGGATAACAAACTGACAGGTACAAGCCCAGTGCGATTTAGGGGGGAGCTGTGCTCCCCTTTTTACTGACGACTAGAAAGCACTCCCCATCAGGCGCTCGTAAGATTTTTCGTCGAGCCAACAGGATATTTTTTCTTCTCTGGACAGCCATTTCTAAGACTTCGCTTTTTATGTGAGACTCTCCTGCAAATTCACAGGATTTGACTTACATAGTGGCGCATGACGCGAAATGAATGATCTCTCCAGACTGCAAAGCCCTGCCGCCGTCCAAGCCGCCTTTGACGAGTTTTCAACCCTGGGACGCTCTGCCTTTCTGAAGCGGTATGGCTTCGGAAAATCGAGGTACTTCCTGGTACGCAATCCGCGAAATGGCGAACAGTGCGATATCAAAGCCGTTGTGGCGGTTGCCTACGGAGTGCAATTCCCATCTGACGGCCCACTGAGCGCGACAGCGCTTGTGGAAAACGAAGCGACCGTCGCGGCCAAATTGCAATCACTCGGCTTCGAGGTGATCCGAATCGGAGAGGACTGGTCCCAGGACGAAGTCGATGCGACCGTAGCCGACTACTTTGAGATGCTGCGGCTTGAAGCTGAACAGCGCCCCTACAATAAAACCGAACACAACAGTGCATTGCGCACCCGCCTCAACGGACGAAGCAAAGGTTCGGTGGAGCTCAAGCATTCGAACATCAGCGCCATTTTGGCCGGTCTAGAATTGCCATTTATTCAGGGCTACAAGCCCCGAGGCAACAGCCAGCTTTTGCTGCGTCAAGCGGTTCAGGCCTATGTCACAGACAACCGCAGCGTCATGCACAAAGTTGTTGATGCACTGGAGGAAGTGAAGGCGCCCGGGGAAAAGACCTACACCGGCACCGTGCTGGTGGATGCGCCCAAGAAGGAAGCTTTACTTCAGGCATCCGAAGCCGCATCGCGCATCCGCATACCCCGTAAGCTCAATTTCGCGGCACGTGACGAAGCCAACCGACAACTGGGTCGCAGCGGAGAAGAATGGGTCATCGGCTACGAGCACCAGCGATTGCAGGAGGCTGGCTACCCAGATCTGATTCAGCAACTGGAATGGATATCAGACACCCGAGGCGACGGTGCCGGGTTCGATATTTTGTCGTTCGATACACCGGTGGACCATCGGTACATCGAAGTCAAAACCACCAACAATGGAATAGCGGCGCCCTTCATCATCAGCCACAACGAGTTGCAGTTCTCAAAAGAGATGAATCAACAGTTCTTTCTCTACCGGGTGTTTGAGCTGCGCAACGCGCCCAAGCTCTTCATTCTGCGCGGGGATCTGTCGGATCAGTTGTACCTGAAGCCCTTGGATTTCAGAGCGAGCTTTCGAAATTATGTTAGCTGAATTTCCAGCCGACCAATCGCACTGAGTCAGTTTTCAATCGGCACTGGCAGTGACTTCCATGGTGACTTCCATGGTGCCAGAGCCTAGCCCCCGACCAAACGCGCGCAACACGAACCGCAAGACATTTCCCCGCCTCTATCGGATACTTCGCACGAAATTTAAGTCCCATTGGAGCTTAAACAGCTCTCCCCCCTTCGATTAGGCTGGTTGAGTCACGGGCGTTCCCGTGACCGAGTGTCAGAACTCGAACAACCAGGGCGCGGCACGCGCCATAGCTACCCGTAGTCGGTATGCGTCCGGCCAAGTCATCTATCGAGCCCCGCAGGGCCAAGACATGGTGTGCACTTAAATTTAAGTGGGCACCAGTTCTAGCCTTTTAAGCGGGTATTTCATGCAGCCAAC
>Ga0302156_10004719_pt1 | contig 9951 bp, 8 predicted proteins | sample I_Bog_N3_2_FD_193503 | JGI IMG/M metagenome (GOLD analysis project Ga0302156, IMG submission 193503) | Peat permafrost microbial communities from Stordalen Mire near Abisko, Sweden - I_Bog_N3_2 | ecosystem: Environmental > Terrestrial > Soil > Wetlands > Peat | place: Sweden: Abisko, Stordalen... | reverse complement strand
CAGAAACAGTTCATCCAGCGCGCGAATCTTCGTAGGAATAACACGAAGTACAAGGCCCACGTTGCCGCGCTGCTGAAACACGTTCACACGGAATCGTCCCAGGCCGGCAACCCCATACGCCATGTCGATTTCCGTGGTCTCTTTGAATTTCTGCTTTTGCCGCGCCGACATCATGCTGAACGCCATGTTCAACATGTCTTCCGCCGATACCCGAGCCTGATCGGTCAGCGGCACCAGATCGCCGTCAATGCGTAGATGCGGATAGTTCCCCACCTTCAGGTGCAAGTCGGAAGCGCGGCGCTCCATCGCGATACGGAGCAGGTCATCAATATTCATGAAGGCAGGACTCCACTACCGTCCCTATGATGACCCGAACCTGCCTCGCATACGAGATGACGGAGGTAACTGCACCATTAGGTCGCCAGATACCACTGCCCCCGGCCCACAAATTGAACCGCGCACCCGAGATTACTTACGGACGGCCGCTTTTGGCCCTCGACCCTCGCCTGGCCTTGCATCCAGTAAAGTAGACACAAAAAAGCCGTCCCGCAGGACGGCTCATTCTCACCAAAAACTTCCCAATCAACCTTTATGCAGCAGCCTTGAACGGCTCATCATAGCTCCCACCGTAAATCGACGGCACCTTTGACCCCATCGGCCTTAGATACGTCGCCAGTTCCCCCCGATGATGGATGCTGTGATTGTTCAAAAAACCCAGGTAAAAAGCGTCCGGCATGTTAAACACACCCATGAAGTCTACCGGCGTCACCAACTGCTCTCCCGAAAGCGCCCTTATTCGCTCCGTGCAGCGCTTGACGTTCGTGTCGTACCACTCCACCAGTTGCGCCACTGTCTTCGGCTTTTCCATTTCCGACCGCGCCGCCATATTGAACTTCAAATCCGCAATCCCATCCATGAACTGAATATCGGTATTGGCCAGGTGCCACGCCAGTTCCCATGCCGTTCGCGCGCACGGCTCCGGCCGGTAGTCCTTCTTCTCCTCCGGTATCGCAGCGAAAACTTTCTTCGTCGTTTCAACTTCTCGTGTAAATCCCTCCACCATCAGGTTGCAATAACCCAAGGCAAATTCGGGGGTCGGACCGGACATGAAATTCTCCTTCTGTCGTTCGGACTGTCGTTCGGACTATCGTTCGGACTATCGTACGGATTCGGAAACTGATCTTGTGGCCTTACACACAGCAAGTGCGCCCTCGATCAGGCGCACCCCACTATAGTTCACCAAGACCCGAAGATCAAACCACCCATCCCAGAACTCCCCCCGTAGCTTTCCGGATCGGCAACCCTTTCATATTCGAATGCGGGGCGACCAAGAGGATGCTAAATAACGTCCTACGCCGCCGTCTCTTCACCCGGAAGCTCTTCCACATCTACTTCCCCATCGCCAATCCCCATTCGCCGGTCGCTCACCCCCTGCTCCCGTTCTCCACCTTCGTCCAATCCCGTCTCCTCCGACCCATCGAACGGAGGCAGATCGTCTGGCCGCCCATATTCAAGATGGGTATGCACAGGTCGCTCCGGATGGTCCGCCGCGTCCTCAATTCCATCGACAATCCCCGCCTCCAGCGCCTGATCCGAATCGGCCAGCTCTTGTACGCTCTCGTCGGCAGCATCCGCCACCGAAGAAAGCTGCTGGCTGTCTCCCGATTGCCCCGCGCTGTCCGGTCCTACCTGCCCCGGATCATTCCCCAACTCGTCCGCCTGCGCCTGCTCGTCGCCACGTGGTCGATTCACCATAAAATCCTCCCGAACCAAAATTCTCTACTTCATCTTTTCGTGCATCGTTATAATCACAGCCACCTTTGGATGCCGGAAAGCGTTGCAGCGATCAGACATCCGCATCCGTGCCCCAAAGCATCCAACGCTTTTTTGCCAGAATCTTCTGACGAGGTCAAACTTGAAAACATCGCGCCTCACCTTGGCCGCCGGTTCTTTGCTTCTCCCCATCTCACTTCTCGCGCCTATCGCAGCCTTCGCCCAAACTCCGCCGGACGCGACCCTCACCTCCAACCCGATCTTCGAGAAGAATTGCGCCAAGTGTCACGGCAAAACCGGCGAAGGCCGCCATTTCGGAGGACCGTCCCTCATCTCCGACAAAGCCAGCGCCATGTCCCTGGACGACCTGAAAGCAATCATCACCAACGGCAAAGGCCACATGCCCAAGTACGCCGATAAACTCAAGCCCGAAGAAATCGACACCCTGGTCCAGCAAATCAAGGCCGCCAACCGGAAGTAACCTCACGCAGTCGTTTACGCAGACTCCCAAAGATTTTCCTTCGTGGATCTCCGCGTCCTTCGTAGTTCAAGCTTCCTGGCAGCATCGAAACAAAGTGTCGGCCCCACGCCCGTCACTCCAAAATTCCCCGCATTGCATGTACGATGTTTCTGCACTTTCGGCTCATTCCAAGGAGACCTCATGCAGAGCAGCATCGTCGGCACCACCATGCCCGTCCTCGAGTTCATCCTCGAGCCCAACGAATCCGTCATCTCCGAGGCGGGCGAGCTTTCCTGGATGGCCAGTTCCATCCAACTCACCACCCACACCCAGTTCGGCGGGGGTGGAGGAATCTTCGGCGCCATCAAACGCGTCGCCGGCGGCGGCACGCTCTTCATGACCGAATACCGCGCCCTGGGCCAGCGCGGCGAAATCGCCTTCGCCACCAAGCTTCCGGGACACATCGTCCCCGTCGAGGTCGGCCCCGGCCACGAATACATGATTCACCGCCACGGCTTCCTCTGCGCCACGCCCAACATCCAGATCGGCGTCGGATTCCAGCAGTCCCTCGGCGCCGGCATCTTCGGCGGCGACGGCTTCATCCTCCAGCACCTCAGCGGACAAGGCACCGCCTGGCTCGAACTCTCCGGTGAACTCGTCATCAAAGATCTCGCGCCCGGAGAAACTCTTCGCGTCCATCCCGGCCACGTCGGCGCCTTCCAGTCCAGCGTCCAGTTCCAGATCACCACCATGCCCGGAATCAAAAACATCATCTTCGGCGGCGATGGCTTGTTTCTTGCGGCCCTCACTGGCCCCGGCCGCATCTGGCTCCAAACCCTGCCGATCGCGCGGCTCGCTCACAAACTTATGGAATACATGCCCAACCGCTCCAACGAAGCCGCCAAAGGTGGCGTAGTAGGAGGCATCGTAGGCTCAATCCTGGGAGGCATGAACAATCAGTAATCGCATGACAGATCTCGAGGGTGCCCCATGCTAACGTCGGCTCTTTCGACGTTAGCGTGGGGATTTTGACGTTTCCGCCCCCTCCACCGAACCCGCCCACTCCATGACCACAACCACCATCGCCGCCCCCTCCCGCCTAGCCTGGATCGACTGGATGCGCGGCTTGGCCTGCGTCCTCATGTTCCAAACTCACTGTTATGACGCCTGGCTCGGAGGCGATGCCCGCAACACCACCTTCCTCAAAACCTCACAACTCCTCGGAACCCTTCCCGCTCCGCTCTTCCTATTTCTCGCGGGAATTTCTTTCGCCCTGGTGACCGACAAACTAATCCGCAAGAATCTGCCCGCGTCCGTAATCACCCGCACCATGTTCCGCCGCGGCGCAGAAATCTTGGCCTTCGGACTCCTCTTCCGCCTGCAAGAATTTCTAATCGCCTGGGGATGGGCTCCCTGGTCCGATTTACTAAGAGTCGATGTCCTAAACATCATCGGAATCTCAATGATGCTGATGGCCCTCCTCTGCGGCCTGGTCTTGTTTACCTGGGGACGGACGCATTCGTCCGTTCCAGCCGAGCAACGCTCGGCCCCTGCCAGCGCTCCAACCAGTTCTCGAGGATCACTCGCTATCGTCCTCGCCGCTCTCTCCACCGCCGCCCTCATCGCACTCCTCACCCCTCCCCTCTACACCACGCATCGCCCCACCTGGCTTCCCTGGTATATCGAGTCCTATATCGATGGATGCCACAACCTCGGCGCCCCGCAACCCTGGCTCTTCTCCATCTTCCCCTGGTCCGCCTTCGCCTTCGCTGGACTCGCCGCCGGATTCATCCTTTTTTCCGACTCCGCGCGCGCCCACACCACCAAGACTCTTGCCCTCTTCGCCGCCGCCGGAGCCGCCGCCATCGCCATCGCCTACGGCCTCGACCACTCCCAACTCCACTTCTACGCCGTCTACGATTACTGGCATACCAGCCCGAACTTCCTCATGATGCGCCTCGGACTCCTGCTCCTGATCGCCTTCCTCACCTACGCCTGGTGCCGCTGGGGCCTCGCGACCTGGGGATTCAGCCCGCTCCTCCAACTTGGCCAAACCTCGCTGCTCGTCTATTGGGTCCACATCGAATTCGTCTACGGACGCTTCTCCCTCCTCCCCAAACACGCCCAATCCATCGCGGGAGCCACTAGAGGCTTGCTTGAAATCTTCGTCTTCATGCTGCTGCTCTCGCTCTTGCGCACGAAAATCGACTGGAAGAATATCAATTGGAAGAAGCTGAGCCTCGGCAAGCTGTTCCACCGCACCCAACCCGCGTAGTTCCAGTCCGTGTGGCCGCGGGCATTCCTGCCCGCGACTCTAACTGGCCAACGAAAGAACGACTGGAGAAAGAACGACTGGAGTAGCCGGGAACCGCGACGGTGCGACTTTAATCACAGTGGCATGGCGACGCAATTTCGCGGTCTTTCGTTGTGCCCTCGCACATCTGCGTCAAGCCGTGAGCCTACCTAATGCAGAATTTCGTCAGGATTTCGTCTAAAGAGACTCGTGTCGATCGTCATACTTCGTAATCATGAAAATGTACAAGGTTTTCGTTCCTGCCACGACCCTCGCCCTCGCGCACAGCGCCTCGTCCTTTTTCATCACGAGTCTGCTGTACTGCCATCACAGACATCCGCCTCGCCTCGCGCAAGAATAGAGATTGATTGGCCAGGGAAAAGGTGCCCGTCTCCAGAGACGGCCCTCCGTTCCCGCCTGAAGCATGCTCAACGCTCCTTGAAAACACAATCGGTCGAGCAGCTATCCGCTCCCGAATCGGGAACAAATCCTACGCCTTGCTCCTAACTCCTTATTCCGCAATACTTTGATATAAGTCCTTTCGATTCAAAGACCAAACCGGAAAATTCCCGCTAACCTCATGATTCCAGAAGACCGGGGGGGGAGGGGGGTATCGGTACCAGGTAGTAAACATCCTCCGGCTTGCGACAGCGGGAACCGCTGCTCCCTGCCATCCAACAACGCGCCAAATCATAAGCAAAAGAGTTCGGGACACGGGCAGACATTTGACGCCCCTTCCCCCACCCAATAGAATTCGGAGGCTACTCGGACGGGCCCGCCAGATGTTCCTATCGACGGGTGTCTCTTGCTTTCATGTTGCCCCCGCAGGCTGCCCCCAGCCATACATGTCTGCAAATCCAGGTAATGTGAGAAACCGCAATACACTCACGCCTTACTCTGCCTGCCCGAGTTCAGCAGGAGACAACAATGCACAAGTTCGCAGGGGCACTCGTGTTGACACTAGGTCTGCTCGCAGCTGGCGGCGCATCCTCGTACGCTCAACAGAATCATTGGCTCGCCGCAGCACCGCTTCCCAAAACCGCTCAATCGGACAGTTCCGAAGCACCTCTTAAGACCATCTTTTCCAATCTTGGTCCCAACAAGGATGCCTATAACGGTGGCGGAGGCTGGATCGCCGCTGGTCCATCCGACCCTTACACCAACCAACAACAGGACGTGGCCATTCCTTTCACCCCGGTGAGCGATTCCACGGTGACTCGAATCAAAGTCCCGTTTCAGTATTACGGGTACGGCGCGAATGCCGGAACGATAGCGCTCGCCTCCGACGCGTCGGGCGTACCGGGAACCGTGCTGGCAACTCACGACATAAAGAACTTTCCTGTATTCGGAATTGGCTGCTGCAAACTGACGACCTGGACTCTGAAAACCGGAGTGTCAGTCACGGCCGGAACCCAGTACTGGATCATCGCCACCACCGACAAAAAGAGCATCGACTCAGCCTATGTCTGGGACTACACCTGGAACGGCGTGATCGAAACTATCGCATTGCAGGATAATCTCACCGGTTGGAGCACAATCAACTTTCTTCCCGGACCCGCAGCTGGCGTCTTCGGAACCACCCCGTAGTCAACTTACTCGACTACTTACACTAGTCATTGCGTGAAATTGACTTGTGAACCTGAGTTACATGAAGCTGGGCCGCCCCCGTTGCCGGCCTTTTTTACTGCGCTGCCGTAATTTCGAAGCAAGGATTTACCTTTTCTCCCTGGAGACGGAGAAAGCGTCGCGCAACGGGCCGAAAAAGTGGAGGACTCGAGTCGAAAATTCCTCGACCTGGCCTATGCCGGATTGGGCGACCGGGATATGCCGTTCCCAGCGAGCATCGTTGTTCCGCTACTTCAGCCTTCCCTCCGACTGGTAGAATTCCCTCCTGATGATCTTCCGCAGCGACAATAGAAATCCTGATCAGATTCGCCCTGTCACAATTATTCCCGACTTCATCTCGACCGCGGAAGGTTCCGCGCTCATCGAGATGGGCAACACGCGCGTCATCTGCACCGCTTCGGTCGAAGAAACGGTACCTGGTTTTCTGCGGAATTCCGGCAAAGGTTGGATCTCCAGCGAATATGGAATGTTGCCGCGCGCAACCCTCACGCGCACGGCCCGCGAATCGGCCAAGGGCAAGCAAAGTGGACGCACGCAAGAAATACAACGCCTAATCGGACGCTCGCTGCGCGCGGTTGCTGACCTGAAACGCCTCGGCGAGCGGACCATCTGGATCGACTGCGACGTGATCCAAGCCGATGGCGGAACGCGCACCGCTTCCATTACAGGAGCTTTCGTCGCCCTCGGACTGGCTTTGCAGCGCTTGATCGATGCGGGAACGCTGACTGCGGCTCCCATCAAAGACTTCGTCGCAGCCATCAGCGTCGGCATCGTCGACGGAGAGATCCTGCTCGATCTGAACTACGAAGAAGATTCGCGCGCCGATGTGGACATGAACTTCGTTATGACCGCGGGCAACAAGATTGTCGAACTGCAGGCGACCGCCGAGCACCAGGTATTTGACGACGCACAATTGGCGAAGATGATGTCGATGGCGAGGCAAGGCATCCAGTCGCTGATTGCGAAGCAGCAGACGCTGCTGGGAAAGCTGGCTTTACGCCAATGAACAAAGCTCGCCCTCCGCTGACAGATTCCGCCCGCATCACCGCATTTCGGCTTGCCCGCACGCTCGCCGGTTGCCTTGCCTTCGCGCTCTCGAGTTATGCGCAAGTCGCATCCACAACCGTTACCGGAGTGATCGAAGACTCTTCCGGCGCAGTCGTGGTTGGCGCGCGTGTGCAATTCGCGAGTGGCAATTATCAGGTCGAGACGCAGACCAATTCGGCAGGTCAATTCCACCTCGACGTCGCTGCGGTTTCGGGCACGCTCTCGGCCACAGCCCCGGGATTTCTTCCTTTACAACTCGCCTGGAATCGCGAGACCCAACTCAAACTGGTTCTGCACCCGCAATACGAGGCGAACACCCAGCACGTCCTCGTCACAGCCACCCGCATCGACACCGCACTGGAGGATTCTCCCGCGGACAGCGTAACCATCTCGATCCAGAATCTCGAGCAGACTCCCGCTCTTACCCTCGATGATGTCTTGCGCGACGTCCCAGGCTTCGACCTTTTTCGCCGCAACAGCAGCCGAACCGCGAATCCTGGAACGCAAGGCGTTTCGATGCGTGGTCTCGGCGCCAGCGGAGCGAGTCGCGCCCTCGTTTTAGTCGATGAAGTCCCGCTCAACGATCCTTTCGGCGGATGGGTCTATTGGGATCGCGTGGCCCGCGAATCAATCAACAGCGTAGAAGTCGTGCGCGGCGGAGGAGGAGCGAGCCTCTATGGTTCGACTGCGATGGGCGGAGTCATCCAGTTCCGCACTCGTGAACCAGAGACGCCCGCGTTCTCGGTCGAAGGCTCCTGGGGCAACGAGAACACTCCCGAACTCTCTTTCTGGACGGGAACGAGGATTGGCCCTTGGAACGCCGCCCTCTCCGGCGACTTCTTCCGTACCAACGGATACATACTCGTGCCCGAACCAGAGCGCGGTTCTGTCGATGTTCCCGCCAATTCACGGCATGCCCTCACCGCGCTCGATCTTGGCCGACACTTTGGCGATTTAAGTAAGGTCTTCGTCCGCGGATCGTATTTTGGCGAAGGACGTCACAACGGAACCCCTATTCAGACCAACGGCACGCGCATTGCCGATTTCGCCAGCGGTTGGGATTATGAGGACAAGCCGATCGGGACACTAACAGCGCGGTTTTTCGCGCTCTACGAATCCTATGACCAGCTTTTCTCGGCGGTAGCTGCGAACCGGAACAGCGAGTTCTTGACCGATAACCAGCGCGTTCCTTCAGAGATGATTGGCGGCAACGCCCAGTGGTCGAGGCCGATCGGACGCGTCCAGACGCTGGTCGCGGGCTTCGAAATGCGTGCGGTTGGCGGATCGAGCAATGAAGCGCTCTTCAGTGGCGGCAATCCAACAGGCACAAGTTTCAGCGGCGGCGAAGAACGCACGGTGCGGGCATTTGGAGAGGATATTCTGCAGCTCGGTTCCCGCTTCGTCGCCAATCTCTCTTTCGGCTACGATCATTGGAGCGACATCAACGCGCGCCTGATCACGATCAAACCCAGTGGCACCGTCTTCACGCCCTACGCTGACCGTAGTTCAGATGCTTACAATCCGCGCGCTTCGGTGCTCTATCATTTGCGCCACGGAACTTCGTTCACCGCCTCGGGATATCGTGCCTTTCGCGCGCCGACTTTGAATGAACTGTATCGCAGCTTCCGGCAAGGCAACGTTTTTACCCAGAATAATCCCGCGCTGGTCGCCGAAAGACTGACTGGCGTCGAAGCAGGAGTTCGTCAGAGCCTCTTGTCGGATCGTTTCAACCTTCGCGGGACATTTTTCTGGAACGACGTGAATGACGCGGTCGTGAATGTCACGCTCAACAGCCAGTCGAATCCGATTCTAAGGCAAAAGCAGAATGTAGGCGCCATCCTTTCGACCGGCGTGAATCTGGATGGGGAATTCCGGGTTAACCGCTCGCTGCAATTTTCCGGCGGATATCAATATGCCCATTCCGTGATATCGAGTTACACCGCGCCTGCCGATGTGCAGACCCAGAATCCAAGTCTGGTTGGGCTGTGGGTGCCCGAAGTCCCGCATCAGCAATTCACCCTGCAGACGATTTATTCGAATCCGAAGATCGTGACAGCGACGGTACAAGGCCTCTTCGTCGGCCAAGCTTTCGATGACGACCTGAATCAGTACCGGCTGGATAAATACTTCACCGTGAACGTCTATCTGAGCCACAACTTTGGCAAGGGCTTCGAAGGATTTGCGGCGGCAGAGAACCTGTTTAACACGCGGTATGCCAGCGCCGCGACTCCGGTCATTACGCTGGGACCACCCTTGCTCGCGCGCATCGGATTCCGTTATCAGTTTCCGAAGCGTTGAGCCCAACTGTGAAACCACGAAGAAAAGAAGGCGGAGAGAAATGTTGCTCCTGGCCGCCGTTCGCCATCGTCAGCCGTCAGTCGTTAGCCGTCAGTCGTCAGTCGTCAGTCGTCAATCTAGCTTCGAACTACTTGTATTGCTTCGCCATTTCCGCAAGGGTCACTTGCTTATAGTCACCGGCGTGTCCAGCCTGGCCGAACTGCTTCATGCGCTGCGCTACTACCTTCTTCATCGCGTCTCGTGCGGGTTTCAGGTAGTCGCGGGGATCGAACTTCTCCGGTGTGTCCGCGAACACCTTGCGGATCGCGCCGGTAATGGCGAGGCGATTGTCGGTGTCGACATTGATCTTGCGCACTCCGTTGCGAATTCCGAGCTGAATCTCTTCCACGGGAACGCCCCAGGTCGGTTTCAGTTTGCCGCCGTATTCGTTGATGATGTCTTGCAGTTCTTTCGG
>Ga0302156_10004712_pt1 | contig 9964 bp, 7 predicted proteins | sample I_Bog_N3_2_FD_193503 | JGI IMG/M metagenome (GOLD analysis project Ga0302156, IMG submission 193503) | Peat permafrost microbial communities from Stordalen Mire near Abisko, Sweden - I_Bog_N3_2 | ecosystem: Environmental > Terrestrial > Soil > Wetlands > Peat | place: Sweden: Abisko, Stordalen... | reverse complement strand
CCTCGACGTCGGTCGGGGTGCGGATGACCATCTTCTCGAAGTTGATGAACAAAATATCCTGCGCCGGGTCGAAGTTTAAGCGATCCGCCAGCGGGAACTTCAGCAAATCATCGCGCAGACCCATGGGCCCCAGACGGAAGATGCGTTCGTCCATCAGGGGCACCGGCTCGTGGATGATGGGGCGAAAATCCATCTGGGCCAGAATATCCCGCTGGATGTCGATGCCGGGGGCCACCTCGGACAGCACCATCCCTTCCTCGGTCAGGGTGAAGACGCAACGCTCGGTGACATAAAGCACCGGCTGGCCGCGCTTCTGGGAATAGCTGCCGCTGAAGGTGCGATGCTCCACCTGGGGCACGAACTTGCGGGTGGAGCCCTCGTTCAGGATCGACAGCTTACCCTGATCGACATTGATGCGCAGGTTCCCGGCGGTGAAACTACCGACGAAGACTACTTTCTTGGCGTTCTGGCTGATGTTGATGAAGCCGCCGGCTCCCGCCAGTTTCGGGCCGAACTTGCTGACGTTGAGGTTCCCCTCGGCATCGGCCTGAGCCAGCCCCAGGAAGGCGCAGTCCAGCCCGCCGCCGTCATAGAAGTCGAACTGATAGGGCTGATCCACCACCGCCTGGGTATTGGTGGCGGCCCCGAAGTTCAGGCCGCCCGCCGGAATACCGCCCACCACTCCTGGCTCGGCGGTCAGGGTGATCAGATCGATGACCTTTTCCTCGTGGGCCACGTCGGCAACACCTTCGGGCATGCCGATGCCCAGATTGACCACGCTGTTGGGCTGCAACTCCATGGCGGCGCGGCGGGCGATGATCTTGCGCTCGGACATCTCCATGGAGGGAATGCTGCCCGCCGGCACGCGGATTTCGGCGCTGAAGGCCGGGTTATAGACCGTGGCGAAGGTCTGCCAGTGATGTTCGGGCGGCGAGACCACCACGCAATCCACCAAAATGCCGGGGACTTTAACGTCGCGGGGATGCAGGCTGCCCTGCTCGGCCACACGCTCGACCTGAACGATCACCACGCCGCCGGAATTCCTGGCGGCCATGGCGATGGACAGCACCTCGATGGTCAGGGCCTCCTTTTCCATGGTGACATTGCCGTCGGTCTCCGCCGTGGTGCCGCGGATGATCGCCACATTCACCGGCATGGCCTTATAGAAAAGATACTCCTCGCCGCCGATAAGCATCAGTTCGACGATTTCTTCGGTGGTGCGGGCGTTGATCTTGCCGCCGCCATGGCGGGGATCGACAAAAGTGCCCAAGCCCACCCGACTGAGATGCCCCGGCTTGCCGCCGGCAATGTCGCGGAACAGGTGCGAGATCACCCCCTGGGGCAGATTATAAGCCTCGATCTTATTGTCGATGGCCAGGGCCTGCAGGGTCGGCACCAGCCCCCAATGGCCGCCGACGACGCGCTTGACCAAACCATCATGCCCCAGATGGTTCAGCCCCTTGGTCTTGCCATCCCCCTGCCCCGCCGCATAAAGCAGGGTCAGATCGCGGGGCTTGGCATGCTCCAGGTAATATTTTTCCAGGGCGACGGCGATATGTTCGGCAAAGCCGATCCCGACAAACCCTCCGGTCGCGACCGTATCGCCGTCGCGGATCAGGGCCACGGCCTGCTCGGCGGAAACGACTTTGCCCTTGGACTGGCGACGGGATGCGGTGAACAACGGATGTACGAGCGGCATGATAAGCCTCCATCAAGACGGCATAGACTCAACCGCTCCTAAACCAACCCGGTCAGGTAATAGACCAGGATGACCAGGAACACCGCCAAGGTCTTGATGCAGGTGATGGCGAAGATGTCCATATAGGACTGCTTATGGGTCAGGCCCGTCACCGCCAGCAGGGTGATCACCGCGCCGTTATGAGGCAGGGTGTCCATGCCGCCGCTGGCCATGGCGGCGACGCGATGCAGCACCTCCATGGGGATGCCGGCGGCATTGGCGGCATCGATGAACTGACTCGACATCGCCGCCAGGGCGATGCCCATGCCGCCCGAGGCCGAGCCGGTCACACCGGCCAGGGTGGTCACGGTAATGGCCTCATTGACCAACGGATTGGGAATGGCCCGCAAGGCGTCCTTGATGGCCAGGAAACCCGGCAAAGCGGCAATGACCGCGCCGAAACCATATTCGGTGGCGGTATTGAGGGAAGCCAACAACGATCCGGCGATGGCCGCCTTGCTGCCCTCGGCGAATTTGGCCGAGACCGGCTTGAAGGCGAAGACCACCACCGTAAGGATACCCAGCACCAGGGCGGCTTCCACCGACCAAACGCCGATCAGCGACTTCACCGTCAGGACGATGGGATGGGCCAGACCGGGCAGGGCGACTTCGGTGGTGGCGCTGGCCCCATAGACCGCCGGAAAAATGACCTTGGTGAAGACCAGATTCATGATGCCGACGACGAACAGCGGCAGGATGGCGATGAAGGGATTGACCGAGGCATCCTCGGCGGTCAGGACGGGCTCTTGGCTATGGCCGGTGCCATAACCCTCGCCAGCCAGTTCGGCCTGACGCAGACGCCATTCCAGATAAAGCACGCCACAGATCAGGATGAACAGACCGCCGATGGAGCCCAGGATCGGGGCGGCATAGATGTCGGTCTTGAAGAAGCTGGTGGGAATGACATTCTGGATCTGCGGCGTGCCGGGCAGAGAATCCATGGTCAGAGTAAAGGCGCCCAGGGCGATGGTGCCGGGAATCAGCCGCTTGGGCAGATTGCTCTGGCGGAACATCTCGGCGGCGAAGGGATAGACGGCAAAAACCACCACGAACAGCGACACGCCGCCATAGGTCAGCAAGCCACCCACCAGCACGATGGAGAGGATCGCCCGCTGGCGGCCCACCACCCGAATGACCGAACTGACGATGGAACGGGCAAAGCCCGACATCTCGATGACCTTGCCGAAGAGAGCCCCCAGCAGAAAGACCGGGAAGTAGTTCTGGATGAAGAAAACCATCTTATCCATGAACAGGCCGCTGTAGACCGGCAGGACAAGGGATGGGTCAGTCAGCAAAACCGCTCCCAGAGCGGCGATCGGCGCAAACAGAATGACGCTGAAGCCGCGATAGGCCACCAGCATCAGAAAGCCGAGCGCGGCTATACAGATGAGAAAACTCATTGCCTGTTCCTCCATGCAAAATTCGGACTTTTGTCCGTTATTTTCGATTAAAGGACGATCTGTAAGTTAGGTGTTCACTGCCTTCCGGCAATTCAACCAATCCGCTTATCAGGAATAGCCCCTCATTTTTTACAGCCAAAGCCGACGGGTCCATTTGCGGACTCTCCATCCCGACTTTCTGCTGCCTTTCAATTGGACGTCTTAACGGTATGGAATAAATAAATTTGCAAATAAACGCGCGATTTTGCGAAACTCCGGTGCATAAATGCACAGGCAGGTGAGCGATGACCACGGACCCGGATTGGAGCGACCTTCGCTATTTCCTTGAACTGGCCCGATGCGGCAAGCTTTCGGCTACGGCGCGCAAGCTTGGGGTCGAACATACGACCGTCGCCCGCCGCGTCGCCCGGCTGGAGGAAGAGCTTTCCTGTTCGCTGTTCAACCGCCGCCGCGACGGATATCTGCTGACCAAGGAAGGCGAAGGTCTGGTCCCCCATGCCGAGGCCATGGAAGCGGCCATGCTGATGGCCATGTCCGAATGGGGCGGGCAAAGCGGCGGCGTGACCGGATCGGTGCGCATCGGCACGCCGGAGGGCTTCGGCCTCTGCGCCGTCATGCCAAGGCTGGCGAAATTCTGCACTGAAAATCCGGCCCTGAAGGTTGAGCTATTGCCCCTGCCGCATTTCCCCAGCCTGGCGGCGCGGGAAATCGACATCCTGGTGACCCTGGACCGGCCCAAGGTCGGGCGCTATGTGGTCTCGAAGCTGACGCCCCTGGACTATCACCTTTATGGCTCGGTCGATTATCTGGCCAGCCATCCGCCGATCACGGAGGTCAGTGATCTGACCAGCCATATCTTCGTCGATTACGTCCAAGATCAGCTGATGAGCGAAGATTTGCGCTATCTGGAGCAACTGACGCCGACCCCCAAACGCCGCTTCACCAGCACCAGCATCCTGGCCCAAAGCGACGCCATCCGCGCCGGTCTGGGTCTGGGGATGCTGACCCTTTACGCCGCCGAAAACCGGCCCGAGTTGGTGAGGGTTCTGCCCGATACGGTGAAGCTCTCCCTGGCCCTTTGGATCGCGGTGCCGGCGGATCTGTTCCGCCTGCGCCGCATCCGGGCCGGCTGGGACTTCCTGCGCGACATCGCCCAGGATGAACCCCACCGGTTTAAAGATTAAAGCGAAGCGATATCCATGACGAAGCGGTACTTCACGTCGCTCTTTTGCATGCGATTATAGGCCTCGTCGATCTTCTCGGCCGGGATCATTTCGATGTCCGAGACGATGCCCTTCTCGGCGCAGAAATCCAGCATCTCCTGGGTCTCCTTGATGCCGCCGATCAGCGAGCCGGCGATGGCGCGGCGGCCAAAGATCAGATTGATCACTTCCGGCGCGGGATGGGCATGGTCGGGCACGCCGACCAGACACAAGGTGCCGTCCCGCTTCAGCAAAGTGACATAGGCATCCAGGTTATGACTGGCCGCCACGGTATCCAGGATGAAGTCGAAGCTGTTGAGGTGCTTGGCCATCTCGTCCTTGTTCCTCGAAACCACCACCTCGTCGGCCCCCAGCCTGATGGCGTCCTGGCGCTTGGTCTCGGACGTGGTGAAAGCCACCGTATGGGCTCCCATGGCATGGGCCAACTTGATGCCCATATGGCCAAGCCCGCCGATGCCGACGATGCCCACCTTCTTGCCGGGACCGGCGCCCCAGTGACGCAAGGGCGAATAGGTGGTGATGCCGGCGCAAAGCAAGGGGGCCACGGCGGCAAGCTGCTCCTTGGGGTGGCTGATCTTCAGGACGAACTTGTCGCTGACGACGATACGCTGGGAATAGCCGCCCAAGGTATAGCCGGGAGCATCTGCGGTGGGGAAGTTGTAGGTGCCGGTGAAGCCATGCTCGCAGAACTGCTCCTGCCCCTCTTCACAGGGCTCGCAATGCTGGCAACTGTCCACCAGACAGCCGACGCCGACGATATCGCCCACCTTGAACTTCGAGACATGGGCGCCGACGGCGCTGACATGGCCGACGATCTCGTGACCGGGGACGCAAGGATAGTGGGTGCCTGGCCATTCGGAACGGACGGTATGCAAGTCGGAATGACAGACGCCGCAAAAGGCGATCTCGATCTGAACGTCATGGTGACCGGGCGCACGGCGCTCGATCTCCATGGGCTCCAAAGGCTTGTCGCTGGCGTGGGCGCCATAGGCTTTGCTATGCATGCTCTTGTCCTTCTGAAGGGTCAAAGGCCGGTCATGGCTTCAAGAGCTTCGGGGTAACGCTCGCCTTGCACCGGGATATGGGACGCGGCCTGGGTGATATCCAGCAGGTCTTGCGGCGTAAGAACCAGGGCTGCCGCCCCTAAGTTTTCTTCCAGGCGGGACAGCTTGGTGGTGCCGGGGATTGGCACGATCCAGGGCTTTCGGGCCAGCAGCCAGGCCAGGGCAACCTGGGCCGGCGTGGCCTGTTTGGCGGCGGCGATCTCCTTCAGCAGCTCCACCAGGGCCAGATTGGCTTTCAAGGCTTCGGGTGCGAAGCGGGGCAGGTTGCTGCGAAAGTCGTCTTTGGCGAAGTGAGTGGTCTCGTCGATCTTGCCGGTCAGGAAGCCCCTGCCCAAGGGACTATAGGCGACGTAGCCGATCCCCAATTCCTCGACGGTCGGCAGAATCTCGGCCTCGATACGGCGGAACCACAGGGAATATTCGCTCTGCAGGGCCGTCACCGGCTGCACCGCATGGGCGCGGCGGATGGTCTCGGCCCCGGCTTCCGACAGGCCGAAATGCTTGACCTTGCCCTCCCGGATCAGTTCCTTGACCGCCCCGGCCACATCCTCGATCGGGACATTAGGATCGACGCGATGCTGATAGAGCAGGTCGATGGACTCGACCCTCAGGCGCTTCAGCGAAGCCTCGACGACCTGGCGGATATGTTCGGGGCGACTGTCCAGACCGGCCCATTTTTCCTTGCCGGTGGGGTCCAGCCTGAAGCCGAACTTGGTGGCGATCACCACCTTGCCCTTATAGGGCTCAAGTGCTTCGCCCACCAACGCCTCGTTGGTGAAGGGGCCATAGACTTCGGCGGTGTCGAAGAAGGTGACGCCGTGATCGACGGCGGCATGGATCAGAGCCACCATCTCGGTCTTATCCTTGGGCGGGCCATAGGAAAAGCTCATGCCCATGCAACCCAGGCCCATGGCCGAAACTTCCAGGCCGCTGCTGCCGAGTTTACGTTTTTGCATTGTCGTTCTCCGTTCATCTTGAAGAAACTCTAGCAGATAGGATTCCCCGCGATTAGGTGGTAAGAGTCGCATGGACTTATGATCTGGATTCATAAATGGCCCGAGAGAGCGTCAATGACCTGCTGGCCTTTCTGGCCGTCGCCCGCCAGCGCAGCTTCACCAAGGCCGCCGCCCAGATGGGCGTCTCCCAATCAGCCCTGAGCCACACCATCCGGGGATTGGAAAGCCGCCTTGGCATCCGGCTTTTGAACCGCTCAACCCGCAGCGTCTCGCCGACCCAGGCCGGGGAACGGCTGATGCAATCCATCGGGCCGAAGTTCGAAGAAATCGACGAAGCCCTGGCGTCCTTGGCCGAACTTCGGGAAAAGCCTGCCGGCACCATCCGCCTGACCACAGCGGAACATGCGGCCCAAAGCATCCTTTGGCCCAAGCTGGCCAAATTTCTGCCCGATTATCCCGACATCAAGGTCGAGATCACCATGGATTACGGCCTGACCGACATCGTCGCCCAGCGTTACGACGCCGGGGTCCGCCATGGCGAGATGGTGTCGAAGGATATGATTGCCGTGCGCATCGGCCCCGACCTGCGCATGGCCGTCATCGGCGCTCCCGCTTATCTGGCGAATTGCCCACTGCCGAAGACGCCGCAGGACCTTTTGGCCCATAATTGCATCAATCTGCGCCTGCCCACCCACGGCGGCACCCTGACCTGGGAGTTCGAGAAAGACGGCAAGGAGTTGAACGTCCATGTGGACGGCCAACTGACCTTCAACCTCGGCTCGCAGATCCTCGACGCCTGCCTGCAGGGCTTCGGCCTGGCTTATCTGCCCGAAGACATGGTGGAGGCCGCGACCATCGAAGGCCGCCTGATCCGGGTGCTGGAGGATTGGTGTCCGCCCTTTCCGGGCTACCACCTCTATTATCCCAGCCGCCGCCAATCTTCGGCCGCCTTTACCCTGCTGGTCGAGGCCTTGCGGTGCAAAGCATGAATGCTCACAGCTAAATCACCAACCATCGGATAAGCGATGTCGGTTTGATTAGTTTCCCCTTCTGCGGAGGGGTAGAGTGATAACCGCGGCGGAGACGAGAGCAAGGATTGCATGACAATGTCGGCATATGAGGAAACCGAGAGCACCCAGCCCGGCGAGGTGGTTGAGGAGCTGCGGCGCGAGTTCGTCGACGAGACCAGCGAAACTCTGCAGTCGCTGGATGTCGCCCTTGATGCTGGACGCAACGGCCATAAGTCTCATGGCGAGATCGTCACCGCCTTTCGCCGTACCGCCTTGCTTTTGCGCGGCCAAGCGGCGAACTTCGGCTTCAGTTCCTTGTCCACTCTGGCCCACCGCATGAACGAATATCTGGCGGCGGCCCCTTTGCCGCTGCCGCCCCGGGCTTGGGACGATCTTCAGAATTTCCTCGATCTGATGACGGGTCTGATCAATGGACCCCAAACCGCCGAAGGCAGCGCCCCCGATGGCGACGCCGCGGAATTGGTGCGCCGTTTGCCGCGCAAACTGGGCTTCGAGCTGGGCGATATCCAGGTTCGCAACGTCGAGGTGATGCTGGTCATGACCCCCGGCGCCCAAACCCATTTCGTCGAGCGCGAATTGCAGCAATGCGGCTATCGCGTCTCGACGGTGTCGGACACCATCCTCGCCTTCGCCATGGTCACCCAGATCAAGCCCGATTTGGTGATCGTATCGGCGGTGATGCCCGGATTGGACGGCATCGATCTGGCGATCGGCTTGGCCTCGATGCCTTCGACGCGCAATATCCCGATGGCGGTCATCACCAGCCTGGACCCCAATGACGACCGGCTGAAATTACTGCCCCGCAAGGTGCCGATTTTGCACAAGGGTCCCAGTTTCGGCGACGATCTGTTTGCCGCACTCGACAATCTGTTTTTGATCTGAGGACGAAAGAGCGTCTTCGCCCCCATCACGAGGTTCCATAAATGTCAGACCAGCAGAACATCACCGAGCTTACCGCCGAACTTTCGGTCGTTCTGGCCCGCAAGCTTGAGGAAATCAAGAAGGTGACGGGCACCACCCGCATTCTTGCCCTTAACGCCCTGATCGAAGCGGCCCGTGCGGGCGAGGCCGGCAAGGGCTTCGCCGTCGTCGCCTCGGAGGTCAAGCATGTGTCCGAGACCATCAACGCCATCACCCAGTCCCTGGAAGCCGAGATGAGCAAGGCGATCGACGCCTTGAGCAAGGTGGTGGCCGAGTCGCACGGGGAATAACGCTAAGACCCGTTCAGGCCGTATTTCTTCAGCTTATCGTGCAGGGTCGTCTTGGGGATGCGCAAATCCTCGGCGGCGCGGGACAAGCTGGCGTCGTTGCGGCGCAAACTGTCGGCGATCAGCGACCGTTCGAAGGCCTCGACCGCCTGAGCCAGGGGCAGCGGTCCGGCATTGGGCGGGGCGGCAAAGGGCGGAAAGCCGCGTTCGATGCCAAGGACGCAGCGGTCGGCCACATTGCGCAATTCCCGCACATTTCCCGGCCAGTCATAGGCCATCATCCGCCGCATGCGTTCGGCGTCGGGGTTGGGCAAAGTCCTCTCGTGACGGACTGCGGCCTGCAGGGCGAAATGCTCGAACAGCAGTGGGATGTCTTCGCGGCGATCCCGCAAGGGCGGCAGCGGCAGGGTCACCACGCTGAGGCGGTAATATAGATCGGCGCGGAAGCGGCCATCGGCGGCCAGGGCCAGCAAATCCACCTTGGTCGCCGCCACCACCCGGCAATCCACCGCCACCCCGGTGTTGGAGCCCAGCCGTTCGATGCTACGCTCCTGCAGCACCCGCAACAGCTTGATCTGCATGGCCAGGGGCATGGCCTCGATCTCGTCGAGGAACAGGGTGCCGCCGTTGGCATATTCGATCTTGCCGACCCGACGCTTGCCGGCTCCGGTAAAGGCTCCGGCCTCGTGGCCGAAGATCTCGCTCTCGAACAGGGTTTCCGGCAAGCCGCCGCAGTTGATGGCGACGAAGTTGCCCTTGCGCCTAGGGCTGGCCTCGTGCAGGCAGCGGGCCACCAGTTCCTTACCGGTGCCGGTCTCGCCGAAGATCAGCACATCGGCGGCGCTGGCGCCCAGGTCGACCACCATGCGCCGCACCTCTTCGATGGGCTGGGATGATCCGATGATGCGGGCTTCGATGGCTTGGCGTCCGCCCAAGCGGTCGCGCAACTCCCGCACTTCCAGGGTCAGGCGGCGCTTCTCAAGGGCGCGGCGCACCACGGCCACCAAATAATCCGGCGGGAAAGGCTTCTCGATGAAGTCGTGAGCGCCGTCCTTCATGGCCTGGACCGCCAGGGACACATCGCCATGGCCGGTGATCAGCACCACCGGCAGATCGGAATCGATCCCTTGAACGTCCCGCAAAAGGCTCATGCCATCGGCCTTGGGCAGGCGGATGTCGCTGACCACCACGCCGGGAAAGGCCGGGGTCAGATGCTTGCGGGCGGCCTCGACCGAGCCCACACCTTCAGCGGGAATGCCTTCCAGCTGCAGGGCCTGAATGCAGCCCAGCAGGACGTCTGGATCATCCTCGACGATAAGAACCTTGAGGCTGTCCGTCATGGGG
>Ga0302156_10004703_pt1 | contig 9972 bp, 11 predicted proteins | sample I_Bog_N3_2_FD_193503 | JGI IMG/M metagenome (GOLD analysis project Ga0302156, IMG submission 193503) | Peat permafrost microbial communities from Stordalen Mire near Abisko, Sweden - I_Bog_N3_2 | ecosystem: Environmental > Terrestrial > Soil > Wetlands > Peat | place: Sweden: Abisko, Stordalen... | reverse complement strand
GAGCAAGCGATTAACGGCGCCCTAGCAGCCCGTCGGACTGACGTTACAGCTTGATCGCCAGGCCGGTTTTGGCAGCGCGAACGTTCATTTGACGTTTGATCGGGCCCAGAACGCGTCGCGACGGGCCCCTATCGACCTTGCGTCCGGGCGTCTTGAACCGCGCCAAGCTGCGCACGCCTCCGTCAGGCGGGGTTGAGGACGAACATCCGCTTCATATTCCAAGCCATGGTCACAAGGCTCCACTCGCCACGCACCTTTTCGAGTCCGCGCATCGAAAATTGACGGAATCCGAGCACCGATTTGATGATGCCGAACACCGGTTCCGGGGTCTGTTTGCGCAGAGCATATAGATCGCGACCTTCTGGCGTCTTCAGCCGATGCGCCATGCCCTCGACCGGCGTCGGATTTTTTGGCGCCGGCGGCGTCGGTTCGAAGCGTTCTTGCAACGGTGGATGATGCGGCTGACGCCCCATGGCGATCAGCGGTTCAACCCCCGCTTTCTCGCATGCCTCGACATTCTCCGCGCTGAAATAGCCCGTGTCCGCCAACAGCGTTTCGGCTTCGCCCAATTCTTCGGGCAACGCCTCGATCTTACCCAGCATCGGCTCAAGCTGCTGCTTGTCGTTTGGGGCCTGCGCCACATCGACCGCCACCACCAACATGCTTCCCGCCGCCACGGCAGCCTGTGCATTGTAGCTCTGCTCAAAGCCGCCTCCGACTGACGGCATGATGCGCGACTCTTCGTCTGTGAGATTGATCTGATCTTGCGGCAGCGGTCCTGCGGTTGGAGGCTGCGGCGGCTTTCCGCCAGGCTTCTTGCCCGTCGCCGCGGTCTTGGCCGCGCGCGCCGCGAGTTTGGCTTCATGCTCCGCCAACTCCCGCGCGTAACGCTCCTTGGCGCGCGCCTCAATCTTCGTGCGCGCTTCGGCAAGCTTGCGCAAACGCTCCTCGCGTCGCGCCAGTTCATCCGGTATCGACACGCCGTCGGGAATATCCGCCGTATCCGCCGCCTCGGCTTTGGCCATCAGATCGGCGACCTCAGCCTGCAATTGCGCCTCGATCTTGCCTGCGTGCTCGTATGACAGCGCACTGTGTCGGCTGGCGTTGGCGTGGATCTTCGTGCCGTCGAGCGCAATCGTTCCCATTTTCAGCACGCCCATCTCGCGCGCCAGCAACAGCACCTGAACGAACAGCGCTTCGATCTCCTTCAGAAACCGCCGCCGGAACGCAGCGATCGTGTCGTGGTCGGGATGATCGTTAGCCGCAATGAAGCGAAACGCCACCGAGTCATAGCTGGCCCGCTCCAGCTTGCGACTCGAAAACACGCCAGTCGCATAGCCATAAACCAAGATACCGAGCAGCAACGCTGGATGATACGACGCCGACCCAGAGCCGCGATAACTGCCGCTCATCGCGGACAAGTCGAGGCCGTCGATCACTTCCACCACGAACCGCGCCAGATGCTTTTCCGGCAACCATTCATCCACCGACGGCGGCAACAAGAAGCCGGTCTGCCGATCAATCGTGCGGAAGTTGCTCATCGCGAGCCGGTCCTCATGATGGGAGAATCAACCCGGCAATTTCTATCGCAATTGGTGTCGTGGCACCCGTTAAGCCCGACAGGCTGCTAGGAGCCGCCTCTTGCATGACGCATTGCCTTACCTCGTCGGCCTGATCGTTGTCGCCCTGGGCTTCGACTTTCTAAATGGTCTGCACGACGCCGCGAACTCCATCGCGACTATCGTCTCGACGCGCGTCCTTCCGCCGCAATACGCGGTGTTCTGGGCGGCGTCATTCAATTTCATTGCCTTCCTGTTCTTCGGCCTGCAGGTCGCGCAGACGGTGGGAACGGGCATCGTCATGCCCAACATCGTGAACGACTATGTCATTTTCGGCGCGCTGATGGGCGCAATAGCCTGGAACCTGCTGACTTGGGCGCTTGGAATTCCGTCATCCAGCTCGCACGCCCTGATCGGAGGATTGGTCGGCGCGGGGATCGCCAAAGGAGGAACTGACGCCATCGTATGGAGCGGCCTTATCAAGACGGGCTCAGCAATCGTAGTTTCACCGGCCCTGGGTTTCTTCCTAGCATTGTTGCTGGTGCTTGCTGTGTCGTGGATTTTCGTGAGGAAGACGCCGCTCGCCGTCGACAACATCTTTCGTTCGCTGCAATTCGTTTCGGCTTCGCTCTATTCGCTTGGCCATGGCGGCAACGACGCGCAAAAGACCATGGGGATCATCGCCGTGCTGCTTTATTCGCATGGGCGTCTCGGCTCCGAATTTCACATTCCCTTTTGGGTCGTGCTGTCTTGTCAGACGGCCATGGGCCTCGGCACTTTGTTCGGTGGCTGGCGCATTGTCCACACAATGGGGTCGAGGATCACCAAGCTCACGCCCATGCAGGGTTTTTGCGCCGAGACCGCCGGTGCGATCACGTTGTTCATGGCGACCGGGCTGGGCGTGCCCGTTTCGACCACTCATACAATCACTGGAGCCATCGTCGGTGTCGGCGCAGCACGCCGCGTGTCGGCAGTGCGCTGGAACATAGCCAAGGACATCGTCGTCGCATGGGTGATCACAATGCCGATGTCCGCGATGATAGCTGCCCTCTTCTATGCCCTAGGTAGGCTTGTGGGATGAAATATCCGAAGGTAACAAAGAAAAAGAGCGGCGACGGAGCCGAGCCTCGAAGCCAATATGCCGCTCTAGCTTGGCGCTTGGGCGAAGGACTTGAGATTTTGCTCCTCACGTCGCGCGACACGCGCCGATGGGTCATCCCTAAGGGTTGGCCGATGAAAGGGCGCAAACCGCATGCGACCGCCGCCATCGAGGCGTTACAAGAGGCAGGTCTCCTCGGAAAAATCGAGAAGAAGAAGCTCGGCTCTTATCATTATCGGAAGCGTCTGAAGAACGGAGCGGCGCTCTTATTGAGGGTCGACGTCTTTCCCTTGCGCGTCGTTCGCCAGCGCAAGAGTTGGCCCGAAAAGGATCAACGCGCGACCAAATGGTTCACTGCGGAAAAAGCCGCCGAACTGGTTCACGAGCCGGAGCTATCGGAGCTGATAGAGGCGTTTGAGGCAGCGATTTTGCGGGGCCGATAATTGCGCACCGCAGCTTTGGAGGAATAGACACGAATACAACTCTGGTGCTGAAGATTTTCATGTTTTCCTTCGTCGGTGGCTTGGTCGGGCTTGGTTATCATATGAGCCACTTGCAAAATTCATTGAACGCGTGATTTTTTTGTCCCCGATTGGCTCGCTATGGTCGAAGGTCAGGCGGGTGCCGCTTGAAGGGTCCGACGCGGAATTTTTGATCGACGGTGAGGGCGAGGATGCCGAACATCAGTTGGCATTTCACCTTGACCGCTCCGCGCACGCGCACGAACCCGCCGCCGAATTCGTCCTTGAATCGTCCGTTGATGCGTTCGACCATGGTGCGGAAGTCATAGAGCACGTCATCCGGGTCGGCATGTGGATGAATTTCATGCGCGCGACCTCCTCGGCGCATTCGGTTTTTGCTTCGTGCTGTGCACGAAAGTTGCGATCAATCAACAAGACGTGGCCGAGCGCCACGCTTGGTGCGGCGGTGGCGGCGGCGTCATAGGCCGAATCCATCAGATCATAGAGCTAGAAGACGCGGGCGCTGGTCATGGTCATCAAGGGAATGGCGACTTGGCTGTCACGCACGGAGGCCGAGGTCAGCACGCAAGCGACAGGAATTTGGCCGCTGGCGACATCGATATGCAGCTTATAGCCGATCCATGTCTCCTTATAGCCCTTGCTGTTCTTCTTGGCGCCGACATCGCACGCGGTGGGGAGATCGGCGAGTAGCCGAGGGATGTTGTGCATTGTTTGCCGTTCGAGACATGGTGGCTCCGGGTTTGGCCGCTCCTCCCCTTGCGCGGGCGTCCGCGCTTCCTTTGCGGCTCGACGCCGACGGTCAACCACGCGCTGGTCGGCGGCGGCGAAGGGCCGTCCTTGTCGTTGTTGCTTTTCTCGACCGGCTTCTCGCGCGCCTTGATCTCGGTGGCGTCGCGCGCGATCGCGCCGATGATGCGCCCGCCGAGCGCGCGTTCAATCAGCGCCGCGTGCATCTTGTCGGGCAGATCGCCTTGCGCGAACTCGGCGAAGGCGCGAGAAAACGTGGCTTCGGAAGGAACCTGCGCGCTTCGTTCCCAACCAAGGATCCGGCGCAATGACTTGGCCGACACGCGGAGCGCGGGAGACGCCGCGTTGCGCGCCTTCGAACTTGCCACGACCAATTTCGAGCGCGCGTCCGCGCTGGCTTCGCTGGGCAAGGCGCAAATTCGGCTGGGAGAGGGGAAGGCGGCGCGGCCGACGCTTGAGCGCGCGGCGCGCTTGATGAAAATCCGCACGGCAAGGACGCGTACAAGCGCCCGGCCGCTCTGCTTCACAGACGCGACGAGCCGGACGAAACGCCACGGCTAGCCGACCGGCTCTCGTCTCGAGGCGTCGGCCATTCGCGGCTGCTCGCACTCGGCAAGCTCGGGCTCGTCGAGGAGGCCCGCGCCGTCGACAATCTCCCACCGACAGATGCTCGAGCCACCCGGCGGGCTTCGAAAGCCTCGCCGCGTTCAACAAGGCGTTCGCCGAGCCTTTCGGCCGATAATGAAGAAGCCCATCATCGACGTCTTATTGTTCTATCGCTCCTGCCCCACCTCTGCCGAAGCGAATCGCCCATGATTTATGGCTCCGCACGGGTATCGACGAGCTATCGGTTTCAGCGTATCCATATTTTCCTTGACCTTTGAGGAATTCGGCCGTGACGATATCAGATGCAGAACCTTCGAACTCGATCGAGTTAGCCGCGGAGATCGTGGCGGCCTTCGTCGCCAACAACTCTCTGCCTACAGTGGAACTGCCCGCCCTGATCCACTCCGTGCATGCCGCCTTGGCGAGACTCGCAAGCGGGCAGGTGAATACAGCCCCGCTGGTGGAGAAACAGGAGCCGGCCGTATCCGTTCGCAAATCACTCACGCCCGATTTCCTTGTGTGTCTGGACGACGGCAAGAAATTCAAGTCGCTACGACGACACTTGCGGACACTCGGCATGACGCCGGATCAATACCGCGTGAAATGGAGCCTGCCGCCCGATTATCCGATGGTCGCGCCCAACTACGCGGCGGTGCGATCGGAGATGGCCAAGCGGATAGGACTTGGGCAGATGCGGAAGAATGCCGCGGCGGCCAAGCGCGGACGACCGGCGAAGGCAAGCTAGTAAACGTCGATCCGTCAGTATCCGGAAACCTATTCAATCCATGGAGAGTTCCTTTGGCCAAGCCAAAAGTCAGCAAGGTAAAAGTTAGCAAGTCGAAAATCAGCAAGCCCGAAGCGGCGCCGCTTCGCCCGGTCAAGGAAACCTTCACCAAGTCGGCTCTGATCAACCTGATCGCCGAGCAGAACGACATCCCGCGCAAGACCGCCTTAGGCGTCTTCGCCACGCTGGAAAGCGTGTTGCTTGGATCGGTGCATCCGCGCGGCGTGGGTGAATTCACCTTGCCCGGCTTGTTGAAAGTGACCCTTCGCAAAGTGCCGGCCCGCAGGGCGGGAACCTTGGTCCGCAATCCCGCCACCGGTGAGATGGTCAAGGCGTCGCCAGACCGGCGAGCATGCGCGTAAAGATCCGCGCCTTGTCGAAATTGAAGACGGCGGCCTCGGGCTGATTCGTCATTTCGGCGGGCAAAAGACTCGGGCTATTGCTTAGCCCGAGCGCCCTGCTGGAGAGAACGCCGACACTGCCCTCGTTGATGCGCGTCGCAAATTGGCGACCCTCTTCAAAGCGCCGATGGGCGTCGAATCCCTTAGCCCAATCTCACCTTATCGATTCAAAAGATATCAGCGCATTCGAGTTGAGGCCCCGCGCCTGTTAAGGGATCGAACGTGGATTCTCCAGCCGAATCGCGCTCCCCCGATTCGGACGGCCTTTGTTCGGCATGCGTGCGGAAATTCCAGAAGCGGTACGGCGCGATGGCAGTGTCCCGCAAGATTTTGGAAAAGGGAGTAAAGCCCCGCCGCGAGATCGTCTCCGCATTCACGGCGAGGGAATCGGCCACGCTTGCAAGCGGTTGGACGTTGCATTCGGCTTTGCGGGCCCCTATCCTTGCTTCATCGATTTTCGGCCTGACGACTTGGACTTGCTTTGGAAACGAAGCCGCTGACGACCTCTTCCAAACATCGATCGACCCGGCCCCGCGTATGCGGGCCAGCTTCTAAACTATGTTTGGAGAGATGAAATGGCTACCGGCACCGTGAAATGGTTCAATGGTCAAAAGGGCTTCGGCTTTATCCAGCCCGATAATGGCGGCACGGACGTTTTCGTTCATATCAGCGCGGTCGAGCGCGCCGGCCTGCGTGATCTGCGCGAGGGCCAGAAGGTGAGCTACGAGATCACGCAGGACCAGCGCAGCGGCAAGTCCTCCGCCGATCAGCTCAAGGAAATCTGAGACGCGCCGATCGCGGTTGCTTTCCGTCGCGACCCATCGACAGACGAAGGGTCGCCGTTCGCGGCGGCCTTTTTCGTGATTGAGACGGGCCTTCAAATCGACGCTCATGCGCGCGCGATTTTCCGACGTCGCGGAGCCCGTCGTCGCGCTAAGTCCGCTTCAGGCGATCAGTCGTTCGTCCGCCTCGCTGGGCTCGCGCAGCATATAGCCTCGGCCCCAGACCGTCTCGATGTAGTCGCGGCCACCGGTTGCGTTCGCGAGCTTCTTGCGCAGCTTACAGATGAAAACGTCGATGATCTTCAATTCCGGCTCGTCCATGCCGCCATAGAGATGATTCAAAACATTTCCTTGCTGAGCGTCGTTCCCTTGCGCAGAGCGAGAATTTCAAGAATCTGATATTCCTTGCCGGTCAGATGCACCCACGCGCCGCCAGCCTCGACGCTCTTCTCGTCGAGGTTTACGACGAGATCGCCGATCGTGACAACCGATTGCGCATGGCCTCTGGAGCGGCGGACTATCGCGTGAATGCGGGCGACAACCTCGTCCCTATGGAAGGGTTTTGTCAGGTAGTCGTCGGCGCCTAGGCCCAGCCCCTTCACCTTGTCCTCGGTCCCGGCGAGCCCGGAGAGAATGAGAATGGGGGTTTTGACCTTGGCGAGCCGTAGTGCGCGAACCACCTCGTATCCCGATATGTCCGGAAGATTGAGGTCGAGAAGGATTATATCGTAGTTGTAAAGCTTGCCGAGATCGATGCCTTCTTCGCCGAAATCCGTGAGATAGACGTTGAAGCTCTCGGATTTCAGCATCAGTTCAATGCTCTGAGCGGTGGCGCTGTCATCCTCGATCAATAGAACGCGCATGTTTCCTCACCGAAGCGCTTTAAATCCGACGCGAGCAAACACGCAAAGCCTTGCGCGGTATGGCGCTTAAGTCTCCGCCAACCTGCAGCGCGTCCGTCGTCCATCGAGACAACCTTTGGCGGACGTAGTTAATAAACCCATACTTGCACCGGTGTTGCCGACGAAAAAGGCATGAAATAAAGCTGATGCCGCCTGCTTATGTGAAGGCGTACGTCAGCGCAACAAGAATGACGTCGGCTGACGCCGAAGCGATCTGCGAGGCGGTGACGCGCCCCTCCGTGCGCTTCGTGCCGGTGAAAGACGCCGATCAGCAATCGGTGCTCATGATGCATCGCGCGCGCAATCTGCAGGTTCGTCAGTGCACCATGCTGGTCAACGCGCTGCGCGCGCATCTGGCTGAGTTCGGCATCGCGCCGCAGGGACTGCGCCACGTCGAACAGCTGATCGCGGCGATCGAAGCGGAAAGCACGGCTTTGCCGGAGCTCGCACGGTCTATTCTGCGGCTGATCGTGACCCAGTTGAACGATACCCAGGCTAAAATCCAGCAAGTTGAGGCGAAGCTGGCCCGATGGCGTCGCAGCACCGGGCTTAGCAAACTGCTCGCGAGCATTCCGGGCGTCGGGATCATGGGCGCCAGCGCGATTGCGGCCACGGTGTGCGATCCGAAACTGTTCCGCTCGGGACGCGACTTCGCGGCCTGGCTCGGCATGACGCCGCGCCAAAACTCCTCGGGCGCAAAGGAGCGGCTGGCCAGCGAAACAACGCCGCTCATCAGAAAGTCGTGCATCCAACGAGAACGATCCCCTTTTGGATTCACTCGATCCCCGCTTTGACTTCAAATTTCCGCCCTGCTTCTTGGCCTGCCTCGTAGGCGTCGGCGAGCACACGCCGCCGGCTATTGACGTCCTTGGCGCGCAACGACAAGCCGAGCTTCTCGAATTCCTCTTCAATGACCGACGTCTTAATCGGCATGAGATCCCGCCCGGTGGAATTGAACACGGCGGCGGTTCGCTCTGCTTTCAAGGTTTCGAGTTTGCCGCTTATGCCTCTCGCCAGACCGATCTGGAAAGAATTGACGGCGCTGCGTTTCTCGCCCCCTATCATCGTGGCGTGGATGATTCCCGATTTGAACGTCGCGGTTTCGGTTTCAAAGGCGATGGCTACGAGGTCATAAAGATAGTGCGCGGCCTCGACATCCGCCGATAGACCAAAGAACACGAACCGCAGCGTGCCGCTCGGGCTGGTTTCACTCCAAACCCGGCAATCGCAAAAATCCGCGATCGCCGGGACGCAGCGATCAAAGGCGCCGTGCTTGCGCCGACCGGTGTCGATGCCAAAGCCTTCACATGGCTGTTGCCGAAGATCCACTTCGCTCAGCGACAGGCCGTAGCGTTCGAGCAGTTCGGCGACTTTATCGGCCGCCGCCAACGCCTCCTGTTCGGTGCAGCCCTGTTCGGTCGTCTTGGCGCGCAATCCCCGGATCCGCTCGATGACGCGGCTTAGATCATCATCACGGCTCTTTGGTCCCCGGGTTTCAAGGGAGATCCGCCGCCTCAGTTCATGAAACAGAGCCACGGCCTCATGGGAAAAGCGCCTTTTCGCCGCCAGCTCTTCGAACTGCGCGGCAAAAGTATCGAGCGGATTGATTTCACCGCTCCCCACGCGCGCGCGCCGCTGGAATGTCTCCATTTGAATGAGCGCCAGCTGGCGATACACATCGGCATGGCGGCCTTTCCCCAGGCGCCGCAATTCGACGCTGGACGCCAAAGCCGCGGCCAGTCTCGGTCCCGAGGTCAATGCGCGGGCAATTTCGAGGTCATCCCTGGATGGCTCGGCTCCTTCGCCAAGCTCGATCCAGTCCCAGGCGATCGCATCGAGTTCATCGTCGGGGTGGGAAAGCGCGAAGGCCTCCTCGGGCTCCGACGGAGCGCCGAAGCCTAAGCCGTCATCCACGCCATGACGCACAAGGTGGCGATAGACCGCGGCGGCGCATCTCTGATCGTTGATCAGACCTTTGCCGGGCCGGACGAACTCTTTCGCCACGGCGAGACCGATTTCATCAAGCGGAATTTTAGGACCCGTCGCAATATAAAAACCCTCGTCGAGCCGGCAGATGCGCGCGGCGATGTCGGGTCCTAGTACCCACTATCGCTGAACGGTGAGTCGTGATTCAAGGTTGAATGCGCAGCATTCCGGACGCGACGGCGATCACATTGACGGAACTGGAGCGCGCCGAACTCGAAAGTTTGGCGCGTTCGATGAAAGGCGAGCACCGCCTTCGTCTTCGGGCGCGGATCATCTTGCTGGCGAGCGACGGCGCGGCGACGCGGCAGATCGCGCGAACGGTTGGCTGCACGATTGGCACAGCGTCCAAATGGCGGGTTCGTTACGCCGCCAAACGCATGGCTGGGCTCGACGACACGGGTGAGCGCGGCGCGGAGCCTAAATATGGGCCGGAGCACAATGCGCGTATTTTGGCTCTGCTCGACCAGAAGCCGCCTGCTGGCTACGCCAACTGGACAGGGCCGCTGCTGACAAAGGCTCTCGGCGACATCCATGTCCAACATGTCTGGCGCTTTTTGCGTGCGCAAAAGATCGATCTTTCCGGCCGCAAATCCTGGTGCGAGAGCAACGATCCCGACTTCGTGG
>Ga0302156_10004687_pt1 | contig 9987 bp, 9 predicted proteins | sample I_Bog_N3_2_FD_193503 | JGI IMG/M metagenome (GOLD analysis project Ga0302156, IMG submission 193503) | Peat permafrost microbial communities from Stordalen Mire near Abisko, Sweden - I_Bog_N3_2 | ecosystem: Environmental > Terrestrial > Soil > Wetlands > Peat | place: Sweden: Abisko, Stordalen... | reverse complement strand
TGGCCCCGGGCGCGACCCAGACGGTGACGGCAGGCAACAATATTGCGATTACCCAGAACGGGACCGGCCTGACGATCGCGACCAACCCGAACCTGGTGTCGACCAGCCTGACGATCCAAGGAGGCAATAGCGGAATCGGGATCGATATGAGCAACACCAAGATGACTGCCCTTGCCGCTGGAACGATCAGCGCAACGAGCACGGATGCTGTCAATGGTAGCCAACTCGTTGTACTGGGCGCCAACATCGCCAGCACACTTGGCGGTGCGTCCACCGTCAATCCGCTCACGGGTGTGGTCACCGCCGCCATCACGCTCAACGGCGCGGCTGCGACTGCTGCCCCCTACAACAATGTCCAGAGCGCGATTAACGGCGCCGGATTCAATGTCGCCACCGGCACGGTCGCTGGAAGCATCAATTCTGTAGCCACCCAGACTACAGCATCGGGCTTTGTCTCGACGGGCAATTCGGCCACCTTCCAGGCGGGCAACAACATCACCATCGCGCAAGATGGCACCAAGGTCGCTGTCGCAGTTTCGCCGAACATCAGCCTTACCAGCGTCACCACAACGGATACGGTCGGGAACAAGACTGTGACCAATGGCAGTGGGGTAACGATCACTCCGGCGGGCGGTGGCGCCCCGGTCAGCTTGACCACGACCGGGCTGAACAACGGTGGCAATACGATCACCAATGTTGCGCCGGGCGTGAATGGCACCGACGCGGTGAACGTCAACCAGTTGAATGCCGGCGTTTCCGCGCTGACCTATGATCTCGGCAAGGTTCAGCAGGAAGAACGCGGCGGTACTGCTTCCGCGATGGCGATGGCGCAATTGCCGCAGGCTACCGCACCGGGTGAGGCGATGGTCAGCATGGGCGTTTCCAACTGGCTGGGGCAGCAAGGGATCGCCTTTGGCCTGTCCAAGGTTTCGGACAATGGCCGCATCATCTTCAAGGCCGCAGGGACGATCAACAGCGCGGGACAAGGCGGCGGATCGGCCGGCGTCGGCATCCATTTCTGACGGATCCGGGCGGGGCCAGCCCCCCGCCCGATCGTTTGCGCCCATCCTGCCGAATTTTCGGAGAATTTCGATGAAACCGCTTCTTGGTATTGCCGCCCTTCTGGGTGGACTGCTCTCGACAAGTCCGCTCATGGCGAACGATGTCCTTCCCGCATCGCGACCGGAGGTCGGGCAGACGGGGGACTTTCCGACGCTGACTTCGGCCACGCGGCCGCAGGGCGCATTTGTTCCGGCGCGCAACATTGCACTGGTGGCGCCGGGGCTGAAGAAATCAGAAGTCTATACACTGCTTGATGTGCCGCACTTTCAGGAAGGCCTGTTGGGCGTCCACCGGTGGAACTATATTCTGAACTTTTACACCGGGCATGGCGACGAATTCCGTCAGTGCCAGTATCAGATCCACTTTGACAGCCATTATCGCGTCGATCGGACCTGGTGGAAAGATGCCGATTGTGCCCATCTGTTCGAAGGCGCGCTCGCCGATCCCGTTCCGGCGGTGAAAATTGTCGAAGTTCCCGCTCCCGCGGTGCAGTCGGCGGTGCAGTCCGCTGCGGAAAAAGTGCTCAAGACCTACAGCTTTAACTTTGCCTTCAATCGGTCTGATGTCGATGCCGAAGGGCGCAAGGTCATTGCGCAAGCGGTGCAAGAGTCCACCGGAACGCAATACCATCGCATCGTCGTAACCGGCTTTACGGATACTGTCGGGGGAACGGGTTACAACGATGGTCTTGCGGCCCGTCGTGCGGCGGTGACGCTGGGCGAACTGACCGCAGCGCTTGAAAAAGCAAACAGCCCCCTTGCGCATCAAGTCTTTTCGCGCGGCGGGCGCGACTTGGCGGTCGAGACAGGCCCCGGTGTGCGGGAAGTCCGGAACCGGCGCGCCACCATCGAATTTTTCTAAAGGCCAGGAGTTCCTACCATGAAGTACTTGTTTGTTTGTGGACTGGCGGCCTTGGCCACCGCCACGTCCACAGTCGCTGTTGCGGCCCCGGCGCCGAAACCCGTTGCCGTCGCTGCCGAGCAAATTCAACTCGTTCCCAATCCCGCCGATTTTGCGCTGGCGGCCTTGCGGATTGTCGCGGGGGCTGATCAGGGCCAGGCCGCCCAGATATGGGATTCGGCGTCGTCTGTGATGAAGATGATCGTCAGCCGGGATCAGTTCGTCCAAGTCGCTGTTCAGCGGCACAGTGCTAGCAATGGTCTTCACGACCTTGCCTGGCGCAGCGTGATTCGCGTCTCAATGCAGCAGCCCCAAGGACAGCTCCCCGCCGGAAATTACCTTTCGGTCGGGGTTGTCGGCTTCAGGAAGGACGGCAAGGCCGCCGTGGAAACGGTGTCGTTCGTTCTCGATGGGGATCAGAAATGGCGCCTTGTCGGGCTGACCGAAAACTGAGCTCCGGCCGCCGCGAGCGAGAGACGACAACGATGACGCATGGCCGAAAAAATCAGGAAAGAGATAACGCTTCGCGGATTATTGCCGATAGCTCTGTATTTGATAGAATGGAAGATGTCCGCGTTATTTCGTGGGACGTTAACTCCGCATATTTATATAATTCCGCTCTTGAGGCATATAATTTTAGAGTGAGGTGGAGTAACTTTTTTGAAAGCAGCCTATTTTTCGAACCTGCATGGGATATCCTTCTCTATCTTTACATAAAACGATTTGAAGAGAGGGTAGTCATAACAAAAGAATTGGCGTCTGCCTCGCATGTTCCACATACTACCGCATTGCGCTGGATTTCTACGCTCGAAAGCCATGGATTGATAGAGCGTGTTCGGTGCGAATCGGATGGAAGAATCGTTGAGATAAGCCTTAGCGCGCATGGTGTCCGCTCGATAGCGGCGTTCTTTTCAAGAACATGCGGCGAGATTATTCATAACATCTATCAGAATAAGGCAACGTAGGCGACCTGATGGGGCGTCTGTTCTTGAGCGAGCGAACTATTGAAGGATCACATTTTAATCAGTGTGGGCGAGGTAAATCGCGCATATCAAGGGAATGCCGATTCCAATTCGTGATTGCTGTTGTCCTGATTTTCGTTGAGGGATTTTACGGCCCTGTCGCTACGGGGGAGCCCAACAATGTGGTTGTTCCCTACGCATCGACATCTGTTCTTGACGTCGATGGCGTGCGCAGTTCGGAATCTCGGCTGTGCCGGGAAGAGCGGGTGAAGCTGGAGCCAACCCTCTCACACGCGTTCAGGGGCTTTTCAGGCGATGCTGGAGTGGCGGTGAAAAGATCCGGGTGTGGCTGGACATTGGGCGGAAATTTCAATGAATGGTTTCCTCAGCAAAGCGTCACGAGACTCTGGGTCATGCTTGCGATATTCGATGCAGTTGATAGGGGTCGAATATCACTCGATGATCGGCTAAACATTACTAGCGACGATTTGGGTGTTTTCAATCAACCCCTACGCGGCGCAGTTATTGAACGCGGGAAGGCTTCGTTGACCATCTCACAGGCCTTGGAACGCGCACTCATACATTCAGATCGTCTAGCCTACAACAAGCTGCTGACCTATGTAGGCGGCGCAGAGGCCGTCAGGGAAATGCTCGGTCGCAAGGGTTTGTCGGGGATCCGGTTCAGCCCTAGCGAACGACAGCAACAAAGCAGAGCAACTGGGCTGAAATGGCGATCCCAATTTGCTTTGGGATCAAATTTTATACAAGCCAAAGCAGGCCCACCTCTCAAGGCTCAGCAAGACGCACTTGATCGGTATCTTATCAATCCTGCAGACGGTGCAACGCCATCCAGTATAGCCGCAGCACTGGTAAAACTCGGACAAGGACGACTGTTGTCCCGGGCATCTACTAAACATATGCTGCAACTTCTTGGGGGGGGGCATTCAGGACTACAGCGGCTCAAGGCCTGCACTCCTTCGGACTGGACAGTTTATTACAAAATGGGGACAGGCCAGATCTCCGGTAAAAATGCTATCGGGTATAATGATGTGGTACTGCTCATGTCGCCCGGGGGCAATCTATATTCGGCGGTCGTGATGATTGCCAAAACCAGCGAGCCGATTGTGGCTAGAACCCGTATGATGGAAACAGTCACTCGCGCGATCGTCGGGGCGCATCTTCCAATGGTGAATGCAAAATCGCTGCGGAATAAGCCGCATGGCACGGGCCTATACGAGGCGGGGGAACCCGCCCAGTTAGCTCGCCGCGCGGCACAAACAAAGCGAGGTTCCGAATGACGGATTTCGCTGCGGAGCTTGAAAACCTCGGTCAATTCCTGCGCAGCGCCGGTGTTCAGCCGGAGCGGGCGGAGCAGATCGTTGCCAATGCTATCGCAGCCTTGCATGAACAGAAAGCGTCTCACGAGGTGCAGTCCTCGCAAAATTTCCTCGAAGAACTACGGCAGGAACATAGACAGATTATCCTCGATGTCGGTCGAACCATGATGACGTTCAGGACTGAGGCTAACGGATTTCAGGCGACTTTTGTCATCGGGAATAGACGAAGCCAATGGATGATTGGTCTCGCGATCGCATTGCTGACGGCCCTTCTCGCGATGACGGCGTATCTCGCATTTTGGCCCGGACATGATGATGGCGTTCCGTGCGCCCGGCAAATTGTCTCAGCCGCAATCCCGCCCCGATAGTCTGACGCAAAATTGAGAAGCTATCGAATATCGTCGAGATTCCACCAGCGTACATATTCAACCGCCATAGTCATTTTTGCCGGGGTGCGGGTGTCGGGTGGCCTGGCCCAGCCGCCCACCGCGAGATTGAGCAGAGGGTACATCGGTTGGTGCATGTCGGGTGGCGTCGCGAAGCGCGCGGTTGCTACGCGATCTATGAAGAATATTATCGCCTTTGGCCCCCACAAGACTCCGTAACTGTGAAACTTGTCGTCGATTGGCGTCTTGACGGTTAGATGGGGCGTTGGGTCGCCTGGCATGGAATGCAATGTCTGATGCGCCGTCGCGTCGCCGGGAATTTCAAGTATGTCGATTTCCGGCGGCCATGCGGCATGTTGCGGTAAAAGCCAGAAGGCAGGCCATGCGCTTTTACTTCCATCCCAGCGCAGTCGTGCCTCAAAATAGCCGTAGAGAAAGGCGCGTCGTCCTTTGAGAAGACTGGAAACCCAGCTTGCTCTCCTGAGGGCGTTCGCCGCCTTTCCATTAATATGTTCGCGTAGAATGCGAGTATCGATGTCGGCGCGTTCTGCAGAATTCATGCGCTCGGCGGTAAAAATAACATGTCCTTGACGCCAGGAAAGTTCGTCATGGCCAAAGTTTGTCTTGTCAATATATACCTCAACCTCGCCAGACGCCCAAAGGATGCGATTGTTGACGGTATTCGGCCAAGCGCTGAAGCCCCTGTCCCAATACTGTGGGGAAGGGGGGGCGGAAAAATCTTCAGACCAACTGGGTGACTTGGCGATGAGTGTTGTCAACTCCGGCGCAATCGGCGATGGGGTGGCTACGTCATGGTAACTGCTCAGTGCGCCGGGAGACCGGCAAGGAATAGAAGGTGAAAGTCCATTACGATGAAGGAATAGCAACCCACATCGACCCCGAGCCGTGCGTTGGGATCCGTGAGGATGTCAGCGAAGCGTCGGTAGGGGAGCATGCGGGCCAGCCATTGAGCCGCGAAAGTTACGAAGTCCCGGATGCCGACACGGTTGAGTACGTGGAAGGCAACACGGTCGCACGCGTTATTGCGAGCGTGCGTTCGATCCGGCGTGGTCGCAGACCCTGGCACGTATGGAAGTTCCTTGCACGGGAACCGGGAGATCTCCGTGTTGGCCATATCTTCCTTGGGAGAGATGGTCCGCAGCGGGAAGGCGAGGAGCCGTAGCCGCTGATGCACGACACGGAGAAGTCTGACTTCGGCATAGTAGCTGTGAAGCCGACGAACAAAGCCGGGCAACCGGTGGCGGAGCCGGTGGAGCCAAGGCCGGGGACCAAGGGGAACGCGGAACAGCAACGCATGCACCGGACGCAGGGCCGGGATCGCATGTCCCAGTCGCTGGATCGCGTACGGAAAGCCGCAAGGCTGAGGAAGAAGGACCGGTTCACCGCGCTCTTCCACCACATCAATGTCGATGCACTACGGACGGCGTTCTACGCGCTCAAGCGCAAGGCCGCCCCTGGGGTGGATGGCATGACGTGGCAGGACTACGAGGCAGAACTCGAGCCCCGGCTTGATGAACTGCACAAACGGGTCCAACGGGGAGCATACCGCCCGCAACCGTCACGCCGGACGTACATACCAAAGGCAGACGGCAAGCAGCGGCCGTTAGCAATCGCGGCCCTCGAAGACAAAATCGTCCAGGGGGCGACCGTCATCGTGCTCAACGCCATCTACGAAGGTGACTTCTGCGGTTTCTCCTACGGGTTCAGACCCGGACGGGGGCCGCACGATGCGTTGGATGCCTTGTGCACAGCAATCGACAAGCGGCAGGTGAACTGGATAATTGACGCCGACATCCAAAACTTCTTTGGGGCGGTGAGCCAATCATGGCTCGTCCGCTTTCTGGAACACAGGATCGGCGACAAGCGCATCATCCGCCTCATCCAGAAATGGCTGAAGGCGGGTATTCTCGAAGACGGGACCGTGACCGTCGATGACAGGGGCACTGGTCAGGGCTCGGTGATCTCACCGCTCCTCGGCAATATCTACCTGCATTACGTGCTCGACCTGTGGGCCAAACGCTGGCGACAGCGCGAGGCCACCGGCGACATGATCATCGTGCGCTATGCAGACGATGTGGTGGTCGGCTTCGAGCACGAGGACGACGCCCGTCGCTTCCTCGCTGCGATGCGCGCGAGACTGGAGGAGTTTGATCTGACGCTCCATCCGGATAAGACCCGCCTGATTGAGTTTGGTCGCCATGCGGCGGTCAATCGCAAGCGGCGCGGGCTCGGCAAACCGGATACCTTTGCGTTCATGGGATTTACGTTCATCTGCGGCAAGTCACGCCAAGGGCGCTTCCAGCTTCGGCGGAAGACCCGCGGCGACCGCATGCGAGCCAAGCTCCGTGAGGTCAAGGAGGAGTTGAGGCACAGAATGCACTGGCCGATCCCCGAGCAGGGGAAATGGCTCAGGCAGGTGGTCACCGGGCACTTCGCCTATTTTGCGGTGCCCACCAACAGTCGTTCCATCACCGCATTCCACCATCACGTGATCAACCTCTGGCGGAGGACGCTTCAGCGCCGAAGCCAGCGCGATGGCACCACGTGGACACGGATTGACCGGATCTCGGGCGACTGGCTCCCAAAGCCGCGTATTCTTCATCCTTGGCCCGCTGTCCGCTTCTCCGTCACCCACCCGAGGTAGGAGCCGAGTGCGGGAATTCCGCTCGCTCGGATCTGCGCGGGGGGCGTCCGGTGACGGGCGTCCCTACCGCGATCGTGGTTGGCAAAAAAATGGCTTGCGCTGGGAATCGAGATTTGATTCATCCTACGCATGGCACCGCCCCCGCTTCATGTCCTGACTGAGGCTGAGAAGAACGCGCTGCTGCTTGCGCAGTATGAAATGATCGAGCGGATGGCGGCTCGGATTTCGGAACTGGAGGCGTTGGTCGGCAAGCCACGCAAAACTTCGAAGAATTCGCATATCCCGCCGTCAAAGGACGATTTCGGCAAGGGTGGGGGTAAGCGTGGCAAGCCCAAGGTTGGCAAGCGCCCTTCGCGCGAAGGCAGTCACCGCCCATTGACGCAAACGCCGGACAAGACGGAACGCGTGATGGCCACGGCCTGCGGCCATTGCGGGACCGATATTTCTGCCCAGGCCCAGCGCTGCCGTCACCGCTACGATCATATCGACCTGCCGCCGATCCGCCCGATCGTGACCCGCATCGAGCTGTTCGGTGGCCGCTGCCGGGAATGTGGCAAGCGCTATCGGGCCACCGCGCCAACCGAAATGGCGCCGGGCACGCCGTTCGGTCCCGGTATCCGCTCGCTGCTGGCCTATCTGCACCATAGCCACCATGTCGGTTTCGAGCGCCTTTCGCGCATTGCCCATGAACTGTTCGGCCTTGTCATTTCCGAAGGCGCGATTGCCAATGCCTTCCGGCGCATGGGTGGAAATATGGCCACGGCCACCAAGGCGATCACCGACAAACTGCTGACAGCGCGGATTATTGCGTCGGATGAGACGACCACGCGCACCAACGGCGTCACCCATTGGCAGTGGGTATTCCTCTCGGACAAGGCCGTCTTGCACAAGATCGCCCGGCGCCGCGCGCGCAGTGTTGCCGAGGAAGTGCTGAGCGGTCATCAGCCCGAGGTGTGGGTGTCCGACCGCTACGCGGGTCAGCAGGAACTGGGCAAAGAGCACCAAGTCTGCCTCGCCCATGTGTTGCGCGATGTTCAGTACGCTATCGACAGTGGCGACACGGTCTTCGCCCCCAAAATCCGCGATCACCTGCGATGGGCAATTCGTGTCGGCAAGCGACGATCCGAGCTCAAGGACACGACATTGGCCTGCTATGCGGCCAAGGCCGACAACAAGCTGACCGATCTGATGCGTGTGCCGGTGGCACACCCGGCGGGCAAGGTTCTGCTCAAGCAAATCAAGGCCTGGCGCGGGAAGTTCTTCGTCTTCCTCACCAACCGTGATGTGCCGGCGACCAACAATATCTCGGAACGCGAAATCCGGCCGTCCGTCGTGTTCCGCAAAGTCACCAACGGCTTCCGCTCAGACTGGGGCGCACAGATCCACGCTGGGTATCGATCGGTCACGGGAACTGCGCGCCTGTCGGGAAAATCCGCCCTCGGTGCCATTCGCGACCTCGTTGATGGAAACTTCGCCGTCGCTTAATCGCGCCGCGACAGACCAACCCCGTGAGCAGTTACCCAACGGCAATCCTCTTTAGAAGAAATTTGTTTTAGTATCCGTATAACTTTTTCATTTAACGGTTTTGATACTTCATCTCGGGAGCGTCCGTGTCTGTCAAATGCCTCCAAACCCCAAATCAGATTTACAAAACGATGCTCGACAAACATCTTCGCTCCACGGCGTGTGCCGAGGTACATGTAAATTCCTGGCCCATATAGTTCGCGCTTCTCAACGTAGGCGGTCAGAAGGTCGCCGAATGAATCAGCGATTGCGGGGAAATTGATAAGGCACTCATGAGCGCGTGGCGCCTTCGCCTCCGATCGATGGCGCGAGTAATATAGCGTTGCTCGTTGACGACCGCCCACCGGATAAACCTTAGGCCAACCGAGATTGTAATCCGATGATGTCAGGAGAATCAAGAGTTCCTCAATATTCTGAAAATGAGATTGACACTCCTCCAGTGACATTTTCCCATTTTGCTGGATTTTTATCCGAGCTATTTGTCGAATTTTCAATTTATTGTAGCGTGATTTTGCGAAATATGGACCAGATAGGTCATACTCAAGTTTCATGGTTGCGAATGGCAATTGGTACACTCGATCCTTTGGAGATTTATATTTTGCGACGAGGCGATTTTTTCGCCTATCGACCTCTATCGCCGTCAACCACAACCATTCCTCAAATCCGTCAAGATCGACGCCTAGCGCTCGAAATCTCAGAGGACTCTTGCCGTCTCGTTTAAACGCTTCTTCGCCGACCAAGCATTGTTGCACGAAATAAGATTCGTGCGACAGATTGTGGGTGCGGAATGTTGTACCATTGCAAATAGCGTTTAGCAGTAAAACGTGCCCTGCATTGGTGAGAAGGCCCTGAATATTTCTCGTCGCCGCTTGCGCAAATTTCTCAGTTATCGGCTTAGATTGCGCATCGCGCGGCAGGGTGCCATCGAGTTCTAACCGGATCGCTCCACTATCCTCTATCGTGAGCTTCCCCCCAACCACCGCATTTGGCGCGAATTGCGCTGAGGGAACCACTTCATCGTTCCACCAGAATATTCCCCGATCCTCTAAGCTCGACTTTGTACGTTTTGGGTCACGTCCAGATCCAGAAGATGCTGTTGTTCGCGACGTGGTTGAGTGCCTGATCGAGGGGCATGATGCATCCGCCCATGT
>Ga0302156_10004682_pt1 | contig 9998 bp, 8 predicted proteins | sample I_Bog_N3_2_FD_193503 | JGI IMG/M metagenome (GOLD analysis project Ga0302156, IMG submission 193503) | Peat permafrost microbial communities from Stordalen Mire near Abisko, Sweden - I_Bog_N3_2 | ecosystem: Environmental > Terrestrial > Soil > Wetlands > Peat | place: Sweden: Abisko, Stordalen... | reverse complement strand
GGCCAACTGGCGATGCAAGCCCTGGCCGTCATCAGCACTTGCAGATTGGCGGTGTGCATGTGGCTGCAGGCGGATAAATCGACCTTGGCGGTGGGTCTGGTCTGCAACCACTCGAGCAGCCCTTCGGCTTCCTCGACACTTGCTTCGTCACGAAACAGGACGCGGTTCTTCTTGAATTCGATTGGCATCAGACCATCTCCCGGATGTTGAGAATCATGAGCACGGACCCATCCCCCATGAGAGCCGAGCCTGAATAGGTGGACAAGCCGGAAAGAAAGCCATTGAAAGGCTTCTGAATGACGCCCATCGTTTCCTGAAATCCGTCGACAAGCAGGCCCAACTCCGCGTTCCCCGCCTGAACCAGCAGTACAGCTAGTTCATCGTCAGAATTCGAGCGGGGGATAGCGGGAATCCCCAGGAGTGTGTTGAGCGCCTTGAGCGGAACGATACGCCCGCGCAGTACGGCCGTCTGGCTCTGCTTGATGGTGTGGATGGCGTTTCTGGGAACGCGTACGGTCTCGACCACATGGTCCATGGGCACGCCGAACCGTTGCCCGTCGGACTCGATGACCATGACCTGGGTCACGGCCATCGAAAGCGGCAGGGAGATCCTGATGGAGGTGCCCTTGCCCACTTTGCTCTCAATCGCCACGGCGCCGTTGATCTTCTCTACGGCGGAGCGAACCACATCCATGCCCACGCCGCGGCCGGAGAGGTCGGAGACGACCGCGGCAGTGGAAAGGCCGGCGGCGAAGATAAGATTGATCGCCTCCTGATCTCCGATGCGCTCAAGAGTCGCTTCGTCAATGATTCCTTTTTCGTAGGCCTTCTGTTTGATTACAGCGGGATCGATGCCTTTGCCATCGTCCACAATCTCGATGACGACGCGATCCGCTTCCTGCGCGGCGCGGATTGTCAGCCTGCCGATTGCAGGCTTGCCCGCCGCCAGGCGCACCTCCGGAGTCTCGAGGCCGTGATCCAGGCTATTGCGAACGATGTGAATGAGGGGGTCGGCAAGCGACTCGACGATGTTCTTGTCGGCTTCGGTCTGCTCCCCTTCGAGCACGAGTTGAACTTGCTTGCCGAGTTTGCGGGAGACGTCGCGCACCAGGCGCGGGAAGCGCTGGAAAACGAAGGAGACCGCCATCATGCGGACCTGCATGATGGCATCCTGCATTTCATCGGCGATGCGGTTGATGATCGAGTACTGGCCTTTGATCTCACGTGAGAGTTCACGCACGCCGAATTGAGATTCCGCCCGCTCGGCCAGATAGGGCAGCGCGTTCTTCGAGACCACCAATTCGCCAATCAGGTTCATCAGGCGGTCGACCTTCGCCTGATCGACCTTGAGGCTTCTTGGGCCGGTATTCGAGTCTTCGGCGCGACGGCCAAACTTGATCGCGTTCGGATCGTCGTCGGCACGACGGCCAAACTTGATTCCTTCATCCGCTGGAACTTTGCCGGGGTCGTTTTCCGCAGCAAGACCGGCGCCCCCAGGCTCTTCGGCCTGAGTAGTGGGGATTCTACCGTCGGTGTCAGGTGCGCAAGGGAGACTGGCTTCTGGCTGGACGTTTTTATACGATGCAAGACATGCGTCCACCCATGCGAGCAAAAGCGTGTTGTGGCCGGTAGACAGGGCGTCAGCAAGCGCAGCTTGAATGTCTGTACGGGCAGATGTCTCGCCCATTGCCTGGCTCAGATTGGCCAGCACTGCTGCAACAGCCGTGAGCCTGCCTGCGTGCCATGCGGGGCGATCGTCGAAGAGAAGAATCTGCCGCTGGGCGGCGAGAATCCTGCGGAAGGCGGCCTCATCATTCTCCGAGCGAGAGTGAGTCAGATTTGGAAGCGATGACGCATCGCCCGGCCCATTCCGTTCGTCTTTTTGCTTCGCGAGCCACAACGCGGGAACAGCAACGATCTCCACTTGATCCGGCAGATAGCGGTAATGCTGGTCAAGCTCCTCGCGCGGCGCATTGGTAAGCAGATCGAATCCAAGCAGGCAACTGTACGTATCCAATTCGCTCAATGAAGGCAGCGGCGCGGTCGCAAGGACGCGGCCCCAGATCAGTCCGGGAGTCTGGCGTGCGCTGTTCAGCGGATCGTCCCCATGGAAGAAGCATTCCCGCTGCGGTCTATAGGCAATCCAATGCAGTGGATCTCCCTGCCGGCAGTGCTCAACTGCCGACCTCCACGCGTCTTCGGGGATGCCGGCAAGTTGAGGCAGCCCGGTGGCTGTACCATCGGCAAGCGCGGTCTGGGTGATGGCGGCCGTGGGAGAGTCGCCGTTTTGAACAGCGGCCGTGTCTTCGTTCGGGGTCAGGCTCGGCATCAGCTTCCTTAATGCCTCCGCGATGTGCTGCGATTCCAATGCGCGCGAGGCATCGATCCGTCCCGTAGCCTCGATTTCGCCACAGAGCAGACCGACGTAATCCATCGCATCGAGCAGGCGGTCCGCCAACTCCCGGGAATAGACCTGGTGGCCGCTTCGCACCACTCCCAGCAGGTCTTCTCCGGCATGAAGCACGCGCGTCATCTCCGGGAAAGTGAACAGGCCGCTGTTGCCCTTCAACGTGTGCACGCAACGAAAGAGTTCATTGAGGATGCCCTGATCGGTGGGCGCGTCTTCCAATTGCATCAGTTTCTTGCCGGTGGCCTCGAGCAGGTCGCGGGACTCGGACAGGAACTGGTCCAATAGTGGGTTTGGGGGTAATGGGTTCGGGGGCGAGGGATTCATAGGCGAGCGGATCATTGGTTTGCCTCCCCGATCAGGAGACGGACATGCGCAAGAAGCTGCGACTGCACGATGGGCTTGACGAGATAGCTGTTGGCGCCGGCCTGGTAGGCCGTCCTCTCATCGCCCGCGGCTGCTTCGGTGGATACCATGACGGCGGGCTGCTGGGCGATCGGCTGCTGGCGCAGTTCGCGCAGAAAGGCATATCCGTCGAGCTTGGGCATGTTGATGTCCACGATGTAAAGATCGAATGGCGCTTCGAGGGCCTTCTCCAGGGCCTCGATGCCGTTCCATGCTTCTTCCACCAGGTAACCGGCGGATTCGAGAATGCCGCGGTGATACATGCGCACGGTGGCTGCATCGTCGACGACCAGGATACGTTTCACTTGGATTCCAGGCCTTTCTGATAAACGATTGCGTCGGGAAATTTGCGCACCTTGAACAACGAGGAGATGCGGCTCATGGATTCGGAATGTCCCAGGCAGATAAAACCGCCCGGATTCAGCGCTTCGTAGAAAGTTTCCGCCGCTGTGGTCCTGGATAGATCGTCAAAATAGATCAGCAGATTCCGGCAGAAGATGACATCGAAGTTGCGGTAGACGAGGGTATCGGCGGCCTCTGAAAGATTCACCCTGGTGAATTCGACTGCGTCCCGCAGATCGCCGCAGAGCTGATAGTCATCGCCCACGCCCTTGAAGTATTTTTCCAGCCAGCGAGGCGGCACATTCTGCACGGAGCGCGCCGAATAGCGTCCGGCACGCGCACGGCGGAGGATGCTGGTGTCTATGTCGGACGAGACGATCTCCACATCCCATTCACGAATTCCGTTCCAGCGTTCCAGCAGGCACATGGCGATCGAATAGGGCTCCTCCCCGGAAGACGAGGGAATGCACCAGATGCGAATCGCGTCTGGACTGCTCCTGCGCCGGACAATCTCCGGAAGGATGGAATCGACCAGGCACTTGAATTGATATTCCTCGCGCAGAAAATAGGTTTCGTTCACAGTCATCAGGTTGGTGAGCTGTTGCAGTTCTTCGCCCGAAGCCTGGAAGCGCAACATGGTGAAGTAGCCGCGAAAATTGCCGGTGCCGGTAGCCTCGATGCGTTCGACCAGGCGCTTGTCGACAAAGTAGCGCTTGGATGCCTCGAAGCTGATGCCGGTCCTTCGATAGAAGAACTCCCTGAACTTCAGGAAGTCTTCGAGCGTGATGGTTGGCCCGGACTCGGGCTGCGACGCGTAGGAGGTCATGGCGGGTTCAGACCTCGCGAATGCGCTTGAGCGCCAGGTCGGCGGCAAATTGGATGTAAGGTTCAGACGGAAAGCGGGCCTTGAGCCGGGCTAGCGGATCGTTGGCCGCCTCGGTGCCTACTTCACACAACAGATCCACCGCAGTGGCGCAGACATTCACATGCGTGTCCCGCTGGATCACGTCGACGAGCCAGCTTTCGACCTCCGCATGCCGCGCTGAATCGAGGATATTCACGGCGAAGATCCTTATATCGGGATCCGGATCCGCCAGCAGCGATCGCAGAACGGGCGTCGCTTCGTCGCCCATTTGCCTGAAAGTCTCAATGACTTCGTTGCGCAAAGATGCGTCTTCGCTGCGAAGACAATCGACCAACCCGCTGGCGGCCAATGGATCGTTCAGGCGAACCAGCGTGGTGAGGATCACTTCAAGGGTGGCCGTGTCCTGCTCGCGCTTCAAATGGCTCACCAGCGCTGCTGCGGCATCCGGGCATTGGGCGATTGCGCGCACGGCCTGACGCCGTTCAGCGGCATCCGCATCCTCCAGGGCTGCTCGAAGTTGGTTGCAATCCCTTCCAGGCTCGGGCTTGCCGCGCTCTGTCAGCGGAACGACTTTCGGTTTCACAAGGCCCATGATTCTCTTCCTCATCTGCACGGCAAGCTCGAACTCCGCCAGGGAAAACTCGTCTGTTACCTGCCTGCCCATGCCGAGAGCTGCGGGGCGATTTTTTCGGCGGCTAAAATCATGCTGGCGCCGCCCTTTCTGACCAGTTCCGCAGGCATCCCGTAGACCACCGCCGAGTCTTCGGATTCGGCAATGGTGTGTCCGCCTCGCTTCTTGATTTCGGTGAATGCATCCGATCCGTCGTGGCCCATGCCGGTTAGCAAGACCGCCGTTGTTCGCTTTGGATCGTAGTGTGCAAGCACCGATTGTCCCAGCAACTCGACGGAAGGATGCCACAGATATTGCGAATTCTCCGGCGCCGGAAAAACAGTGAGCCGGCCAGACCGCGTTGCCAGCAGGGTGTCCGCTCCACCCCGTCCGATGTAGACCTTTCCGGGCTCGACAGCCAAGGCAGAGCCCGCCTCGACCACTTCAAGAGCGCAACACTGATTCAGCCGCTCCGCAAAGGCCCTGGTAAACGCGGCCGGCATGTGTTGCGCCACCAACACCGGCCAGGGAAACCGTTCCGGCAATCCCGACAGCACGATTTCGAGTGCGCGGGGTCCGCCGGTCGATGCGCCGATCACCAACAATCCGTCCGTGGCTGTCACGACCTGTTTGGGTGCGGAAGATTCCTGGACCGCCTTTCTGCGCTCATCCCGCATGCGCCGGACAACTCCGGCCGCGTTAAATCCTCTGCCCCTCGGCCGTGCCCGCGCGGCGCCGCGTACCTTGGCCACCAATTGCGCCGTGATCCTGTCGAGGGACAAAGAGATGGTTCCCCCAGGCTTGGCGACATAGTCGACCGCCCCCAGGTTCAGCGCCTCAAACGTGGCCAAGGCTCCCTCATTGGTGAGCGAGGAAACCATCACCACGGCAACCGGCCTTTCGGCCATGATGAGGGAAAGCGCGGTCAATCCATCCATCTCCGGCATGTTGATGTCCAGCGTCACAACATGCGGTTGGAACTCCCGGTTTTCCCTCACCGCCTCGTCGCCGTTTCTGGCCTGGTGGATCTCGAAGTCCCCCTCGGCCTGAAACAGGGTCATCAACTGGCGGCGCATCAGCGCCGAGTCGTCGACAATGAGTAGCTTGATCATGGTTTATCCATTGACGGCGGCCAGCGCCGCCAGTTCCTTCTTCGCCATCAGGTGGGGCGGATCGATGAGCTGCACCATCCGCTTCTGCTTTTCGAGGTTGGCCATGCGGCTCAAGAGCCGGCTTTGTTCGGCGGATAGTTGCGGCGCCGGTTCGATAGCAGCCTTGGGAATTCTCAGGACCTCGGCCACCTGATCGACAATGAAGCCGGTGCGCACATCGGAGATGAGAAACACCATGATCCGCTGGCGATCGGTGCGCTCCACCTGTTTGAGGCCCAACCGCAGGCGAAGGTCGATGACCGGCAGCACGGTACCGCGCAGGTTGATGACCCCCTCGACGAACGATGGCGCCTTGGGTACCCGGACCAGTTCTTCCGGTACCCGGACAATCTCCTGCACGCTGGCGATCGGCGCGCCGAACTCCTCCTTGTCCAGGCGGAAGATGACCACCTGTTCGTCGTCGTCCAGGTTGTCGTCCTGTTTTGTGTCTTCCCGGTCGCTTTCCATGTCGCTCTCGTTCACGGCGCTCAATGCCTCCTTGATGACGGAGTTGCCGAAGAGATTGCGCGCGGTGATAATCGACACTAGGCGCTTTCCATTGTCCAGCCGGCAGATTGAAGTCACCTCGGCAAGGTTTCCTTCGCGGGCAAGCATGGCGGGAAGCGCGTCCACTCCGGATTTTGAGACCCGAAGCACCTCGCTGACCGCATCCACGACCACACCCACCGACACTCCGTTCAAGGTGAGCACCACGATGCGGCTCTTTTCGTCCACATCGCGATGCGGCAGCGCGAACATGCTGCGAAGATTGACCAGCGGCAACAGGCGGCTGCGCAAGGTCATCACGCCGAGAACGTGCGACTCCGAATGCGGCACATGGATAACAGCTTCCGGAACCTGCACAATCTCCTGCACGTCTTCTATGGCGATGGCATATTCCTGCCCGTCGACATCGAAGCTGACCAATTGCAGTTCGTCGCTCAGGTCTTCTTCCTCGCTCTGCACGCTTGACTGCATGGCTCCCGCCACGCCTGTGTTTTTCGAGATTGCCGCAATCTGCGAGAACTCCCTCTCGATGAGCTTGGCAAAGTCAAGCACCATGATCATGGCGTGGCCGCCGACGTCCTTGATGAGGCTGGAAAGCACTTCGGTATTCACCGTGGTGCCGATCGAGCCCACGTCTTCGATGTGGCTTGCATCGACGCCAACCACACTTGACACCCGGTCCACCACGAAGCCCAGCGGCTGGCCCACATCGACAACCAGTGCGCGGGTCGAGTCGTCATGAGGCAGCTCCGGAAATCCGAACAACCGGCGCAGCGAGATGATGGGCAAGACCTTCCCGCGCAGGTTGGCTAACCCCTCCAACGCGGCTGGCGCCAAAGGGACTCTGACGACGTCCGGAACCCGTATGATCTCCTTCACCGGCACCATGTCCGCTGCGAAGACTTCATTGCCGGCAATGAAGGTGACAAACTGCTGTGTGCCCTGTTGCGTGCTGGAGGCGCGTTCTTCGATCTGGTTCTCTTCGACGTCCGCCGCAGGCAGTCGTGCGGCAGGGACGCGCTCGTCGATTTGGATTTCTCCAACGGCCGCTCCAGCCGGTTGCTTATCGGGGGCGCGCTTGTCGAGGGCGTTCTGCTCAAGTAGCGCCGTCCCATTGGTGTGCTGCTTCGATGATCTTGTCGTCATGGTTCAAGTCCCCTTACGCTGCGCTCTGGAGTTCGTCCGCCAGAGAAGAGATCTCTTCGATGGCTGCTGCCAGATCTTCGGCGCCCTTGGCTTGTTGCTGGGCCGCACTGGCTGCTTCTGTGGCTGCCTTGTCGGCTTCCGTTGCCGCGGCAGAGATCTGCTCAATTCCCTTCTTTACCTGGGCGATGGCTGAGGCGATTTCATTCGACGCCGCAAGAATCTCCTGCGTGCCCTTTTCCACCCCAAGGATGTCCGTCTCAATCGACACCAGGTCCGTCGTCGTGCTTTTGGCCTTCTCCACCTCGGAGATTGCCGATGCCACGATCTCGCTCAAGTCGCGTCCCACCACGCCAATCTGATCCTGCACCGCCTTCACCAGGTCCTTGATCCGGTCGGCGTTTTCCGACGAATCATGGGCCAGGTTGCGGATGTCGGTAGCCACAACAACAAAGCCCTTGCCGAATTCGCCAGCCCGTGCCGCTTCAATCGCGCCATTCACGGCCAGCATGTTGGTCTGGATCGACACCGTGCTGATGGCCTCGACGATCTTGTCGATGCGCCGCGATACCAGTTCAAGGTCGTTCATTTGCTTGATGCTTGCGCGAGAGGCCTCCGCCGATGTGGAAAGTCCTGCAATCAACCCGTTGACGGCCGTCTTGTTCTCTCCCAGCAAGTTCTTGATGGCAAGGACTTTTTCCGCACTGGCAGTCGCCCGCTTTTGAGCAACATCCAACCCCTTTTCAATTTGGGTGGTTGCCGCGGCGGACTCTTCGGAGGCTGAGGACTGCACCTCGGCGCCCTTGCGAATCTGGCCCAGAGCGGTCATGATCTGCGCGCTCGAGCGGTTGATCTCCTGCACCGCGGAAGACAGCTGCTCTGAAGAGGAAGCCACCTGCTCGGCGCTTTTGGCCACGTCGGTGGAGTTCTTGAGATCCTCTGCCAGCTCCGACAATGCCTGTGCCGCCTGTTCGCACTCGGCCAGTGCCTGCGTCTGTTCTGCCACAGTTTTGCCGGACTCTTCCGCGGCGGATGACTGCTCCTCGGCTGCGGCCGCTATGCTCTGCGAGCCTTTGAGCGCCTGCTGCGAAGCGATGTTGGACTGCGAGGCGTTGGCGCTGATCTCCGTGATGCCCTTCACAATCTCTATGGCATCGAGGCGAATCTGCTCCAGTTGCAAAGTAATCGTTTTACCCTTCTCCACTTCTTCTTCCATTGTCTTGGCGGAAGTATTGATGCCGTCGGCGATCTTCTTTACGTCCCCCTGAATCTGCCCGACCAGTTCCTGAATCTGCTTGGCGCTCTTTTCCGAGGTTTCAGCAAGTGTGCGCACTTCGTCGGCGACCACCGCAAAACCTTTGCCGTGCTTGCCGGCGCGAGCGGCCTCAATGGCGGCGTTCAGCGCCAGCAGGTTTGTCTGGTCGGCAATGCGCGCCACCGCCTTCACAATGTCGCCGATGGTGGCGGCCTGCTTTTCCAACTCCACCACCATGGCTACAGAGGCGACCTGACGCTGCGCGGCCACTCCGACATTGGTAATGAGACCGGCAACATCCGCGCTGGTTCGCACGATCAGCGTTTGGCAAACTTCGCCCTTGCCGCGGCTGACTTCCGCATTCTGCAACTGCCGGGTAATGGAAACGCCAACCTGCTGGAACGCGGCCAGGGATTCCTGCGCGGCGCTCGATGCTTCTTCGGCGCCCGCAGCGATCTGATCGCTGGCGCGCTTCAGTTCCTCGGCAGCCGACGATGCCTCGGCGATGCCTGAAGCCAGTTGTCCAGTGGCCGCCGCGATGCGTTCGGCCGCCTGTTGCTGCTTGGCGAGGGTTCTTGCCTTCTTGCGCTGTGCCTCCGCTTCGCGGGTGGTTACTGCCGAGAGCCTTCCTTCAGAGACAGAGGTTGCTTGTACGGCAACCCTCTTGACGAGTGCCATGGGTCCTTTCCTTTCGTGCTGCTTTTCCAGAGTCGATTCCCGAGGTTTTCTCTTGCTGGAATTCGCGAAGTGTTGAGACGAGCGTTGGAAATGCGTAGGCGCGGAATATCGGCGCCCTGTGAGTCACAGTTCCAGTAGCGGCCCAAATCCAGGTTTTCTCAACCAGAGAACCTTTCAATTCCGCTCATGGCGTATTGTTTCTTCCAAATCGGGAGACCGGACCGAATCAGGACACTCATTGCGCGATTGCGTATCCGCGGTCACCAAAGTACCGGGACAACTGCACAGTTGACGGTCCTGTGCACACGCTGAGGAGGCACAGATGGGGCGCGGAACCGCCCGCCTTCTCTCCGGATCACCGGAAAGCGGCCCTGACATGGACAGCGCTCGCGGAAATCTCTGGATGCGGCGAATAGATACGTTATTCACCGCATGTTATGCGGTGCGTTTCCTTGCTTTTGCGGCGTGGCTGAATCGGAAGCCGAGCACGGCGGCGAAAGAGGCGAGCGTGATCGCGGCACGCCTGCGTGCGAAAAGGCAGCTCTGTTCCGTGGGCAAGAGCGAAAGATTGGCGCCAATTGGCACCAAGCCCTCTTGATCGCCTGGGAGGGTATCGGAGATCAACTAGCTGATTC
>Ga0302156_10004675_pt1 | contig 10004 bp, 8 predicted proteins | sample I_Bog_N3_2_FD_193503 | JGI IMG/M metagenome (GOLD analysis project Ga0302156, IMG submission 193503) | Peat permafrost microbial communities from Stordalen Mire near Abisko, Sweden - I_Bog_N3_2 | ecosystem: Environmental > Terrestrial > Soil > Wetlands > Peat | place: Sweden: Abisko, Stordalen... | reverse complement strand
TCCGGAGACGAGCTCTGGGCGACGGCGAGCGTGCTGAGGAGCAGCAGAATTGCAGGAAGCATTTTTCGAGACATTGGGCGGATTTCCCCTGGTGGAATGTTGGAACAAGTATAGGAAACAAGACGTACATCTGTAGAGTTACGAAGGTTCGGTGGGGGCACGGATCAGTGCGGTGGAGGGGCTTAGGAGAAGACCATGACACTATTTGAGACATGGCAGATACCACGTGGGGCTGCTTCTGACGGGGTTATCGTGTGCTGGTTTCTGTTTGCGGCGACATTTGCCCTGCGATTCTGGCTCCGGAGAAAAGAGCCAAGAGCCCAAGAATCGAAGCATGACCACATGGCCACAGTCGGTATTGCGCTGGAGGGGGTAGGCTATTGCATAGTCTCGTCGCAAGTGTTCCGGCGTGATCAGTTTGTACCGTTTGTGGCGGGATCGCAGGCACTGGAATGGGGGCTGGGCGCGCTGGCGGTGGGTATCGCCGCGGCTTCGGTAGGGCTGACCAACGCCGCCGTATTACGCCTGGGCAAGCAATGGGCGCTGGCGGCGCGGCTGGTCGAGGGCCACGCACTAATTCAGGATGGTCCGTACGGCATCGTACGAAACCCAATCTATCTCGCGATGTTCGGGATGTTGCTGGCGACGGGCCTGGTTGCCACGCAATGGATATGGCTGGCAGTGGCGAGCTTGCTATTTCTTGCAGGAACCTACGTGCGAGTGAAAAGCGAAGAGCGTTTGCTGCGCGGAGCTTTTGGCGGTGCGTTCGACGAATACGCGCGCAAGGTGCCGGCGTTCATTCCGGGAGTCTATTAAAACTCTAGAGTTTGGATTTCGATAATGCGAGACATGTGGTGCAGACAATTTGAAGTAAGGTGAACTCCGGCTGAGTTCGCTTAGGCGTAGCGTTCGCGCATGAAATCGGCAATCGCAGTGTAGGCTGCCGACAGTGTTTTTTCGTCGGGCAGGAAGACGATACGGAAGTGTTTCGTGCCGGGACGCTGTCCGAAACCACATCCGTGGACGACCGTAACGTATTTTTGGCGAATGAGTTCGGTCACGAAGATGTCGTCGCTTTCGGGGATGTCGATACTCGGATAGGCATAAAACGCTCCGCGAGGGGCAACACAGCTGACGCGAGGGGTCTCGGCACACCATTTCATGGTGAGATCCCGGCGGCTGCGTAGCTTGCGTTTCACCTCTACGAGGTGGTCCTGTGGACCTTCGAGCGCGGCCTTGATGGCGTATTGTTCGGGATGGTTGGCGCAGAGGCGTGCACGCAGTAACTTGTTTACGCCTTCGAGGTAGGGCTTGATGACGGAAGCTTCGCCGCTGGCGATTCCCCAGCCGATGCGCCATCCGGGAGCGAGGTAGTTCTTGGACAGTCCTCCAAAGGTAATGACGGGCACGTCGGGCGCGACGGCGGCCATGGCGACAAGGGGGGCGTCATCGTCGATTATCAGCTTGTCGTAGATCTCGTCGGCAAAGATGATCAGGTTGTGGCGGCGGGCTAGTTCCGCAATTTCTTCAAGCATCTTGCGCTTGCAAACTGAGCCTGTGGGATTGTTGGGATTAATCAATACGATCCCGCGCGTGCGGGGAGTGATCTTTCTCCGGATGTCATCGAGATCGGGCTGCCATCCATCGGCTTCGTTGAGGTAATAGGTGTTGAGTCCGATTTCGAGCTTGGCGAGAACCGCGGAGTATAGAGGATAGTCGGGGCACGGGGTGAGCAGGTTATCGCCGGGATTGAGCAGGGCGGTGAGGCAGATGTCCACGGTCTCGCTGACGCCCGAGGTGACGAAGACATCCTGGATGTTGGTGATGCCTTTTCGGGCGGCTTCGCCACGAATGGCTTGGAGCGCGGGCTTGATGCCGGAGGACGGCGAGTATCCGTTCTTGCCCTCGCGCATGGCTTGATAGACGGCGTCAATCATGTGGGCCGGCGTTTGGAAGTCGAAGTTCAGAGGATCGCCGATGTTGAGGGGGAGAATCTTGTGTCCCTGGCGCGCGACTTCGTCGGCGATGCAGGCAAGGTCGCGGATGGCGTAGCGGACGTTTTCGAGGCGGGCGGCGGGGGCGATTTCGCGGAGTTGGGTTATGGACATAGTGGACTCAGAATCAATCTACCGCCGAGACGCGGAGGGCGCCGAGAAAATTGCAGATCCCTCGCTGCGCTCGGGATGACAAAACTCTAAGAGCAAATTCACGCGTAAGGGCGACGGCAATTTCATAAACAAGGCTAACTCTGGAAACGAGTGCTCGAAATATTTTCTCGGCGTCTCGGCGGTAGATTGCTGGATGACTTTACTCCGGGCGATCGATCTGAGCTTTTTGCAGCGTGTCAGAGTAGTCGATGTAGACCGACTTCCACTCGGTATAGAAGTCGATCGCACCGATGCCGCCTTCGCGATGTCCGTTGCCGGTAGCTTTGGTGCCTCCGAAGGGAAGGTGAACTTCGGCGCCGATGGTCGGAGCGTTGATGTAGGTGATTCCGGCTTCGAGATCGCGCACGGCGGCGAAGGCCTTGTTCACATCTTTGGTGTAAAGCGAAGACGACAATCCGTATTCGATGTTGTTGGCGATGGCGATGGCGTCCTCGAGATCTTCGCAAGGAATGATGGAGACGACCGGCCCGAAGATTTCTTCCTGCGCAATTCTCATCTTGGGATCGACGTCGGTGAAGACCGTCGGCTCAAGGAACCAGCCGTGTTGATAGTCGCCTTTGTCGAGGCGATTACCGCCGGTGACAAGATTCGCGCCTTCGTTCTTTCCGATTTCGATGTAGTTTAGGTCGGTCTTGAGCTGATTTTCGTTTACCGCCGGACCCATCTCGACGGTTTCGTCGAGACCGTTGCCGACTTTGATCTTCTTGGCGCGGGCGACGAAGTGCTCGATGAATTCGCGATAGACGCCCTTTTGGACGATGATGCGGCTGGTAGCGGTGCAGCGCTGGCCAGTGGTGCCGAAAGCGCCCCAGAGGCCGCCTTCGACGGCGAGTTCGAGATTCGCGTCGTCGAGGACGATCATGGGATTCTTGCCGCCGAGTTCGAGCGAGCAGTGCTTGAAACTCTGGGCAGCGGTTGCGCCCACGATTCGTCCTACGGCTGAGGATCCGGTGAGCGAGATGGCGCGGACGGTAGGATTCTCGGTTAGCGGAGTTCCAACTTCGGTGCCGTATCCGGTCACGACGTTGATGACTCCTTTGGGAATACCGGCGTCGGTGAGTGCCTGGACGAGGTTGAAAGTGGAGAGTGGAGTGTCCTGGGCGGGCTTGATGACGCAGGTGTTGCCGCAGACGACGGCGGGCAGCAACTTCCAGGAAGAGATGGCCATGGGGAAGTTCCAGGGCGTGATCATGCCGCAGACGCCGATGGGCTGGCGGACGGCCATGGCGAATTTGTTGGGCAGTTCGGAGGGCACGGTGGGACCGAAAAGACGACGACCTTCGCCCGCGTTGTAGTAGGCGGCATCGATGGCTTCCTGGACGTCTCCCCGCGTTTCTTTGAGCACCTTGCCCATTTCGCGGGTCATGTCGCGAGCGTACTCTTCTTTGCGCTCGATGAGGATCTCCGCGGCACGAAAGACCATCTCGGCGCGGCGGGGCGCGGGAACCAGACGCCATTTGGCAAAGGCACGTTTGGCCGCTTCCACGGCGGAGTCTACGTCCGCTTTATTGGAACGCTGAAAGATGGCCACGACTTCGCGAGTATCGGCGGGATTGCGGTCTTCGAAGGTCTGGCCGCCGCTGGACTCGACCCATTCGCCGTCGATGAAGTTCTTAAAAACCCTGGTTTTAGTGGTGCTGCCATCGATTACAGGTTTGGTCATCGTGTCGGTCGCCATGGAATCCTCCGGAAAATTGGTGACCTCCATGCTAACAACCGGGGTGCAGACGAGCAAGGCGGGGAGAAGGGGCGGGCAGGGGCCGGGATGGGTTATCGAGAGTGTCGTGGTCAATACTTTCGTGGCAGCCGTCCGGAGAGAAGGGCTCGCACCGGCATCGCAGCGGTCACTTTCGTAACCATTTGACCCCCTGACCGAAGATCAATCCATACCCGACCGGAGATATGATGAACCTAGCTCAATCGAAATCCATTATTCGCAGAAGTTTGCGATGAGGTTGGCAGCCGTTCTTGTCGGATAACAAGCCTAAGCCGGGAGTCTACGTCGCGTGGAAGCAGGTGACGTATCGCAGCGTGATCATGGCGCTGCTTGGCGTTGCGCTGATCATCGGCGCGCTTATGCACGTCGCGTTTCCGAAGTTTACGGATTCTACCGTTAAGGCGGCAGGCAGAGTTTCATCGGGATTGTTGGAGAAAGTTGCGGGGCTTGCTCCTCCACTGAAAGGGCCGTCAGCCGCCGTAGGCCAGCAGGCGCACTTCACGGCGCTGGACGGTACGATTCGCGTACGAAAAGGCAATGGCAACAGCTGGATCAACGCCGACTACAACGTGCCGCTGGAAAAAGGCGATGTGGTGCAGACCGGCGCCGAAGGCATGGCGAAGATTGTTTTTAACGACGGCACAAACTATACGGTGAAGCAGGATTCGCTGATTGTGATTGAAGAGAACTCGGCGAACGATCAACAGCAGACCAACGTATCGGTCGCGGTGACGACGGGTACGGTGGATCTGACGACGGCGACGTACGTGGAAGGTTCAAAGTCGCAGGTGATTGTTGCGGGAGCCAAGGCATTACTGGCGCCCGATTCGTCGGCCATGGTGCACAACAATCCGAAAGACAATGAGCACGAGATCCTGGTCAAAAAGGGTAGTGGCGAAGTCGAGCGTAACGGCGAAGTGGCGCACTTGACGAGTTGGGAGAAGGTTAGTTTCCAAAACGAATCGAAGACCATGGAACATGCCACGGAAATCGGGCCGCCTACGCCGATTACGCCGGGCAACATGATGCCAGTCTTTATTAATCCGGGAGAGAAGTCGAAAGAAGTGGAGTTTGTCTGGACGCCGATGACCAACGCGACGGCATACCGGTTGCGCATCTCGCACAATCCGTATTTTTCATCGTTGCTGCTCGATCGCAAGGTTGAAGCGGCGAGCGTGGTGGTGACGGGTCTGCCGGTGGGCGCCTATTATTGGTCAATCCAATCCTTTGACGCGGCGGGTAAGGAATCGGTGGAAAGCGAGAAGAACCGCTTCACGATTATTGCCAAGGAAAAAGAAAAGATTGATTTAGCGCTCGACATCGAGCCGCTGATCCAGCACGGACACGTGATCGAAGTGACGGGTAAAACCGAGGCTGGAGCACGCGTCATGGTGAATGGCAAGGAGGTCCCGTTCGTGGCCGACGACGGTACTTTTCACTATTTCACTCCTCCGCTGCCAAACGGAGAAAACCTGGTGACGGTGACGGCGCAAAATGCCAAGGGCGGGGTCAATACGCACCAGGAAAAGGTTGTGATTCAGTAGTTCGAGGTTCAGAAATGATAACGTTTGCGACCCAGTGCCGAGATAACAACCGGTCCTGCTGAACGAAGTAGAATATAAAGAAACGTAATATAGAAGAAGTGAGGGGAGAACGACTCACCCGGGAAGCCGACGAAGGTCCCAGGTTCCAGAGGCGAGACGAATTCCCGGAAGAGAGAAGTTTTACTATGTCCAACAACGGTTTTCATAACGGATCATCCCGCTCCCACAATCTGCGCTCGCTGTTCAGCATGTTTTCGAGCGACCTGGCGATCGACCTGGGGACGGCCAACACATTGGTGTATGCGCGCGGCAAAGGCATCGTGGTAAACGAGCCTTCGATTGTCGCCCTGAATAAGAACACCAACGAAGTCGAGGCCGTTGGCAAAGAAGCGAAAGAGATGTTGGGGCGCACGCCCGGCAATATCGTCGCCATCAAGCCGATGAAAGACGGTGTAATCGCCGACTTCAAAGTTACCGAGAAGATGTTGAACTACTTCATCCAGAAGGCGCACAACCGGAAGATGCTGGTGCATCCGCGGATCGTGATTGGGGTGCCGTCGGAAATCACGCAGGTGGAAAAACGCGCAGTCATGGACTCGGCGTATCGCGCGAAGGCGAGTGAAGTGCATCTGGTGGAGCAGGCGATGGTGGCTGCGATTGGCGCGGGTTTGCCGATCACAGAGCCGAGCGGGAATATGGTGGTCGACATCGGCGGTGGCACGACAGACATCGCGGTGATTTCTTTGAGTGGCATCGTCTATTCGCGTTCGGTGCGCATGGCGGGCAATCAGATGGACGAAGCCATCATGAACTACCTCAAACGGAAATATAACCTGCTGGTCGGCGAGCGCACGGCGGAGCAGATCAAGATGGAAATTGGGTCGGCGTATCCTCTCGATAAACCGCTGACCATGGAAATTAAAGGGCGCAACCTGATCGAAGGCGTGCCCAAGACGATTACGGTCGACGATAGCGAGATTCGTGAATCTTTGAGCGAATGCGTATCGACCATCATGAATGCGATCCGGGTCGCGCTGGAACGTACGCCGCCGGAGCTTTCCGCCGATATCAGCGACCGCGGCATTGTGCTGACCGGGGGAGGAGCGCTGATCAAGAATCTAGACAAGCGGATTCGCGAGGAAACGGGATTGCCGGTCTCGATTGCGGACGATCCTTTGTGCAGCGTGGTGCTCGGCACGGGCAAGATGCTCTCGGACTTCAAGCTGTTACGCAAAATCTCGATCGAATAAGCGGGGCGGTCAGAGCAGGGACTTCGCTTTCGCTCGGGAATGGCAATTCTGGACGGGACCAATTTCTGGTGCAACTGCAATTACCGAGCAACGATAACTTCTGGTACAACCACAATTTCTGCCGGGACGACATCTCAGGCGTGACGAGTTGACTGACAACTGAAAGCTGAGAACTGAGTGCTGTTATGGAATCCGTCCTCGGACGCTACCGCAATCTGATCGTGCTGGTGGGCGTGTTATTTGCGCAGATTCTGGGCCTGGCGATACAGGTCAAACGGACATCGGACAATGAGCCGACGCGACTGATCCGGATCTGGGCGGTGGGTTCGGTGAGCCCATTTGAAAAGGTATTGGCGTGGGCGCAGACTTCCACCGGCAACCTCTGGCACAATTATTTCTACTTGCGCGGCGTTCGAGCCGAGAACCGCAGCCTTAAAGCGCAGATTGAACGCATGAGCCTGGAGCAAGTGCGGATGAGTCAGGACGCGGACCAGGCGCGCCGTCTTCAGGCATTGCTGGCTTTCAAGGAACAATTTATATCGCAGACTGTGGCCGCACAAGTGATTGGGTCGAGCGGCAGCGAGCAATCGCGTTCCGTCTTCATCGACCAGGGTGAAAAAAACGGAATCAAGACGGACGGCGTTGTGGGCAAGGTGTTGCGCGTCTACCGCTCGACGTCGGAAGTGCTTTTGATCAACGACCAGACGAGTGGAGTGGGAGCGCTGCTGGAGAAGACACGGCTGCAAGGTATTTTGCGCGGCACTCCGTCGGGCGAAGTGGTTCTGGAAAAAGTGATGAGCGATGAAACGGTGCCTGCGGGAGAGCAGGTGCTGACGAGTGGCGGGGATGGCATCTTTCCCAAGGGACTATTGGTGGGAGCGGTAACGAAGGTCTCGCCGGGAAGCGAACTTTTTCTGAATATCCATGTGCGTCCCGCGGCCGATTTGAGCAAACTGGAAGAAGTGCTGGTAGTAACGAAGATTGATGAACGACAGGCTGAACCTGACCAAACAAACGCGGCACGAGCGGTGGACATCTTAGCTGAACGTCTGCCGGGGGTTCCGTCGAAACCGGAAGTTGCGGCGCCCGGGGCCGCGCAGGGAAGCGCCGCGTCGGAACCGGGCGCAAAGGCGAACGCAGCCAAGGCGGCAGGTTCCGAGGCCAGTAGTTCTACAACGGTTGTTAAAAAGGCGCCGGCATCCGGGCCGTTGCCAACCGGTTCATCGCCTGCAAAGTCGTCGACTGGTAGTCCAGTTGGTTCAGCGACGAATTCTATTAAAGCTTCAGGGACAAATTCCGGTTCGCCTGGCAGCGCTAAGCCTGGTGGGGCGACCGCTCCAGTGAAAGCTCCTGCCAAGCCGGCGAAGCCCGCGAGTCAACCGCAAACGCAACCCGTCCAGGACAGTCCCCAATAACGTGGCCATCACTTACACATCGGGAGAGCAGGTTGAGGTATATCGTTTCAGCATTCCGGCGACGGTGCTGATTCCGCTGGCTGCCGTGTTTTTGCAGGCGTGGCTACCGCTGCGATTTCCCTTCTTTACGATTTTCGATCTGCCGCTTCTGGTCACGATTGGGTTCGCGACGGCGCGGCGTAGCCCGTTGGCCGGTCTGCTCACGGGAGGATTGATCGGCATTTTGCAAGACGCGCTGACCCATCAACCGATTGGCCTATACGGAATTTCGAAAACGGTGGTGGGATTCGGCGCGTCTTCGTTGGGAATCAAGCTGGATGTGGAAAACGCCGGTGCCCGTTTTTTGCTAACAATTGTCTTCTATGTGATTCACGAGGTGGTCTACTTCATGATTGCACGCGGTCTGGTTGGACTGCACATGGCCTGGAGTTGGCCGCATGAGCTGCTATCGGGCGTGGCGAATGCGCTGTTGGGTGTTCTCGTTTTCATGCTGCTGGACCGAGTCAAGCAGCGCACTTAGTTGGTAGTGGTGCAGTTTCAAAACTGCCGTCCTCTGCGGCTAAGAGCCGCGATGAAAATAGAATGCTTTCGGCAGGGCTGAAGCCGTGCCCCTTCAAAACGATTCAAACTACAGCACCACCACCTAGTTCCGGCTCTTGATCTTCATCGCCGCCCTCCGAGCAGACCTCATATCGATATTGCGATGGCATAGGCAATGGCGGCTGAGGCTAGCGTCGCGATAAGATTGACGAATTGATTGCTGATCCAACCGCGTCGTTGCAAGGTGGCGCCCAGCAAGCTGTCGAAGAGCATTCCGACGAATCCGGCGGCGACGGGAATCCATAGTTGTCTCGTAGAAATGATGCCGCCCAACGCGCCGACCGCGGCGATCGTTAGTCCGGCCGCCGCGCCGGCCAAGCTGCCGGGAATCGTGATGCCGCCGTCGGTGCCAGCGGGAACCGGTTTCCAGGTGGTAATCAGGCGGGCGTTCGATCGCAGGACTTCACCGATTTCACTGGCGACGGTGTCGACCGCCGCTTCGGACAGCGCGGCGATGGCCGCAAACAGCCAGGCGGGGTTTCCGGTTGTGCCGAAGAAAACGGAGCCGAGGGCCGCGGCCACTAAGTTCGCGAGTACCTGCCACGCGCTTCGACCTTCCCGGCGTTCGGCGACTCCAAGTGCCAGCTTTCGTCGATGTCCTAAACGAGTCGAAAGCCAAGTCATGACAAAGAGCGCGACCAGCGCGGCGAAGGCAACGGGGCCTGCGCCAGCGAACAACAGAAAACAGGAAAAGCCGCCGGCCACGGCTCCCGAACCATTCACTCCGCGCAGCACGCGCGCGAGCACGGCGAAGCCCAGCGTCACGCCGGCGGCGATCGCCAGCCGCTCCGGAGATGAAGCCCATGCGTGGCTTAGAAAAGAAGTCAGCATCGCTGCGGGTGAGCTCTCAGTAGAATCTCACGAAGGCGAGATCCCGCGAGATCCGAATGATCACGAACTGAGAACCAACGTTGTATGAACAGCGACGGCGTGACCTTGTACGCCACGCTGTCCGCTAGGGTCGCTGCCATCAGGCCGTGAGGGGAGTTCGGAGGCAACGAAGGAATAATAATAATAATGAAGATTGAACAAACGGCGCAGGCTTGCGGGTCACAACAGCGTGGTCTGTGGGCGAATTCAGGGCACCCGTCCCGAAGACTGCGAGCGTCGGTGACTACCAGGTTAGCGCCCAAAAAACCGGGCGCGAACCCTGGGTACGAGGCACCCGGCCAGTCTACTGTTTGTCGTAAACCGCAACCGATTGCAGCGGCTTTCCGTTCGCGTCCGTGCCTTTTGAAGTCAGCATCACCGTTTTTCAATCGTGAGAAACCGTGGCGGAGGTGGTGCCGACAATTTTGTCTCCCTTTTTG
>Ga0302156_10004672_pt1 | contig 10011 bp, 6 predicted proteins | sample I_Bog_N3_2_FD_193503 | JGI IMG/M metagenome (GOLD analysis project Ga0302156, IMG submission 193503) | Peat permafrost microbial communities from Stordalen Mire near Abisko, Sweden - I_Bog_N3_2 | ecosystem: Environmental > Terrestrial > Soil > Wetlands > Peat | place: Sweden: Abisko, Stordalen... | reverse complement strand
CAACCAGCTCAGCGTCGTGAAGGACGGCGAATGGGAGAGGGTCAATCTGCCTCATACGGTCCGCCTGGAGCCGCGGAACGCCAGCGGAGGGCGCAACTTTCAAGGCACCTGCTGGTACTCGAAGCACTTCCCTGCAGACCCTGCGTGGAAGGAACGGGTCGTCTATCTCACATTTCAAGGTGCGATGCAGGTGGCCGACGTATGGCTGAACGGGCAGCATCTCCATACCAACTACTGCGGCTATATTCCGTTCACCCTGGACGCCACAAAGGCGCTTCGGCACGGCCAGACGAACGTCCTCACCCTACGCCTGAATAACGCGGACAACCCCCAGGTGCCTCCGGGCAAACCGCAGGACAAGCTGGATTTCACCTATTTTGGCGGACTCTACCGCAGCGTCGATCTCATCGTCGCGGATCCCCTGCACATCACCGACCCCATCCAGCGCGATCAACCGGCGGGTGGCGGAATCTTCATCACCATCCCCTCAATCGAGACTGGCCATGCAACCGTATCGATTAAGACCGAGCTTGCGAATCGTTCGAGCGCAGGCCGCTCCTGTTCGCTCCGCCACCAGCTTTATGGGCCAGATGGAACCCTGGCCGCGACGAACGAGACGCCTGTGTCGGTGGCAGCAGGCGGCTATCAAACGGTGGCTCAGCAGATCGACCTGTCGAACCCCAAGCTCTGGCATCCAGAACACCCGCATCTCTACCTCCTCCATACCTCTGTACTGCGGGATGGAAAAACGGTGGACGATCAGTACACGCGCATCGGCATCAAGCGAATCGCTTTCGACCGCGAGAAGGGGCTGTCGATCAACGGCAAGCACTACTTTTCCATCGGGGCCAATCGCCATCAGGACCACCCCTACGTCGGCTATGCGTTGCCGGCCTCGGCCCACTATAAGGATGTGAAGAAGCTGCGGGATGCCGGGTTTACCTCGTACCGAAGCCATTATCCGCAGGACCCTGCATTCATGGACGCGTGCGATGAACTTGGAGTCCTGGCGATCGTATCCAATCCCGGCTGGCAGTTCATGGGCGATCAAGTATTCCACGAGCGGGCTTACCAGAATGCGCGAACCATGATTCGGCGCGATCGCAACCACGCCTCCGTGCTGCTGTGGGAGGCCGAGATGAATGAGAGCGACAACTCATCCACCGCATCGGAACTGTATCGCATTGTTCACGAGGAGTATCCGGGAGACCAGGCGTACGCCGCGGGCAACAGGGTAAAGAAAGCTGTTCCCGGCTTCAACGGCTGGGACGTTCAGTACAGCGACAACCGTGGCGAGAAGCCGGAGTGGAATCGCGAATGGGGCGACCTCGTAGACAACTGGACTGATCAGCAAGGTCCAAATCGAGTGGCGCGCGGCTGGGGCGAGACCGCGATGCTGACGCAGGTCGACACCCATTTTCGGATGTTGGACAGGATATATGCTGGGCAGCAACAGCCGGTAACGGCCGATCGAGCACGTATTAGCGGCGCAGGTTTGTGGGCAGGGATCGATGCCTACCGCGGCTATCATCATCAGCCGTTTCTGGGTGGGCCGCTGGACTTGTTCAGGCTGCCGAAGTTCGACTACTTCATGTTTCAAAGCCAGCGTGCGCCAGTGCTCTCTGCCGATCTCTCGAACGTCGAGACCGGGCCGATGGTCTTTATCGCCAGCTACGCGACGTTTCAGTCACCTAATTCAGTCCTCGTCTTCAGCAACTGTGAGCAAGTCAGGCTGACTCAAAACGGCAAGGAGATCGCGACCAATGGGCCGGAGGCAGGTCACGCGCTGCCGCATCCCTGGTTCCATTTCGACGTGTCACGGTTCTCGCAGGGACGGTCGATGCTGTTCGGCAGCAACGCTGCAACACCGGACACGGAGTATGGCGAGTTGCGCGCGGAAGGGCTGATTGGGGGCAAGGTGGCGGCGAGCTACGTCCAGCTCGCGCCCGGCACTCCGACCCAGATCCAACTCACGCTCGATCTCTGCGGCCGCGAGTTGGTCGCCGATGGGAGTGACTGGATTCGCGTGTATGCACGGGTATGCGACGCCCGGGGAGCCACCCATCCTTATGCCGACGATATGATCACCTTTGCCGTCTTGGGAGAGGGATCCGTGATCGGAGATGCCAGCATCGGAGCGAATCCCGTGCGAGCCGAGGCAGGCATCGCCACCGCGCTGATCCGAGCTACCAAGAGACCCGGAACGATCACCGTGCGAGTTTCGGGGTTCGGACTAAGCCCGGCTGTGCAGGAGATAAAATCCGTCGCTACGCAGCGCCTTGTCTGGCCGTCGTAACTCATCCCGATTTGATTTGCATATGTGCTGGGGCTGGACGGGTTCGCGCGTTGGTGAGAGCCATAGTCGATATGACCCAAACGGGCCAGCAATAACCCCTTCCAGCCGTCGCGCCAACGTCGTAGGATAGTGCTGTAGCCGTGATCACAGGACGCTCCACCTTTCGCTCTCGCCTCGCTCTGACTCCGCTGTTGCTAGCAGCTGTGGCGTCGGTGTGCCCACCGCTCTTTGCCGCCGAACATATCACGCTGCGCAACGGCGCCGAGTTCGATTGCGTCCGCCAGGAACCCGCAGGCGATCGCATCCGCCTCTACCTCATACCCGCCGCGCGCACCGGTGCTTCCGCCCAGACCGCACCCGACGAAGCCAACTACATCGAAGTTTCCGCCAACTCCGTCCTGCGAGTGGAAACCCTCCCCGACCCGCCCCCGCCTCAAACTTCCTCGCTGCTCGTCTCCCCTGCTCCCGCGCACACACCAGCCTTCCAGCCCAATCCCGCCGAGATGCACCAGATGCTCGCCCGCGCCGGATCCCTCCACAACATCGACGTTGACCTGCTAGCCTCGGTCGTCCAGGCTGAAAGCAATGGCAATGTCCGCGCAGTCTCCCGCACAGGAGCTCAGGGCCTCATGCAACTCATGCCGGCTACCGCGTCCGTCCTCGGTGTTCAAAACTCCTTCGTGCCCGAGCAGAACATCGGCGGCGGCACCACCTACCTCGACCAGCTCCTCACCCGCTACGATCCCAACAACGACGTCTACGGCCTGGAGCTCGCGGTCGCCGCCTATAACGCCGGCCCCGCCGCAGTCGACCGCTACCACGGCATCCCGCCCTACGCCGAGACCCGTGCCTACGTCGCCCGCGTCGTCCGCGAATTCAATCGCCGCAAGCGCGCCGCCGCCGCAACCCTTACCGCTACCGCCCGCTAATCCCGTATAGGAGACCAGCCCCATGAAAAGCCGCAAGGGCATCGCCGGGCTTGGCCTCCTCATCGTTCTCGCGGTCGTCGTCTTCCTCAATCGCGGCCGCATCCACTTCGACTGGGCCATGTTCTGGCAGCAAATCCGCCACATCGCCTGGATTCATATCGTCGCCGGCATCGCCCTCATCTACTCCACCTATTGGCTCCGCGCCGCGCGCTGGTCCGTCTTCCTCTCCGCAACAAGAAAAGTCTCGCCGTTCTCCCTCGTCGGCCCGCAGTTCATCGGCTTCACTGCTGTCGCCCTCTTCGGCCGCCTCGCCGACGTGATCCGCCCGGCACTCGTAGCCAAACGTGTCCAACTCTCAGTCAGTTCGCAAGTCGCCGTCTACACCATCGAGCGCATGTTCGACCTCGGCGCCGCCGCCATCATCTTTTCCTCAGCGCTCCTATTCGCCCCCAGCGACCTTCCCCACCACGAAATCTTCGTCCGCACTGGCCTCATCTCACTCGCCGGGACCGCCTTCATCGCCATCTTCGCCGTCGTCATCCGCGTTGCCGGAGGAGCCGTCGCATCCGCCCTCCATGCCACCCTCCGTCCGCTCTCGCCTCCCCTCGCCGACAGCGTGACGGATAAAGTTCACGGCTTCCGCGACGGCCTCAACGCCATTTCCTCCGCGCGAGACTTCCTCGTCGTCACCCTCATCTCCCTCGCCATGTGGGCTCTCATCGGCTTCGCCTACGTCCAGACGCTCCACGCCTTCGTCTCGACGCCCGAACTCGCTACCATCTCCTTTTCCCGCGCCATGCTGCTCATGGGAGCCAGCATCGGCGGCTCACTCCTCCAACTTCCCATCATCGGCTGGTTCACCCAGATCGCCGTCACCGCCGCCGCTATGCACGAGTTCTACGGCGCGCCTATCGAAGCCGCCACCGCCTGCGGAGCGCTCCTTCTCGTCGTAACCTTCCTCTCCATCATCCCTGCCGGCCTGATCGCCGCCCGCCTCAATCACGTCAGCCTAAAATCCGCCGCCGCCGAAGCCACGAGCGAAGCCCCCGCCGAGCAATCCCTCCATTAACAAGAAGTCGTCATCCTGAGCGCAGCGAAGGACCCCTGTATTGCCTCCCCGTCACCTTGAATCACGGGTGCCCCATCCATCGCAGCTTTATCGCGATGAGTGGGATGTACACGGCACGATGCGACAGCCTCACGTTCTCGCTTACACTTGTAACCGTCGCTTCTTCACCTCAAAGGACCACTCGTGCCCGCCACACCCCGCCCCCTCGATCTAGTACCCCATCGCCGCTACAATCCCCTCCTCCGCCAGTGGATCCTCGTCTCCCCCCAGCGCACCCAACGCCCATGGCAAGGTGAGACGACCAAGCAAATCACCTCACCCGGCCTAACCTACGACCCGACCTGCTACCTCTGTCCCGGCAACGCTCGCTCAGGCGGCGCGCACAATCCCAACTACAAAAGCGTCTTCGCCTTCGACAACGACTTCCCCGCCCTGCTCCCCGACATCCAGGCACCCGACGAGTCTCCGAATCCATCTCCACTGTTAATTGCCGAGCCCGAACGCGGCCTCTGCCGCGTAGTCTGCTTCCACCCCAACCACTCGCTCACCCTCGCACGAATGTCGGTACTCGAGATCGCCGCCGTCGTCGATGCCTGGGCCTTCGAGACCGCTACCCTCGGCGATCTACCCTGGATCAACCACGTCCAAATCTTCGAAAACCGCGGCGCCATGATGGGCGCATCCAACCCGCACCCGCACTGCCAGATCTGGGCCACCGAGCACATCCCCGACGAGTCCCTCCGAGAGCTCGCCGCCCAGCAGACCTACCACGACGAGCACCACTCCTGCCTCCTCTGTGACTACGTAGCCACCGAACTCGCACACCCCGACGCACGCATCGTCGTAGAAAACGATCTCTTCGTCGCCGTCGTCCCCTACTGGGCCACCTGGCCGTTCGAGACCCTCGTCCTACCCCGCCGCCATCTCGGCAGCATGACAGACCTCAACCCCGCCGAGCGCACCGCCCTCGCGGCTATCCTCAAGGCCGTCACCACCCGCTACGACAATCTCTTCCAGGTTCCCTTCCCTTACTGCCTCGGCTTCCACCAGCGCCCCACCCACGGCCTGTCTCACGACTACATGCACTTCCACGCACACTTCTACCCGCCGCTCCTCCGCTCCGCCGAGATAAGGAAATTCATGGTCGGCTTCGAGATGTTCGGCTCGCCTCAGCGCGACCTCACTCCCGAAACCGCCGCCGCCCGCCTCCGCGCTCTCCCCGGCACCCATTACGCCGATTAGGATTTTGCTCGTCTGGACTTTGCTCTTCACGATTTTGTTCGTCTGGACGTTTGTTCGTCACGATTTTGTTCGTCTGGACGTTTGTTCGTCATTCTAGACCCAGTCCAGAATCTCAGTGGTCGCCTTAGCCTCTGCCTCTGCCTTTGCTTCTAGGTACCCCAAGGCCTTAGCCTTGGGTTTCACAGCTTGCACATATACAAAGGGGCTTTAGCCCCTGCGACAATCCCCGAAGGAACCCGAAGAACCCCATGCAAACACCCGCCGAACTAGCCGCCCTCCACCTCGCCACCTACTCTGCTCCCGCCAAGCTCTACTCCGCCCCCGGCCGCGTCAACCTCATCGGCGAGCACACCGACTACTCCGGCGGCTTCGTCATGCCCGCCGCCATCGACTTCTCCACTCTAATCGCCATCTCCCCGCGCACTGACGGCCGCTTCCTCGCCCACTCCATCAACTTCAACGAGCGCGTCGACCAACCCATCGCCGACCTCCTCGCCGCCCGCGCCAAATCCTGGTCCGACTATCCTGCCGGCGTCCTCTGGGCCCTGCGAGAACGCGGCATCCCCATCGAAAACGGCTTCTCCCTCACCATCGTCGGCGACGTTCCTCTCGGCGCCGGCCTCAGTTCCTCCGCCTCCGTCGAAGTCGCCACCGCCTTCGCCGTCCTCGGCACCCGCGGCATCGAGATGCCTCTCAGCGAAATCGCTCTCCTCTGCCAGCGCGCCGAGAACGCGTTCGTCGGCGCCAACGTCGGCATCATGGATCAGTTCGTCATCTGTTGCGGCCAGCAGGACCACGCCGTCATGATCGACACGCGCTTCCTCACCTACACCCTCGCGCCCATCCCGCCCACCATTCGCATCGTCATCTGCAACTCCATGATCAAGCACTCCCTCGCCGAAGGCGATGGCGGCTACAACACTCGCCGCGCCGAGATGGAAGCGGGCCTCCACATCCTCCAACAACACCGCCCCGAGATCCAGGCCCTCCGCGATGCCACTATGGCCGACCTCGAAAAATGGGGTCCCGAGATGTCCGAGAAATCCCTGCGCCGCTGCCGCCACGTCATCACCGAAGACAACCGCGTCCTCGCCGCCGTCGAAGCTTTCAAGGCCAACGATCTAACCCGCTTCGGCCAACTCATGCACGAAGCCCAGCTAAGCTTCCGCAACGACTTCGAAGCCTCCTGCCCGGAGATCGACATCCTCATCGACCTCGCCAATAAACAGCCCGGCTGCTTCGGGGCACGCCTCACCGGCGGAGGCTTCGGTGGCTGCACCGTCAACCTCGTCGCCGCCGATCAAGCCGCCGCCTTTGTCGAAGCAATGCGCGCCGGCTACCTTGCAGCCACCGGCATCAACGCTGAAATCTACACCAGTCGCGCCTCCGCCGGAGCCCACGCCATCCCACTCTAACCCCGGATCGTCAAACCCTCGCTCTGAAAACACAAAGGCCCGGCACTTGGCCGGGCCTCTGCGTTGCAATTGCGACCAGCTTCCTAGTGCGCCACAGGCTTGTGCGCCGCCGGATGTGCCACAGGCTTCGGAGCCGCTGCCTTCGGCAGAATCACCTCGCCGTCCTTCATGGTGATCATGATCGGGTTCGGTGTAAACGAGTCGTAAGTCCCCGCAACCGTCGTTGTCGCGCCTACGGCCGTAGCCGCGGCAATCGCAGCTGCCTTCGTCGCGGCAGCCTTCGCCTGTAGCGGCGTCAGCTTCTTATCCGCATCGTCGGAAGCCGCCAGATTGATGGTGAAGTCCGCAGTCTTGGACTGCTTCGCATCTTCGGAAACCGCAACCTGCAACTGCGTGGCCGTCGAAGCAATCACCAGCACATCGGGAAGTTGATACGACTTACCCTTCAGCAGGTCCCACACCTTCGCAGCCTGATCGGGTGTACCGTTCTGCAGGATGTATTCCTTGTCCCCAACCGCCAGCGTGTTCAAATCCGGCGTGGTCGCAATCACCTGGTTCACAATGTCTGCCGGAGTCGGCGCCGGCTTCACCGTGGCCGCGAAGCCAGCGGGCGGATTCAGATTCGCCGTCGCCGCAGCCATCACCCCATCGTAGCCGTCATCGTCCCGACCATGATACTGGTGGTAACAATACTTCGCGGTTCCCGAAATGGTCGCCTTGAAGTTATCCGGCGCATAAGCCAGCGCCCGGCTGGCATAGAAAGCGCAGCTCAGGTAGTCAGGCGGAGTCGCCTGCATATACGCCTGCCCCAGATAAAAAGTATCCGCCAGCGGCGAGCCCACAGTCTGGGTGGCAGCCAACGGCACGAAAGCAAGTTCTTTCTTGTATGCGTCGATCGCAGTCGCGGAGTCCTTCTTATTAAAGGCGGCGTAGCCAATCACACTGTAGAACGTGGGATAAAAAGTCGTCTTCTTGGTATTAAAATCGGCGTCCGTCATGCATGCGGGCTTGGTAGCAGCCAGGCCCTTCTGTGCATATCCCGCTGCAGTATCCAATTCAGCCTGCTGGGCGGTTGCGTCTTTGATCGCGTCCGCCTGGCCCTTGTGAATCAGCGTCTCCAGGTAGAGCGCCGTTATGTCATTCGGGTCGACCTGCAGCACGCGGTCAGCCGCTGGCCCAGCCTTAGTCCCGTCAGTCTGCGCGTACAGCGCCATGATTCTCTCAAGCGTATTTGCCTTCACTGCGGACTGCGGAAACTGCGTGAGGTACTGTTCCAGAGCCGCGGCCTGTGCCTTCAAATCGGTCTGCGTCATCGCATTGTTGTAGACCGCATACTCAGCGGCAGCCATCGGCGGTGCGGCACATGGATCCGTCGCGGCAGGCGCGGCAGGTGCAGCCTGCGCACCGGAAGAAGCGTCCTGAGCGAACGCGGAAGGCAGAGACGATGCAACTGCACATGCCAGGAAAGTGGCTAAGACAACCTTCTTCATTCAAGACTCCTCAGTCAAATTGTTGGTTTTTTTGAATACTGGCCACCGGGAGTCCCGGGGGATCAAGAGGGGTACTTAGCTCCGCACTTTTTACTGACTCTGCCTTTGTCGCACGCACGGTTGCGAGGCACATATGGTGCTGATTATAGGAAGCCCGCCCCGCTGTGGCAAGCGCGAACCCGATATCTCTTCGCCAAAGCCTCGGACGAGACGAATTATGTGCCCAGCGTATAGGGCCAGTTCCATTACTTGCCCCCAGGGGAATGCACGCCTTTCACAACCGCCTCCTTCACCCCCAAACCCCATCCCCGCACGCGCGTATACTAGGACTGTTTCGGGCTGCATCCGTAAGCACCTTGGCGGAGCGGCACTGGAGAAGACCATGAGCGTTACTCAACTCCGCGCCAGCGGAGGTCCGCAACTCGCCCCTCGCGTCACCGCAGATACCCTCCTTCAAAAGAAGCTCTCCGGCCATCCCATCGCCGCCCTCACTGCGTATGACTATCCCACCGCGCGCCTGGTCGACGAAGCCGGCATCGATATGGTCCTCGTCGGCGATTCCCTCGGCATGGTCGTCCTTGGCTACGAAAACACCCTCCCCGTCACTCTGGACGAGATGCTCCACCACACCCGCGCGGTTGCCCGCGGCCTCCACCGCGCCTTCCTCGTCGCCGACATGCCCTACGGCTCCTACCACGGCTCAATTGACGAAGCCGTCCACAACGCCCTCCGCTTCATCAAGGATGCCGGTGCCCAGGCCGTGAAAATCGAAGGCGGCAGCAACCGCGCCGAACTCGTCCGCCACCTCACCAACGCAGAAATCCCCGTCGTCGCCCACATCGGCCTCACCCCGCAATCCGTCCACAGCATGGGCGGCTACCGCGTTCAGGGCAAGTCCCTCGCCGCCATGGATCGTCTCGCCGCTGACGCCCACGCCCTCGAAGACGCCGGAGCCGTCGCCATCGTCCTCGAAGGCATTCCCCGCGAGCTCGCCGCCCGCATCACCCGCCAGGTCGCCGTCCCCACCATCGGCATCGGTGCCGGCCCCGATTGCGACGGCCAGATCCTCGTCTTCCACGACCTCTTCAACCTCACCTTCGCCCCCGCATCAAAATTCACCCGCCAGTACGCCGACGCCGCCGCCTTCTTCACCTCTGCGCTCATCCAATACCGCGACGACGTTGCCACTCACCACTTTCCCTGCGACGCGGAAAGCTATCATCTCTCCCGCGATGTCCAGTCCGCGCTCGCCGCAGCCACCCCCCCGCGCCCGCAAAGCCTGATTCTCTCAAAGGTCGTCACCTGAACGCAGTGAAGGACCCCTGTATTTGCGTTTCGCTTCTCGTTTTCTCGAACCTCAAACCTAACCATGATCCTCTGCCGCACGCCCAACGAAATGCACGCCGCCTGTCGCGCCCTGCGCAACACCGAACACACCCTCGGTCTCGTTCCCACCATGGGCGCGCTCCACGCCGGCCATCTCTCGCTCGTCTCGGCAGCTCTCCCCCAGAACGACGCCGTCGCCGTCTCCATCTTCGTCAACCCCACCCAATTCGGTCCCACCGAAGAC
>Ga0302156_10004670_pt1 | contig 10013 bp, 9 predicted proteins | sample I_Bog_N3_2_FD_193503 | JGI IMG/M metagenome (GOLD analysis project Ga0302156, IMG submission 193503) | Peat permafrost microbial communities from Stordalen Mire near Abisko, Sweden - I_Bog_N3_2 | ecosystem: Environmental > Terrestrial > Soil > Wetlands > Peat | place: Sweden: Abisko, Stordalen... | reverse complement strand
GCGGCCCCGGTAAGGCCGAACCGACGCCGCAACAGGCACGGCCCCATTCCTCGCGGTGGTTTCCGCGGCAGCCCGGAAACAGCCGATCAAAATTCTCCAGACGCCACGCCGCGGCAGCAGTGTTTCGAATCCCACTACTATATCGCTTTACTATTGGTGTTGGCGACAATAAAATAGCCACTGGCATTCGGACGCATAGGGCTAGCGCGGGAATGGGTTCCGCTCGAACGGATGCTGAGCTTTGTGGTTATAATTCGCTGCGAGGAACTACTGTGACCAAGTCCGCATCTCTCCCTTACCACTTGGGCTTTAATGCCCAGCATTCGCCGATGGGCGCCTTCATGAGCTTCACCTGCGGAAACGTCGGAACCCGCGGCGGAATTGGCCTGCAAATCGGACAGCCTGGCGACCAGGAGATATTCATTGGCTTCAAGGACGGCGATCGCTATTCCGATGCAACTTTGAAGTGCCTGCCTTTCTATACCGCCGCGGTCAGCCGCGCCGCCGATGCCTTTCTGGTGGAGCAGGCTGGTCCCTCGGAACAAAATGTGAAGCCCGACGCCGTTCCGTTCGAGGAAAGTACGATTTCGCGCTTTTATAAGTGGGCCAGCGACCAATGGGAAGCCGAAGGGCTCACATTTTCTGTCTATTCCCCCTTCGGAGCGATCCCCGATCCCTCGGTGGAAGACGAACAGCGGATGCGCGAAGGTTTGCTGCCCGCCGTCGTTGCCCGCCTCGAACTCGATAACACCACCGGCGCCTCAACCCGGACTGCGATGTTCGCGCTGAATCACTTACGGCCGGGTAGCCGGACTCTGCCGGAGGATCTGGGCAGCGGGCGAGTGGCCTTTGCCTTCCGCCGCGAGGCTGGTGGCGCAGCGGAACTGCTCGATTTCACATCCTCGGAGGAAGGCGAGAAAGTTGACGGCGGGCCATTCATTTTCATGCGCTGGTCGGCCAGCGACGGCGTGCGGGAACGCCATAATCCGGTTCACCTGCTGGGCTCCTGCCCCGGATTTGGATTCGAGGTGCCGGCAGGCAAGAAGTATGGAATCACAATCGCGCTCGGGTCTTATCTTGAAGGCTTCCAGACCAACGGACTGGATGGGCGCTATTTGTATACGCGCTACTTCAAGAGCCTTGCGGATGTACTGAAGACAGCCCTCGACAACTCCGGCAAGATCATCGCGTCAGCACAGTCGCTCGACAGCAAACTTGACGGCGCCGCAGTCTCCGGCGATCAGCGATTCCTGATCTCTCATGCTACGCACAGCTACTACGGCAGCACTCAGCTGCTTGAAGTGGAAGGCCAGCCGTTGTGGGTGGTGAATGAGGGCGAGTACTGCATGATGAACACACTCGATTTGGCCGTGGACCATGTGTTCTGGGAACTGGAGCATAATCCCTGGCTGGTGCGTAACCTGCTGGATACTTTTGTTCGGCGCTACAGCTATACCGACGAAGTGAAGGTCTACAAATCGGACTTCGCTCCATCGGGCGAAACTGTGCAGGTGGATCCCTCGCAAGCCCCGCCACCGCCAGACGAAGCTCAACTGAACCGCCCCTATGAAACGAAGCCTGGGGGCTTGAGCTTCTGCCACGATATGGGCGCGCACAACAACTTCTCGCCGCAAGGCCGCAGCAGCTACGAGCTGGCCAACCTGACCGGTTGCTTCAGTTACATGACCCAGGAGCAGCTCTGCAACTGGATTCTCACCGCAGGCTGCTACGTAGCCAAGACCCGCGATATGGAATGGCTCAAGAAGAACAAGGCCGTGGTCGAGGCCTGTTTGACGAGCATGATCAACCGCAGCGGCGACGTTGGATTTGCACAGTTTGACTCGACCCGCTGCGCCGGTGGCCAGGAGATCACAACCTACGACTCGCTCGATCATTCGCTGGCACAGACCCGCAACAACGTCTACATCGCGGTGAAAAGCTGGGCCAGTTACTGGGCGCTTGGGCTGCTGTTCCGCGAGATCGGCGACGCAGCCAGTCAGGATCGCTCAAAGGAACTCGCGGCCAAGGTTGCCGCGGTAGTCTGCGACCAAGCCCAGGACGGAGTGCTGCCGGCTATCTTCGAGAAATCGAACCCCGGCTACTCTTCGCGCATTCTGCCGGCGGTCGAGGGCTGCGTCTACCCGCTCTACTTGGTCAACACCGGTTTCGCCGGCTGCACACTTGATGAGATCTACGCGACTCCGTCTGAAAACCGTATGTTCGAAGTCCTGCGGGAACACACGCGCAATCTGCTGCTCGATCCCGATCGGCGCAATCTCTTTGCCGATGGCGGTATCAAGCTCTCCTCCACCAGCAACAACTCGTGGATGAGCAAGATCGCAATCTTTATGCACGTTACGCGAAGGGTGTTCCATCTGGACGCCGATCCAAAGATCGCTGAGGTCTTCCGCCAGGCGGATGCCGCTCACGTCAAGTGGCAGACCGAAGGCAGTTCGTACTGGGCGTGCTGCGATCAGATCGTCTCAGGGGAAGGCAAGGCCAGCCGCTATTACCCGCGCATCATCACGAGCGCGCTGTGGATGGAGTAAATTGGTCAACCTTCAAGGGAGATTGCGCCGGAGCGCCACAGCAAACCCGGCTCCTCAACAGCAACGAACCTCGCTCGTTACCCTTGAAATGCTGCGCCGTCCTTGAAACCAGCATCTGGCACAGGTCAACTTTTACTCTGCCACGTCACGCCGCTCCCTTTGCGCTACGCAGAGAGTTTTTGTTCAGGAGCGCACGCGCGGTCCGCAGTGGATCGGATTGCCGGAGGCCCCCCCAACAAGCGGCAACCAACAGAGGGGAAGCAAATCGTCAAGAGGCGAGGGAACGGGAGGGCAATCGAATTAATTGACTATAGAGGCTTTAGATTGGTGCCGGGAGGGGGGGTCGAACCCCCACGACCTTGCGATCGGCGGATTTTGAGTCCCTAGCCTAGAAGTTTCAAGTGTAGTATTTTTCTTTGTTTACAGCGAGTTAGATGGCATGACGGTGAGGTTCTGCGCGGTCCTGTGAGGCCCAATTTTGGCGGTTTGGGCACAGTCTCGGATCAAAAACCTCAGCGGACCTTTGGCGGATTTTCATCTTCCTGTGATGGTTCGGGGTATCGCCGCATTTGAATACCATCTGCGGGACCCGAACTAGGAGATGCTCTCGTGACGTGCGGCAATCGCTAGGAGGCGCTTGATGCTGATCACGCGCTGACCATTCTTGCCGAGTTTCCCAGCCTCTTCCCAAGCGGGCTTGCCCAAACCATCGTACACGATTTCAGCCTCCTCAGGGGAGATCACACGGAGTACTACAAGTCGATCACAGGTGGCATATAACGCTACAGACTTGCCACCGGTCATTTTGATCTGAACATCACCGTTCTTGTCAAAGGCATCGTGTCCTGGGTACGAAGCTCGGTGTAGTGTGAGGCCGAGTGCTTTTGCGGCTACCACCTCCCCAATGGAACCGACCAAGTGGCCGTCCGGTGTGAATCTGCGCTGCGGGTAAAGCGCCTCAAGCTCTGAAACCGCTCGATAGATCGCCGCTACCGGTTCGGGGAGGGGAACACGTCTGCTCATTGTTCATCCTGAAGGCATCTGAAAGCTATTGAGATTCTAAGCCAAATCGGCCTGCGTGCAAAATATGCGATTGTATCGTATATTTTGCATATGTGGATTCCGCGCGATGTTGAGGCCCACCTGAAACGCTCTGCGAAGACGCGGCCAGTGATCGTCCTGACCGGAGCCAGACAAACCGGCAAAACCTCGACCTTCCGGCACCTGTTTCCGGATTACTCATTCGTCTCGCTCGATCTTCCCACTGAAGCCGAGCAGGCCGAGAAGGAGCCGGAGCGCTTCCTTCAGCGCCATCCGCCGCCCGTCATTATTGACGAAGTGCAATATGCCCCCGGCCTCTTTCGACACCTCAAGGTAGCGGTGGACGCCCACCGCACGCGCAACGGACAGTTCTTGCTTACCGGGTCCCAGAAGTTCACCCTGATGAAGAACGTCTCCGAATCACTGGCGGGCAGGGCCGACATCGTGGAACTGGAGACGCTCTCTTTTGCCGAGATTCGCGAAGCGCTGCCGAATACCGAACTCGAAACCGCCATCGTGCGCGGCGGCTTCCCGGAGCTATATGCCAACCCTGACATCGATTCGGTGGCCTTCTACAACTCCTACCTTGCAACATACCTGGAGCGCGATGTGCGCGCCTTGACCAACGTCGGCAGCCTGCGGGATTTCGAGAGATTCCTGCGCGCGTGCGCTCTACGTTCCGCAAACCTGTTGAACAAAGCGGACCTGGCGCGGGATGTCGGCATTGCACCATCAACGGCGAATCAATGGCTGTCCATGCTGGAAGCCTCTGGGCAAGCCGTAATGCTTGAGCCATGGTTCTCGAATCGAACCAAGTCCATCGTCAAGAGTCCAAAACTCTACATTGCCGACACCGGCCTGCTTTGTGCCCTGCTGAATATTCGATCCGAGGAAGCTCTTCGCCAATCGCCCGCGGCAGGCGCAGTCTGGGAGACGTTCGTTTTCGCCCAGCTTCGGGACCGCGAACGCCGCGCCGGTCGGACAGGAAGCCTCTTTTTCTGGCGCGACCGCACCCGCGAAGTAGATTTCGTCGTGGACGCCGGCGGACGCCTGGAACTGTTTGAGGCGAAATGGACGGAACTCCCGGACCTCGGCGATACAGTCAATCTAGACTTCGTACGCAACGTGATCGGCAAGTCACGAGTGACCGCCGGCGGGGTAGTCTCGCGCACCCCGAACAGCTTTCCCTTTCCGAATGGATTTCGCGGATTACCGGTGACGGAACTCGGATAGACCAAGCAAGGATGATTGATGGAAGCATCAGATGAATCGCTTTAACATACAGCAGCAGGCGGATGCCGTTTCCCTGCAAAGCAAAATAAACTTGTGACCGCACGACACAATAAACTTGTAATCGCACGGTTACAGTGAAGGACCGCGCAGAGTACTCACAGCGCAGGATCATATGGGCTCGATGTAGATGCGGCAAGCCACTCTAAACGAAGCCCAATTCGTCTGCGACGCAAAGAGGAAGCTTGACATGAAGTGCCTGACTTGTTGCCAAATCGGAATTACGCTACTGAGTGCCTGGGTGTGGTTGACTCCGCAGTGTCGCGGTCAACAAGCGATGTCTGGCGAGCCCCTACCGAAATTCGAAGCAACGATCACAAAGCTCGGACCCGCATCCCCGGACGATTGCGGATGGGACGGACCATCTCCCGGAGAATTTTCTGGCGATTCTGCGAAGTTGGAAAACGATCTCTTTGGTGATGTCGATGCGGCAATTGTGCAGGCACTGAACGCGCCTGGGAGCAATCCGAAGACAGCCATTGGGCAAGCGCTAGAATCGATGCGGGCACTCAGTGAGCGAATCAACAAGGCTTGGCCTCCGAAACGGAGATTCCATTACGAACTCCTGGACATCGATCCCGCTTTTGTCGTGACCTATCACATCCGCAGCCGCTCAACTTGGTCCGCTTTCGGAGTGGCTGCTGAGGCCTCGTGGCCCAACAAAGGATCAAACGCAAAATGGGCCCAAGTGGGCGAGGACGAATTCAGGTGGCAGCAAGTAGACAGCGACCAGGAGATGGAGGTTCACCCGCTGGAGCGGGGGCCTTCGCGCCAGGCCCGGTTCCTCGCGAAATCGTCGCACATTAGCTGTGGGGATGGAATAACCGGCCTCGACTACAGCGCCTGGGAGTGGAATCCCGCCTCTATCGGAAGCTTAGAACAGTTGATTGGTCGCAAAGGTGCAGCAAGCCGGGGTGATTATCCAGAATACGGACCAGTCGGACCATTGGAGACGAACGGGTCGAAAATTGGGCTGCCTTACTGCGAGTGGTCAGCCGTCGATTTAGATGTGGACGCACTGCTTTGCAGCATAGACACCTACGATATTTCTGGTGATGCGGTTCGTTTCTTGGGAACTCGAACCAACCGGCCCGATCTGGAAACGGTGGCGAAGGCGATTCAATATGCTGACGATCGGGATTATCGCGCAGTCCTTGCGTTCAGCGCCTCTCCAACTGTGGCGCGAAGACTGGTGGCATTGATGCCGCCGTCGATCACTGCAAACATAAATGGGGGAAGCTACCCGCCACTTCGCGGGAATCACGAAACCATTGACATAGGGGGACTGCACTTTGCTTTGGAGAAGAGAAATGGGCTTTGGATCGTGCTGCGCTTCACAGTAGATCCCGATTGACCAGCTCCGCGCTAGATGTTTACGAAGACGAGGCATTCGGCAGGAAAGTTGGCGCGGAGTGTCCGCCCGCGTGACTGGGTAGCTCGAAAATGACATTCCGGAATAGCTGAATATAAGCCGAGGCTCTTAGGCCGGTGTCAAGGCTCTGCGACCGCGGAACGCGGCGCGCGCAGCGCGGCCTTGACACCGACCGGGCCTCGGCTACTCTCTGGCCATCCGGGAATGTCATCTACCCACCCGCGAAGCGTCTTCGGCGCGTTGCTTGGCGCGCTTCTCAAGCAGCTCCTGCGCTTTCGCTGCCTTTGTCGACTGCACCTGGCGGAAGAGAATAGTGATCTGATCCTGAACCATCTTTTCACCGCGAAGCAGCGGTTCGAGAGTGCCCATCAACAGCATCTGGATACCCACGAGTTCGGTGAAAATGTGCATCTCCATCTCCGTGTGACCGCCGACCACGTCACTGCGCAGCAACATCTCACGCGCCCATTCGCTTGGCGTCTTGCCTGCTCGCGAAGCCGCTTCTTCGATGGCTTTAGCTTCGACGGCAGTAAGCTTAGTGCTCAGGTTGACCGAACGGCGATCACGCCCGCGCAGCTTCTCTGAGCCTCGGTGTTCGATTGTGTGAAGTTCAGCCATTTGGAACCTCCGATGCTTGTTTACGCCGGTATCTGGTTAGATACCGACTTTCGTAAACGTCTTGTGTTATCTGCGGTATCTGTCGAGATACCAAAGTATCTGGGCAGTTCCCTTTCAGGGGTGGAGTGTCGAGATAAACCCGGTGCGCAGCACCGAATCACAGCTCCCCATAGGCAAGCAGCCCTTCCTGCCACACACGCTGTAGCTCTGGCATGTCCCACGCGCGACGGAATAGCTCTCGAATCGACTCCCATTCCTGCGGCGTGAAGCCAAACGAAATGCCGTTGCTCTGAGCACGGAACCAAGCTTGCAATTCGCCTCCGTCCGCCTGGCCTGTGTAGCCGAAAAAGTAGTGCCCGTTCCACAAGGAATTCGGATAGCGAATGTCCCATCTTTCCAACATGGATCGGAACTCCGAGATCATGGGTAATGACGACATTGGATACATGGCGAAGCGTTGCTCCGGGAGAGTCATTAGAAGGGACAATTCGGATTCGTTCCCGAGCACGAAAGACAGCGCGAAGCCTCCCTCGAATACCGATGGAATTCCAGGCTGCCAGGGAGAGCTAAAGCCGTCTTCGTCGGTGGTGTCCAAAGTCTTAAGCTTTACCGGCTTCTTTTGCTCGATGAAATGGCCCCTGGCCGCAACCCGCCACAATGCCTGCCAGTGAGGCATGAGCGCTTCATTCAGCTTTTGTCGGCTCGGGAATTGCTCTTCCTCCAAGAGTTCATAAAGGATCGTCGCTGGTGCCACCATTCGGGCGAGGTCCTGTCTGTCCTTCTTCATCGCCAGAAGAATTCGCTCGGTTGCCGTTGCGATGTCGTTGGAATCTTTGCGATCACCAACTGAACAAAGATGGAAACGGTACTGCTCATCGCGATTTACTTTGGACGGCTTACGGATGCGATATGCGGCGAGAAACGCCTCCAATAGGCTAATCGTGGACGCTGTTGAGATTCGATTCGGTGTCTTCGCTGAGAAAGCATTCTCACCGATCCGGCAGAAGTAAGCGATCACAGTCCATTCCGCTTTTGCGAGTAGCTCGCTCCGACTTTGGCTCGAATCTCCGTCATCGTGGCGGTCGCGTTCTCCAGCATTCCGACCACTTCCAAACGGTCGTCACGGGATGATTCAAGCAACTGCTTGGCAATCTCCGATGTGGAAACATTCTCGCCGGTTTTCGCTGCCAGCATGGAGCGGGCGCGCTCCAATCGGCTGCGAACTGCATCAGAGACGCGCAATGAAAGGGTTTGCTGCTGAGCCTTTTCGGTCATGGCCATGATTATTACGCAAAAAATGTTTCGATACAATTAGATTGTCTGTTGAAAACGCGTCCGTATTATGATAATCTGCCCTTCATCCGGCGTACGGCTGCCGCTACTTCCCCCGAAAGCGAGCCGCTCATGAACGCTTCCCCTGTCCCTCGTCTCCGCTTGGTCCGTACCAGGCAGGCTGCTGAATACCTCTGCATGAGCGAATGGAAGTTGCGGCGGCTCATCCAAGATGGCCTCCTGCCCTACCTGCACGACGGCGAGGGCGCGCCGTTCCTGCTCGACATCCGGGACCTCGATGAGTACATCGAAAAGAACAAGCACCGCGATGCTGCGGATGACTTTGGTTTACGCCCCATGTCATTCTCAGCATTCGCAACCCCCTCCCGAGGGAAAGGAGGAATCGATCATGCCCCGTCCACGCGGAACCGGAAGCCTGTATCAGCAGAAAGACAGCGCGGTGTGGTAGATCAAGTACCACCGCAACGGAAGATCGTTTCGTGAATCCACCCGAACGACGGACAAGCACAAGGCCAGCCGCGCCCTTGCCAGGCGCCTGGCCGAAATCAATACGGGCGCATTCGTCGGGCCGGTCTATGAGCGAATCACCGTCGGTGAATTGGCCGAAGATCTCTTCCGCGACTACCGGATCAATGGCCGGAAGACAACCAGCGACGTGGAGACACGGTGGCGCCTGCATCTCGAACCTTTCTTTGCGACACGACGGGTCGCTGAGGTTACAAGCGATCTCGTAGCAAAGTACGTAGACCAGCGACAACTTGAGAAGGCACAGAATGCCACCATCAATCGTGAGATGGCCGCGCTCAAGCGCATGTTCCGCATTGGCATGTACTCGACTCCTCCCAAAGTTCTCCGACTCCCGAAGTTCCCCAAACTCGCAGAGGATAACGTGCGCAAAGGCTTCCTGGAGGACGCGCAATACAAGAAGCTGATTGGGTATTGTCCAGACTTCTGGTTTCGGTCCCTCATTGAGATCGGCCGGACTTACGGATGGCGCATTAGCGAACTCATCAACCTAAAGGTCAAACAGGTGGATATCAATGCGCGCATCATCCGCCTTGAACCCGGCACGACGAAAAACTAAGATGGACGCGAAGTCACCATGACCACAGCGGTCCACGCACTCCTGGCGCAGTGCGTAGAGGGAAAATCAGCAGACGAGGCGGTCTTCACGCGCTCAGATGGTGTGCCTGTCAAAGATTTCCGGGACATGTGGGCAAAAGCCACAGAAGCGGCAGGCGTCCCCGGTCTTCTCTTCCATGATTTGCGTCGCACTGCCGCGCGCAACCTGCGCCGGGCCGGGATCGCCGAAGGCGTGATCATGAAGATAGGGGGTTGGCGCACACGCAGCGTCTTTGAACGTTATGCAATTGTCTCGCAGACAGACATTGCGGATGCGTTGAGAAAGCTGGAAGCGAGCTAAGAAGGGATCTGCAATTCCAAAGAAACGGCAGGAATCCTTTATTTATTTCCGAAAAGGTGAAAGGACTGAACCCAACGCTAGTTATTCTGGAGTTGAACCTTGGATTCCACTTCGACGGGCTCGCCAAGGACCAGATAGGGTTGGAAGATCCATTTTCGCACCGTGTCTTCAGCAGCGTTGTAAGCTTTAGATGGTCCGGTAACAGCCTGTGCGCTGACGACATGGCCATCTGTCCCAATTACGATTTGAACTTCCACCTTAAAGTGCTCTTGCCTGAGTGCCTGCGGCCATTCAGGAAATGGTTGCTTAATAGGCTTCACGGCAACCCCGTTCACCCTTTTGCCACTAAGGTTAACCGCATCAGCCGATGGCATGAAGTCGTTCTCATCGATTTGTTCGATTGGCTCGATGGTTTTCACGCGAAGCT
>Ga0302156_10004668_pt1 | contig 10017 bp, 6 predicted proteins | sample I_Bog_N3_2_FD_193503 | JGI IMG/M metagenome (GOLD analysis project Ga0302156, IMG submission 193503) | Peat permafrost microbial communities from Stordalen Mire near Abisko, Sweden - I_Bog_N3_2 | ecosystem: Environmental > Terrestrial > Soil > Wetlands > Peat | place: Sweden: Abisko, Stordalen... | reverse complement strand
AGCAGCTTGCGCAGCGGCGAAGAGCGCATGCGCATGATCGTCGAGGCGGCGCCGGTGCCCCTGATCCTGGTGCGCAAGTCGGACAATCTGCATCTCTTCTCCAACGGCCGCGCCCGCGAACTGACCGGCGGCGGCCAGGACATCTTCGCCGACCCGGTGGATCTGGCGGTAATCGCCGGAGAGGTCAAGCGGCTGGGCCATCTGCGCGACATGGAAATTCCCTTGCGCGGCGCCTCGGGGATGCCCTTCTGGACCCTGGCCTCGGCCAGCTCGGTGCTGCTGGGCGATGAAGAAGTGCTGATCATCGGCTTCCACGACATCACCCGGCGCAAGACCCTGGAAGAAGACCTGCGCCGCGCCAAGCAATCGGCGGAAAGCGCCAATCGCTCCAAGTCCGACTTCCTGGCCATGATGAGCCATGAAATCCGCACGCCGATGAACGGCGTCGCCGCCATGGGCGAGCTTCTGTCCAAGACCCGCCTGGATATCGAGCAGCGGGGCATGGTCTCGGTGATCCGCCACTCCTCTGACAGCCTCTTGTCCATCATCGACGATATCCTGGACTTCTCGAAGATCGAGGCCGGGCGACTGGTGCTGGAAAAGGCTCCTTTCAGCTTACGCAAGGTGGCCGAAGACGTAGCCGACATCGTCGCCCCCCGTTGCGGCGAAAAGGGCGTCGAGCTGGTGGTGGACGTCGCCCCCGACCTGCCCCTCCACCTGCTGGGAGATGCCGCCAAGCTGCGCCAGGTGCTGGTCAATCTGATGGGCAATGCCGCCAAATTCACCGAGCGCGGCTATGTCCGTCTGTCCGCCGAGCGCAACGACGGCCGGCTGGTGCTGACGGTGGAAGACACCGGCCCCGGCATCCCGCTTGAGGCCCAAAACCGCCTGTTCCAACCCTTCACCCAGGCCGACAACAGCATCGCCCGCCGCCATGGCGGCACCGGGCTGGGACTGTCCATCAGCCGCCGGCTGGTGGATCTGATGGGCGGCTTCATCCAGTTGGACAGCCGCCCCGGCAAGGGCACCAAATTCATCGTCGGCCTGCCCCTGACGCCTTCGATCCCCGAAGCCGAGGCCGCAGCGCCGAAGCAGCGCCTGGAGGGAATCGAGATCGCCGTAAGCTGCTCCACCGCCCCCCAGCGCAGCGCCATCGCCCGCACCCTGACCGCCGAGGGAGCTTTGCTCTGCGACGATCCCGCCGAGGCCGGATTGCTGGTCACCGATGACCTTGACCAGACCGGCGGACAAACCCGTGCTCTGCTGCTGGTGCCCTTCTATCGCTATGACGCCGAATCGGCGGACGGCAACGCCATCCGCAAACCGGTTCATGCCGAAGAACTGGTGGCCGGGCTGGAACGATTGCTGGGCCGACGCCCGCCCAGAGGCGAAGAGCCCCCCACCGCAGCCGCCATCAGTTGGCAGGCCCCGGACCGGGCGGTGGCTTTGGCCGCCAATTGCATGATTCTGGTGGCCGAGGACAATGGCGTGAACCGTCTGGTCATCACCAAAATGTTGGATCGGCTGGGGATGGTCTATGACGTGGCGGTGGATGGCCAGTTCGCCCTGGATCGCTTCCGCCAAACCCGTTACGGCCTGGTGCTGACCGACGTCCATATGCCCAGGATGGATGGACATAAGCTGACCAGGGCCATCCGCGACCTGGAAAAGGGCTCGGCCGCCCAACCGGTTCCCATCATTGCCCTGACCGCCGACGCCCTGCCGGAGACGGCGGCCACCTGCCGCCAGAACGGCATGCAGGATTATCTGACCAAGCCCATCCGTCTGGATGCCCTGGAGCAGGTTCTGCAGGACTGGCTCCCCTCCGCCCTGGTGCTAAGGCGCAACGAGGCAGAAGAGAGCGAGGCCTTGGATCAGGTCCCGGATTAGGACTGCTTCTGATCGTTGGACCCATCGGGACGCAACGGAATGTCGGAGTAGGACTCGACCTTGTTCTTGTTCTTCGGCCAATAGGCCCACAGCACGATTCCGACGAAGAACAAAAAGACCCACAAGGTCCAAAACGACCGCAGGGCCGTCATCATGCCATCCATATTCATCCACTCCCTTTATAACGGTCGGTCACGAAGCCAACCGTCATCCATGCGCTATTTGCGCGCCAAATGCATCTGGCAGCGGACTATGGCCGAAACATGGCGGTTTGGGGAGATGGAGATTTCACAGCACCGCTTTGCGTTGAGACAATTTTGCACTGTGCCCCTCGACCACCTTGGCGATCAGCCTCGTCAGATTGGCCAGACTGACCGGTTTGGCCAGATAATCGTCCATTCCAGCGGCCAGACAGAGGATTTCATCCTCTTTGAAGGCATTGGCGGTCATGGCGACGATAGGCACCTGGCACCTTAGCCCCGGCAAAGCCCGAATGGCCCGGGTCGCCGCCAGACCGTCCATCACCGGCATCTGCAAATCCATCAAGATCAGATCGAAGATCTCGCCCGAGGCCGCCTGCTCCAGGGCCGCCTGTCCGTCGCCCACCAGTGTGACGTGATGCCCGCCTTGGGCCAGCATGGCGCGGGCCACCTTTTGATTCACCGGATTATCCTCGGCCACCAGAATGCGCAAAGGAGCCAAGACCGGCAAAGGAGCAGTATCAGCAGCCAAGGCCACAGACGGAGCCTGGGCCAGCGGCAGAGTGAACCAGAAGCGGCTGCCTTCCCCCGGCTGACTATCGACGCCGATCTGTCCGCCCATGCGGCTGACGAGACGCTTGCAGATGGCCAGCCCCAATCCCATCCCGCCATAACGCCGCGACAGCGAGCCATCGGCCTGGACGAATTCAGCGAACAGCCGGCTGCGTGCCTCCTCGTCAATGCCAATGCCGGTATCGCGCACGGCGAAGCGCACCCACAAGGAACCCGGCACCTCGCCGCTGCGATCAACCTCGAGGGTGATGCCGCCTTTTTCGGTGAACTTCAGGGCGTTACTCAAAAGGTTCGAAAGGATTTGCCGCAGACGGCGAGGGTCGCCCATCACCATGGGCGGCAGGGACGGATCGAAATGCAGATCGACCTGAAGCTGGCGCGTCTGCGCCTGGGGATGGGTCAGGGCCAGCACCTGGGAGACCAGGCGGCCAAGATCGAAGGACAGGGTCTCCAGCGGCAAGTCCTCGGCGTCCAGGTGGGACAGGTCGAGGATATCGTCGAGAATCCCCAGCAAAGCCCGCGAGGACTCGCTGATGGTCTCCAGGTAATCCCGCTGCTGGACGGTCATCTCGGTGGCGGCGGCCAGATCGACCATCCCCAGCACCCCTGTCAGCGGCGTGCGGATTTCGTGGCTGATCATGGCCAGAAAAGCCGTCTTGGCCCGGTCGCTGCGCTCGGCCTCGGACTTGGCGGCCTGAAGTGCGATCTCGAAACGCTTACGCTCGGTGATGTCATAGATCCAGGCGATGATGGCGTTTTCCACCAGATCGGGATAGGGCTCCAGGGTGACCAGCCCCCAGAAGGGCAAGCCGCCCGCGTCCTTCATCTCGGCTTCCGCATCGCGCACGAAACCATCCTGACGGAAAAGCTCCACCAGCCGCTGGCGATCCTCGGAGCGGGCATAAAAGCCGGCCATATCGCGGCCAATCAACTGGCCGACGCTTAAGTGAAACAGCTGCCCGGCCCGGGGATTGGCATAGACCACCGCCCCGTCCTCCAGCCGGCTGATCACCGTCGCCACCGGGCTTTTCGACAAAAGCGCCGCCAGTCTGGCCCGCTGGCGGGAAATTTCTTCTTCGGCGCGGAAACGCTGGGTGATGTCGCGGAAAAACCAGGCGCGGGCGACGATTTTCCCTTCGGCATCGCGCATAGGGGCGGAATAGCGCTCCAGCACCCGACCGTCGGCCATGGGGATAACATCCTCGCCGCCGTCCTCGGGATGATCATAGAAGGATTCGGCGCGGGACAGAAAAGCATCCGGGTCCAAGACCTTGGAACAGGCGCCCAGAATCAGGCCGCGAGCATCACTGCCCACCAGCAAATCCGGCCCATAGTGCCACATTTCCAGAAAAGCCGGATTGAAATGCAAGACGCGGCGGTCAGCATCCACCACCAGCACGCCCTCGCGGGCGGCGTCCTGGAGACTGCTCAAAATCGACAAATCCGGTGCGGTCTTCACCGCATCCATATCCCTGCAGGCGCCCATCCCGACCCCGCTTTTTCTATTCCCCGGCATTTAAGCCTAAAGAATAGCTGGGATGGACTCAACTCGCTAAAAGTATGGGAGACCACATCACTTTGGAGTGAAATACAGGACGTCGTTGCGCCAGGCGGTATTTGGCATGGTCCAGCCGGCCTTGGTGGAGGACTGGGGCCGCATGGGCTTGCCGAAATAATAGCCCTGTCCATAGCGGACATTATAAAGCCGCAGCAAATTGGCAGTTTCCTGGTTTTCAATATGCTCGGCGATGGTGGCGATCTTCAACTCGCGGCAAAGCTGCGAGATGGCCCGCAGGAAGGGCAGACTCTTGCCGGTTTCCACGGCTTCGCGAACATAGCTGCCGTCGATTTTGACGTGATCGACCTCCAGCGCCCGCAGATAGTGGAAGGCCGCGGCACCGGCGCCGAAGTCATCCAGTCCCACCAGGTGCCCACGAGAGCGGATTTCCTGGATCACCGCATTGACCACCTGCAGATCATGAATGGCTGCCGATTCCGTCAGTTCGAACATCAGCCGCCCGCGCAGATCCGAGGCGGAATGGATCAGATGCAACAGCCGGGCGGCAATATTGGCGTTGGACAAGGATCGGCCCGACAGATTGATGGCGAACTTCAGGCCCCGCTCGGAGCCCGGGCCGTCGCGCATAAAGGCGATGGCGCGGGTCAGGATGGCCAGATCCAACTCGCCGGCCATGCCCACATCCTCGGCGAAGGTCACGGTGCCATAGGGTGAATCTCCGGCGGAAAAGCGCACCAAGCCCTCGAAGTGATGGACCGCATTGTTCCACAGATCGACGATGGGCTGGAAATGCAGGTCAAAATCGCCGTTGCCGATCAGATCGCGCACTTCGCGCATCTTGGTCACGGTGTTGGACAGCTGCGACTTGGCGGCAAGGGCCAGATCATCCAACGAGCCGCCGCCGTCGGCGGTGAAGCGGTTGATGGTGTAGATCAGGGCGTGAGTCGCCTCTTCCACCGACACCCCTTCGGAATCCAGAGCGAAGCTGGCCGACTGCGGGACGATGTCCAAAACTCCGCCGGCCAGACTGCGAGTCAGCGCGACGATGCGGTTTTCGATTTCCTCGGGCTGGATATCGTCGCCGTGAATGATGCCGTATTTATTCTCGCCGAAATCGGCGGCGCCCTCTCCGCCCAAGGAACAGCGTTGCAGCTCCTCGGTGAAGCGGTCGATGAATTTGGCCGAGCCTTCGGCGCCCAAGGCGGTGCGCAGCTCGGTGATCTGGGGGATGTCCAACAGAGTCAGGTGGTAATTTTCACCCTGACCATCGGGATTTTCCTTCATCACCGTCTCGGCCAGGGACTCCAGCCCGTCCTTGTCCAGCAAACCGCCGTCGCGCTTGCGATGCAGGCCGGTGGCCAAAGTGCCGCTGTGGGTCAGGACCATCAGCAGCCGGCCAGCCTTGTCGGGATGTTTGTAGCCGCAAAGGGCGACGGGGATTTCATGGCCTTCCGGCGTTTCCACCTGAAGCAGCACGTGGCGCACCCTTGAACCCGCAGCCATGCGCTTCATAGCGCTGGCCAGACGCGGGCGGTCGCCGACGCGGATGATCTCTTCCAGCTTGCTTTCGGTCAGCAGCCGGGCCGGGCGCCCGACCAGAGACATGGCCGCGCCGATGGCGAACAAGATGCGTCCGTCATAAGCGGTTTCCAGCAACAGATCGGCGGCAGCAAAGGCGAAAGCCACATAGGCCTTGGTGGAGCGACCCAGCCCAGGATCCAACTCGACCTCGGGCAAGGGCTCAAACTCCGCCTCATGCCCTCCATCCGGGCCTTCGTACTGTTCCTCGTCTGGCCCTAACGGGTGCTCCATGTCCCCCATTCCCATTTTTTCCCGCCCCGCCCCCGGAACGGCAACATGCCCCTAAGACATGCAGGCTTTAACTAAGAATACAAGTCCATATCCCGAATGCCAGGAATGACGACAGCCTTCCTTTCGGTTATGGGCCTAGGCCTTAAGTTAGCCACACCCCCCGGATTAAGGCCAAAGATCGGTCCGCGCCCTCAGTTTCGGCCAGTCTTCGACCCAGCAGCAATGGTGATCCGCCTCGGGCAAGACTTCCATGCGGGCCAGATTTCCCGGCGGCAGATGGGCAAGGTACGAGCGGGTGACATCCGCCCCCACCACCCGATCCCTCCCACCAGCGAAATGCAGCTGCGGCACAGAGCCCAAACGTCCTGCCTCCTGAGCCGGGTCCAAGGACCCCACCAGAGGCGACAGACCGTCGCGGTGGGTCCAATAAGCCAGATCCAGATTGGCCGCCACCGTCACCAGCCCCGCCACGTCCGGACGGCGGGCAGCCAGCAGCGCCGCCAAAGCGCCGCCGCCGGAATAGCCCACCAGCAGGACCCGCTTGGCTCCGGCCTTGGCCTTCAGCTGATCGATGGCGCGGCCAGCACTGTCCACCACCTCGGGAGCATAGCGGCGCAGGGTCCAATAGGGCCAGGAGCAGCCCCGACCATGGGCCGGCATCACATATTGGCAAGGCCGCCCCAGATAGGCCACGGCCTCGGAGCGAGCATCCGCCAGGGCCAGATGCAGGGCTAGAGGGTCAATGGGCGTCGGGTCCTGGGACGGGTGGCTGGCATCCAGATAGGCGAAACCATCGCCCTCTAGATAGACGGTCAGAATCTCCGCCGTCCGCCCCGGCTGCCAGGCGGCGTAAAGCTCGAAGCTGCCGGCGTCGAGGATGCCCTGGCTCCACCCGGCCTTGGTGGTCATTTCCGCCACGGCGTCACGGCGGGCTTGCGCCCCGGCACAGGCAGCCAGGGACAAGACCAAGGCCAAAGCCATCAGCCGCCGCATGGCTTGCCTTCCTTACCCTGCGCCATCAAGGCCCAGGCCCCCAGACCGCTGGCGACTCCGACCCCGGAGCCGGCCAAAACATCGCTGATCCAGTGATAGTCGCAGGCCAACAGCCCCACCGCCACCAACACCACCGGCAAGGCCCACAAGGCCCAAAGCCGGGGCCAGCGCCGCCACAGCACAGCCATGGGCGCCGCCATCACTGAGGTGTGGCCCGAGGGGAAGGACTCCCAACCCTGGCCGCCATGCAGGAAGGAAAAGACAAAAACGCCGTCGCGAATCCACGAGGGATTGCCGCCCACCCATGTTTCCGGCCAGGTGCGGCCAAAGAGATATTTCAGCTCGGTCTTGGCCATGACGGCAATGGCCACTGCCAGACAAAGGCACAGCAGCAAGCGGCCCCCGGGCCCTGGGCGCCAGCCCCGCAAAGCCGCCAGACCTGCCCCCGCCAGTCCCAGCAAAGCCAGAGGCAGGCAAAGTTCAGCCAATTTGGTCAGCAGAGGAAAGACGGCGATGGTCTTGAAGGCTTGGCCTTGAGCGAATTCGGCCCAGGGCCGGTCCAACCATAGGATCGACAAAGCAATGGCCAGCAGCCAGAGGGGAACCAGAAGCCGTTTCATTGCATATCCCCTCATCGCCAAACGAAAAACGCCGGCCCATAAGGCCGGCGTTTTCAAAAGTACCCTGCCAAACGGCCGTCTGTTAGCGGACGAAAACCTGCACCTCGCCGCTGGAAGCGGAGGGGCTGGAGGACTGAGACGACCGCACGCGGTCGGCGGGCAGACCCATCTGGGTCAGAGAGCGCAGCACCGACTGGGCATTGCGAAGCGAAGCCGCCTCGCCCACCGAGGCGAAGCCCGGAGCGCTGCTGGTGGAAGCCATGGCCACCACTTCGAAGACGGCATTCGGACGACGGTCCAAAGCACCCTTCACGGCGGTATAGAGGGCGTCTTCATACTTGACGTTAGGACGATCGAAGCGGATCACCACCAGCGGACGCTCGGTCGAAGCAACCGGAGCGGCAGCAGGGCTCATCGGAGCGGCGGAGCCGGCGCCCATACGGGCACCAGACAGCGACGAACCGTAAAGCTGGCCGTTCTTGATGGAAACCGACAGAGCGTTCAGATCGGTCCGCTCGTTGGCCAGATACTGCTGCTGACGCTGAGAGTCGGCGGACAGTTCGGTCAAGAGGCGCTCGATCAGCACGGTGGTGCGGCTGGTGTCATCCTCGAGGATGCGCAGCTGGCGATGGTCCTCATCGACCGCACCCGGCAGGGCGCGAGCGGCACGGACCGATTCCAGCAGATAGGAGGACATGCCAGAGGTGGAGGCAACATCGCTGGTCAGGCGGTTCATCGCCAAGACGTCTTCGTTGATGCGATCCAGCTCGCTCTGCGCTTCGTTCCACTGCTGCACCAGGATCGGGTTGCCCGGGGTGGTACCCACCTGCAGACGCGCCTCTATGGCGGCGATGGTGCCGTGGAAACGTTGAGAATCCTGCACAGTCTGGGTGCGAACCTGCTGCAGCCGGTCATTCTGGCTGTTCAGGGTCGCCTGCAACTGAGACAGGTCGTTGCGCAAGCCGACAACCTTGCCGCCGACGAAAGTCCCCGTCGGCTGTCCAGGGGTCACCGCTTCCACCGAGATCGGCGTCGAACCGCCCACGGAGTCGGGCGAAGTCGTCGCCTGTTCCGTAGAGTCCGAGCCGTCAGGCGTCAGGGACGGAAAGAGAGATTCATCGACGAATGAGCATCCGCCGAGAAGAATAGCCGCGGCCAACGCGGCGGTATGGGTCAGACGAAAGGCCATCGGGCAGGACACCTTAACTCGCGAGTTGTGATCGATTCGGCCGGAATCAGATATTCGAGAAGCTTTGGGAATATTTGAAAGAATCTGCTCCCCCAGCAAATCAGCGGGGAGTGTACCCAAACCCCGTCAAGGCCACAAGCCGCTTTTACCCACTCCACCTCTGGACGCCGGAATAACCTCATTCGCGGTCTGGAAAAGGAAAGCGCTTGCACTGCAAATCCGCTTGCACTAAGTTCCCGCTCTGCAGCGGAGGGGTGACAGAGCGGCCGATTGTGGCGGTCTCGAAAACCGTTGTACCAGCGATGGTACCGTGGGTTCGAATCCCACCCCCTCCGCCAATTCAGAACAGAACCGCGAACTCCTCCGGGTGCCGATGGCGCACCGGAGGCGGCGGCGAGGGTTCTGAGCAGATTTCCTTTCGATCCCATGATGCGGACCTCGCTGTCCGCGACCTCGACCCGCTGGGCCAGCGCCCGGAGATGGTCGCGGCGATAGCCGCCGCCGTTGATCCGCATCCGTTCGCGGGCGATTTCGGCGAATTTTCGGATCATGTCCGGGGTGATGGCCTGCTGGCCCGAGCTTTTCAGCAGGACTTGGGCGCGCTCGGCGTCGGCCTGGGCCTGATCGCGGATTGCCTTGAGGCCGATGATGCGCTCTTTCAGCGCCGGATCGGTCAGATCGGCCACGCCCGATTCGATGGCGTCATAGAGCCGCTTGAGGCGCAGATCGGTTTCGGCGGCGCGCTTGTTCAGTTCGGCGATGTGATCGCGCCTGCGTTCGCTCCGTTCCTGGCGGCGGTCGAGAACCGAGGCCAGTACCTCTTCAAGCCGTTCCGGCTGCAACAGCCTCTCTTCGATGTGCCGGGCGACGAGGTTGTCCAGCTTCTCCATGGGGATCGAACGGCCCTTGCAGCCGGTTTCGCCCTGCCGGGCCTTGGTGGAACAAGTGTAATAGCGATATAGCCCACCCTTGCCGGTTCGCAGCGTCATCGCGCCACCGCAAGCGGCGCAGAAGCAAATGCCGGTGAGCAAGGTCGGACCGCTGACCACGCGGGCGGGTGTGACCTTGGGATTGCGGGCGTGCAGATGAGCCTGTACGGCGTCGAACGTCGCTTGGTCGATCAGTGGCGGCACCTCGACGGTGATGACCTCGCTGGCGGGTTTCAGTTCCTTGGTCTTGCTGCGCTTGTTGAACTCATGGTGGCCGATATAAGTCTGGCGG
>Ga0302156_10004665_pt1 | contig 10023 bp, 7 predicted proteins | sample I_Bog_N3_2_FD_193503 | JGI IMG/M metagenome (GOLD analysis project Ga0302156, IMG submission 193503) | Peat permafrost microbial communities from Stordalen Mire near Abisko, Sweden - I_Bog_N3_2 | ecosystem: Environmental > Terrestrial > Soil > Wetlands > Peat | place: Sweden: Abisko, Stordalen... | reverse complement strand
CTTCCGCGTTCATTCGGTAATCAGCCGCTCTGGGTGAACGGGTGTGATGGCTGAATTCCGGACATTTCCGCTGGCTTCCGAGGGGGATTCGTCTCTGGATCGCGCCGCCATACGTGGAACAGCGGTGCCGCGGCCGGAGTTTGTGGGAAGTTCGCTTGAGCCGGATGGATTTCCGGCTGCCGGGATGGAGCATGTCTTCGAGGCTCGAGGAGAGCGCCAGGCTTTTCGGCGGAGCCCTCAGCGGCTCCGGGCGATCTTTGGTGAGGATTCGAACGCTCCTCAATCTTTGGGTGGAAGCGCCGAATTGCCGGATGGGATAACCTGAGTTTTCCTTCTTCCCCAGAACGGAACAGGGGTGCAGGTTAGCTGGCAAGACCGTTTCTCCGATTCTCCCGACACGCTGCGGAGCGCTTCCCGCCGCCGGACGACGATTCCGGTGATGGATTTTATGATCGGCGGGGATGAATTCGTCACCATGGCCGGGCCCTGCTCGGTGGAGACGGAAAGCCAACTGATGGCGACCGCCGAGCGCGTTCGACGTGCTGGAGCGCGCATTTTGCGCGGAGGCGCCTTTAAACCCCGGAGTTCTCCCTATGCATTTCAAGGACTTGGCCTGGAAGGGCTGAAGCTGCTGGACCGCGCGCGGCAGGCGACGGGACTTGCTGTCGTCACGGAAGTGATGAGCGAGTGCGACGTGGCGCTGGTGGCCGAATACGCCGACATTCTGCAGATCGGCTCGCGCAACATGGAGAACTACGCACTGCTGGAGGCGGCGGCGCTTTCAGGACGGCCGATTCTGCTGAAGCGCGGGATGGTGGCCACGGTGGCGGACCTGTTGCGCAGCGCGCAGTGCGTGCTGGCGCACGGAAACCCCAACGTGATGCTCTGCGAGCGGGGAATTCGGACGTTCGAGACGACAACCCGCAATACTTTTGACGCGGCGGCGATTGCGGTCCTGAAGGTAGCTTCGCATCTGCCGGTGATCGCGGACCCCAGCCACGCGGCGGGGATTCGGGAACTGGTGGCGGCGCTGGCGCGGGTGGGCGTGGCGGCGGGGGCGGACGGGCAGATCGTCGAGGTGCACCCGCAGCCGGAGAAGGCGTGGAGCGACGGGGACCAGTCGCTGACCTTTGAGGAGTTTGACGGGATGATGCGGGCGCTGAGGCCTTGGGTGGCGCTGCGGCGGAATCCTTGCGAGGATTCGTGTTTGGAGCTGTTTTCGGAGTTTGAGGGGGTTTGCCGATGAGAACGCTTGCCCTGCTCTCGCCGGTGCTGCTTCTGCTGCTGTGCGGGTTTTCCGTAAAGAGCCGCCGGCCCCAAGCGCCGGCCATTGAGACGCCAGTGATTGTGACCGCCGCGCCGGTTTTTGAGCCTCAGGCCGCGCTGGCCCGGGTGGATGGGGAGCGGTTTCCGCAGGGTGCGCACCTGCTGCTGGTGAGCGGCGGGAAAGCGGAAGCGCTTGCGCCGGATTTTGCGGCTTCGGCGGACGCAAACGTTTCGTTTGACGGGAAATCGGTGCTTTTCGCAGGTCGAAAGAACACCGGGGAGACGTGGAAGGTCTGGGAGATGAAGCTGGCCGACCGCTCGGTGCGGCTGGTTGCCTCCGGAGAGGCGGATTTGGTGAGGCCGCTTTACCTGCCTGGCGGGCGGGTGGTGTATGCGCGTCGCGGAGTGCATGGCTTTGGTCTGGAGGCCGCTTCTTTGGACGGCTCAGAGACGCTGGCGCTTACGCACATACAGGCCGCGGCGCTGCCGGTCGATGTTTTGCAAGATGGGCGGGTGCTGTTTGAGGCTGGATTTCCGCTGGGAAGTTGGGGGAAACCGGAGCTGTATCTGGTGTATTCGGACGGGAGCGGGGTTGAATCGGTCCGGTGCGACCACGGGGCAATTGGCGCGGGACGCTGGGGTGGGCATCAGCTGGCTTCGGGGGACGTGGTGTTTACGCATGGGCGGACGCTGGCGCGGTTCACTTCGCCGCTCGCGGTGGAGACGCCTGTGACGGCTCCGGCGGTTGAGTATGCGGGACCGATTGCGGAGGCTGCTTCGGGAGATTGGCTGGCTTCTACGCGGAGGGGCGGGGGAAGGTTTGCGCTGACGCTGGTGAAGGCGGGAAGCGCTGTGCTACGCCCGTATTACGCGGACGCGGCGAACCACCTTGTGGAGCCGGCGCTGGTTGCGCCAAGGGCGACTCCGAAGCGCCACCCGACTGCGCTGCACGACTGGACGACGGCGAATCTGCTGGCGCTAGACGTGAGGATTTCGCGGGAGGGAGTTCTGGCGCAGGCGCCGCCGCTTGTGCGGGTAGAGGAGCAGGATGCGGATGGCAGAGTTGTGACGGTGGGCACATCCCCGGTGGAAGCGGACGGCTCATTTTATGTGAAGGTGTCCGGGGATAAGCCGGTCCGATTCGCGCTGATGGATGCGGCTGGGCGCGTGGTGCGGGCTGAGCGGGGGTGGTTCTGGATTCGGGCAGGGGAGCAGCGGATTTGCGTGGGATGCCACGCGGGTCCTGAGCGCGCGCCGGAGAATCGTGTGCCGCAGGTGCTGCTGCGGACGACCCTGCCGGTGGATTTGACGAAGCAGGCGGACGGAAAAGGATCGGCGGGGAGCAGGTAAGTCATGGGTCGAAGTATCTATATTCTTTTTTTTCTATCGTATACGGCCATCGCGTTTGCACAGACGCCGGTAAAGCCTGGCGTTTCCGCAGTGCCTGTTCCGGTGATTCGATTTGAGGATGCGACGGACGTGTCGGGGATCGACTATGTGCATAGCTTTGGGTCGCGGCAACTGGGCTCGTTGCTGGAGGGGACGGGCGCGGGATGCGTATGGCTGGACTACGACAACGACGGGCTGCCCGACCTGTATGTGGTGAATGGACGTCCGCTCGACGACTCGATGCACCCGTATCCGCTGAAAGAGAAGCCGGCGGAGATGCCGCATAACCACTTGTACAAGAACCTGGGTCACGGGCGGTTTGCCGATGTAACGGCGAAGGCAGGGCTTGCGCCGGATATGTATGCGGTAGCAGTGAGCGCGGCCGACTACGACAACGACGGATTTGAGGACCTGCTGGTGACGGGGTACGGGAAGACGATTCTGTACCACAACGACGGGAACGGGCACTTTACCGACGTAACGGCGAAGGCCGGAATCAGGGTGGATGGCTGGGCGATCAGCTCGACCTGGCTGGACTACGACCGCGACGGCTGTCTGGATCTGTTTGTGGGGCGGTATGTGAAGTTCGATCCGAAGTACCGGGCCTTCTATGCGGCGGACAACTATCCGGGACCGCTGGATTATGAGGGCGAGACGAACAAGCTCTTCCACAACAACTGCGACGGGACGTTTACGGACGTGACGGAGAAAAGTGGGATTGGCGCGTATGTGGGCCGAACGATGGGTGTGACGGCGGCAGATTTCGATGGAGATGGGTGGCCGGACATCTATGTGGCGAACGACCGGACAGAGAATTTCCTCTTTCACAACAAGCATGACGGGACTTTTGAGGAGATTGCGAATGAGGCTGGGGCAGCTTATGGCCAGAACGGGGAGAATACGGGGGCAATGGGCCCGGTCGCCGCGGATTTTGAGGGGCGTGGGGTTCTGGATCTCTGGGTGACGGATTCGCACTACAACCGGCTGCTGAGCAATGCAGGAACGACGGGGAAGCTGGAGTTCGACGATCTGGGGGCGCGGAACGGGGTCTCGCAGGCGAATGCACAGTATGTGAGCTGGGGCTCGGGGATTTATGACTTCGACAACGATGGGCAGCTGGACATTCTGGTGTTTCATGGCGGGCTGATTCACTTGATTCCGCAGGAGCATACGGTCTTTCGCGGGCTCGGCGGGGAGAAGTTTGCGGATATTTCGCGGGATGCGGGACAGGTGCTTGCGACGCGCACGGTGGCTCGCGGAGCATGCTTTGCGGATTACCTGGGCGACGGCAAAGTGGGGGCGTTTGAAGTGAATCTGGGCGCGAAAGGGACACTGTTGCGCAATGTTTCGACGAATACCGGGCACTGGCTGGAAGTGCGGCTGAAGGGCACGAAATCGAACCGCGACGGGATTGGCGCGCGGGTGGAGGTTTGGGCGCAAGGAAAACGGCAGACGCAGGAGCGCGTGGCGGCATCCGGGTATCTTTCGCAAAATGACGGGACGCTGCACTTTGGCCTGGGCGCGGCGGCGGGGGTGGAGAAGCTGACAGTGCACTGGCCGAGCGGGCGGGAGCAGACGCTGAACAAACTGGAAGTGGACCGGGTTCTGCTGGTGGAGGAGCCGCGATGAGGCTCTTTTTCGCAATCTTGGCCGTGGCGCTGATGGTTTCGACTGCGGAGCATTTGCGGCCGGTTCGGGCCGCCGCTGGGGAAGAGCCGGCGGGCGCGGAGAGGGAAGGCTACGCTTCGCCGCTGGAGCTGCTGCTCTCGCCGGACGGAGCGCGGCTGTATGTGCTTTGCCAGCAGAGCGGGGACGTTCGGGTGCTGGAGTCGGCCTCCGGGAAGACACTGCGCAGGGTTGCCGTGGGCCGGGAGCCGCGGGGATTTGCGCTTTCGCCTTCGGGAGACCGGTTGTTCGTGGCCAATTCCTGGGACGATACGGTTTCGGTGGTCGATACCAAGGGATTGGGTGTGACGGCGACATGGAAAGTGGCGGCGGAGCCTTCGAGCGTGGTGGTCGATCGGGCAGGAAGCCAGATATTTGTGGCAAACAGGATTGGCGGCGACGTGGCTGTGCTGGATGCGGCGACCGGAGAGGAGCGGAAGCGGCTCGTGGCAGGCGATGGAGCGAGTTACCTGGCGATTTCCGCCGGCGGGAATCGGCTTTACGCTACGCATATTTATCCGAACCTGGGCATGCACCGGACGCCACCGGAGTCGGAGGTGACGGTAATCGACGCGAATGCCGGGCGGGTGGTGGAGCGGCTGCCACTGCACTCGGTGGCCGGGGCCTTTCACATTGCGCAATCGGGGGATGGCCGGCTGACGGTGGTGGCGCATGTTCAGCCGAAGAACCTGGTGCCGCTGGCGCATGTGGAGCACGGGTGGGCATTTCAGAACTCGATCACGGTGTTTGGAGAGGATGTGGGCCGGACGGTGGAGGTTCCACTGGACGAGCTGGACCGGTACTTCGCGTACCCCTTTGGCGTGGCGATCGCGCCGGACAAGTCGCGAATCTACGTCACGCACGCCGGGTCGGATTGCGTGACGGTGGTGGATGTTCCGCGGATGCTGAGATTCATTCATGGTCATCCGGGGTCCTTTGCGCAGGATCTTTCGGCGAGCGCCAACTATGTGGCGGCGCGCATCGCGGTGGGGAAGAATCCGCGCGGGGTGGCGCTGAGCCGGGATGGGCGGCGGCTGTTTGTGGCCAACCGGCTGGATGACACGATTAGTGTCATCGATACGCCGACCAACCGGGTGGTGGCGACCTTCGCGTTGGACGGGCCGAGGACGGTGACGGCGCTTCGCCGGGGCGAGCAGACGTTTTACACGGCTAAATATGCGTTTCAGGGGCAATTTGGCTGTTCGAGCTGCCATCTGGATTCGACGCTTGACCGGCTGACATGGGATCTGGAGCCGGACGGTATGGGCGTTGACATCGTCGACAACCGGTTGCTGGAGGATCTGCGCGGCACCGAGCCTTTCAAGTGGAATGGCGGGAACCCGGACATTCCGACCGAGTGCGGGATGCGGACGGAGAAATACTTCTGGCGGTCGGAGAACTACGACAGCCGGACGCTGGCCGATCTGGCAATGTATGTGCGGAGCATTCCGCTGCGGCCGAACCGGTGGAGGATGGCGAACGGCGAACTGACTCCGGCGCAGGAGCGGGGGAAGGCGATCTTTGAGCGGGCGGCGGACAAGTTTGGGAAGCCGATTCCGGAGGGGAACCGCTGTGTGAGCTGCCACAGCGGGCCGAAGGGGACGAGCCAGAAGAGCTTTGACGTGGGGACGGGAAAAGCGACGGATCGATCGGGACTGCTGGACACCCCGCAACTGATAAATATCGCGCTGACGGCGCCCTATTTGCACGACGGGTCGGCGCGGACGCTGGAAGAGATTTGGACGGTGTTCAACCCGAAGGACAGGCACGGCAGGACAAACGACCTGGCCAAGGATGAGTTGAACGATCTGGTGGAGTACTTGAGGACGCGATGAAGAAAGCACTTCTAGCTCTGATGTTCCTCGGCGCGACGATTGCGCTACAAGCCGCGCCGCCTGAGATGCCTCGGTTCCGGTTTGAGAACTTCACCACGGCCGAAGGGCTGCCGGACAATCATGTTTTTGCTGTGCTGGTGGATGGCAGGCGGGTTTGGGCGGGCACCGAGAATGGCCTGGGACTCTACGAGAACGGTAAGTGGAAGACCTATACAACGGCCGATGGGCTGGCGCACCGGGCGGTGTTGACGCTGGCGCTTGACAAGCGGACAGGCGACGTTTGGGCGGGGACGATGGGCGGGTTGAGCCGGGTGAGTGGCGGGCGCATCGACAGCTTTACGCAGTTGAACTCTGGCCTGAGTAACAACGTGGTCTATGGGGTAAGCGTGGAGGGGGAAAACGTGTGGGTGGCGACGGCAGCGGGCGGCTGCCGGTATAACACTTCAACTGGCCAATGGTCGTTGTACAACGAGCGGAACACGCCGATGGCGGAGATATGGACTTATGGCGTCTCCGCAACGCCGACCAAGGTCTATTATGCGGTTTGGGGCAGCGGGGTGCTGGAGTATGACCAGAAAACCCAGCGCTGGGATAAGTACGACGACCCGGACGGCGAAAATGAGATTGTGTTGTACAAGGATCAGGGACTGATTCATGAGATTGTGACCTCGGTCAGTTATGTGGACGGCATTCTCTGGGCGGCGACCTACTTTGGCGACAGCCGCTACGATGGGCGGTACTGGCATAACTTCCTGACCAAGGACAGCGGGCTGCCGTCGAATTTCACCAACCAGGTGCGCGGGCTGGACGCGAACCGGGCGTGGTTCTGCACGGACAAGGGGCTGGCTTACTACGACGGCGCGAACTGGGCGATTTACCGGTCTTCGCTTCAGGATGGCAAGCCGGAGATGACGGTGCGGGACGCCGCGGGAGCGGTGACGGCGGTCACCGTCTCCACGGCTCCGGCGCATAACTATATTCTAGGCGTCGACTTGCAGGGGGAGGATATCTGGGTGGCGACGGCCAAAGGGCTGAGCCACGGGATGCGCGAACCGGGCGGGGCGAATCTTCACGGAATCACACACATATCTCATGGAGGCAACAGGAAATGAACGTTATGACTGAACTTATGGAAACTCTGGCTCACGCGCCGATTGAAAAACGGCCCATTACCAACTACTCGGTGTTGAACGAGGCATACGCCTATCCCAAGCCGAGCTCTTTCTCGCGGGGGATGCGGATCGACCTGAACGGCCTCGTGATCCTGCTGATCTCCGGCACGGCCAGCATCGACGAGCATGGGGTGAGTGTCCACAAGGGCGACTTCCGCGCGCAGCTTCGCCGCACCTTCCAGAACATCACGGCGCTGTTGGAGGCGGAAGGCGCTACCTGGCACGACATTGTGCGGACGAGCTGTTACCTCCGGGACATCGACCGGGACTATGACGAATTCAACGAGGAGCGGACGGCGTTTTTCACGGAGCAGGGGCTGGATCCGCTGCCGGCTTCGACAGGGATTCAGGCGAAGCTCTGCCGGCCGGAGCTGCTGGTGGAAATTGAGGCGATTGCGATGTTCCGGATGAAGAAGGAGCAGTAGCTATGGGCAGGGGAAGCTGGACGGCTACGGCGCTTGCGCTGATGTTCCTGCCGGGAATTCAGGCGCAGGAGGCTGCGAGGGTCTGCGAGTGTGGGGCGCATCCTCCGGGACCGGCGCGGGACCGGGCGGTTGCTCCGTACGCGGGCGAGCCGGAGGACATGAGTCCTTACGCCCGGTTTGCCGTCCCATATGACCGCAACTACATCCATCCCAATATCTATTCGGGAGCCGGGCGCGACATTCCCGAACCGACCGACCTGACCGAAGTGCGGATTGGGTTCTTTGGGCCGATCGAGCACCATCCGCAGCAGGAGTTTGGGCTGCGGATGCTTCGTGGGGCGCAGATGGCCGTGGAGGAGGCCAACGCCCGGGGCGGGTATGGGGGCAAGCCGTTCAAGCTTATGCCACATAACGACTACGACAACTGGCAGGCGAAGACTGTGTACGGTGACGATCGGCCGACGGAACCGGCGATCTGGGGCTCGGCATCGAATGAAGTGGTGAAGATGGTCTACGATGAGCGGGATTGGGCGATCTTTGGGTCGATCAGCTCGGAGTCGACGCATATTGCGCTGCGGGTAGCGTTGCGTGCGGAGATCCCGATTGTGAACTCCGCTTCGACCGATCCGACGATCCCGGAGACGTACATACCGTGGTATTTCACGGATTTGCAGGACGACCGGGTGCAGTCGCAGGTGTTGGCGCGCAGGATATTTACCGAACTGGGGCTGAAGCGGGTGGCGCTGCTGCGAATCAACGACCGGTATGGGCGGTTTGGGGTGCCCAAGTTTCGCGACGCGGCGCGGCGCTTGGGGCATCCGGTGGTGATTGAGCAGAAGTTCTTGGCGGGCGCTACGGACTTTTCTCAGCAATTGAGGGTGATTCAGTCTTCGCGAACGGACGCGATTGTTCTGTGGACCGACGAAGCGCCGGCGGCGATGATTTTGAAGCAGATGCGGGCGGCTGGGATGAAGCAGCGAGTCTTTGGCAGCTACCGAACGCTGGGCGCGACGCTGCTGAAGGAGGCCGGGCCGGCGGCGGAGGGATTCGAGGCGGTGTTTCCGTACGATCCGACGCGGAACGATCCGAGCTGGGTCGATTTCCAGAGCCGCTACGGGGCGCGCTATGGCCAGCCGCCGGAGCAGTTTGCCGCGCTGGCCTTTGACGCGATGAATGCGCTGCTGGATTCGATCTGCAAGGCGGGGCTGAACCGGGCGCGAATTCACGATGCGCTGGCTGATCTTGAGGAATACGACGGCGTTACGGGGCATATGATCTTCGATCCGAACCAGAAGAATGTGAGCCCGATGTATTTGGGGACGGTGCGCGATGGGGCGATCTCGTACCGAGTCGCTCCAGTGGAGAAAGCGCCGGTGGCCGCGCTGACGGAGACTGGGAGGCCGTATGAGCGGGTGGGCGAAGATGGCGTGGGTGATGCCGGTCCGAAGCGGCCAGATGCTCCCGGAGGGCGACTGGGCGTGGTGCTTTTCGGCCCGGGCGCGGCCGCTGTGGCGCGGTCGGAGGCGATGCTTGCCGCGGCCGGGACGAGCTGGGAGCTGTTGCCGGTGGAAAGCCAACAGAACTGGGGGGCGGCTTCGGCGCAACTGGTCTCGGCGCTGATGGACGGGTCTGCGCTGGCGATGATTGCGCTGGACCGGGACTCGGCGCACCTGGCCGAGCAAATGGCGCTGAAGGCTTTTGTGCCGGTGGTGGCGCTTGCGGAAGACCGGAGTTTGACTTCAACGAATGTGCCGTGGATCTTCCGGTTGCCTGCCAGGACCGCGCCAGCCGAGGCGCTGCGGCTGCTGTCGGCGGGGGTTGCGCGGAGCGGTTCGAATGCGGGTCGGCTGCGGGCGGTGTTGGCATCGGGCGTGGAGCTGGAGGGCCTTGCGTTTGCGGCGAACGGTGAGTTGCGCCAGAAGTGAGCGTCCTGGAATCGGCTGCCGGACGGCGATTGGGACCAGACGGTCTGATACGGACTCAGATGCCGACGCGGCCACGGCCGGAGCTCTTGACTTCGTACAGACGTTTGTCGGCTGCTCCGAGCAAATCGTGAACGCTGCGGCCGTCTTCGGGATAGGTGGCGATGCCGATGCTTGAGCCCATCTTGAGTCTGAGGCCGCTGCTCAGGTGGAAGGTGGAGTGGGTGAGGCGGGCATGGATACTGTGAGTCCAATGCGACGCCTCCTTTCTGGTTGCTCCGGGCATGAGGATGACGAATTCATCTCCTCCGTAGCGGAAGCAGAGGTCGGTGGCGCGGGCGAGTTCGCG
>Ga0302156_10004664_pt1 | contig 10023 bp, 10 predicted proteins | sample I_Bog_N3_2_FD_193503 | JGI IMG/M metagenome (GOLD analysis project Ga0302156, IMG submission 193503) | Peat permafrost microbial communities from Stordalen Mire near Abisko, Sweden - I_Bog_N3_2 | ecosystem: Environmental > Terrestrial > Soil > Wetlands > Peat | place: Sweden: Abisko, Stordalen... | reverse complement strand
CTGCACCGGCATACCAGCCGTCGGCCAGAGCGGCAGTGGAGAGGCCGGCCACGAGGCCAGCGGCGAGAATGCCAGAAACGATACGCATGGGTTTCACCCTTCAGCGGTAAAAACAGGAAATCATTGGACTGATATTTAATCCAACCGGCGGGGCAACTCAACCGACCAAAGGACTTAAAATTGGCATTTTCGAGCCTTTTAGGTATCACAGTTGCTAAGATGCAACAGTTTTGGCGGGTAAGTCTTTAATTTTGAGGAGATTCTTCCTGTGAAGGGGCCTTGTCCTCATGGCTGCCATCACTTGCGCGCAGTTCTGCGGCTTGGCGGCGCAGGCGGGAGTAGGCGCGGACCGAGACCGGGATGCTGCCCAGATAGAGGACGCCCACGATGCTGATGGTCGTCCAGGGCGTGGTCACCATGAAGGCGGTCAGAATGCCCACCAGCAGCAGCACCGGCAGTACATAGGCATGGGGGACCCGGAAGCGCTTGCCGGAAAAGGTCGGGATCTTGCTGACCATCAGGAAGGAAACGCCCACCAGGAAGACGGCATTGACCGCCGGGTTGGCGAAGAAGGACCCTTCCGTCTGGAAGCTGGCGATCATCGGCAGCAGCACCAGCCCGGCGGCGGCGGGAGCCGGGACGCCGGTGAAGAAGTTATAGGCATAGGACGGCAGGTCCGGTTCGCCGATCATGGTGTTGAAGCGGGCCAGACGCAGGGCGCAGCAGACCGAGAACAGCAGCACCAGGGCCCAGCCCAGGCTGCCCGCCGACTGCATGGTCCATAGATAGAGCAGCATGGCCGGGGCGACGCCAAAGCTGACGAAGTCGGACAGGCTGTCCAGCTCGGCGCCGAATTTGCTGGTGCCATGCAGCATGCGGGCGACGCGACCGTCCAGGCCGTCGAGCACGGCGGCCAGCAGAATCGACATCACGCCGGCTTCCCATTTGCCGTGCAGACCGAAGCGGATCGCCGTCAGGCCGGCGCAAAGGGCCAGCATGGTCAGAATGTTGGGGATCAGCTTGTTGATCGACAGGCCGGGCAGGCGCGGCGGACGGCGGGGCTTGAACATCAGCGGATCTCTCCCTGACGGGCCGGCTCGGAGGAGGTCAGGTCGGCCAGCACGGTTTCGCCGGCGATGGCGATCTGGCCTTCGCAGACCAAGGGGGTGACGCCTTCGGGCAGATAGACATCGACGCGGCTGCCGAAGCGGATCAGGCCGAAGCGTTCGCCGGTGCGCAAGGCTTGGCCCTCGGTGGCCTGGCAAAGGATTCGACGCGCCACCAGCCCGGCGATCTGCACAAAGGCGATCTCGCGGCCATCAGCCATGGCCATCCGCAGCGACATCCGCTCGTTATGGGCCGAGGCCTTGTCCAGCGAGGCATTGAAGAAACGGCCGGGGCGATAGGCCCGCTTCACCAGGGTGCCGGTGACGGGCGCACGGTTCACATGGACGTTGAAGACATTCATGAAGACGGTGACGCGGGTCAGCGGGGCGTCGCCCATTTCAAGCTCGGCCGGCGGCGGCGACTGGCGGATCATCTGCACCACGCCGTCGGCGGGGCTGACCACCAAGCCGTCGCGCACCGGGGTGCTGCGCTCGGGGTCGCGGAAGAAATAGGCGCACCACAGGGTTAGGATGACGCCGATCCATCCCAAGGGCTTGGCGATGAAGAACAGCACCAGGGTGACCCCGGCGAAGATGGGAATGAAGCGCCAGCCCTCGGGATTAATGGGCATCCGCATGGCTTTGAGCAGAGAAAAATCCTGATCCGACACTGTCACTCTCCTGATGTTCGCGGCGCATCTTAGTGCGAATTATCGTCGGACGGAATTGCATAAAGTCCAGGTGGCTTTTTCATGGGGTTCGACCATGCTAGTCTCCCTGACCAATTGGCCTTAGGCGATCGTAGAGAAGATGGAACAGAAGCAGCGCAGCCTAATCCTCGGTGACTATAAAATGCCCATCGACATCCATCATTTGGGTGTGGAGGATCATGGGCATGAGGCCGGAACGGCGCGGGATCAGTTCCGCTTCAATTATCAATGGCGTCATTTGAAGTTCCTGGTCGCCTATCACGAAGCCGAAGGGGCCAAGCTGGATCTGACCGCCGATCTCGGTCCATTTCCTTTCTCGGCGGAATCGCCCCAGGCCCGCGTGGACCTGAAGGCCATCCTGACCGAGGCCAACGCCGCCTTGGGGCCGGTGTTTCAGCTGCGCCAAGGCCGCATCCATCTGGTCCGCCAGCTGCCGGTGCAATTGCCGGTGACGGCGGTGGGGCTGGTGACGACCCTGACCAGCTTCCTGGTCAAGCTGCCGCCCTATCTGGATTGCATCTCCATGGTGATGGCCACGCCGCTGGAAGTCAGCCAGGGCGCAATCCGCCTGCGCCCGTCCTATCGCCGCCAGCCGGTGAAGGGGAACCGAAGGGTTTAATTTCCCTTCGGCACCGTGAAGACCTGACCGGGATAGATGCGGTTGGGGTCGCGGATCTGGTCCTTGTTGGCCTGGAAGATGGTCAAAAACTGCGGACCATGACCATAGGCCTTGCGGGCGATCCGCCACAGGCTGTTGCCGGGCTCGACCGTGATTTTGCCTTCGACCGGGGCCGAGACGGCGGGGGAGAAGCTGATTTCGGCCCGGGCGGCTACCTTGCCGTCGGCGCTCAGTTCGTCGGCGCGCAGGTCGTGGTTGCCCTTGCGGGCCTCGGGGGCCTGGGTGGTCAGCTTCCAGGAGCCGGTCTCGTCGGCCTGGACCTGGGCCACCTGCTTGTTATCGAGATAAATCTGCAGCTTGGATTTGGGGCTGGCCTTGCCGGCCACCGACAAACGGCCTTCGTCATCGATCTTGACGGCGCCGACGGAAACAGTGCCGGCACCTTCCTTTGCCTCGGGGCCTTGAAGCAGTTCGATGGAGCCATCGGGATTGATCTTCACCGCCAGGGTCGCCCCCTTGTCCTTGCTGCGGTCAGGGACCACCAGCACCACCGGAGCGGAGCTGTCGATGATGGTGCTGTCGGGGTTGTTGGCCCTTAAGGACAGCTCGCGACTGCCCGGAGCCAGGGGCTGATCGGGGACGAAGACCCATTCGCCGCGATTGTCGGCGATGACCCGGCCAAGTTCCTTGCCGCCATCCAGGATGACGATCTCGGCCTTGGGCATGCCGCGTCCGGCGATCACCGTTTCGCCCTGGGCGTTGATGCGCACCACGTCGAAGCTGGGGATGGGCGTCAGATCCTGCTCGGCGGGACTGCCCTTGGCTCCGGCCTTGGCCGCAACGACGGGTGGCGGCTGCTGCGGGCTGGGGCTCTGATCGTCACTGTTATGGCTGGACCACAGGCTGAAGCCGATGGCGGCGGTGATGACGGCAAGGCCCGCGAGGGCGATCACGACTGGCCGGTTCACGGCTCCTCGCTTTCGTAAAGGACGGAGGGATGAAGCGAGACAGCCTAATACGGCCTGCTCCAAGGCGCAACCCGCCCGGTGCCGGAACAGCTTTGACGCTAATGGTTACATTTTTATTACAATTGCAAGTATTCGTGCGCTGTGGTTTCGATAGGGCCAAGGGTTTAATACCAATGTTACGAATTTATGCCGGAGTGGGGTTATGTCTAATCCTTTAGGACGGTTGTCACTGAAGCTGCAGATCGGGTTGATCGCCGGGATCGGCGTCCTCGGGTTGGCTTTTGCCGGTGGGGTGGTCCTGTGGGGCGAGCAGCGCCAGGACAGTGTGCAGGCGGTGATGGATCAGGCCATTCACAACCGCGAGTCCCTGGAACAGGCCCAGGTGGCGCGCCTGAAAGCCCGCAGCTATCGTCAGGAATTCGCTCTGACCCATTCTGATGAGTCGGTGACGAACCAGCAGGCGTCTGCCGCGACTCTGACCTCGGCCCTGAATGATCTGGGGGCGGCCGGTCAGGATGTGTCCGGTCTGCTGGTTGATATGAAGGCCTATGTGGATTCGTTCCAGCAGTTGGTGGACAATCAGCGGCGCTTGGGTCTGGATGAAAAGTCGGGCCTGATGGGCAGCTTGCGCAATTCGGTGCATGACGTCGAAGACCGCCTGGGGAAGTTCGATCAGCCGCGTCTGGCGGTCCTGATGCTGATGATGCGCCGTCATGAAAAGGATTTCCTGGCCCGCCTCGATCCCAAATATGCCGATCAGATGACGTTGCGCGATGGCGAGTTTTCCAAGGCTTTGGCCGCATCAAGCCTGCCCGACGAGGAAAAGGACCGTATCTCCGCCGATATGCAGGCCTATCAGCGCGACTTCGCCGCCGTGGTCGAAGGCACTCTGGCCAACGGTGCGTTGGGCGAGGCTCTGGTCCAGCGGGCCCAAGCCCTCAATCCGCCCTTGGACAAGCTGACCCAGCAGGTCGAGGATAGCTATCACGGTGCCGATCTGGAATTGCAGGCGGTGCGCAACTCGACCCGTCATCTGTTGCTGGGCACGGTGATCCTCTGTTGTCTGCTGGAAATCCTTGGGGCCAGTCTGGTGGGCATGACCCTTTATCGTCGTTTGTCCTCGGTCATCGCCGTCATGTTGGTGCTGGCCGAAGGCCGCGATGCCGAAATTCCCCATGCCCAAGATCATGACGAGGTGGGCAAGATGGCCCGCGCTCTGGAGGTCTTCCGGCGCAATCAGGCCGAGATCGATGCCCAGAAGCAGGCCCGCGAGCAGATGGAGAGCCGTATGGCCTCCCAGCGGGCCGAGTCCCTGAAGGAACTGGCCGAGAATTTTCGCCAAGCCATGGAGGGCTCGGTCTCCGAAGTCTCCACCATGGCCGGCGGCATGCGCCACGAGGCCGAGGCCATGATCGCCCTGGTGGTCGATACCTCGCGTCAGAGCGATACCGCCGCCTCGGCTTCCAGTCAGGCCAGCGGCGAGGTTCAGGCCGTGGCTTCGGCGGCGGAAGAGCTGTCGGCCTCCATCAATGAAGTCAGCCGTCAGGTTTCCCAGTCAGCCGAGATCGTCGAGCGGGCCTATCAGGCCGTGGACGGCACCGCCGGTTCCATGGCAGAACTGGCCGAACTGGCCGGGCGCATCGGCGATGTGGTGCAATTGATCACCGACATCGCCGCTCAGACGAATCTTTTGGCTCTGAACGCCACCATCGAGGCGGCTCGCGCCGGCGAGTCAGGCAAAGGCTTTGCGGTGGTGGCCAACGAGGTCAAGCATCTGGCCAATCAGACCGCCAAGGCCACCGAGGACATCAGCGCCCAGGTCCAGTCGATCCAGGACGGCACCGCCCGAGTGGTCGATGAAATTCGTCACTTCGGCGAGGTCATCTCGGAAGTGCGCGAGCTTTCCGGCTCCATGGCCACCGCCATGAGCCAGCAGGATGCCGCCACCCGCGAGATCGCCGCCAGCGTCAGCCGCGCCGCCGCCAGCTCGGAAGAGGTGGATGGACAATTGGGTTCCTTAAGCCATTCGGCCCAGGAAGCCGGGCAATCGGCGCAGCAGGTCTCGGGCTCTTGCGGGCGGTTGGCCGAGGTGGCTGCCCAGTTGGAAGGTTCCCTCCACCGCTTCCTGGCCGAGCTGCAAACGGGCCGCGCCGCTTGACTAAATTTTAGAGCGTGATGCGCAAAATGTGCATCACGGTTTTTATTAAGAATCGCGCGTGAAGGTTTATCCGTCGCTCTCCGGGTCTTGCGTTCCGCGCCGGGGATGATAATGTTCGCCGTCCGTCGCTCACGCCTGGAAACGAGGTGGCGCAGCAGACGAAGCAGGGAGCTTTGTGCTTAGGGGCGCACCCCAACGGACGCCAAAACAGTCCACTCAAAGAGCGGGAACCCAGCTATGGCGAAAATTAAGGTCGTAAACCCCATCGTCGAACTCGACGGCGACGAGATGACCCGGATCATTTGGAAGTTCATTAAGGACAAACTGATCCTTCCCTATCTCGACGTTGATCTGAAGTACTACGACCTGGGCGTCGAGTACCGTGACGAGACCAATGATCAGGTCACCATCGATTCCGCCAATGCCATCAAGAAGTATGGCGTCGGCGTCAAGTGCGCCACCATTACCCCTGACGAGGCGCGCGTTAAGGAATTCAACCTTAAGAAGATGTGGAAGTCTCCGAACGGCACCATCCGCAACATCCTGGATGGCACCGTCTTCCGCGAGCCCATCATCTGCAAGAACGTGCCCCGTCTGGTTCCGGGCTGGACCAAGCCGATCGTCATCGGCCGTCATGCCTTCGGCGACCAGTACAAGGCCACTGATTTCGTCGTCCCCGGCGCCGGTAAGCTGACCATCAAGTTCGTGCCCAAGGACGGCGGTGCTCCCATCGAGCATGAAGTTTATGACTTCCCCGGCGCTGGCGTGGCTATGGGCATGTACAATCTGGACGAGTCGATCATCGGTTTCGCCCGTGCCTGCTTGAACTATGGCCTGCAGAAGAAGTGGCCGGTCTATCTGTCGACCAAGAACACCATCCTGAAGGCCTATGACGGTCGCTTCAAGGATCTGTTCCAGGAGGTCTTCGAAAAGGAATTCAAGGCCGAATTCGATAAGCTGGGCATCACCTACGAACATCGTCTGATCGACGACATGGTGGCTTCGGCCCTCAAGTGGTCGGGCGAATTCGTCTGGGCCTGTAAGAACTACGATGGCGACGTGCAGTCGGACACCGTGGCTCAGGGCTTCGGCTCGCTGGGTCTGATGACCTCCGTTCTGCTCTCCCCCGATGGCAAGACCGTCGAGGCCGAGGCCGCTCACGGCACCGTGACCCGTCACTACCGCGAGCATCAGAAGGGCAAGGAGACCTCGACCAACCCGATCGCCTCGATCTTCGCCTGGACCCGTGGCCTGTTCTATCGCGCCAAGTTCGACAACACCCCGGAAGTCGCGAAGTTCGCCGAGACCCTTGAGCGCATCTGCGTCGAGACCGTCGAAGCCGGCTTCATGACCAAGGATCTGGCCATTCTGATTGGCCCGGATCAGCCTTGGCTGACCACCACTCAGTTCCTGGACAAGCTGGACGAGAACCTGCAGAAGGCCATGGCCTAAGGGTTTTTGACCACAGGACCAAGGGCCCGCGAAGAAATTCGCGGGCCTTTCCCGTTTTTTATCTCACGAGTTCCCGACGATGACCCAGGAAGCTACCCGCGACTATATGTATGGCAAGATTCACCGCTGCACGGTGACCCAGGCCGAACTGCATTACGTCGGCTCCATCACGGTTGATCCGCTGCTGCTGCGCGCCTCTGGCATCCTGCCCCATACCCGGGTGGATGTGGTCAATATCGACAATGGCAAGCGCCTGTCCACCTATGTCATCGAAGGACCCGAGGGCAGCGGCGTCATCTGCCTGAACGGGGCGGCCGCCCATTATTTCGCCAAGGGCGATCTGGCCATCATCATGGCCTATGAGCAGGTGCCGCTGTCGCAGATCCCTGGACGCAAGTCCCGCGCCGTGCATGTGGATGGCGACAATCGCATCATCGGCATCGATGAATATGTGACGCCGTCCCTGGACGAGTTGGGTAAGCCCGAGAATAACCGCCTGGCCCAGGCCTATCCCACCCGCCTGCATCCCACCGGGGATCAGGACGAAGCGGCCAAGGAAGTCTTCTGAAAACAAAAACGGAGCCGACTTTCGCCGGCTCCGCCTTCGCCAACCGATCTTGCTTCAGCGCCGGGCTTCAGCGCCGGATGATGCGCATGAAGCTGTCGTATTGCGGGGCGTCGGGAGTTTCTTCCTGACGCTGAGGCCGCGTGATGCGGCGCGGGGCGGTGTCTTCTGTGTCGGTTCCCAGATGCTTTTGCGAAGTAGGGGGCGGAGCCCCCTGCTCGGCGGCAGAGTGGATGGGGTGGTTCATGCTGGCCTCCCGGTTATATAACTTGGCTTTTTGCCGTTCCGGATCAGACAAGACTAATAAATTGAGAGTTGAGAATCCAGACTCCGATGGTCGTATGGCCTTCCCACGGATGGTAGCCTCCCTATGGTCGATATTTCCCGGCTTTGCCTCATTTTAGCCACGCCTTGGCGATAGAACCCAAATCCGTTCGCGGATAAAGTCTCTATGCCATGCCCGATTTATCAGACGTCGCCACTGTTGCCATCATCGCCCTTGCCGCTCTGGTCTGCGGACTGCTGTTCGCCCGCCTGAAGCAGCCGGCCATCATCGGCTATATCGTCGCCGGAGCACTGCTGGGCCCCGCTGGCGCCGGCTTGGCCGACAACCAGGAAGCGGTGGACGTGCTGGCCGAGTTCGGCGTGCTGATGCTGCTGTTCCTGGTGGGCATGCAGCTTGACCTACGCCGCTTCGTCGCCGGCTGGAAGGTGGCGCTGTTCGTCACTATCATGCAGATCGCCGGATCGGTGGGGGTGGCGCTGGTGGTTTCGCCGCTGCTGCATTGGAATGTCGGCTTCGCCATTCTGCTGGGCTTCATCGTCTCGGTGTCCTCGACGGCGGTGGTGATCAAGATCCTGGAAAGCTCGGACGAGCTGTCCTCCCCGGCAGGCCGGATGGTCATCGGCATTCTGATCGCCCAGGATATGGCGGTGGTGCCGATGATGATGGTTCTCTCGGCCTTGTCGCGCAAAGGCTTCAATCTGCTGGATTTGGCCAAGGTCGGCGGCTCCATCCTGTTCCTGGTGCTGCTGTTCTTCTTCCTGCTGCGCACCAAAATCCGTTTGCCCTTTGGCCGCACGGTGGCCAAGCATCAGGATCTGTCGCCTCTGACGGGTCTGGCCTGGTGCTTTGGAGCCGCCACCCTGGCGGCTCTGATGGGGCTGTCGCCGGCCTATGGCGCGTTCCTGGCCGGGGTGGTGATCGGCAATAGTTCCGAGCGCGAAGCCATGCTGCAATCCACCCAGCCGATCCAGAGCATCCTGATGATGGTCTTTTTCGTCTCGGTGGGGCTGCTGCTGGATTTGCCCTTCATCTGGCACCATCTGGGCACGGTGATCGCGCTGCTGCTGATGGTCACGGTCTTCAAGACCCTGCTCAACGTCGGCGCTTTGAAAATTATGGGCGAGGGCTGGGCGCGCAGCGCCATGGTTGGCGTCGCCTTGGCCCAGGTCGGGGAATTCTCCTTCGTGCTGGCCGGCATCGGTAAAGACAACAATCTGATCGGCGTGCAGGAAGCCCGTCTGGTCATCGCCGTCACGGTCCTCAGCCTGATGCTCAGTCCTTTGTGGCTGATGGCGGCAAGGCGGATACACAAGCTGGCCGGCGGCGTCGGCGGGGCTCCGTCGGATATCCTGAGGTTGTTCAGAGTTCGCCGCCCACTATCCCTGGAGGAAGCCCCAAGCCCCGAGGAGTCGGCTTAAAGATGCCCGATCTATCCCTGGAACAGACCTGCCAAGGCATCGTCTGCGGTATCGACGAGGTGGGGCGCGGTCCCCTGGCCGGGCCGGTGGTGGCCTGCGCTGTGATCCTGCCTGCCCATCCCCATCCCCGCCTGCTGGCCGAGTTGGATGATTCCAAGAAGCTGTCGGCCAAGAAGCGCGAAGCTCTGTTTGAGATCATCATGGCCGAGGCCGTGGTCGGGCTGGGTCGGGCCGAGGTGGATGAGATCGACCGCATCAATATTCTCAAGGCGACTTTTTTAGCCATGCGCCGTGCCGTCGAGGCGCTGGGGCAGTCCGTCGAACTGGCTTTGGTGGATGGCAACCAAGTTCCGCCATTACCCGTCGGACGGGTGCAGTGCGTGGTCAAAGGCGACGGAAAATCATTGTCCATCGCCGCAGCCTCAGTGGTTGCAAAAGTCACCCGTGATCGGGAAATGTCCGAGCTTTCTCAAAGCTTTCCGGGATATGGCTGGGAGCGCAACGCCGGCTATGGAACGGCGGAACATATGGCGGCGATGCGGCTTATCGGTTTGACCCCGCACCACCGAAAATCCTTCGCTCCGGTGGGGGATCTTTTTAGGAATCTATAGATTCCAATTACTTCTTGACCGTTCCTCAAAAATGACTCAAAGTGCGCTTCATGTTGACCATGAAGACCAATGTGATTCTGCAAGGCGATTGCATCGAGCTGATGAATCAGCTGCCGGCGCGATCGGTTGT
>Ga0302156_10004659_pt1 | contig 10025 bp, 7 predicted proteins | sample I_Bog_N3_2_FD_193503 | JGI IMG/M metagenome (GOLD analysis project Ga0302156, IMG submission 193503) | Peat permafrost microbial communities from Stordalen Mire near Abisko, Sweden - I_Bog_N3_2 | ecosystem: Environmental > Terrestrial > Soil > Wetlands > Peat | place: Sweden: Abisko, Stordalen... | reverse complement strand
GGCCGTGCGGTTGCGCTCGAAGAGAATCAACAGGCCATCGAGGGTGAGCATGTCGTCGATCTCGGTGATGTAGCGCGAGTCCTCCGAGATTTGTCGGGCCAATCCGCCAGTGGCGACGACTTTCGGCTTCTCGTCCAGTTCGGCAACGATGCGCTCCAGGATGCCGTCGACCAGGCCAATGTAGCCCCAGTAGAGGCCGCTCTGGAGGTGCGTGACGGTGTTGTAGCCGATGGCCTTGGGCGGGCGCTTGATGTCTACACGACTGAGCCGCGCGGCGCGGGTGAAAAGCGCATCGGCACTGAGGCCCAGGCCTGGCGCGATGGCGCCGCCGATATACTCGCCCTTGGCCGATATCACGTCGAAGGTGGTTGCGGTGCCGAAGTCCACCACGATGCACGGGCCGCCGTATCGCTCAAACGCGGCGATGGAGTTGACCAACCGGTCTGCGCCCAGGTCGGCGGGATTGTCCTGCAAGACCGGCATGCCGGTCTTGATGCCCGGCTCAACAAAGAGCGGGGGAAGATGAAAATATTCCTGGCAGACGTCGCGCAAGGTTGAATCGAGAGGTGGCACCACCGAGGAGATGATGATGTGCGTCACCTGGCTTGGAGCGAGTCCCTTCATCTCAAAAAGCTTGACGAAGAAGACGCCGTACTCGTCCACGGTCTGCGTGCGATGGGTGGTGATGCGCCAGTGGGCGGCCAGCTCGGGCTTTTCATCCAGCCGGTAGAGGCCCAGCACCGTATTGGTATTGCCTACATCGATCGCTAGCAGCATGGCTTTCTCAACTTTTCTGTGCGGCGCGAATGCCGCCGGTTTGCACGATAACCAGACCCTCCGCGGTGCGCACCCGCAGGAATCCGTGCTCGTCCAGCCCGTCCGTGACGCCGGTCGAGGCTTGCGGCCCGTGGACCTCGACCCGACGCCCGCGAATCCATGTGGAGGCCTGCTCGACCCGCGCGGGAATCGTCGTCCCGGAGGCCGGTTCCAGCAGCAAAAGCGCCTCGCGCTCCAGCGATTTTAGCAGGGCGGCGAGTATCTGCTGTCGGCTGATGCGGCGGCCAGCTTCAAGATCGAGCGACGTGGCAGCCGTGGACAGGCTTGGGTCGAAGGCTCGTTGGTGGACGTTGATGCCGATGCCGATTACGGCGAAAGCGACGGCGCTGCCCTGGTTTTTGGCCTCGACCAGAATGCCGCCCGCCTTGCGTGGGCCAATCAGCAGATCGTTGGGCCAGCGCAGATCGGCCGCAAGCCCGCTGACGGCGCGAACGGCCTCGGCAGCGGCCAGTCCCGCGACCAAAGGAAGCAGTGGCAGGCGGGCGGCGGGAATCTGCGGTCTGAGCAGCACGCTTACGTAAAGCCCTTCGCCGGCTGCCGAATGCCAGGCATGATCGCCACGGCCGCGGCCGGCGAGCTGCTCATTGGCAAACCAGACGGAGCCATGCTCCGCACCCGTACGCGCGGCGGCCAGGGCGTCTGTATTAGTGGATTCTGTAACTGGGGAAAAGTGCAGCCGGCCCGCGAAAACGGTGCCGGCCAGCGTGACGTCCAACTCGGCAAGGTTAAACATCGGCTAAGGTCCTGTCACTGAAGTTCGCAGTAGAAGGCGTAGGTTGGAACAGCAGATCCTTCAGCTGAGCTTGTCCAAAAAATCGCTCCAAACTTCGCTTCCCATGAACAAAAAGATTGAATGAAGGTTTTTATCACCAAAATCGGCAAGTTAGCTTCCGCTTCGCGGAAATTGCGAGTTAGCGAGTTAGCGACTGTTCATCTCAGCCGTAACTGGTCGTGGCGAGTCGGGACACTAGCTCGGTTCCGCTTCAATGCGCATGGAAATGTCGGCCGCCTTGGCGGAGTGGGTAAGAGCGCCTACGCTGATGAAGTCCACGCCGGTTTCGGCGTAGGCGCGGATGTTCTCAAGTACGATGCCGCCGGAGGCTTCGGTGGGAATCCAGCGCTCGGTTTGACCCGCGGTGGCAGCCTTGATCCGCGCGATTGAGCGCTTCACCTCGGCGGGCTTCATGTTGTCCAGCAGAATGGCTTCGGCGCCGTACTGGAGGGCGTCTTCGAGTTCCTGGTGGCTGCGCACCTCCACCTGGACTCTTTGGCCTTTTTTTCGCAATTCGAGCGCGCGCGTGAGCACCGTGCGCATCCCGCCGCCCAGAGAGATGTGGTTGTTCTTGATGAGAATGGCCGAGGCCAGATCGAGCCGGTGGTTGGTTCCCCCGCCGCAGAGCACGGCGTATTTCTCCAGAACCCGCAGGCCGGGAACTGTCTTGCGCGTGTCCAGAACGTGGGCGTGGGTTCCGTGGATAGCGTCCACATATTGGCGGGTCAGGGTGGCTATGCCACTGAGGTGCTGCATCAGGTTCAGGATGACGCGCTCGCAACTGAGCAGCACGCGCGCATTGTGGCGGATGACGGCCAGGACCTGCCCGTCATGCACCCGCACACCGTCGAAGATCTCAGGATGACTGACGACCTGAAAGCGGGTCTGCGCCTGGGGACGCCGGTCGAGGCGCGCAAAAATTTCAAGGAGACGCGGGACCGAGCCCAGCCCCGCCACCACCAGTTCCTGGCGGGCCAGGATGGAGGCCGAGGCGCGCAGGTCGGGGTCGATGGTGAGGTTGGTGGTGGTGTCGCCGGCGGCCTTGTCTTCCAACAATGCCTGCTCCAGCAACGTGTCGATGCGGCTGCTCTTCCAATCCATTTTTCTTCTCGTTACCGATCCGAAAGCGGTGAGTGGCGAATGAGTCCTCTTTGGTCTCTCAGGACTTCGGTTTCGGTGCAATTACTTTCGTTGTTGTGGTAGAAGGATCGCATGTCATAAGCCCGTTCACGCTAATGCGAACATCGAGCGGGAGGCGCAGAGTGACAGAGTCGTTGCTGTAATAACATTGCGCTGGCTCCTCAAAGCGATACACAAATACAGTGATAAATGTGGTCGGTTTGTGCTCAAGGAACTCCCAGGTTTGGATGTTCTCTTTTGCGGCCTTGACCAGCATCGCCGCACCGCTTTCCGTGTCCAGTGAGGAAACCTTCTTGCCGTCAGTCGTCACTCTGATTTTCACGGTACCCTCTATGCGTGCAGCCCTCGCCATAATCGGATAAAGAGGCAACGCCCCTGCTTTGACTACCGGAAGTTCTTGATCCTGGTCTTGACCCAGGGCAGGGACCGCAGTCCCGCTGAGAATCATCAGCCCCAAGCTCAGGCATTTCAACAAACGAGAACCCTTTGTGAGAATGATCATCTTCTCCCTCTGGAGCTAAAACACCGCCCCACTCGTACAGGCCAATGATTCAGAGCCGGCCGATGGAAAAAACGACTCGCCGACTACTCTTTCGGCAACGCATCCAGGGCCGTGAGCGCCTTGGCCAGAAGCATGCCTGTCTCCGCCCTCTGCTTCTTAAGCCCCTCGACGATGTGCGCCGGTGCCTTGGCCACAAATCCTGCATTGCCCAACTGGCGTTCAGCGGCAGCTATGCCTTTTTCAAACTTCTCAATGTCCTTGGTCAAACGCGCGCGCTCGGCGGGAACGTCGATGGTGCGCTCGTAGACCACAGCCACTTCGAAGTCTGCCGTTGCCTGCATCGCCAATCCGGCATTCAGCGTGTCTGGAAAGCGCAACTCGCTGACGCGTGCCAGTTTCGCGATGATGGCCGCGTTCGCCTCGAAAAGGTCCTCGACCACCATCGTGCTCCGGATCTCGATCGGCGTCACGGCCTTTTCTTCCACGCCCGCCTCTTTGCGCACAGCGCGAACGGCCACAACTAGGTTTTGCACCAATTCCATCTCGGCCACAGCAGCTGTATCGATGGCAGAATCGTTGGCGACGGGATAGTTGGTCAGCGCAATCGACTTCTCCGGCGGATTGCCGTCGTAGAGAGCGTGCCAGATTTCTTCGGTGATAAACGGCATGAAGGGCGAGAGAAGCCGCAGGGCCGCTTCAAAAACCGAAACCAGAGTGGTGAGCGCAGCTTTTCGATCTGCCGACTTGCTGGCTTGCTGACTGGCTGACTCGCCGTCCGGCCCATCCATCGGGAAGTCCAGCCGCAGCTTGACGATTTCAAGATACCAATCGCAGAAACTGCCCCAGAAGAACTGGTAGATGGTGTTGGCCGCGTCGTCGTAACGATAGTTTTCGAGCGACTGGTTGACCTTGGCAGCGGTCGCGTGGAGTTCAGCCACAATCCAGCGGGCTTCGAGGGGCGCATTGTCGTCCACTGTGGGCATACTGCCCAGGGCGGACGGATCAACCGCAATGCCGATTTCGGCGGCGCGATCCACGTTCATGAAGAGGAAGCGGGCGGCGTTCCAGATCTTGTTGGCGAAGGCGCGATAGCCCTCGGTGCGGGCCACGTTGAAGGCGATGTCGGTGCCGGGCGAGGCCATCGAGGCCAACGTGAAGCGGACCGCATCCGTTCCATACGTCTTGACGATTTCGATGGGGTCGACGACGTTGCCCTTGGTCTTGGACATCTTTTCGCGGTTGGCGTCGCGGACCAGGGCGTGGATGTAGACCTCGCGGAACGGGACCGAATCTGCCAGCGAGCGCGGGCTGCCGTCGGGCATGGGCACATCGGCGGCGAACCAGCAGCCCAACATGATCATGCGGGCGACCCAGAAGAAGAGAATGTCGAAGCCGGTGACCAGGAGGCTGGTGGGGTAGAAGGCGTCGAAGTCGGCGCGATTTTCGGCGTTGATATTGGGCCAGCCGAAGACGGAGATGGGCAGAAGGCCGGAGGAGAACCAGGTGTCGAGCACATCGGTTTCCTGGGTGATCCGGGCCGAGCCGCAATGGGCGCAGGCGGTGGGGTCCTGGCGCGCCACGGTGATTTTGTGGCAATCGGAACAGTGCCAGGCGGGGATGCGATGGCCCCACCAGAGCTGGCGGGAGATGCACCAGTCGTGGATGTTTTCCATCCAGTTGAGATCGGTCTTCTCGTACTGCTCGGGGGTAAAGTTGATCGCTTTTTTGCCGTTTTCGTCTGGCTTGACCGCGGCGATGGCTTTGTCGGCCAGGGGTTGAATCTTGACGAACCACTGGGTCGAGAGGCGCGGCTCCACGACCGTTTTGCAGCGGTCGCAGTGGCCCACGTTGTTGGTGTGGTCGGTGATGCCGGCCAGCAGGCCCTGCGCTTCAAGGTCGGCGACGATGCGCTTGCGGGCGACGTAGCGATCGAGACCGGCGTAGGCGCCTCCTTCGGCATTGATCTTGCCCTGGTCGTCCATCACGTTGATGGAGGGCAGATTGTGGCGCTGGCCCATGGCGAAATCGTTGGGGTCGTGCGCCGGGGTGACCTTGACCGCGCCGGTGCCGAAGTCGCGGCTGACCCACTCGTCGAGAATGATGGGAATCTCACGACCCGTCTGATCTGGTCCGGAGAGGGGCAGGCGGAGCTTTTTGCCGTGCAGGTGGAGGTAGCGCTCGTCCTCGGGATGAATGGCAACGGCCACATCGCCCAGCATGGTTTCGGGGCGCGTGGTGGCTACGGTGAGGAACTCGCCCGAGTCCTTGCCTTCAGCGTCGAGAACCGGATATCGAATCTCCCAGAGGTGGCCTTTCTGCTCCTGGTGAACCACTTCGAGGTCGCTGATGGCGGTCTGGCAGCGCGGGCACCAGTTGACGATGTAAGCGCCGCGATAGATGAGGCCCTGCTCGTGAAGGCGGACGAAGGCCTCGCGGACCGCAACGGAGAGGTTCTCGTCCATGGTGAAGTACTCGCGCTGCCAATCTACCGAGGCACCGAGGCGCTTCATCTGGTCGAGGATTGCGCCGCCGTAGTGACGCCGCCACTCCCACACGCGTTCCACGAAGGCTTCGCGGCCCAGCTGCTGGCGGGAACTGCCTTCGACGACGAGTTGGCGTTCCACCATCATCTGGGTGGCGATGCCGGCGTGGTCGGTGCCGGGCAGCCACAGGGCGCGCCGGCCGCTCATGCGCCGCCAGCGGGTGAGGATGTCCATCTCCGCCTGGTTGAGCATGTGGCCCATGTGCAGCCGGCCGGTGACGTTGGGGGGCGGCAGCAGGATGGTGAAGGACTCGGCAGCGGGCGTCGAGGATGCGGGATCCGGGGCGGACTGGGCGAAAAGGTTCTCGCGCACCCAGTATTCGGCCCAGTGATCTTCAATGGCGGTGGGGTCGTAGGCTTTAGGCAGATCGTGCGGCATGGGGGTTTTGTCCGGATAGCCCCCGGGGGTCTGGCCGAAAGGCTCTCTGAGAGAGGCTTTCAAGCGAGGGGACCACCCCTCACTTTAGCAGATGCGGGCCAGGCGAGATTGCCGGTGGGGCGCGGCATCGGGGGCGGTTTTTGGGGCTAGGGCCACTGGATTGTCGGCTTACTCGGAGGTTGTCGGATCGATGATCGACCGAATTTGTGAGATGCGGTTGGCCGGGAATTTGCCCATCTGCGCGTGCTTGCGGACCGTTTCTTGGTCTGGGGCGATGTAGACACAGTAGATTCTGTCGTCGGTAACGTAGCTCTGCAGCCACTGGATTTGAGGGCCTAGTTCTCGCAGGACGCCGCACGAGGTTTGCGAAATCGCCTTCAGTTGCTCGGGCGTGAGCTCGCCTGCTCCTGGAATTTCCCGTTCAATGACGAACTTCGGCATGACGAATATCTCCTTTGCCCGGCCAGCATAGTCGAGGCGTGGTAACGCGACCTTGCGCCAGACCAACCAAGCGGAATGAGGAATCAAAAAGGCCGCACCCGGTTGGGATGCGGCCTGTTGATTGTTTCGATTTGCTGAGTGCTTAGAACGGATTCAGCTTGGAGAGTCCCTTCTTTTTCTTCTTTTTGCTGGAAGACTCGTCGCTGAGGTCGGCCTTGGGCTTTTTCTTCTTGCCATCGGCGCTTGCGGCCGGAGTGGTACCGGCCTTGATGTCGTTGACCTGCAGGGGGGCTTCTGCGGGCTTTTCCGCGGCGGGAAGGGCCGTATTGACCGGACCCACCGCTTTGATGACGGCGTTGGGATCGGCCGCAGCCGGCGCGGCAGGAGCGCCGACAATCTGCACACCCACGCCGGTGCCTTCTCCGGGCTTCTCAAGCTGCAGCGGCGCCTGGGAGGGCTGGTCGGTGCGGGGCGGCTCATTGGGACCTGTCGGCGCAACTACGCCGGGGGCTGGCGCTGGCTTGCCTGCATTGAGCGAATCGTTGAACAGTTTGATGTTGTCCCTGGTTACATCTGGGGCGATCATTCTCTTGGGGTCTGCCAAGCTGGGTTCGCCTACGTGGACTGCTTCCACCACCGTCGGGCCGTGCTTGATCAGGCCCAGCGTCTTGTCGGTGAAGTGCAAGGCCTGGCGGCTGCGCTCTTCGGCGTCGTTCTCAGCCAGCGCGGCCTCAGTCGGCTCGGGAACCGGTCGGTTCATGGCCACCAGGCGGTCACGCGCATCTTCCACATGCGGAGCCATCGGATACCGGGTAATGACCTTGGTGTAGGCCGCGGCTGCGCGATCCTGATAGATCGAGCGGAGCCTCTCCCGCACTGCGCCGGGAAGATGGGGCGCAATCTGAACTGCGTGCGCCTCCCCTGCGTAGGCGTCGCCGATGCCCAGCAGGGCCTGGTCGCTCTTGGAGTAGAGCGGGTAGGTATCGACCACGGTTTCGAGGCGCGCGATGGAGGCTGTAAAGTTCTCGCGGCTTCCATAGTAGAGACCGATCTGCGTTTCGCGCTCGGCCATCACTTCCTGCACGTCGCGCAGCTTCTGCTTGGCGCGGGGCACGAGGGAGGAGTCGGGGAACGTATTGATCATGTTCCGGTACTCCTGCTCGGCGCGCTGCGCATTGTTGAAGTCGCGATCCGGCTTCTCCATCTGCTGGTAGTAGATGTCGGCTACTTTCATCTGGGCTTCGGCGGCTTCGGGGGCATTGGGAAAGAAGGTGATGAAGTCCTTGTACTCGGCCTCAGCCTGCGTCAGAGCAGCCGTGCCGCCCTCTCTGAACCAACTGTCGCCCACCGCCAGCTTGGCCCTCATCCGGTATTCCGACTCCGGATAGGTGTTGAGCATGGTCTGCAGATCGAGCCGGGAGACGTCGTAGCGGCCCTTCTTCATGGCGATCATGGCCTTGTCAAAGAGCTCCTTGTCGGGCTGCTTGGAGGCCACGTTGGCCAGCGGGTTGGCGCTCAAGTCCACATTCTTCTTGTGCTTGGGCTTCTTGTCCTTGGCTTGGGCCGCAACTCCGCCCAACATCAGAACCGCCAGAGCCGCCGCGGCAATTTTCTTGGACAACCGGTTCATAAACCCTCATTGCTGCGCCGGCCCGTCGACAGGCCGTGCGCTTTATTCAAACTGATTCTAGAAAAGCCTATTCGTCCTACTCGCCAGCCGCCGCGCGAGCCGCTGCCAGCAACAACCGAGCGTCCCGCTCCGGCTCGCCGGCGCCAAAAACAGCGTTTCCGGCCACCAGCAGGTCCGCTCCTGCTTGGACGATGCGCTTCACTGTATCGTGAGCCACGCCGCCGTCCACCTCGATTCTAAACGCCAGCCCCAGTTCCTGGCGCAACTGAACCAGACGCCGAATCTTGTCGAGGGAGAATTCAATGAATTTCTGGCCGCCAAAGCCCGGATTTACGCTCATCACCAGCACATGGTGAACCATGGGCAGAATCTCTAGAAGGAAATCCACGCGGGTGGCGGGGTTGATCACCACCGCCGGCTTCATCCCGTGCTGGGCAATCAGCTCCAGCGAGCGGTGCAGGTGGCGGCAGGCCTCGTAGTGGACGCTGACCCAATCTGCCCCGGCCTCGGCAAAGGCGGGAATGAACTCGTCCGGATTCTCGATCATCAGGTGGCAGTCGAGCGGCAGGCGGGTGACTTTGCGCAGACTCTTCACCACGGGCGGTCCAAGGGTAATGTTGGGCACAAAATGGCCATCCATCACGTCCACATGGATTACGGAGCCGCCACCCCGCTCGGCCGCGGCCACCTGGTCTGCCAGGTGGGCAAAATCCGCTGACAAAATGGACGGAAGCAGTTCAACCATAGCGTTTTCCCGGTTTCTCCTTTCCCGGTCAGTGTATCAGCGGCGGCTAGCGGAAGTCTGCGGCAGGCTGGGAGCTCAGGAACCTGAAAGCTGCGACTTGATTTTGGCTGCGAAGACACGCCCCACGCCGCGCAGCATGGCCTTCACCGGCCAGCGGACTTCGTCGTCGGGGAAGAAAATCTCGCCCGTCCGCCGCACCTCCGGCCGGTAGTACCAGCGCTTGAGCAGCGCCAGGTGGCCCTGGCGGATGGTTGCGGAGGGCGGACCTGCAGGCTCGGTGAGGGCCGCCAGAGCCTCTTCCATGCGCGCTTCGAGCACTCCGCGGGCGGGCCGGGCAGGAGCTTCAGGAACCGCGTCGACGGCGGGAGTCTCCGGGGTACGAAGTTCGGGAAGCGGCGCGGCTGAGATTTGGCCTTCGAGGACTGGCGTTTCCGGGATCGGTTCCAGGGCCATGGGTTGAGCAAACAGCGAGGTGGACCCCGATTGCTCGTTCTGGATTCTCATCCCCACAGTGGAGAATCCCGCCGGCCCGCGCAATCGGCCATTCTCATAGAGAAAGACCGCAACCTCGTCCGGCTGGGCCGAGGCCTGCAGAATCACGGCCCGGAGCCGGCTCAGCGGGCGAACCAGCTCCGGAGCCAGAGACCGTACTCCCTCCACGCGCTGGACTTGAGAGTGAATCGCCGCGGCCTCCTCGAATTGGAGCCGGGCGGAAGCCTGCTCCCGCTCGCCGCGCAAAACCACCAGCCGGCTCTGACCGCGCGTGGAGAGAAAGCTCTCAACGGCCGTGGCCTCCTGGGCATAACGCTGGTCCGTGCAGCCTTTGAAACAGGGAGCCAGGCACATTTTCATTTCGGAGTAGATGCAGCCGGGGTGGTTGGGATGGGGTTCCAACTCGTCCGTGCAGCGGCGCAGCAGAAACAGCTTGAGCGCCTCGTCGACAAAGCGCTCTGCTGCCGCGCGGGATGGAAACGGCCCGTAGGCCCAGTCGGCTTCACGCTGGCTGGGGCGGTGGGTCACCGTGATGCGAGGGAAGC
>Ga0302156_10004657_pt1 | contig 10026 bp, 9 predicted proteins | sample I_Bog_N3_2_FD_193503 | JGI IMG/M metagenome (GOLD analysis project Ga0302156, IMG submission 193503) | Peat permafrost microbial communities from Stordalen Mire near Abisko, Sweden - I_Bog_N3_2 | ecosystem: Environmental > Terrestrial > Soil > Wetlands > Peat | place: Sweden: Abisko, Stordalen... | reverse complement strand
CAGCGGTTTCAGAGGTGGACTCGACACTCATGATCTTGCCGTCGAACAGAGACAGCTCGCGGGCTTGGGTCCAGTGGAGGATCTCCAAGCGACCGTCCAGATGCTCGACCAGGGCGGAACAGCTTTCCACCCAATCGCCGTCGTTGGCATAGGTGATATCGCCGAACTGGCGCAGTTCGGCATGGTGGATATGGCCGCAGATCACGCCGTCGACGCCGCGCTTGCGGGCCACCTCGGACATGGCCTCTTCGAAATTGGCGATGAACTGAACGGCGTTCTTGACCCGGTTCTTCAGATAAGCCGACAGCGACCAATAGGGATAATCCAGCTTGCGCCGCACCCAGTTGAACCAATGGTTCACCGTCAAGGCCATGGTGTAGGCGCTGTCGCCCAAATGAGCCAGCCACTTGGCGTATTGCACCACGCCGTCGAACTGGTCGCCGTGCATGATCAGGAAGCGGCGCCCGTCCAGAGTGGTATGGATGGCTTCGTCCAGCACTTCCACATCGCCGAAATGAAAGTCGGTGTAATCGCGGGCGAATTCATCGTGGTTGCCGGGGACATAGATGACCCGGGCACCCTTGCGGGCCTTACGCAGCAACTTCTGCACCACGTCATTATGAGCCTGCGGCCAGTACCACGACTTTTTCAGCCGCCAGCCGTCGATCATATCGCCGACGAGGTAGAGATATTCGGATTCCGTGTTCTTGAGGAAGTCCAGCAGAAACTCGGCCTTGCAACCACGGGTCCCAAGATGGACATCCGAAATCCAAATGGCGCGGTAGTTCTGCACAGTGCCGATCATCGTCATGGCTCGCCCACGTCCATCGCTCCCCCCGGATAGCTGGAACCGTTCTTAGTGTACCGAGGCTTCGCATGTACATATACTTTGTATGAGGCGACGGAGATTTCACAATCTCGCCGCATTATCGTCACTTAAGTTTCACACGCCTATCCCCGGCGCGGCGGTTATTAACGAGACCCATGCATATGCCCCAAGAAATCCCTGCCGACAGCAGCACCGAGATGACGAGGGCGAGGCGCGTCCTGGTCATCTACAACCCCGCCGCCGGCCAATGGCGTCGGCGGCGGCTGCAAGCGACCCTTGATGAACTCGAGGAGTTGGGCTGTCTCATTACCCTGCATAAGACCACTCATCGCGGCGACGCCGAGGCCAAGGCCCAGTCGCTGACCCTGGAGGATTGCGACGTGGTGGTGGCCGCCGGTGGCGACGGCACCATCAACGAAGTAGCCAACGGCCTGATCAATGCGTCCGGCGAAGTCCCGCCCCTGGCCATCATTCCCCTGGGCACGGCCAATGTGCTGGCCCAGGAGATCGGCCTGCGCGGCCAACCCACGGCCATCGCCGAAGCCATCGCCAAGGGCCCCTTGATGCAGGCCCATCTTGGTCATGCCAATGGCCGCCACTTCATCATGATGGCCGGCGTCGGCTTTGACGCCCATGTGGTCTCCAACGTCGATCTGGCCTTGAAGCGCACCACCGGCAAACTGGCCTATGTCATCGAAACTCTGGCCCAGGCCCTGCACTACGGCTTCCCCGCCTGCCGCGTCACCATCGACGGGCGCAGCTTCCAGGCTTGCTCGGTGGTGGTCTGCAACGGACGCCATTACGGCGGTCCCTTCATCGCCGCCCCCCACGCCGATCTGACCCAGCCGACCTTCGAGGTCTGCCTGCTGGAAAAGGGCGGCTGGCTGCATGTGCTGCGCTACGGCCTGGCTCTGACCATGGGGAGACTGCACAGCCTGCCCGACGTCCGGATCGAAAGCGGTCGTTCCATCCGCATCGAGGGTGACGTGGGACTGCCGGTCCAAGCCGACGGCGACATCATCGCCGAACTTCCGGTGGAGATCGGCGTGTCAGAGAAAACCCTGACGCTGGTGATTCCCTAATACCTAAGTCTCGGGCCTTCCCCACCCCCGGACCAGGGGCATATCCCCAATGCGCGACGGGGTGCATATTGACCTGGGCCAGCCATAAGTTATCATTATTTAAATATATGGGATCAAATAACTCCCAGCCACAAGATATAGGGGGGAGCAATGGCACAAGAGCATTCCAAGGAATTCGCCGCCAGCCTGTCCGCCGCAGCTGATCGTCTGTCTGAAGCCCGCGACGCGGCATCCTTCGTGGCCGCCATGAGGGATCAGCGCAAGGTGTGGCGCGGCATGCGCAAGGCGGCCCCTACCCTGGGCTATCAGATTCCCGACCGGGTGATGACTTACTCCATGACCATCATCGGCAAGCCCGATGGCGAATGGAACGACCAGGAAATCGAAGCCCTGATCGCCATCGACCGCAATCTGTCCAAGGCCCTGTTCCAGGTCTTCCAGCATCCGGCCGAATAAAGGACGCTGAATTAAAAAAATGCTCCGGCCGGATTTCCCCGGTCGGAGCGTTCTTTTGTCTCAGCGTAACCGCAGCGGCACGACGATGGTGAGGCCGGGCATCGGCATCGCCACCGGCGGCGGCGCGTAATAGGTCGGCGGCGGCGGATAATAGATCACTGGCGGCGGCACATAATGCCGGTGCCAATCCCTATCATGACGCCATTCGGGACGGTGCCCCCCATGGTCGTGATATCTGCCGTCGGCCATTGCCGGCCCCGAGGCCAACCCCAGCGCCATCAAGCCGGCGGCCAAGGCTACGCCCCAGCGCAAAGCGGCTGGAGATTTTGTGGATTCAGACATGATGTCTGTCCTCCTTACTGAGCCGGCTTGTCAGCCATCGAACCGTGCTGCATGGCGGCATGATCATGGGCCATGCCCTGATGCATCATGCGCTGCTTATGCTGACGGAAAGCGTCGTCGGCGGCCTTTTTCTGAACGTCGGAAAGGGAGTTGTAGAGAGCCTCGAAGGCCGTCGCCAGCTTCTTGACGCCATCGGCATGAGCCTGGGCGATCTGGGCATAGGCCTGCAGATCGTCGAGTGCCGTCTGGGTCTGTTCGGCCTTCTTCTTTTCGATGACCAGGCTGTCGTGTTCGGTGCGGTTGTCGCGCATCACCTGGGCCAAGCCGTTGAACAGATCCTCCTGACTGGCGGTGATCTGCAATTGCTGATGCAGCTTGGTGATGTGGGCCTCCACCGGGTCGACGGCCTGCTTGGCGGCCTTGGCGGCAGGAACCGGCGAGGCGTCGGCGGCCAGGACCGGAGCGGTAAAGGCCAGCGAACCAGCAAAAGCCAACATGGCGGCGGCGCCCAACATGGAATGACGGAACTGAGGCATCGGATGCTCCTATTTTGAATGACAGAATGACTCTGGACGGCAATTGTGGAGGAAGTGGGGCAAAACGTGGCGGTTGCCGTTCCCAAGAGGATATTCCGCTCGGTGGATTAAACCGAGGGATCATTTGTCCCGGAGGATATGCCATGAGTCAGTTTCTTTTCGCCCGCGCCCTGCTATTCACCCTGATCTTCGCCTCGTCCGCCGCTTTCGCTGACGAGGCCGGCGACTGTTCAAACGCCGCCGGCAGCTATCTGACCGGCAAGGTCACCACCGCCCCCACGTACAAAAGCGGCAAGCCTCTGAAAGGGGTCGAGCTGTCCCATACCCATGTGACCATCACCGCCGACCAGGACGGCAAGTCCTATGACGTCGCCATGGATAACGTCTTCGCCGCCGGCTACGACAGCGCTGTCCAGGCTGTGCCCTCTCCCTTGAGCAGCATCGCCAAGGGCGACCATCTAAGCCTTTGCGGCCAGCTCTATAGCGGCGGCAGCCTGGGCATCCATTGGGTCCATACCAACTGCGGCGTCACCCCGACCTCGGCCAAGCCCAACGGCTGGGTCAAGAAGGTCGGGGATAAGGCCAACATGGAAGACAGCACCAAATACTGCGGGCTGTGGAATTAGGCCTGCCGACTTACCCCCCGGCGATGGTCAGGCCGTCGATCCGCAAGGTCGGCGCGTCGGTGCCGTAGCGGAAGGTCAGGTCATTGGCCGGGGTGATGTTCATAAAGATGTCCCGCAGGTTGCCCGCCACGGTCACTTCATTGACCGGATAAACGATCTCGCCGCCCTCGATCCAGAAACCGGCGGCACCCCGCGAATAATCGCCGGTCACACCATTGACGCCCTGGCCGAACAGCTCGGTGATATAGAAGCCTTCGGGGATATCGGCGATCATCTCGGCCACCGTCAGAACGCCGGGTTCCAGCCACAGGTTGCTGGTGGTCGGGGACGGCGGGCCGCCGGTGCCGCGACCGGCATGGCCGGTGCTCTGCATCCCCAGCTGGCGGGCCGAGCGCAAATCCAGAATCCAGGTGGTCAGCACGCCGTCCTCGATGATGGCGCGGCGGCCATTGGCCAGGCCTTCGCCATCGCAGGGCTTGGAGCGCAGGCCGCGCGGGCGGTGGGGATCGTCGATGACATGGATGCCCTTGGGCAGGATCTGCTTGCCCAGACTGTCCTTCAGGAAGCTGGTGCCCCGCGCGATGGAAGAGCCATTGATGGCCCCCGACAGATGCCCCAGGATGCCCGCCGAAACCCGGGTATCGAGCACCACCGGCACCCGGCAGGTCTTGCCCTTGCGAGCCCCAAGGCGACGCACGGCCCGATGACCGGCGGAATGTCCGATGACCTCGGGCTCTTTCAGATCGGACAGATAGACCGCCGAGGTATAATCGTAATCCCGCTCCATGCCGGTGGCCTGCTCTCCCGCCAGCACCGAGGCCGAGATCGAGGCATGACTGAGCCAATAGCTGTTGGCGAAGCCGTTAGAGCCGGCCATGGCCACAAAGGTGCGGCCCCAACCGGCGTCAGCCCCTTCGGAATTGGTCACGCCGGGAACCGCCCTGGCCGCATCCTCGGCCCGCTGGGCCCAGTCCACCAGAACGGCGGGATCAGGCTCAGTGGGGTCGAAAATATCCAGGCTGGGAATGTCCTGAACCAACTGCTCGGGCTCGGCCAGACCGCAATAGGGGTCTTCCGGCACCCGATGGGCCATGGCCACCGCCCGCTCCACCAATTCGTCAAGAGCCAGCGAGCCACGATCAGAAGATGACACCATGGCCTGACGTTTGCCGATGAAGACCCGCAAGCCCACATCGCCGCCCTCGGAGCGGTCGATCCGCTCAGGCTTGCCCAGGCGGAAGCCCACCGACAAAGAGGTATTATCCACCAGCACGGCGTCCGCCGCGTCGGCTCCGGCGCTTTTGGCCTTGGCGATCAGGTCGGTCAGAAGAGTGAGGCTATCCTCGGCGGCCATCGGGCGCGTCCTTTCTTTTTGCATCATTTCCAGATCGGCTTGCCGCTGCCGGGCAGGCCGTATTCAGTCCATTTGCCGCTGACCAGATCGACGACCTGTTGATCCATATGGATCTGCTGGCCCCATTCGCGGTGAGTCTCGGGTGGCATCTTATTTGTGGCGTCCAGACCCAGTTTTCCACCCAAGCCGGATTCCGGCGAGGCGAAATCCAGATAATCGATGGGCGTATTCTCGACCACCATGATATCGCGGGCCGGGTCCATGCGGGTGGACATGGCCCAAACCACGTCCTTCCAGTCACGGGCATTGATGTCGTCGTCCACGATGATGACGAACTTGGTGTAGATAAATTGGCGCAGGAACGACCAGACCCCCATCATCACCCGCCGGGCATGGCCGGGATAGGCTTTCTTGATGGAAACCACGGCAACCCGATAGGAACAGCCTTCCGGCGGCAGCCAGAAATCGACGATCTCGGGGAATTGCTGCTGCAGCAGGGGAATGAACACCTCGTTCAGAGCCTCGCCCAGCACCGAGGGCTCGTCCGGCGGACGGCCGGTGAAGGTGGAGAGATAGATCGGGTCCTTGCGCATGGTGATGGCGCTGATGGTGAAGACCGGGAACTTCTCGACCGAATTATAATAGCCGGTATGGTCGCCGTAAGGGCCTTCGTCGCCATAGTCCTCCAGCGAGACATGGCCTTCCAGCACGATCTCGGCCTCGGCGGGAACCTTGAGGGGCACGGTCTTGCAATCCACCAGCTCGACCTTTTTGCCGCGCAGCAGGCCGGCGAACTGATATTCCGACAGGGTGTCGGGAACCGGCGTCACCGCCGCCAGGATGGTGCCGGGATCAGCGCCGATGACCACCGCCGCCGGCAAGGGCTCCCGTTTTTCCGCTGCCCAGCGCTGATGATGCTGGGCTCCGCCGCGATGACGCAGCCAGCGCATCAGCGTGGTGTTCTTGCCCGTCACCTGCATGCGATAGATGCCCAGGTTGAAGCTGTCGCGCTTGTCCTCATCCACATGGGGGCCTTGGGTCACCACCAGCGGCCAGGTGATCAAGGGCGCCGGCTCGCCGGGCCAACAGCCCTGGATCGGCAGCTGCGACAGATCGATCTGATCGCCGGTCAGGACGATTTCCTGGCAGGGCGCCTTGCCGACCGTCTTCGGCTTCATGGCCATGACGGTCTTTAGCAAAGGCAGCATGGACAGAGCGTCCTTGAAGCCGGACGGAGGTTCCGGCTGCTTCAGGAAAGCCAGGGTTTCGCCCACGTCTCGCAGCTGATGCGGCTCGCGGTCCATGCCCCAGGCCACCCGCTCGACGGTGCCGAACAGATTGACCAGCACCGGCATGTCGTACTTCGAGCCATCGGCCCGCACCACGTTTTCGAACAGCACCGCCGGACCACCTTCGGCCAGCAGGCGGGTTTGGATCTCGGTCATTTCCAGATGGGGAGAAACGGGGGCGGAAACCCGCACCAGCCGTCCCTCGGCTTCCAGCCGGGCCATGAAGTCACGCAAGGAGGAATAGGGCATTGATCCGATCTTCAAAAGCCGGGGTCTAAGGCACACATTGGAAGACGAAGCCCCCCAAGCCGTCAAGCGGCATGACCAACCTTTGTTGAAGCCCCGCCGTGGGCTTTGATGCCCGTATGGTCATTTGACATTATTGGGTTTACCCTGATTATGCGGAATGGGGGGATAGACATTCAGTGAGGGTCTAAGATGACGGCTCATTCCATGACCGACGCCCATGAGCTTCGCTATCAACGCCTGATTGATTTGGGCATCGCCCTATCGGCGGAACGCAATCACTTCCGCCTGATGGAAATGATCCTTCTGGGTGCCAAAGAGCTGACCAACGCCGATGGCGGCACCCTCTATCTTTGCGACGAGGCCCGGACCGAACTGCGCTTCGAAATCATGCGCAATGATAGCCTCGGCATCGCCATGGGCGGCACCACCGGGAAACCCATCCCCTTCCCGCCGGTCCAGCTTTACGGCGAAGACGGCCAGCCCAACAAAAAGAACGTCTCGGCCTATGCCGCCGTCACCGGCAAGACGGTGAACATCGAAGACGCCTATGACGCCGAGAAGTTCGACTTCACCGGCACCAAGGCCTTTGACGCCAAGACCGGCTATCGCTCGAAATCCTTCCTGACCGTGCCCCTGAAGAATCATGACGGCGATGTGGTCGGCGTCCTGCAACTGATCAACGCCACAGAGGAAGGCGACGGGGTCATCCCCTTCTCGTCCGAGATCACCCCGCTGATCGAGGCCCTGTCCAGCCAGGCCGCCGTCGCCCTGGACAATCAGATGCTGCTGGATGCCCAGAAACATCTGTTCACCTCGTTCATCTCCTTGATTGCCGGGGCCATCGACGCCAAGTCGGCCTATACCGGCGGCCACTGCCGCCGCGTCCCCGCCCTGACCACCATGCTGGCCAAAGCCGCCGATCAGGTGACCGAAGGCCCCTTCGCCGACTTCAAGATGAACGAAGACGAATGGTACGAACTGGATGTGGCCGGCGGCCTGCACGATTGCGGCAAGGTCACCACTCCGGAATATGTGGTCGATAAGGCCACCAAGCTGGAGACCATCTATAACCGCCTGCACGAAATCCGCACCCGCTTCGAAGTGGTCAAGCGCGATGCCGAGATCGCCTATCTGAAGGCGGTCATGGCCGGTGGCGACGAAGCCGCCCTGGCCGCCGAGCGCGACGCCAGGCTGGCCCAGTTGGATGCCGACTATGCCTTTGTCGCCGACTGCAATGTGGGCGGCGAATTCATGGCCCCCGAAAAGGTCGAACGCCTGAAGCAGATCGCCCAGACCCCCTGGATGCGCACCCTGGACGACCGCATCGGCCTGTCGTGGGAAGAAGGCCACCGCAAGCCCAGTGAAGTTCCACAACTGCCGGCCCAGGAATTCCTGCTGTCCGACAAGGCCGAACATGTCATCGCCTGGGAAAAACCGCCCCTGGGGGCCGACAACAAATGGGGCTTCACCACCAAGGCTCCGGCCCAGAAGTTCAATCTGGGCGAGGTCTATAATCTGTCGGTGGCGCGCGGCACCCTGACCAACGAGGACCGCTATCACATCAGCGACCACATCGTTCAGACCATCATCATGCTGGAAGCCCTGCCCTTCCCGAAGAACCTCAAGCGGGTTCCCGAATGGGCCGGCGGCCATCACGAAAAGATGGACGGCACCGGCTACCCCAAGAGCCTGAAGAAAGAGCAGATGAGCATCCCGGCGCGGATCATGGCCATCGCCGATATCTTCGAGGCCCTGTCCGCCCGCGACCGCCCCTACAAGCAGCCCAAGAAACTGTCGGACTGCGTCAAGATCATGTCCTTCATGAAGAAGGACCAGCATATCGACGCCGAACTGTTCGAGCTGTTCCTAACCTCGGGGGTTTATAAACAATACGCTGAAACCTTCCTGCCACCCGAACAGATCGACGAGGTGGACATCTCGCAATACATCAGCAAGGCGGCGGAGTAGGCCCTCCCAATCAGCCATTTACACCAGCCGCAGCAACTCCCGCACCACCGCATCGGCCCCCTCGGCGATCTGCGAGATGCTGGCGTCGAGCATGTAGCAGGGCGAGGTCACCACCTTCAGCCCGGCATCCACCACCACCTGGCCATGACCGGCGACCTTATGCCTGGCCCCCATGGCCTCGATGGCCCGGGCGGTTTCGGGGTCGTTGCCGATGGTCACCTCGCCTTGACCCAGCACGCGGGCCAGCAAGGCCGGAGCGATGCACAAAGCGCCGATGGGCTTACCGGCAGCGCGCATGGCCTTGATGGCCGCTTCCACGCCGGGATCCACCGTACAATCGGCACCATCCACCGCAAAGGAACAAAGGTTCTTGGCCGCGCCGAAGCCGCCGGGGAAAAGGATGGCGTCCACATCCGCCGCCTTAAAGCCGGCGATATCCGAGATGGCGCCTCGGGCGATGCGGGCGGCTTCCACCAGCACGTTGCGGCGTTCATCGGTGGGCTGGCCGGTCAGATGGTTGACCACATGCATCTGATCCACATTGGGGGCGAAACAGACGGCCTCGGCCCCCTGGCGGTCGATGGCCAGCAGAGACAACACCGCTTCATGGATTTCGGCACCGTCATAAACGCCACAGCCGGAGAGGACGACGGCGATGCGAGATTTCTTGCTCATGGCATGTTCCTAGGGGCTTGGGGTGATCGACATTAACCGCTAGGGTAAAGACAGCAATTTGCCGAAGCAACGGAAGATCCCACGATGACCACCCCGGCCTATAACCGACTGGAAACCCTGTTCACCCGTCTGTCCCACATCGAGGAGGCGCTGAACATCCTGCATTGGGACATGTCGGCCATGATGCCTTCGGGCGGGGCCGGTGGGCGAGCCGGGCAGTTGGCGACCTTAAAGACCCTGCATCACGAGATGCTGACGGCCTCCGACGTCGCCCTGCTGCTGGAGCAGGCCTCGGACGAGCCTCTGCATGGCTGGCAGAAGGCCAATCTGCACGAGATGCGCCGCGATTGGGTCCATGCCTCGGCGGTGCCTTCGGCTTTGGTCGAGGAAATCTCGCGGGCCAACTCGTCTTGCGAGATGGCCTGGCGCAAGGCCCGCGCCGCCTCGGACTTCAATACCGTCGCCCCCTTCCTGGCCGAGGTGCTGCGCCTGACCCGCCAAGTGGCCGAGATCAAGAGCCAGGCCTTGGGCGTTACGCCCTATGACGCTTTGCTGGATCAGTACGAGCCGGGCGGACGCTCCGCCGAGATCGATGTGATCTTCGCCGATCTGGCCGAGTT
>Ga0302156_10004649_pt1 | contig 10038 bp, 7 predicted proteins | sample I_Bog_N3_2_FD_193503 | JGI IMG/M metagenome (GOLD analysis project Ga0302156, IMG submission 193503) | Peat permafrost microbial communities from Stordalen Mire near Abisko, Sweden - I_Bog_N3_2 | ecosystem: Environmental > Terrestrial > Soil > Wetlands > Peat | place: Sweden: Abisko, Stordalen... | reverse complement strand
CATCGGACGAGCTCCCTTTTGTTCACGCCAACATGGGAGCAACCAGCGTGCCAGTCAGATTCGCGTGATTTTCGCATAATTTGGCGTGAATTCAGCAATTTAGCGCGACGGATTTGCGTATCGCCATTCACGCTCGTTGCGAATTGCGAATGTGGCGCGCATCTCTGCTAAATCGTCCCCCGCCTCCGCAGTTCGAGTGGACTGACGCGCGTAGCCATTGCCAAAAGCTGGATGTCGGTTGCCCGCTCGCTCGCAACGATCCTGTGGCTGACGGCGTTACCTCGCGAAAGCCAGATCGTCCAACGCTGGGCGGCCTCTTAGGGTGACGCGGCTCCTTTTGCCAAGAAATTCGGACAATCATGAGGGGAAAATGCAGAATATTCCTTCCGCCTGGCTCTATCCGATCATCATTGCCGCCGGCGCCCTTCAGGCGTGGGGGCCGCCGATGAACGGCGCACTGCGCAATGCGTTCGTCAATCCCTGGCTCGCCAGCCTGATCTCCTTCGTGCCGATCGTCGCCCTTCTCGGCTGCATCTTCTACTTCCTGCCGCAGCCGCTACCGACCTTCGAGAATATCTCAAAGATGCCATGGTGGGCGCCGCTTGGCGGGATCATCGGCGCTTTCGCCGTGATCGCGGGCCTGATGTTCGTCGACAGGGTCGGCGCCGGCGTCTTCGCCAGCTTGCTGATCACCGCCAATTTCGTGATGTCGCTGGTGATCGACAAATACGGCTGGTTCGGCATGCCGGTCCATGAGTTGAACGGCGGCCGGATTGTCGGCGGCGTTGATGGTCGCGGGCATTGTTTTGATCAGTCGCTTTTGAGGATCCACCGGCGAGCGTGATTTCGAAACCGTGGGCAGGGCATTGGCGGCGGTAGACTGGAGCCCTTCATCGCGCTGTGCTAGAGGCTTTGAATATGAACCTGACCGTTAGAACATCGTCATGCGCTTGCGGACGCGTTCGATGCCAAGCAGTTGGCGATCCGATCTTGAGCGCCGTATGCTACTGTGACGACTGTCAGGCTGGCGGCAGACAGATTGAGGCATTACCAAACGCGACACGTATTCTCGACGCCGATGGCGGGACGCCTTATCTGACCTATCGAGACGACCGGTTCAGTTGTACGGCAGGCGCCGACCTCTTGGTCGGCTACAAGATCAGAGACAACGCTCCGACCCGGCGGTTCGTGGCGTCATGCTGCAATTCGGGTATGTATCTGAAGTTCTCGCCTGGCCATTGGGTCTCAGCTTATCGCGCCAGCTTTGAAGGTGACCTCCCGCCGATAGAGATGAGAACACAAACAAAATTCCGTCTTGCCGATACAGAAATTCCTCAGGATGCGCCGAGCTACCATAGATATCCATTAAAACTCTTTCGAAGATTGCTCGGCTCACGTATTTCGATGCTTTTGGGACGATAAGCGGCCGGCCTGAACGGCCAAAACTGCGTTCAGGTTGCGTATTGAGCCACGCCATTGCCGAACGACCAGTTTTCCTTCTTCACCTCGACCAGACTGATGAAGACGTCCTCTCGCCGCATGGCCGCCCTATCGTGCAGGCCGTCCGCGACCGCGTGGTAGAACGCCTGCTTCAACTCGACAGAACGGCCTTCGTTGAGGGTGATCTGGATAATGATCGCGTCCGGCGAGCGCTGAATATCGAGATAGGTCGCGTCGATGATCAGATCGTTCCCCTCGCGTTCGGAGATGATCTGGAAGCGGTCATTTTGCGGGACTTTGGGCGTCGCTATCATTGCGTCGTAGATGACATCGGCGATGATGCGCCGATCTTCGGGGGCCTTCCCTTTCGGCATGTCGATACGGACCAGCGGCATGTGATATCTCCCTTATCATCTTTGCATTTATCGCGTGAGGCCTGTCGACAGCAATGCCTGCGTCACTCATAAAAGACTTTCGGAAAGAAATCCCCGCGCCCCTCCGGCGGGATGTCGAGGAGACCTTCCTGAAATTGACCGGTAAGCCGCGATCATGACCCCGGCGTGCGCCTCCCATCCCGGCTTCTGGAAAGTCTTTCTCCTGTTGCTGGGCGCCGCGCGGCGGCGCGCCGTCGGCCGCCGCAAGCGCCAGGTTGTCCTGCTCAGCCGCCGCACCGGCAAGGGCGGGAGGTGGGCCGGGATCGGTTCCTTTTTCAATTCTTTCCTCGGCGCGTTCGTGAACGCCGCCGCCGCCCTCCTTGTGATGAGCGCGGTCAATGCCGGCGAGCGCGTCGAAATCGAGACGCAAGGCTCGATGGCGGTCAGCGCAGGGTTCAGGGGCTGGGTCGACTATGCGGAGACGGAATCCGGCAAGTCTTCCGCGCTAAAGGCGGAGGCTCTCAGAAAGCTCGATCCGCAATATGCCGTCGAGGCGAGCGCGCTCGCGCGAAAATTTGGCGGCGACCAGAACGACATCGAAGACCGGCTGCGGCAGACTTTCGCAACAAGCGGGGCGCAGGGATATGTCGTGTTGGACGTCGGGGATGCATTGCCGCAGGTGGGAAAATTCGGCTCCCTGCCCGCAATGTTCGGTTCTCTCGCGCTGTTATTGTGGAGCGTGATGCTGATCTTCCAGTCGGAAGGACTCGAACTCGACACCCAGCGCCGACGCCATCCGATGTGGGAATGGCTGTTCAGCCATCCGGCGCCTGCCGGCGCGGTCTTTCTGGCCGAAATGCTCAGTCCTCTCGCCGCCAACCCGATTTTTTACAGTGTGCCGCTGTTTCCCTGGATCCTCTATGGATTTGTTTACGGCGGCGGACCTGGAGTCCTCGCCGCTGTCATCGTCGGCGCCCCGGTCGCGGTTGGGGCCGCCTGCGTCGGCAAAGCCCTGGAGATCGGGATCATGCTGCGGTTTTCGCCGCGTTCGCGCGGCGCGATGATCGGCATCATGAGTTGGGCGGCTTTCGCCTCCATGATGCTGATCATGATGGGCGCCGCGACTGTCGGAAAATCGGGCGAAGTCCTGGCCTGGCTGCTCAAGCCCCTGACCGTCCTTCCCTGGCCGTGGCTTGGGATTTTCCTCGGCCAACGCGCCGACGGTTCATTTTCTTTTATCGCGGGAGTGCTGAATTGCTGGTTCGTGACCGCCGTCGTCATTGCGGCGTCGGTGGGCTTCTGCATCTGGGGCGCGCAACGAGGGCTCAGCGGTCAGGGATCGTCCACTGCGCGCCCGGCGCTCGCCAAAACCCGGACCAGGGCGCGCTTTGCCGGCAAGGATCCGCTTTATCGTAAAGAGCTGTTGTGGTTTGCCCGCGACAGCAGCGCCATCGTGCAGACCGTGCTGGTCCCGCTGACCATGGCGGGGCTCCAGTTGTTCAACCTGCGCAGTCTGACCACCGGGGCCACGGGGGCCTGGCAATATCTTTGTGGCGCGGGCGTCATTTTAGGCGCCTATGTCCTGACCGTGCTGGGGCCGAGGTCGCTGTTGTCGGAAGGTCCGGCTTTGTGGATCGCGCTGACCTGGCCGCGCGGACTGGAAAGCCTGCTCAAGGCCAAGGCGCGGCTCTGGGTGCTGATGTCCTCGGTGCTGGTCGCGCCGGTCCTGCTCTATGCGGCCTGGCTCTATCCGGGAAACTGGTGGAAGACCGCCTTGGTCGGACTGGGCTGGTTCCTGTTTGCGCGAAGTCTGGCGGAGAAAACCGTCACCGTGGCGAAGCCGACCACGGAATCGGGCGAAACCGCCCAGATTTCATGGGGCATGCGCTGGGCTGTGTCGCTCGGGACCATGACCTTCGCCATTGGCGTGCTGTCACAGCAATGGGCTCTCGCCGTGGTGGGCGTCGTCTATTCGACGCTGACGGCTGCGGCCATGTGGCAGAATTTTCGGGCGCGTCTTCCCTACCTCTATGATCCCTGGTCGGAGCCCCTGCCGCCAGCACCCAGCCTCATGCACGCCATGATCGCGATCAGCGCCCTGGTGGAAGGCGGCGCGGTCCTGCTGGGCGCCGCCCTGATCTGGTCCGGACGTCAAAACCTGGCCGTCGCGCAAATGTTGGTCTTCGGCTTGGGGGGCGTGGCCGTCTCGCTGATCATGGCGGATTTTCTGCGCAAGCGCGGCGTCAAGCTGGCGGATATCTGGCTCTGGCGCGACGACGACAACGAGCCGGCATCGGGCTTGTGGCGGCCCTTGTCCGCGAGGGGCTTTAGGGGACTCGCGCTCTCCTTGCTTGCGGCGTCAATCCTCGGCGCCGCGCTGGGCGCCTTCGGGCTGTCCTATATGGCGTTGCTGCATCGCATTCCCGCCACGGCGGAGATGCTGAATAATTTCGCGGCGCGCGAGGCGACGATCCCGCATATGCAAGCCTCGCTTTTCATTCTCGGGGTGTTTTTCGCGCCGCTGACCGAGGAATTCCTGTTTCGCGGGCTGCTTTACCGGGCGCTGGATCGGGAATGGGGCGGCTGGCGCGCCTTGCTCGGCAGCGCCGCCTTTTTCGCGATCTGCCATCCGGCCATCGCGTGGGCGCCGGTCGGCCTTGTTGGCCTGCTCAACGCCGTGCTGTTCAAGAAAACCGGCCGTCTGGCGCCGGCCGTGCTGCTGCATATGGTCTATAATGTGACTGTGATGGGCAATGGCTTGGGTTTGTGAGAGAAGGCTTCAACGGCCGACTTCCTGCTCGATGGCTCCAAAAATCGAATGGCCGCGCTCATCGCGCATTTCGATGCGCAGGCTGTCGCCGAGTTTGAGAAAGGGTGTGCGGCTTTCGCCTTCCCGCAGGCTTTCGACCACCCGCAGCTCGGCCAGACACGAATAGCCGACGCCGCCGGCCGCGATCGGCATGCCCGGACCGCCATCGGCCGCGCGGTTCGACACCGTGCCGGAGCCGACGATCGATCCTGCCGACAGCGCGCGCGTGCGGGCCGCATGGGCGATCAGCCGGCCAAAATCGAAGATCATGTCGATCCCGGCGTTGGGCCGCCCCAGCGGCGCGCCATTGATGAAGGAGAGAATCGGCAAGTTGAGCTTCGCGCCGTCCCAGGCGTCGCCCAGCTCGTCAGGCGTCACCGCCACGGGCGAAAAGGCCGAGGAGGGCTTGGACTGGAAGAAGCCGAATCCCTTGGCCAGTTCGCTTCCCGTCAATCCGCGCAGCGTCACATCATTGACCATCATCACAAGCTTGATGTGCGACCGCGCCGCCCGCTCGTCGACGCCCATCGGCACATCGTCGGTCACGACCGCGATTTCCGCTTCGAGATCGAGCCCGAAACTGTCGTCCTGCGGGAGCGGGATCGCATCGCGCGGGCCGAGAAAAGAGTCGGAGCCGCCCTGATACATCAGCGGGTCCGTCCAGAAGGCGGGCGGCATCTCCACCGCCCGCGCCTTTCGGGCGAGCAACACGTGATTCACATAGGCCGAACCGTCGGCCCACTGGTAGGCGCGCGGCAAGGGTGAGGCGCAATCGTGCTCGCGAAAACGCATGGTCTCGACGGAAAATCCCTCCACCTGCTCCGCCAGCAGGGCGAGCTGTGGCGCGACATGCGCCCAGTCGTCGAGCGCGGCCTGAAGCGTCGGCGCAACAGGACCGGCGGTCACGGCGCGGGTAAGATCCTTGGATACGACCACGAGCAGGCCATCCCGTCCGTGCTTGAGCGAGGCCAGCTTCATTGCTCATCCAGTCTCATGGTTTGCCATCGAATCTCTTGCCGAGGCCAGACCAGAAGTCTGCATAGTTCTCCTGCAGCGTCTCGAGCGTGGCGGCATAATGGGTCAGGTGCTGAGGAAAGCGCGTTTCGAACATGAAAGCCAAGGTATTCGTTAGTTTTACCGGCTCGAGCGCAGCCTCCGAGGCGCGTTCGAAGGCGTTGGCGTCCGGGCCATGCGGCAGCATGCAATTATGCAGCGAGATCGCGCCCGGCGTGAAGCCCTCGGGCCTGGCGTCGTACTGGCCGTAAATCAAACCCATGAATTCGCTCATGATATTCATGTGATACCAGGGCGGGCGGAAGGAATGCTCGGCGACCTGCCAGCGCTCCGGAAAGATCACGAAGTCGATATTGGCCGTCCCTTCCTCGCCCGATGGCGCGGTCAGCACCGAGAAGATCGAGGGATCGGGATGATCGAATAACAGCGCCCCGATAGGGGCGAAGCATTTCAAATCATATTTGTAGGGCGCGTAATTGCCGTGCCAGGCGACGACGTCAAGCGGGGAATGGCCGATCTCGCAGGCATGGAATCGGCCGCACCATTTGACCGTCAGCCGGCATGTCGTTTCGCGGTCCTCGAAGGCGGCGACGGGGGTCTTGAAGTCGCGCGGGTTGGCCAGACAATTGGCGCCAATCGGACCGCGGTTCGGAAGGATAAATTTCGCGCCGTAATTCTCGCACAAATAGCCTCGCGCGGGACCGTGGACGAGTTCGACCTTGAATTTGACGCCGCGTGGAATAACGCAGATTTCGCCCGGCACGAGCGCAATGCGGCCGAATTCGGTAAAGAACAGGAGCGAACCCTGCTGCGGCACGATGAGAAGTTCGCCGTCGGCATTGTAGAAATAATCGTCGATCATCGACTGGGTGACAAAATAAAGGCCCGTCGACAGGCCGGTCTGGGTGTTGACGTCGCCCGCCGTGGTCATGCTGCGAACGCCCGCGATAAAGTCGAGCTTTCCCTCCGGGATCGGAGGCGGGCTCCAGCGGAGCTGACCGAACGGCCGGTCATTTTCGCGGGGGACCGGCGCGGTTTTCCAATAGGGATAATCGACCTTTTCGAACCGACCGGTGTGCCGGACAGAAGGGCGGATGCGATAGAGCCAGGATCGCTCGTTGGCGCCGCGCGGCGCGGTGAAGGGCGAGCCTGAAAGCTGCTCGGCATAGAGCCCGTAAGGGCAGCGTTGCGGCGAATTCTGGCCGACCGGCAAAGCCCCCGCCAGGGCTTCCGTCTCGAAATCATTGCCAAAACCCGGCATATAACCTTCCGGCGTGGCGGCCATTGGCGCTACTCCGCAGCCTTGGGTCTTAAAACACCGCGCGAAACCTGATCCTGCTCGATCGATTCAAACAAGGCGCGAAAATTGCCCTCGCCAAAACCCTCGTCGCCCTTGCGCTCGATGAACTCGAAGAAAATCGGGCCGATCACGGTTTTGGAGAAAATCTGTAGCAGCAGTTTTGCCGGGCCGCCCTCGGATTCGCCGTCGATCAGTATGCCAAGCTCCCTCAGCCGGTCGATATTTTCGCCGTGGCGGGGGACGCGCTCGCCGATCCTGTCGAAGTAGGCGTCCGGCGGCGGCGGCATGAACTCCAGTCCCGCCCGGCGCAGCGTCGCGACCGTTTCAAAAATATCGCGGCAACCGCAGGCGATATGCTGGATTCCCTCGCCCTTGTAGGCGTGGAGATATTCCTCGATCTGGCTGTGCGCGTCGGCGCTCTCGTTGATCGGAATGCGAATCTTTCCACAGGGACTCGTCATGGCGCGCGAATGCAGCCCCGTGAGCTTGCCCTCGATGTCAAAGAAGCGGATCTGGCGGAAGTTGAAGAGGCTTTGGTACCAGTCCGCCCAATAGTCCATACGTCCCCGATAGACGTTGTGGGTCAGGTGATCGAGGTTTTGCAGCCCGGCGCCCTCAGGTCGCGGATCGCGCGCCGCCGTCCACAGGAAATCGTCGTCCCATATCGAGCCTTTATCGCCATAGCGGTCGACCAAATAGATGAGCGCGCCGCCGACGCCCTCAATCGCCGGGACGTCGAGCGCCCTCGGCCCAGCCTCGGGCGAAACGGGCCTGACGCCCATCGTCATGGCGCGCTGGAACGCAAGTTCGGCGTCGACCACGCGGAACCCCATGGCGCAGGCGGAAGGACCGTGAATTTTCGTGAAACCGTCGGCGAAGCTGTCAGGCTCGGCGTTCACGAGGTAATTGACGTCGCCCTGTCGATAGAGCGTGACCTTTTTCGAGCGATGCCGCGCCACCGCCGTAAAACCCATCAGTTCGAACAAGGCGCCAAGCTTTTCCGGCTCGGGATGAGAAAATTCGACGAATTCGAAACCGTCCGTTCCCATCGGGTTGGAGGTTTCCATTTTTGGCTCTCCTGATTTTGGAACACGCCTTCAGAGCTGGCGTTAGCTCAACGTCTGATTTGGCGAATTGTTGCCCTCACAGCATCCAGGCGCCGAACAGGATGGTCAGCACCGTCAGCGGCGCGCCAACCTTGAAATAGCTCCAGAAGCCGATGATCACCCCTTCGGAGCGCGCCCGTTGCGCGACAATCAGGTTGGCGACCGAGCCGATCAGGGTGAAATTCCCGGCCAGCGTCGAGGCCATGGCGACAATCAGCCAGGCGCGCCGGGGATCGTCCGAGGCGGCGACGAAAGGTTTTAAAACCAAAACAGCCGGAACATTGCTGACCAGATTGGACAGGACCGCCGTGACCGTCACGAGGACCGGCGTCGCCTCCAGATTGAACCGCGCCGCCGTCGCGATGACGTCGGGCGTCACCACTGCCGCTTCCAGTCCGGCGACCACCACGAATAATCCGGCGAACATCAGCAACAGCGGCCCGTCGATTTCGCGATAGATGCGTTCGGCCTTGACCCTGCGCGTGAGCAGCAGCAGCGCGCCGCCGACAATCGCCACTTTGGCGACGGGCTGGCCGGCGAAGAACAAAATCATCATTGCCACGGTGACGACAACCGCCTTGAACATGAGAAATTTGTGGGCGCGACCGGGCAGAGGCTCAAAGCGAGGGAGTTTTTCGCGGGTCAGGAACTCGCGCCAATAGACCACGGCGATCAGCGCCGCGGTCAGCAAGAGTCCGACCGCCGCCACGGGCCAGAGCGCCGCGGCAAAAGCCCCATAGGGAATATGCGACAGCGAGCCGATGATCATGTTTTGCGGGTTGCCGGTGAGGGTGGCGACGCTGCCGACATTCGAGGCCATGGCGAGGGCCAGCAGATAGGGAACCGGATCGCGCTTGAGCCGCGTGACCAGATCGAGGATCAGGGGCGTCATCGCCAGACAGACGGCGTCGTTGACGAGAAAGGCCGACAAGGCGCCTGCGACAAACACGATGGCCAGCAGCAGGACCAGCGGCCTCTGCGCGCGCGCCGCGAAATTGCTCGCCAGCCGGAAAAAGCCCGAAAGCCGCAGATTGGCGACGACGATCATCATGCCGAGCAGCAGGGTGAGGGTGTCGAAATCAATCGCGCGATAGGCCTGATCCAGCGTCATGACGCCAACGGCGACCATCAGGCTCGCGCCCAGCAGCGCCGCGCCCGCGCGGTCGAGCTGATAATAGGGGAGCTTCCCGATGGCGATGACCAGATAGGTCGCGAGGAAAAGGGCGATGGCCGCGACAGCCTTTGCGTGGTCCAGGGTAAACTGCGCCGCCGATTGCACTATCCTGTTTTCCTCTCGGGTTCGGCGGTTTCGGGCATAAAGAGATAAAAAACAATCAACGCCGCCAGCGCCGCCGCGCCCAGCGAGAGGAAAGTGGCGGCATAGCCGAAATGATCGACAATCTCGCCCGCCGCCAATCCGCTGACCGACGCGCCGATCCCCTGCGCCGTGGCGATGGCGCCGAGCGCCAGGTTATACCGTCCGGTCCCCCGCATGATATCGGCCACGACCAGCGGCGCCAGCGCGCCAAAAATGCCGGCGCCGACGCCATCGAGCAATTGCACGCCGATCAGCCAGGCGCTGTCGTCCGACAAAGTGTAAAGCACGGCGCGCAGCGGCAGGATGGCGAAGCCCGCCAAAAAAAGCGGCTTGCGTCCCCAGATGTCGGCCTTGCTTCCGACCAGCAAGGCGATGGGCAGCATCACCATTTGCGCGGCGACAATGCAAGCCGACATCATGGCGGTCGCCGCCTTGGGATGCGCGGCGGCGAGCTTTTGGCCGACCAGCGGTAGCAGCGGGGCATTGGCGAAATGAAACAGCATCACGCAGAGGCCGAAAATTACCAGCGGCCGCGAGGTGAACAGGATGCCAAGCCCGGCGGGGCCTTCCTTCCCGCCAGCCTCCATATCGCGGGCCCGGTCATAGTCGATCGACGCCGCCGGTATCGACAAGACTGCAAAACTCGCCAGCAGGGCGAAGACCGGGACCAGCAGGAA
>Ga0302156_10004643_pt1 | contig 10047 bp, 7 predicted proteins | sample I_Bog_N3_2_FD_193503 | JGI IMG/M metagenome (GOLD analysis project Ga0302156, IMG submission 193503) | Peat permafrost microbial communities from Stordalen Mire near Abisko, Sweden - I_Bog_N3_2 | ecosystem: Environmental > Terrestrial > Soil > Wetlands > Peat | place: Sweden: Abisko, Stordalen... | reverse complement strand
AAAATGCGCATTTACTTATGACGCTATGTATAGTAGGCGAATCGGGCCAGCGGCAGAACTATCCAATCGAAGCGGGATCGAGGATCATCAATCGCTGAAAGCGTGGTCTTCCGCCTCGGCATAGGAGGATTGAGTCCACTCCCGGGGCGTCTTCATCGCCGAATGACGTCTACGTATCCCGGTCGAGTGGTCCCAGCCGCGAAAGCGCTCACCGCCTCACGGATGCGATGCGGCATTGGCGTAGCCGAACTCCCGGACCGTCTGCCGCATGGCCCCGGCTGGTTTGTTGCCGTAGACCCGGTCGCCTTTGCCATCGATGATATGGGTGATCTCGCTGCCGGTATGGCCAGTGAGCCAGATGGTGGTCATGTTGTGGAATCGTACGCCCGGGGCCGCTGGAGCCTCGATGGCATTGGTGAGCTTGACTGCGGCGTCGCGGAAGAAGCAGTAGACGCCCAGGCCCCAGGCCTCGTGGGTGGTCACCGTGTCGGCGACCTTGTAGGAGGCGTAGCCGTCCCCCGCGCCGGCCTTCCAGGCTGACTGGCTGGGCACGTCATAGGGGATCTCCGACTGGTAGAAGTACACCCGGCCGCCATTGCCGTTCCACAGCGTCTGGTATTCGCCGTGGTGCTCATTGAACAGGCCGTAGATGGTCACGTCTTCAGCGTTGACGACCAAGCCGTTCTTAGTCGGATTGCCGGTCCACGATGCGCCAGCACCGTGATCCGCCCGCCACAGCCAGATCTGGTCCGCCACCACATTGCGGCTGTTGATGGTGATGCCGGCGTCGTTCCGGCCGGGCATCACTCCACCGGTGCGTACCGTCAGATCATAGAGGAAGGGTAACTGCTCAGGCGGGTCCATAGCCGGGCCGATCTTTTAGCTGGGTTCTGGTTCCCGAGTCGCTAGTGTGCCACCATGCCCGCGATCACGGTTCAAGGTCGGCAGCTGGATGAGGTGGCCCTGGCCGAGATCCAGGCCGTAGTCGACAACAATCCATCGTGGTCGCGCTGGCGGATCGCAGACGAACTGGTTCACCGTTGGGACTGGCGCAACGCAACGGGCCGTCTGAAGGACATGTCATGTCGGCGCATGCTGGCACGTCTTGAAACGAAGGGTCTGGTTCGTCTTCCTGTTCGTCGTCAATTGCCAGGACGCCGCCGATCGCGAGTCATGCCGTCGGTGGGAGCCATCGACCAGTCGGACATCAGCGTGTCGTTGTCGGTGCTGCAACCAGTCTCACTGGAGGTGATCCGCTATGGGACCGAGTCGGCGCAGCTATTCGATGCACTCCTGGCTCAACACCACTACCTGGGATACTCCTATCCGATCGGTGCCAATGTCCGGTATCTGGTGCGTGCTCGGGACGGTCGCGTCCTGGCGTGCGCGGTGTGGTCCTCTGCCGCGTTGAAGGTGAAAAGCCGTGATGCGTGGCTGGGTTGGTCTGCTGCACAGCGGATGGCCGGGCTGTGCCGACTGGCGAACAATACACGGTTCTGCGTTCTGCCGTGGGTGCGCGTGCCCCATCTGGCCTCACACCTGTTGGGCCTGATGGTGCGACGGCTCCGGGTGGATTGGAAGGATGCCACTGGGAACACCCTGGCACTGGTTGAGACATTCGTTGACGAGATCCGTTTCCGTGGGACCTGCTACACAGCAGCGAACTGGCTGGACTTGGGCCGCACCGTGGGGCGTACCCGGGATGACATCACCAGGACGATCATAGCGCCCATCAAGCAGGTGCGCGTGCTGCCGCTGATGCCGATCGAACGGCTGCGGCGCGAGTTGGCAGGTTGAGCGACCTCGCCAGCATCCTGCAGGCCCGTCCTGATCTGGCAGCGCTCGTCAAGGAGGGCATGGAGGCCGTCATCCATCGGTTGCTGGCCGTCGAGCGCGAGCGCGATGCCGCCCGCGCAGCCAAGACGCCCATCGGCGACAGCCGCACGACCCATGCACCGCCGTCGTCGGACCCCCGGCCGAAGCCGCGTAGCCAACGCCGCAAGACCGGACGCAAGACAGGCGGACAACCTGGGCATCCGGGTCATCGACTGGAGCCTGTGGCGAAACCCGATCTGACCGTGACGCATGCCGTGACGACCTGCTCCAGCTGCCGTCACGATCTGACGAAGACCACCGTCTCCGACACCATCGCGCATCAGGTGTTCGAACTGCCGAAAATGCCCCTGCTCGTCACCGAACACCGACTTGAGTCCAAGCTCTGTCCGTGCTGCGCGACGACCACGATGGCGGCACCACCCGCCGGAGCTGAGCAACCAACGCAGTACGGGGCACGCTTGGCCGGCTTCGCCATCTATCTGCATGTGGGCCACTTCATCCCGCTGCAGCGTTCCGCCGATATCATCGAGGTCCTCACCGGCAGGCGTGTCAGCGAGGGTTGGATCAGCACCTGCCAAGAGCGCGTCTCTGGCCGCCTGGATCCGTTTATCGCCGCCGTCACCGCCGCGCTGCGTGCTGCCAAGGCCATTTTCTGCGACGAGACCGGCTTCCGCTTCGCCGGAAAACGCTTTTGGATGCACGTCTGCTGCACAGCCATGCTGACGCTGTTGTTGTGCCATCGCCGACGTGGCATCGAAGGTACCGCAGCTCTCGGCGTATTGCCTGGTTATACCGGCACCGCGATCCATGATCACTGGTCGCCGTATTTCGGTGTCACCTCCTGCACACACGGAGTTTGCAACGAGCACCATGTCCGCGAACTCGACGGCGTCACCGAGCGCGACGGCCATGCCTGGGCCGAACGCATGAAGATCGTCCTATACGACGGACTCGACCTCAAGCATCGATACCACGACCACGATCAGGACATTCCTACCCGCGACATCGCCGCCATCACCGACAGGTACAAGCTCTGTCTGCGAGCCGGATATCGCATCAGCCCTGTACCGACGGCAAGCCAAGCTCCCAAGCGGGGCCGCCCCAAGCGCGGCAAGACACTGTCACTTCTCGACCGACTGCGCGACCGGCAAACGGAGACGCTGCGCTTCCTCCATGACCGCCATGTTCCATGGTCCAACAACCAGGCCGAACGGGACATCCGGCCAATGAAGATCCAGCAGAAGGTCTCCGGTGGATTCCGCACCGAATCCGGAGCCATCGAGTTCTGCCGGATCAGATCCTACCTCAGCACCACGGCCAAGAACGGCATCGATCCGTGCGATGCCATCGCCCTCGTGTTGGCTGGGAAACCGTGGCTGCCCAAGGTGCCGAGGGCCAAGCCTTCAAGTCGTCACCGCATAGCCGCCTGAGCAGTTACGAGGAAGGTAGGATTGGCGGCATGGTCGGCCCTGCTGCCTGCCGGCCCCACCTCGAGGATGCTGGAGGAATTGACCGTGCCGGCCTCCAGTATAAGGCCTGCGATGTTCACCCCGTCGACATCCGCCACCGAGAACACCGGCTTGCCAGTGGTCTGGACCAGCGAGGGGATGCCCAGGCCGATGACGACGGTTTCGCTCTTCACAATCTTCAGCGTGTCATCGAGGCGGTAGATGCCCGGGGTGAAGAGGAGGTTCTTGCCCGTGGCCAGCGCCGCATTGATGGCGGCTGCGTTCGCTGTCGCCGGCTGGGCGATGTAGAACCGATCGATGGGGATGGCGCTCCCTGGTGTCGGGCCCTTCGCCCAGCTGACTCCCTGGGTATCCCTCTGCAGCTCGGGGACGAAGACCACAAACTCACCCGCATCGGTGACCTGGAGATAGGGCTTCTCGCGGATGATGGGCGTCCGCGCCACCACCGTATAGGGAGGTGCGGGGAACTCGCCCTGCGGAGGATTGACCACGCCGACGAAGACCATGTTCCAGACGCCGTTCGCCCATTTGGACCACGAGCAGTTGCGTGCCAGCCATTGCTGCTGCGAAGCCGGCAGCACCTCACCGTCCACCACCGAGTCGGCGAGGAAGCCGCCGCTGGCCCAGCCGGCATTGTTATTCTCGTCGAAATCGAACAGGTGAAGCGCACCTTTGATGTGCAGGCGCCGCAAGGGCGCCGCCTGGGAGACGGCGATGCGGGTGATGCCCTTGGTGGACGACGGGGTGACGGCGAAGTTCTCGAGCGTGCGCCAGAAATTGCAGGTGGCATTGGCGTGGGGCATCCATTTGGCGTTGACGTTCACGCCGCCGCGCAGGTTCACATCATCTGGGTTGCGTCCCAGGCCGGCGACCTGGGTGTAGAAGCCGACATTGAACGTGACGGTATAGTCGCCCGGCTTGAAGAGCAGCGCGCAGCGCTCCGGGCCGAACTGGTTGGACTCCATCTTCGCGAAGGTGCGGTCGGCGACGCCTTGGATATCCGCCATCGGCATGCCGGGGTCGAAGACATAGACCTGGGGTCCGAAGATGGTGGCCGTGGCCTCTGCCACGGTGCTGGCACTGGCGGTGATCGGAACGAGCAAGCCCAGCAGGAACGTCAGGAGGTGCCGGGCTGCCCGTGGTACGCTGATCGCCTGAGGGTGATGGATGCGGTTCATAGCGCTCTCTTCCTGGGCTCGAGCCTAGCAAGCTCGGGCATTGCCTAAACGATAGGGATGCACGCTGGCGTACGGTCCGCAAAGCATCGTCAAAGGGAGCAATTCATCCACTGCACATGGAATTTCTGCTGGCGGCCTGCGACTGGTCTCATGGTCATCTGGCTCTCAGTCCCAGGCACATATCGCAGCCCTCACGGTGTCGAGGCCACTGGTATCCCGTCCGGTCACTGGCATCACCCATGCATGGGTCGCAGGGGTACCCGGCCATGACAGCCGACACCACGCCATCATCGAGCAGTGGGACGACCTCCATGGCTTGAAGCGCTGAAGCAGGACGCGGGAGAGCGACATGAGGCCATCCATCATCCGGCACATGAGCAGGCCTTTCCCCATCACATGGTGAGGTGATCCATCAGTCTGGCCGATTGCGTCACCATCCGCATAGGGTTACTGTTTGCCCGGCCATCGTCGATGAGGAGAGGTGATGAAGCGACGGAATCTCATCGTAGGAGTGCTCGTCGTCCTGGGGGCAGCCTGTGCCTGGGTGGAGGCATCCTGGTACTGGTCCGACGCTACCGGTGGCGACGATGCGCAATCGACGAGCGATCAGCAGCTGCTCATGCCGCTAAGCCGACTGACGCCAGGCGCCTTCGTGCTCGCCCAAGATCCACCGGCATCCACCCATAACACCCCCGCAACGGCGGTGTATCTCGAAGAGCATGAGTTCGGCAAGAATGGGGTGCTGGGCCTCCTGGGCCGGGAACTGGTCAGGCAGGTGGTGCTCAATGCCGCGCGTGACGGTTGCGGGGCCGACACTCGGGATGCAGCGCTGGGCGAGCAGCCGCTGCCGGGAGCCTGCCGCAGCCTCACCCTCGCCGTGCACGGTGATGGCGAGCTCAGCATGGAGCTGGCGAGCGCCGCCGCCGCATCCACGCCCCTCCTCGCGGGTGCGCTGGCCTATCCCACGAGTGGACATGCCATCGGCGAGCGCATCAATGACTACCTCGCCCTCATCAGCGCCTTGGATGCCTTTGGCCGCGGCCCGCTGACGGAAGCCTTGCATGCCGACCACATCGGTGCGCCCCAGACCGCCGCTTCGATGGTGACGATCCTGCCACCGGCGATCGTCGCAGACCTCCAGGTGATGAGCGCATTCAAGCAGATGTCCGCGCTGCGCGCACTGCACGCTCTGGCGCGCGAGCATGGCCAGCAGGAGCTCATCAGCGCGGCGCTCACACGCGCCTATGCGAATGCCGCAATCCTCACCGAGCACCTGTGGAGCGATACCTCCGTCGCCTTCACTGCGCGCTCTCTGCTCTACGCCGAGCGGACCGTGTACCTGGCACACGGTTCGCCCTGGGCGCTGCGTCAGCGCGCCTATGCGCGCATCCTCGCCGGTTTCATCGACCAGGGCAGTGCCGATCTCGATCAGGCCGACCATGCTGCAGCTGGCGCTGAGCCTGAGCCCACGCCATGGCTGGCCATCTTGCGCCATTATGCGGCCTTTGACCACTTGGCGCTGGCACAGGATTGCGGAAATGAGCGAACCGCGCAATTCGCCTTACTCCTCGATCTGCTCTGCGTGCATCAGTCCAGGGATGGGGACCTGGAATACTCCACCGGCTACCGCACGCTCCAGACCGCGCAGACCTGCCTGCGAGCCATTGATCTGCTGTGTGTCTGCGGTGGCGTCTCGAACCTCCACCGCATGACCGATTATGCGCCAACCGCGATGCAGGAGGTGCTGGTCAAGGAGATCAGCCAGATGAACGACCTGCCGGGTGATATCAGCGTGGTCATCGGCGAAGAGCCGGACATCGCCCTGCGCTCGCCCATCGTCACCGCCCTGCGCCACGCGGCTGCGGTGCCGTGCGGAGAGCCATCCTGGGAGGCACTCGGGCAGGTGGTCGCCGATGAGACCCTGCTGCAGGCCTTCCGGCGGGTCACCTTCATGGTCGATGTCTGGGGGGTGTCGCCCGAGGAGGGCATCGCCCAGTACTCGGCCGCGATCATTAACCATCCCTATCGCAATATCGTACTCGCCTATGGCCTCGACATCGGCACTCAGCGCATCAAGGCCATGCTGGCGAATGTACACTTCACCGACTATCGCATCACCTGGTGGGCCGCCATCCAGCGCCTGAATAGTGTCGATCGACCGGCCGCATGCTCCATCTGGGATGCCTGTCTCACGCGTAGCGATCCCGTGCTCAGGGATCTCATCATGGAGATCGGTCTGGATGCCAAGCCCGGAAGAGATCGTGGACATCGCATCCAGGCCGTAGCACGCCAATCGCCGCTGGCCGCGGCCCTCTGCATCGACGATGTGCGAACGGCCATTGATGCGCCTGCGCTCGCCGCCTTCCGCCGCGACTTCGGTCCGCATCCGGCAGTCCGCATGGCGCTTGCCCATCGGCTTATCGCCGCCAAGCAATGGAAGTCGGCTGAGGTCGATCTCGAGGCGGCCATCGCCATCTCGCCCAACGAGGACGACTACCAGACCCTGGCGCACGCCTGCCTATCGCAGGGAGATGACGCCAGATATGTCGCGACCCTCAGGCGTTATCTCGCCACCGAGGAGGTTTCCGGCCTCGACCATGCCAGAGTCGACGAGGAGCTGGCCTGGTATTACATGAAGCGGGTAGACTATCCCCGGGCTAAGCCATTCGCGCTGGCTGCGGCGAGCACCGGCGCGGGATGGGGTATGGAGTGCGCCCAGGCATGCGCCGAGGGTCTGGGTGACCTTGACGCCGCCGAGGACTGGTGCCGGCAGAATGCCGAGCGCTATTCATCGGCAATCCTACGCTGGTACCAGTTCCACTTGCGCACTGGACGGGGCAACCCGGCCCAGGCGGAGGAGATGGCACGCCACCGTGTCAGCGACCTCGAGCGCCATAGCGATGCGGCATCCCTGCTCGATGCCGCCCTGATCTATGAGGAGATGGGCGAGCATGACCAGTGCCGGTCTCTGCTCGCGAAGAGCTTTGCCGCCGTGGCCAACCCCTATGCCGGTCTGATGCTGGCGCTCATGAGCTGGGAGGCAGGCGATGTGCCGGTGGCACGTACCGCGCTCACCCGCATCTTGCGCGACGGGCGCGGCTTCCGCTATGATGGCCAGCTGTCGAGCGAGCAGGTCGAGCTCGCCGAGGTCTTCGCCGCCGCGCTGAAGGAGACGCCGGTGCGCCAGCTGGATGCCATGCGCATGCAGCACATGCTCGACCACTGCGACACTTCCGCCTTCCACGATGTCAATCTCGCCTATCTCATCGCGCGCGCTCTGGATGCTGAGCACCGCACCTCGGAAGCGCTTCCTTTCTACCGCTATGCGGTCAGGACGCTGGCGATCCAGAAGCATAGCCATGTCATGGCCTGCATGCGGCTGCGCCAGCTCGGCGAGGATCCGTGGCCAATCCACCAGCAGATTTTCCTCGCCGCTCCGGCGGGTGCTGCGGGAGTCTTCCGCCCCGACTTCCTGTAGGCGTGGTGACTCGACGGTGGTGCCGGACGAATGTCGAGCCTGCATACAGCAGACATATGGGATACGGACAATTGTCCGTATCCCAATGCAGCTCATAGCCGAGCATTTCGGGACGCTCTCCTGCGCTGGCTATTCCCTGGCGAAATGGCTACATGCCCGCGCCGATGATACGAGGACTTTGAGGAATATCGAGATTTGGTCGCCGACTTGGGGGACCTGCGAGAAGCAGGCGATCCCCCCCCCGATGGATTCTTCACCGTCAGAAACGAGGAGCCCCTTTGCGGTCCAGGCAGGAGCCCCTCATTCAACCCATCCATCCTGTGCGCAAGCTGGCATGACACCTCCTGCGCAGACAGGCATCGAAATCTCATCGCGGCCATCCATGTGGTGGCCCGTGGCGCAATTATCCACGAAGCGAATCTGCCATGGGGAATCGATGGAATCGCCGGAGGCTTCACACGGGGGGCGATACAGGATATGCTTGTAGATGGTCTGTTAGTGCCCGGGAACATGCACGACCGACCGATCGGAGTCGCAACCTTCTTACGGCTTCAAGAAGGGTAACTTCGGACTAATGCGGACCACGTTGGCCATTTTACCTGCCCTGTAGGGCATCCCCGATGGGAGGGAAGCTCAGGAGGAATCCAACCCCCAGGCAAATGAGGGAGAACGCGCCTATGATCCCCATTGGCATTGCTTGTCCTTTCCATCGTCGATGACAGAATGCCCAGACCATAAGCCATGTGGTGATTGCGGTGGTACTAACCCCCGACAACGGGCCGGTCGGATGATACCAATTGAAGAAATGTGCTATTGATGGAATAGCATCTCCCAGCCACGCGCATATACTCACGGAAGCGCAGCCCACTCCAGCGGCGAGGATCGCAGCCGCTGCGGATCCATTGGGAATAGTTGGTGCGGAATGCTCCGGATCGGCGTGGTTTCCATGCGGGCTCATTTGGCACCTCCCATCAGCTTCATTGTCGCGCCGCCTATGACTGGGGCGTGCTTATTGATCATTGCCCCGAAGAATCCGGCAATACCTGCTGCGAACAAGGCTGCGGCGAAAAAGGTGACGACGGCATTCCTGACCTGCCGGTGCCTACCCAGTTGTGAGCTGTATTTTATGACCACATAAGCGACCATCGTCATCGCGATCGGAGCAAACCATGCCACGTGCTCCTTCCATTCCATGCCGACATCATGCCATCCAGCAGTCGAGGGATTTGCCATAAGGCTCCGTTGCGGATATTCCGTAAGATCCGTCACTCCGGCCGGTGGATGTGCACGGTACCACGGGTACACGAAATACGCTCCAGATAGGACGGCGCCCCAGGCGAGTACGACCATGCTGATAAGGTAGGCGCCGAACAACGTCTGCTCGCTCTTACTCAGGGGGGATGATTTTCCAGGAGTGCACAGGCGATATATCACCATCAACGCACCAGAGAAGGCGCTGAGGAACAGGGCGCCGAACCCCATGCCATGAATTTCGGTTATGAATTCGCGGAAGGTGACGGTCATCAATCGCTTTCGTGTTCAATGCCGTGGACATGCGCTTATCGGGAGCCGGCGAAGATCACATTGTCGGTCAGAAGGTGAGCTGTATGGCGGCATAGGCCAGCATATCTGCGGGTCCTGAGAAATCCCGGCCTGCCGACGCCATGAGATGCACATGTTCCGTGCAGTCGAAGATGGCACCGACATTGAAGCCATTGCTGGTCGAGGTCGAAGCCGTGCTCGGCGTCGTATGGAACAATTCACCGCCCAAGGCGAGTTTCTTGCAAAGCTGGTACTGCACCACGATGCCCGTGAACCAGTAATTCCTGTTTCCTGACCCGGGATTGATCCAATAGCCGCCGCCACCGTAGGCGGTCCAATCTCCCGCACTTTTCTGTATCCAGACCGGCAGGAAGACTTGGTCGTAGCCTGAACCAAGACCGCGATGCTCATCTCCCGTGGGCACTTCTAGGAGGGGGAAGATGCCGATCTGGGGCGTGGTATCGCTTTCCTGCACAAAACGCCATTTTGCCCCCAATTCGATATCGCCAAGTCCTGCATGTCCCGGTCCTTCCGCCGGCCGATC
>Ga0302156_10004640_pt1 | contig 10050 bp, 7 predicted proteins | sample I_Bog_N3_2_FD_193503 | JGI IMG/M metagenome (GOLD analysis project Ga0302156, IMG submission 193503) | Peat permafrost microbial communities from Stordalen Mire near Abisko, Sweden - I_Bog_N3_2 | ecosystem: Environmental > Terrestrial > Soil > Wetlands > Peat | place: Sweden: Abisko, Stordalen... | reverse complement strand
CCTGGAGCCTTCGGCGTTTTTCAGGATGGATGCGGATTTTGGCAAGTAAGCCACGCTGGATGAGTGTATTGGGCTGTTAACCAACAAATGACAGCCTGAACTCCTGAAGTAACTTCATATAAGCTGTATGGAATCAATGACATAGCTGAGTCGATTACGGCGCGGGATTGACTTTGAAAAGGCTGCCATACTTGCGGCAAGGAGTTCGTTTGTATGCGCAGAAAAAAGTCAAAGCCCAACTATCGGAAGATCGTCCTCCGCCTGCCGGATCTCGACCACGCAAAAGCATCCGTACTCAACAGCCTGAGCTCTCCACAATCACGACGAAACTATCGCTTTGCGATGGACCAATTCATCGCCTGGTACTGCTCGGAGCCACGCCTGGCGCTCAATCGTACCGTCGTGCTCAGATTCCGACTCTATTTAGAGAGCCTCGGATTGGCAGCCGCAACTATCAACCAGAGACTCGCTGCAGTGCGGCGCCTTGCATATGAAGCGGCTGATTCCGGTCTGTTGAGCCCTGAATTGGCAGCAGGTATCCGGCGTGTGAAGGGAGTCAAGCATCTGGGCCAGCGATCTGGAAACTGGTTGAGTATCGATCAAGCCCAACTACTCGTCGACAAATCTGACGGCGAAGGGCTTAGAAACAAGCGTGACTTTGCGATGATTTCCATTCTTCTCGGCTGCGGTTTGAGACTAGCGGAACTCGCCGCATTGAACATCGACGACATCCAGATTCGTCAGGGACACTGGGCAATCGTCGATCTGATTGGAAAAGGCGGCCATGTCCGAACGGTCCCGATGCCGGCATGGGTGAAGGATTCAGGGGACCAATGGCTAGCCGCTGCTGAACTAAAGCATGGCCGTATATTCCGCGCGGTGAGCCGACACGGCTCGTGCTGGGGGCAAGGAATCTCCGAGAACGTTGTCTGGTACGTTGTGCGCGAATGCGCAAAGCGTCTGGGCCTTGAGCACATTGCGCCGCACGATCTGCGTCGCACTTGCGCCAAGCTGTGCCACTCCAACGGTGGAGAGCTTGAACAAATTCAGTTTCTCCTGGGCCATGCATCTGTTTTGACTACGGAGCGCTATCTCGGTTCCCAGCAGAATCTGGAGGAACCCGTCAATGACCGATTCGGATCTCTGTATAAACGCGAAACCGCTGATATCAGGAGCTTATTAACCGGCCAGATGAGATCATAATACTGACATTCAGGTAGCAGCAAAAGAATCGCGTGCGGCAGTCGTTCCAGAATGGCCATCGAGTTCGTCGACGGTCACATATCGCAGAGGGAATCGCTGTATGCACACCGTGTGATCTCGCCAGTAGAGAACACGGCCCTTATATTACATTTCTAGACACTTGGCGACTTGTACTTCCGCGCTGAATTGTTTTACAAATCGTAAAGATTTCATTGGTTACAATCGAGTCGATATGAGGAGATGCAAATGAGGAACAGCCACTGCTGGGTTCGCTGATGCACGTTCGCGGCCCTGTTTCATCCTTGGCAGCCGAGCTTCGTTGAAGCCCGCCCCTGGATCTTTCGAGATAGCGATTGGGTGCCCGTCGCAAAGAGATTACTTCAGCCGGGAGTACTCGACGCGAGCTTGCTTCAGAATGGGCAGGTTTGCGTCCGCATCCTTCCATAAGGTGAAGAACTTCTCATACTCGTTCCGGCTGCCGGTCATGTTGTTCTTGAGTGCATAGGCGCGCGCCAGACCGAGATGCGCAAAGGGATATTGGGCAGCGCAAGGATCCACCCCGCGGTTGGCAAGGATGGTGCTGTAATCACGGATAGCAATATCTGGCTTTCCGGCCTTAAGACTGGCTTCGGCTCGCTGTGTGAGGACGTAAAAATTGGCCAGCATGTAGGGCTGAGCAGGCTCAAGAGCGGCAATCGCTTCCTCGGGCCTTCCCTTCTGCATGGCCACCGCCGCGCGCGCCCGGGGCAAATACATATAGTTCATCACTGTTCCAGGATCGGTTCCAGCGCCGTGATCGGCCAGATACTTTTCCGCAATGGAAGCATCTCCCAGTTGTGCGTAAAGAATGCCAAGGTCAGGTGAGCCGGAATCCAGATTTCGGACGTGGCTGAGCGTAGTCCGCGCGTCCGCGGGCGATCCAAGCAAGATCTCCACCATCGCCTCGTCTTTCAGAATGTCGTCAGCTACTTCGGGCAATTTCTCGCGCTGCGCAGTCTCGTAGGAGGTGTGAAAAAGCTCTTGGGCGTTCTTCAAATGTCCTGCCGAAGCGGCGGCTTTGGCCTGATTGTAGATGAGATTCCAGGCATACCAGGAGTCTGAATTGGTTGCAGCCCACCTGATCTCGCGGGCCAGGGCATCCGCATCCTGCTCTGCAAACGCAATCTCAAAGAGGGTAGAATGTAGCCCTGTGGAGTCCTTGCCCCGTTGAACGGCTTTCAGACCGGTGGACTTGGCCTCCGCGAAGCGGTTGGCGTGGTTGTACGCCCGGGCTAGAACGCTGTAGATCATGGGCCGGTTGGGTTCAATCTCAAGTGCGCGCTCGCCGGCCGCGATGGCTGGCGCGTACTGGCCCAGTTGCGTGTAATCATTGGCCAGATTGACCCATGGAATCCAGTCGTTTGGGTAGATTGCCGTCCATTGCCGGTACGTACTGATGCCTTGCTGCATATCCTTGCGACCCTCAGCATAGTAGTGCGCCTGGATCGTCAACCGCTCTTTTGCGCTGACGCGGTCGCTCAGTTCGAAAGCCTTGCGGATATACTGCGAGGCAAGATTGAATTCACCCATATTGTAGTAATCCGTCGCTATCGCCCCATAGGCCATGGCAAACTGCGGGTCCAGTTCCGCCGCCTTTTGATAGAACGGCAGAGTCTCCGTTTCGCTCTTCCCCTGCGCGGTCAGGTATTGGCCGATGGAGTAAGATTCCAGCGCATCCAGTGACGGTGTTGTCGCCGTCATGATTGGCACCTGGTAGCTCTCCAGGGATTTTGAGGATTCGCCCAGGCCCTTCCTCACCTGGTCGGCAGCGGAGTCCAACGCGGCAAGCACCTTTTCCTTGGCGCCGGCCTCGGCCTTTGCACCGGCAAGTTTCTTGCCTGAAATGCAATCGGTTGCCTCTACCGTGAGCAGATATTCAGTGCCGACTGCAGCGATGCTTCCAGTGAGCAGCACTTGCCGGTTGCTGCGCTCGCACACTTCTTTCGCGATATCAGGGGTAATTGCCGCACTGTCCTTTCGTCCCATCAGCCCAAGCGTGCCGAGCGCCTCGCGCTCACTCATCACGTCGATGTAAGGAGACTGCTCCAGACCGATCTCCAGCGCTCGCTTGAGAGTGCGGTCGAAAGTTGCGTCGCCCGTTGTGTTGATGAAGTCGGCAACCATCACTTTGCGAAGCTGCGTTTGCGGAGCGAAATGCTTCCATGCCAGAGTTGCCGCCAGGGCAATCAGCATCGTGGCCAGAACCGAGATGCCGGCCCACCGGATGACGCTCTTGCGGCGGAACGATGCCGCCGTAGGCAGGGCAAGCGGTGCGGGTGCCGGCGAGGTGTTCTCAATCACCATATGGGTCCGCTCCCGTACCGTCTGCACGAAGATGTCCCCTGGCCGCTGCTCGGGAACACGGCCGGCGGGAAGCCCAGTCTCCAACTGAGTCGTATACACTTGGGTTCCGAACTGATAGCCGCGGCCTGGAACGGTAGCGATCAGGCAGGATTTGTCTCCCAATGCCTTCCGCAACTGGGAGATGTGCTGGGCAAGGTTGCCTTCTTCCACAAAGGAATCGGGCCAGACCGCCTTGAGCAACTCATCCTTGGTTACGACGCGTCCGGGGTTCATGACCAGATACGCGAGCACATCGAAGGCCTTCGGCGTGAGCGGAACGGGGGTATCATCCCGTCTCAACATGCGCGCGGAATCGTCCAGCTCGAACGCGTCGAAGCGATGCAACTCATGAGTGCTCAATAACATAAATGGCCTTCATAAAATTTCAGAACAATTCAACCCAGAATTCGAGACATTCAATCCACATTTGAGTTTCAGTAGAAACCGAAGCGCATTACTGAACGCCGGCTCATGAGGAGTGGATGTATGAACATACTACGCCGCCGCGTTCCCGCAGCGGAAGCAGCCGGCAAGAATGGCCCTGCCGAGCCAACAGTGAATCGGCGCATCATGGTCACGGTCGAGCGGGAGACGGTCACCGTGCTAGTGCGGGGCCAGCCCAATGACGACCAGAAACCGGCCTCGGACAAGGGGGAGCTGGAACCCCAGCATCTGGGATTGCCGCCGCCCGCGCCGGCGCGCGAAGGCGGGGATCGCCAGTAGCGGAGCAGGACGGCGGCAAGCAAATCTTCTCATTTCAGAATTCAAAACCGAATCAGAACGGATTCACGGAGAGAAACGCCATGAAACAGACGATGAAGCAGTTCGAGTTGCATCCTATGCGCCTGCTGGCTGGGGCGTGCGGCCTTTTCACCCTACTTGCCTTAGCGCCCGCCAGCGTTGCCCAGCAGGCCGCTTTGGCCGCGACCAAAACAGTGGCTTCCCCCACAACCCAGAGTGCCGTGGCTGCCAAGCCTGCACTCAAGCCCGTCGCGGAAGAAGAGAGCGCCGTGCCCAACTCGGCCGATCAACAGGGCATCAAGGTGCATGGCCACTGGGTCTTGCAGGTCAAGAACGCCGACGGCACGCTGGGCGAGCGGCGCGAGTTCGACAATTCGCTGGTGGGGGGGGCAAGCGGGGAGAGTGTCTCCGGTGCCCAGGTGTTGGCGCTGCTGCTCTCCGGCAATGCTTCTCCTGGAGATCCGGGAATCGCCTTCATCCCCAGCGGAGTCAGCATGGCCGATCCGACGCTGCCATGCTCCAATTTCGGGAGCACGAGTGAGTGCTTTGGTTTTACGACTACCAAAAGTCCATTATTGAGTACCTTTAGTTTACCCAACACTACGTGCAACAGTGTCGTTCCAGGGTGTGCCGGTAATCCACTGTATAGTTCCCAAACCGGACTCATAATAACAACCAATTATAGCCCGCTTGTCGACTGGGTACTCGCCGGAAACTACACCGTTCCCAGTGGCCTTTCTTCCATCGGCTATGTGGAGACAATTCTGCCGGCATGTATCTTTGGCCTGCCACCATCCAACATACTTTTCGCCACGACAGTTGGCGGTTTCCCAAGAGACCCGCAACTTTTGGGTTCTTCCAATGATCGTAGCAGCGTGACCGCATCGTCCGGGTGTGACAACAACTTCGCGGGTGTTGTTTTCGGCACGCTGACTTTGACGGCCGTCACCAGCGGCGGTGTGCCTACGCCTCTCCCGGTAGCGCAAGGCCAGATCGTGCAGGTCACCGTCACCATCAGCTTCTCCTAATCCACCAGAAACAACACGAGTCACTGAACCGGATGAAGGAGAGAGGCTATGACCAGCCGAATGGGTATTGCTGTAGTTCTGCACGGAGTGCGGGGAGTGCGTCGGCGCGCCGGCGCAACCCCGCGTGGGATAGGCGCGCCGGCGCGCGCTTTACTGGATATCAAAACCATCGGTTATTCAAGGATCGCGCGCGGCTTCGCGCTTTTGGCCATGCTGATCTTTTTCCTGGGCGATTCGGTCAGCTTGGCCGGCGCGCAGACGGCCGTCGCCACGCCCTCGGCCTTCGCCTTCAATGCCGGACTGGTGAATCCGACCTCCGGCTTGGGGGAGGAGAAGACCTTCACGTTCGCCGTCTCCGGCTACACCGGCAGCTATATTCCGGTACCCAAGCTGCACTACGGCACTGATTTCTTTTTCGCCGGTTCCGCGCTCATCACTTGTACCACAGCGACCGCGACTTCAGAGAGCTGTACGGTCACGATTGTCTTTTTGCCCACGCTGCCCGGCGGGCGCAAGGACGCGCTCTTTCTCAACGACCCCAGCAGCGGCACGCGTCTGGCGACGGTGCTGCTCTATGGCGTGGGCCAGGCGCCGCTGTCGCTGATTCAGCCGGGCGTCGTCACCAACATCACGCCCTATACGGCCAGTCAGTTTTCCGCTCCGGGAACTTACATTTACAACTCTGTCGAAGATGGAAACGGCACACAGTACTACATCACCGAAACGGGTGTTGCAATCATCAGCCTGCCCAAGGGTGGGGCTCCCACCGTTCTTCCCATCCCACTCCTTACCGCCAATGCCGGCCCGCGCTCCATCGGCATCGACGGTGCTGGCGTCCTTTATATCGGCACCAATTCCGGCAATGCCGCCAATGGTCCTTCTATCGTGACCTACGATACGGTGCAGGGAATTCAGGGAACGGTAACTCCGCCCTTCACGGACTACTGGGATTGGCTTGCCGTCGGCAACACAGGCAAAATTTACGAAACCAACGAAAACGCCTACACGGGCGTCACAAAGGTCTATACGCTCACGCCGGGCACATCCAATGCGAATCCCCCGACGACCACGCTCAGCATGGGCCAATCCGAGTCCTATGTACTGGCCGTTGACAGCGCGGAAGACCTCTTCATCAGCGGCGGTGACGTGAACGAGATCACTGCCTCCGGCGTTCAAACAACAGTCAACAATCAGGACCACTCCGCCGAACAAGGCATAGCCGTCGATGCGGCCAACACCCTCTATTCCACCCGCTACCCCGGCGGCAATGGCTACGGAATCGCCGAACTGCAGAATTCGGATTACAACAATGTGCTGGCATGGCTCGATCAAGGCGTGACCGGAGAGAGTGTCGCGCCTACCGGCTTTTCTCTGGACGCCGATGGAACCCTCTATGTGGGCGATTACTTTGTCGTCGATAAAATCGATCGCTCGCAGGGCGTAATCAACTTCGGCCTGCAGTCCGCCAATACTTCCGTGACCAAGGATTTCTACATTTACAACGGCGGCAACGAGACGTTGACCGTCGAATCCATCAACTTTGACTCTGGCGACACGGTCTTTTCCTACCAGGGCGGAAGCACTTGTATCGCTGTCAATGGCAGCGGCATTTCCGGAGCCGAGCTTGCCCCCGGCCAGATATGCATGTTTCCTGTCACCATGAACGCGCCTCACGGCGGCACGTTTACCGGCACGGTCATTGTCGCCACCAACTCGTTGAACAACTCAAGCACAACGCAAATTGTTGCGCTCAACGGCGAGGTCTACGGCGCCTACGTCACGGCATCCCCGGCAAGCCTGGACTTTGGTATGCAAGGCCTCAACACCACCGCTTCGCTGATGGTAACCCTCAACAGCGTTGGGTACTACTACCCTGCGCAACTCTCGGTCGGCTCCGCGACGCTTCCAGCCGGCTACTCAATTTCGACCCCTGCCTCCGGCAGCTTATCTTGCTCAAACTTTCTCGCCACGGGCCAAAGTTGTCAGATTACGGTGACCTTCGATCCCACAACTGAGGGCGCGCACAACGGCAAGATCGCGATTCCGGTAACGAGCTATGGCTTCAGCCAATGGCCTGCCGCCAGCATCTCCGTGAGCGGTACGGGAACCGTGGTCACACTGACGCCCGCTTCACTCATCTTCACTGCACCGCAGGGCAGTTCCTCTGACGAACAGCTTCTTACGTTGACCAACACCGGAACGTCCCCAGTCAACATCACCGATTATCAGCTTCAGGGCGCCAACCCGGCAGCATTCACGCTCGGCAAGGTATTATGCGCCGGTCCGCCCGTGAGTGGGGTGTTGAAAGCGCACTCCAGTTGCGCGATTGGAATTACGTTCAATCCGCCTGTTGTGTCCGGTCTGAGTACCACCATCTTCACGGCGCAGGTTGCGATCTCCGACACCGACATGGCGACTTCACCGCAAACCGTCACTCTGACCGGAACCGGCACTCCGCCGCCTCCCATTCTTCTGTCGATCCTCGAGACGATCCACGTGATGGATAAGGAAGCCGTGATCCTGCCGGCCATTTTGAATATCTTCGAGACAATTCATGCAAGCGACGATCTGACTTCAGTTATGCCAGCAATACAGTTGGCCATCAATGAAAAGATTCACGTCACCGATGCGCCTGCGCCTGTGCCGGTAAAGATTGCACCGATCATTACCTGGGCGAATCCGGCGGCGATCACCTATGGCCAGGCTCTCAGCAGCACGCAGTTGAACGCGACCGCCTCGGTGGCGGGCAGCTTTGCCTACTCGCCGTTGGCGGGAAAGATCCTGGGAGCCGGTTCGCAGACCCTCTCGGTCACCTTTACGCCCTCCAATCAAACGGACTACGCCACGGTGATGGGCCACGCTACGCTGACCGTGAACAAGGCGCCGTTGGCGGTGACGGCGGTGAGCCTAAGCAAGGTTGTGGGAACGGCGAATCCAACCTTCTCGGCCACATACAGCGGCTTCGTCAATGGAGACACTACGGCGGTTCTGGGTGGATCGCCTTCCCTGACCACCGCGGCGCTCACATCCAGCCCGGTGGGAACGTATCCGATTACGGCTGGGTCGGGCGGGATAACGGATGCCAACTACAACTACGCGTATGTCAATGGAACGCTCACCGTTGTTGCGGCGCCTACCATCTCACTTACGTGGACGGCTTCGCTGAGCGGGTCGGCCAGCACGGGTTATAAAGCGACCGTCAAGGTCACCAACAACGGCACAGGAGCGGCTTTGAGCGTGACTCTGAGCAATCCCACGCTGAACGGCACTGCGGGTACGCCTGCAATGCAGGTGCTGGGGACTCTTGCTGCCGGGGGAGGATCGGCCACCGTCACGGTGAACTTCCCGGGCAGCGCGGGCGCAGACGGCGCGTCGGTTGTCGAGAAGATTCCGCTCACGTACACCGGGGGAAGCGCGGGGGGAAGCGCTCATACTACACTCCCGTAGGCTGGAATATTCTCAATTCTTCTAACAATTTTTGGAGGCATTCATGAAGGGTTTGAATAGTTTCTCATTGCTTTCACTCGCAATAACAGCTCTCTTGCTCAACGCTCCGGCCGCAAAGGCGGACTCGTACACGTTCAATTTTGTTAATCCGGATCAAAGCGCCGTTGTTGGAGATGTTGTCGAGTTCGATGCCGCCATCACCAACCTTGATCCGTCCAACGGCCTTTACCTGAACTTCGACAATCTTGCTTCGCTCGACGCGCCGTTGATCCTGGACGACACCGCATTTTGGAACATTCCTTATCCATTGGATTCAGGGGATGGTTATACAGGTCCGTTGTTCGACGTGACGGTGCCCCTGGGAACTGCGGCAGGCACGTACGAGGGTGAATACCAGGTGTTCGGCGGAAGCAACGCAGACGCCTCTGATTTACTGGGTGACGAGCTTTTCACGGTCACCGTTGGAAACGGAACCAGCACGAGTCCAGTGCCGGAGCCATCCAGTCTTTTACTGTTGCTGAGCGGCATGGCAGGCGTTGCGGCAACTCTCCGCCGCCGGACCTCAGCCTGACGATTGCAGGCGGGGATAGCGGCAGCTCGAAAAAGGTGTCGCGGGGTGGCGCGGCGGTCCTCAACTTAGTTGTAGCCCCGCTCAACGTGGCCAGGGACTATTCGGTGCCGTTCATGCTTTCGACGGCGTTTTCCTCGAGCCAAAGGGACCGCTCCCAGTGCCGGATCGTCCACCATTGAAGCCGGCGGTGGTCTGAATTTACTGTTGTCGAGGAACTTCGGTGTGCGCCTGTTTGAAGTTGAATATGTCAGGACCGCATTGCCTAACAATGCCAGCAACACCCAGAACGACCTATGTCTTGCTTTCGGCGCGACTTGGTACCTGAGAGGGCGCTGAGAAGGAACCCGGTACAAGACCGACACTCTGGCGGCAAGCGAAGAGATCAAGCACACTCATCCTTGGTCAACCCGCGAAAATTCCCATCCTCATGCGTGGAGAAATAGCCGCTGCCTGCGAGAAGACTCTGGGGCCGTATTCCTCCCATGCGCCAGGCAATCTCAAAGTTGTCTGGATTCATGAATTCCTCCTGGTAAACGCCGATTGCGTCAGAATGAATTCTGGATTGTTGCAAAATCCGCCGAGTCGCTCACCGACGACGAATAGGTAACGTTATGTCGCCCAGGGGCCCGGTTTCTACCTGCTGCCGACGGCTATCGGTTCGCGGCCGGATCGGCGTTT
>Ga0302156_10004638_pt1 | contig 10056 bp, 10 predicted proteins | sample I_Bog_N3_2_FD_193503 | JGI IMG/M metagenome (GOLD analysis project Ga0302156, IMG submission 193503) | Peat permafrost microbial communities from Stordalen Mire near Abisko, Sweden - I_Bog_N3_2 | ecosystem: Environmental > Terrestrial > Soil > Wetlands > Peat | place: Sweden: Abisko, Stordalen... | reverse complement strand
TTCCGTGGACCTCACCAACCTGCAACGGCAAGTAATTCACGATACCGGGTCAATCGGCCTGCATAAGGTCGAAAGTGCGGCCGCCACCGTGGCCCGCATCAACCCGGATGTGCGCATCGTCGCCCACCGACTGCGGCTGGATGCCGGCAATGCCGCCGGGATCATCGGCCAGTATGATCTGGTCGCCGACGGCTCGGACAATTTCCCCACCCGCCTTTTGGTCAATGACGCCGCCCGGCTGGCCGGCAAGACCTTGGTCTCCGGGGCCGTGCTGCGCTTCGATGGTCAACTGGCCACCTTCAAGGCCCCCGGCCCGTGCTATCGATGTCTCTACCCCAACCTTCCGGCCGACGAGGACATGCCGTCCTGCGCCCAATCCGGCGTGCTGGGAGCCATGGCCGGAGTCATGGGCAGCCTTCAGGCCGTCGAGGTCTGCAAGGAACTGCTGGGCATCGGCGAGAGCCTGTCAGGCTCTTTGCTGATCGTCGACACCCTATCCTCCACCTTCCGCAAGGTGCGGCTGAAGCCTGACCCGGCCTGCCCCTTGTGCGGCAGCCATCCCTCTATCCATGATTTAAGCGCCCATATCGGCCATAAGGAGCCAACCTGTGGCTGACGACGCCCGCCCCGACAAGCTGTCGCTGGTGCTGTTCTCCGGCAGCTTCGACAAGGTCCATTATGCTCTGGCCATGGCGGCTGCCGCTCTGGCGGTGAACACTCCCGTCACCCTGTTCTTCACCATGGGCGCCGCCCGCGCTTTGTTGGCCGAGGATGCAAGCGGCCCCGGTTGGCGCGCATTGCACCCGACGGAAGACGGCCTGGATGCCCTGACGGCGGATGCCTCCCTGATTGCCAGACGCCTAGGCGGCTTTGAAGAATTGCTCTCCGCCTGCACCGCTCTGGGGGTGCAGGTGATGGTCTGCGAAATGGGATTGCGGGCTTTGGGGCTGGAGTTCTCGCAACTGCGCCCGGATGTGGACATCACGCCCGGCGGACTGGTGACTTTTCTGGGAGACGCCTCGAAAACCGGGGCAATGCTGTTTATTTGACGGGTCGCACCATCGAGAATTTGACTCGCGACTTCGACAGCCATTCCTCGGCCCAATTGCAGGCCACGGCGCAAGTCATGACCACCGCTACCGAGGCCGCCGATCTGAAAAAAGTGGTGGAACGTTTCCTCCAGGACGTGCGCTCGGCTTAAAAAAACGGTCATTGAATGAACAGCGAATCCTTGCCGGCCAGCCATTGCGTCGCCAGGGCATCCTCACCCCGCTGGGAAGGATGATAGCCGGGCCGCAGGTAATCCAACCAGGCCGGCAGCACTGCCCAAACCAAGCCGCCGCGTCCCAACAGGAAGCGCGCGGCCTGCCGCCAACTGGCTGTTTTCCACAACAGGCCGCAACCGCGCAGATTCAGCAGGGTCTGTAAGCTGCTGTCCACCAGGAACAACAGGCTGACATACCAGAACCAAACCAGCCGCCGCATCACTCCTCCGCCCAGTGCACGATAGACATCGTAGGCCACCGAGCGATGTTCCATCTCTTCGACACAATGCCACATCCACAGATCGCGCATGGCCGGCTCGGTGCCGTCCAGCCATTCGGGGTGACAGAGGATAAAGTCGCCGAAGGTGGCGGTGAAATGCTCGTAGGCCATAGTGATGGCCAGTTTGCTGGTCATCGCCAGTCCCTCGCTGTGGCGGATGCGCCAGCGGGCCAAAGGCTCCACCAGATTCCGCAACCCCACCTGGCTCAGACGGCGATTGAGGGCCAGATGCAGGCGACTATGGTTGGCCTCCTGGCCGATGAAACGACGGACCGTCTCGGCCAGCTCCGGATCGTCCAGACGGGGCAGCGCCGCCTGCACCGAGGCGATGAAAAACCCTTCACCCACCGGGAACGACATGGACATGGCGTTAAACAATTGGCTGACGAAGCCGTTTCCGCCCAACCACTGGGGAGACAGTGTCAGAGCGTCGATGGCGATCATGGGATGACGGATGGTCAGGCCGGGCATAGTCGGAACTCCCCCCAAGAGACTGGACGGATCAAGAATAGTGAGCAAAGCTCAGTTATCTCAACTCGCATTCCCCCAAGGGCCTCGATATGACGAAGGAGACCGGACAACCCACTGATTCTATGAGAAAAATGCCGAAGCAAGGACGAGCTTGGCAGACGGTGCGGACGATTTTCGAAGCGACCACTCAGATTCTCGAACGCGAGGGCGAGGACCGCCTGACCACCAACCGGGTGGCCGAGAAGGCCGGCTTCTCCATCGGCACCCTGTACCAGTATTTCCCCAGCATGGATGCGATCCTGCTGGCAATGATCGATCTGCGCCGTCAGATGGTCATCGCCGAGTTGGACGCCCTGCTGGCCGAAGCCGAAATCTCGACGGAGCCACCGGAGCTGTTCATCCGCCGCTTCCTGCGCATCCTCATCAAAGATTTCGGCACCGGCAGTTCCAGCATGCTGAAGCGCGGCTGGCGGCTGGATCACCGCCCCACGGTGATCATGGCCGTCCGCCAGATCGCCCAGCGCATCCAGACCGCACTGGCGCGGCGGGATCATCCCGACTTCCCGCCGCTGGACGAAGACCGGCTGTTCGTCGTCACCCGTTCAGTCCTGGGCTGCATCCGCGCCGCCGTGATGGAGGAAACAGCCCTGCCGGGCACGCCAGCCTTCGAGGATGCGCTGTTGTGCCTGTCCCTTGCCCTGATGCGGAAGAAGACTTAACCCAGCCTGGACACCACCGGTCCCACGTCCCCGGTCCCGATAGGCTTGCCGTCCACCGAGATCAGGGGCCGGATGCCGGTGGCGCTGGTCAAAAAGGCTTCCGAGGCCTCGGCCAGATCGCCGGGACGGATCGAGGCGGTAGCGGCTCCTAAGCGGTCCATGATGTCGGCCCGCATGACGCCGGGCAGGGCTCCGTCGGACACCGGCGGGGTCAGGACGTCGCCATCGACCACCAGGAACAGATTGGCCACCGTGCTTTCCACCAGCTTGCCCTGGCTGTTGAGCAGCAGGGCGTCATCGGCGCCCTTACCTTGGGCTTCCTTGCGGGCCAGGACGTTATCCAGGTAACTCAGGGTCTTGAAGCGGCTTGTGGGAGAAAATTCATTGCGCCGGGTCACCGTGGCGATGATCGCCTTGACCGGACCGTGAGGAGCCGCCGCCGGGGCAGCGCTGATCAACAGGGTCGGCTTAGGGTCCGCAGGGGCCAGCAGGCCACGCGGACCAGGGCCTCGGGTCAGGGTCAGACGCAGCACGGCATCGGTCAGGCCGTCCTGGGCCAAAAGGTCGGTCATGGCCTTGGCGATCTCGGCGTCGCTGAAGGGCACGGGGATACCGAAGAAGTCGGCTCCGGCATGCAGGCGGGCCAGATGGCTGACCAGACGCAGAGGCTTGCCTTTCGCCACCCGCAAAGTCTCGAACAGGCCATCGGCCAGGGTGAAGCCACGATCGGCGGGATCGATGCGGGCATCCTCCGCACTCACGAAATGTCCGTTCAGCCACAGCGTCATGATTTTCCCTCCAGGCTTGTCAGCATGGCCCCCGCCTTCAATACCGTCTCGGCATATTCGGCCAAAGCGTCGGACTCCGCAACGATGCCGCCGCCGGCCCGCACTGAAACGCTGCCATTCGAGACCGTCATGGTCCGGATGGCGACATTCATATCCATCGCCCCATCCCAACCGATCCAGCCCATGGCTCCGAACACCGGGCCGCGCCGCTCTGGCTCCAACTCGGCGATGATCTCCATGGCCCGCACCTTGGGGGCCCCGGTGATGGAGCCGGGCGGAAAGGTCGCCTCCAGCAACTGGCGGGGCCCCAGGCCGTCTCTCAAGCGCCCCTCGACCGCCGAGACCAGATGATGCACCCGGGCGAAATGTTCCACGGTGAACAGCTCCGGCACACAGACGCTGCCCAGGGCGCAGACGCGGGACAGGTCGTTGCGCATCAGATCGACGATCATCAGATTTTCCGCCCGGTCCTTGTCCGAGGCCAAAAGCTCGGCAGCCAGGGCGGCGTCCTCGGCGGGGTTGGCTCCACGCGGGCGAGTACCCTTAATGGGCCGGGCCTCGACCCGGCCATCTCTGTCCAAAGCCAGGAAACGTTCAGGCGAGGAAGACAGCACCGCATCATTCCCCAGGCCCAGATAGGCGGCGAAGGGCGCCGGCGACAAGTCCCGCAGGCGGCGATAAAGCATGAAGGGCGACAACCCATCAGGCATGCCCCCCCGCCAGCGTTGCGACAGATTGGCCTGGAAGATATCGCCGGCATGGATGTAATCCACCACTCGGCGGATGGCTGCCTGATAGGCCTCGGGGCTCCGATCGGGGATGAGCAGGGCCTTGGGGCTCCAGTCGATGGGCGGCAGGGGATCGGCGGCTTGAAGCTGGTCCCTTAAGGCCTCGGCCTCGGCGGGCGGGCCGATGACCCAGGCCTTGCCCTCGGCATGGTCCCAGGCGGCGATGGTGTCGAACAGGCCAAAAGCCAGACGCGGCAGGCCAAGATCATCCGGCTGGTGGCCGGGCAGCCGCTCCAACTCCCAGGCCATGTCATAGGCCAGCATCCCAGCCGCCCCGCCCTGGAACGGCGGCAAGCCGGGCAAAGTCTCTCGCGTCTCTCCTAATGCCTCGGCCACATCAGCAAAGGAAGCATCACGCAGAACCGCTCTCGGCCGGACGCAAAGATAGCTGTAGCGGCCCCGCCCCAGGGGCTCGGAGGCGCCGTCCAACAGTAGGGCAAAGGGATCACCCGCGAAGGCGGCAAAAGCCGTTACGGGGTCAACGGCGGCCAGGGAGAGAGCGATCCTTGTCACAAGCTTACGCCCAAAAAGCAGCTTGGCCGCCCGAAGGCGGCCAAGGAACTTAAATACCAGTCGGCCGGTATTACAGCATACTGGCCAAAACCCGGTCGGGCGGGTTGTGCCCGTCCACATGGGTCTTGATGTTGATCAGCACCTTTTCGCCCATATCCAGGCGGCCTTCGATGGTGTTGGAGCCCAGGTGGGGCAGCAGCACCACATTGTCCAGCTCCAGCAGCTTGGGATTGACAGCCGGCTCGTGCTCGAAAACGTCGAGACCGGCACCGGCGATTTCCTTCTTTTGCAGCATGCGGGTCAGGGCGTTCTCATCGATCACCTCGCCGCGCGCGGTGTTCACCAGATAGGAATGGGGCTGCATCAGCTTCAGGCGGCGAGCCGACAGCAGGTGATAGGTGGCCGGAGTATGGGGGCAATGCACCGAAATGACGTCCATGCGGGCCATCATCTGGTCCAGGCTCTCCCAATAGGTGGCCTCCAGCTCGGTCTCGATCTCGGGGTGCAGGCGCTTGCGGTTGTGATAATGGATCGACAGACCAAAGCCCTTGGCCCGGCGCGCCACGGCCTGGCCGATGCGGCCCATGCCGATGATGCCCAGACGCTTGCCCCAGATGCGATGGCCCAGCATGAAGGTCGGGCCCCAGCCCTCCCACTTGTTGGAGCGCACCAGACGCTCGCCTTCGACCACACGACGCGGCACCGACAGGATCAGGGCCATCGCCATATCGGCGGTGTCCTCGGTCAGGACGTCCGGGGTGTTGGTGACGGTGATGCCGCGCTGACGGGCGCTGGCCAGATCGATGTGATCGACACCGGCGCCAAAATTGGCGATCAGGCGCAGATTGGGGCCGGCCTGAGCCAGAACAGCGGCATCGATACGATCAGTGACGGTGGGCACCAGCACATCGGCGACCCTCACGGCCTCGATCAGTTCGACTTTGGTCATCGGCCGGTCATCGACGTTCAATCTGGCGTCGAACAGCTCCATCATCCGGGTTTCAATCGGATCGGGCAGCTTCCTGGTCACGACCACTAGAGGCTTCTTGGCAGCCATTCGGTCTCTCCCTTTGGTTTCCTGTAGATTATTCTTTGAATCAAGGCTGTATCAAGAGCCGCGCCGCTTGTCCAGTGGTGTATAAAAGATAGGCTCGGCTTGACCGCAGCCAAAGCTGCTGGCACAAGTTTTTCAAAAGAATATTTAGCTTCGTGAAACCGGGTGAGGCCTCTACCATTAACCGCATGATCCGAACATTCCGCCTTATGGCGCCGCTGCTGACCTTGCTGGTCTGGCAGGACGCTGTCCTTGCCGCAGAGACCAGCGGCCTTCCGTTGCCTCGCTTCGTTTCTTTGCGCTCGGACGAGGTCAATCTGCGCTCAGGTCCGGGGAAGCAATATCCCATGGACTGGATCTATTCCCGCCGCGATCTGCCGGTCGAAGTGATCGCCGAATTCCAGGAATGGCGTAAAATCAGGGATTGGCAGGGTACCGAAGGCTGGGTCCATCAAAGCATGATCTGGGCCCGGCGCATGGTGGTGATCACCCAAGGCCGCAAGAAGCTGAAGGCCGAGCCAGACGACAAAGCCGTGATCCTGGCCGAGCTGGACACCAACGTGGTGGCCCGCCTGATGTCTTGCCCCCGCGACAAAAACTTCTGCAAGGTCGAAGTCCAAAACATCCAGGGCTGGCTGCGCCGCGACGAATTCTGGGGCGTCTATCAGGGCGAATATATAGAATAAGGGGGCTTATCCCCGCCTCACTTCCGAGACGAACTTCTCGGCATTCTTGCGCAGATGCTGGGCTTGGCCGTCCAAGACTTCCGCCGCTCCATGCACTTCCACCGCCGCCCGGCCATTGGCGATGGCGGCGCGGGCCATTTCCGTGGCACTGGCGGCGATGTTATCGGACTCCGAGGCCACGGTCTCCAGATGATCGACCACATTGCGGATGGTCTGAGACTGCTGATCCACCGCATGGCGGATTTCCAAAGCGATGGAATCCATCTCGCCGATGGTGATGCCGATGGCGGCGATGGTCTCGACGGTCTTGCCGGTGGCCTCCTGGATGGCCTGAATCTGCTGGGCGATCTCGCCGGTGGCGCGGGCCGTCTGGTTGGCGAGATTTTTCACCTCTCCGGCCACGACAGCAAATCCCTTGCCGGCATCCCCCGCCCGCGCCGCCTCGATGGTGGCGTTCAGGGCCAGAAGATTGGTCTGAGAGGCGATGTCGTTGATCAGGCTGATGACCTCGCCGATATGCTGGGCGGCCTCCGACAGGCCACGGACCATGGCGTCGGATTGGCGAGCCTCATCGACGGCCCGCAGAACCACCGAGCTGGAGCGCTCCACCTGACCAGTGATGATCGAGACCGAGTCCGACAGAACCTCGGCCAGCCCCACCACGTCCCGCAGCTTCTGTGCGCTGGCCAGGGACTGATCGGCGGACTCCTCGGCCTTGTGGCTGGTGGAATCGGCGGCATCGCGCAGATGGCCGGCTAACCCCCGCATGCTTTCCACGCCCGAGGTCACGCTGCTCAGAACCTGCGAGAGGTCGCGGTCAAAGTCATCCACCAACGACAGCACGGCGGCACGGCGCTCGGCGGTCGAGCGGGCCAGCATCTGCTCATGCTCAAGCTGCATTTCCTTCAGACGGCCAGCATTGTCGCGAAAGACCGAAACGGCCTTGGCCATCTGCCCCACCTCGTCATGACGGTCGAGAGCGGGGATCGGCACGGAAAAGTCGTTGTGGGAAAAAGCATCCATGGCCAAGGTCATGGCCTGCACCGGTTTCGAGATGCCGCGGGCCAGGAACAGCCCCAGTCCCGAGGCCAGCACCAAGGTCACCAGCCCCAACCCAAGGGCGGTCATGCGGGCCTGATTGCGCTCCGCCGTCCAAGAGCTGGTGTCCATAATGATTTCCAGCACGCCGATGGGCTTGCCGCTGTAATCCAGCAAGGTCCGGCCCAGCACCGCCAGGGATTTGCCGTCGCCATCGGCGTCGTCGATCACCGAAACCCCGGCCATGATGCGGGAAATCTCGTCGGCGGATAGGCGGCCATCATTGCCGGTAGTGCTGATCGCGGTCTCGAAGCCCTTGTCGGTAGCCAGATGCAGCACGAGATCGACGCCGCTCTCGCGCTTGAAGCTGTCGAACAGGGCCTTGTTCAGGGACAGGCCGAACTCCACCGTGCCCAAATGCTTGCCGCCTTCACTGATGGGGGCGCTGATGGGGGCGATACCGCGCAGGCCCAGTCCCGCCTTGCCCGTCTCCAGGCCTCGCACCGCCTGATGGGTCGTGTTCGACTGCACCACCGTGGCGCGGAAGGAGCTGATGTCGTCGCCAAACTTCTGCGGCTGATGCAAGCGCAGGAACGAGGTGGCCGGCGGGGTATGGAACTGGAACTGCTCGATGCCATAGGCGTCCTTCAACGCCGCGAAGGACGCGGAGAACAGCGCCAGCAAAGCATCGCGGTCCCCCTGGGCCATGGCCTGACGAACTGGCGGCAGGGATGCGGTCAGAGCGGCCAAAGCTTCGGCTCTGGCGGAATAATCCTGCAAAGTACCGGTGAATCGCTCGTAATGGCGGTTCAGTTCGCGGGTCTGGCTTTCATCCACCAGCCGGTCAAGGTAAGCGGAAAACACCAGTGCCATCACCGTCGATGTGACCAAGGCGATGAAGGCCAGAGCCGAGGCCACCTTCGTGCCGATACCCCAAGACCGCATGCCGTTCCCTCCCGGACTTGCATAAGCTTTTATATAAGGGATAGTGCAAAGAGCAGGCACACTGGGTCAATCGTCATATTTCCATAATGACGCTGTTAAACCCTTTGCGCGGAAAAAAAGCGGAAAAGAACCCAAACGACGGAGGGATCAGTCGTTGACGGCCCGCAAAATCGGACGAGCTTCCTCGGTATCCAAAGCGGCGACGGTGCGCAGGTAATCTTCCCAGTTGTCGAGGAATTCCATCAGGGCCTGATGGGCGCATTCGCCCACCGGGCGCTCCAGCTTGACAGCCAGGGCCTCGAGGCGTTCCGTGACGTCGGGAGTTAAGGTCAGGACCAACTCGCTCATGGGAGAAACACCTTGATGGCAATGGGGAGCACGAATGTTGCCGCATTCTAGCCGCAAACAAGGCGCATGGCTACGGTCACGCGTTCCATGATATAAGCCCCGCCCATGCCCCCCAAGAAACCCGGCCATTCCTCCATGGACCTCCGCATCTCGCCCGAGGACCGTCTGACTCTCTCCAGCACCCAGATGCGCGACCACGGCCGCCCCGTCGAAACCGACGCGGATGAACGGATGGAGCCAACCCTGGAGCGCCCCAAGGCCACGGTCTCGAAAAGCCGGGCCAAATGGACCCAGTCCCAAACCGCCGCCGAGAAACCCAGGGTCTCCCACACCGCCACCCACAAGCCGACCAAGACGTCGCCAAAGGCTAAGGCCATGGCGGCGGAAAAGGCCGGTGGCGGTGGCGGCAAGGGCGGCGGCGGCGGGCGCAAGAAGGGCGGCAATGGCGGGGGAAAGCGTAAATGGCTGGGCCGTCTGATCGGCTTGGTCATCAGCCTGGGCATCTGGGTCGCCATCGGCGTCGGCGGCGTGGTGGCCTATTACGCTTATGACCTGCCGGACCTGGACACTCTGACCGCCAGCTCACGCAAGCCCAGCATCACCCTGGTGTCCGCCGACGGCCAGACCATCGCCGCCTTTGGCGACGTCTATGGCGAGCCCCTGCCCTTAAGCGAGATCCCGGTCACCCTGCCCCAGGCGGTGATGGCCACGGAAGACCGGCATTTCTACAGCCATTTCGGCCTGGATCTGATTGGCCTGGCCCGCGCCACCATCGTCAATCTGAAGGCTGGCCATGTGGTCCAGGGCGGCTCGACCCTGACCCAGCAACTGGCCAAGAACCTGTTCCTAACCTCGGATCGCAACGCCAAGCGCAAGATTCAGGAACTGCTGCTGGCGCTCTGGCTGGAGCATAAGTTCAGCAAGGACCAGATCATGACCCTGTACCTGAACCGGGTCTATCTGGGCAACGGCAGCTGGGGCGCCGATGCCGCCGCCAAGCGCTATTTTGGCATTTCCGCCCGCAATCTGAACCTCTACCAGTCGGCCCTGCTGGCCGGTCTGCTGAAAGCGCCGTCGCGCTACAATCCGCAGAACGACCAGGAGCAAAGCCGCAAGCGCACCACCCAGGTTCTGCTGAACATGGTGGCATTCGGCGCCATC
>Ga0302156_10004635_pt1 | contig 10057 bp, 6 predicted proteins | sample I_Bog_N3_2_FD_193503 | JGI IMG/M metagenome (GOLD analysis project Ga0302156, IMG submission 193503) | Peat permafrost microbial communities from Stordalen Mire near Abisko, Sweden - I_Bog_N3_2 | ecosystem: Environmental > Terrestrial > Soil > Wetlands > Peat | place: Sweden: Abisko, Stordalen... | reverse complement strand
CGCTTTCGATAGGCGGTCACGCGCTCCGGTCCTCCGAGGCAGAAATCCCCGAGGAAATAGAGAATATCGTTTGGTTTGGCGCAAGCGTTGACACGCTCGCAGATCGCGTTGTCCATCTCCTCCACGCTCGCAAAGGGACGATTGCAATACCGAATAATGTTGAAGTGGCCGAGATGAAAATCGGCCGTGAACCAGACATCGTGCATGGATTCATTCTCGTTGATCTCGGGGCTCAGTGTCATCGCATTTAAGAAAGCAATCGCATCACGACTCGCGGAGCATTTCGCACGCGATTACAGGACTTTGCGATACTACAAACGGACTTCAGAATGCTGTTTTCGCCAAACAGGGTCGTCCGAATGTGCTAGCGGGCACCTTGGTAACTCTTTCAAGATCGCAATCAGCTCTTCAGTGAAGAGATGATTGTTGCCGTAGTTGCGCTCGGGCAAAGGCTCGCCAGTGGCAACAAGGGTTACTGCTCCCGAGCATTCAGCGCCGATCCGCTCTAACGTGGCGTAATCATTGCGTGCGCTGACACCTAAACTGCGGCCGACAATTTCGCGCTTGCTTTCCTCGGGCAGAATGCCCGTGGACGCCATCAGACGATTTGATGGAGATCCTCAAGTAGAGAAGCTGCTACCGCTTCCTCGGCAATCGCGATCCCGTGACTTTGCATTGCTAACATCAACGCTTCGTCCCACAAGGCTGCCACGCAAGGGCCGGATAAGTCGTGTCGCGCGTGCGGCGCATTTGTCACCGCAACTTCGTAGTCCTTGGCACCGAATCGCCAGAGATTGGCGTGCCATGTACGCATCACGTGATTCGCAATCTGCAGTCCTGCCCAGTCGAAGTCACCGTGGTACATCAAGCGGGCTCCTGCACGCTCCAACTGGGTCAGCAGCGTTCTCTGCGCCGCAGCTGGCATGCCGTCAGTGCAGACCAGCGGCGCGCTAGCCGCGCCCAATCGATCGGCGGCGATGGCCACAACATTTGGGTTTTCACATACGAATACGGTCACGCCGTTCACGGCCCAAACGGGCGGTACTCGCAGCAACCTACGCAATGACAAGTAGGCAGGCTCTCCTGGAGTCCCCATGGTCGTGTCGTTACAGGCGACCGGAAGGTTCAAGAACAAGACGGGCCGGGCCAGTTCATTGATCAATACACCTGCCCGAGCCCAAATGTCTCGGACGCGTTCATCAGGAATTCGGACATCATTCTGCTGTTCGTTATCATCCGACAAGTTTGCGCCGAAAGCATTTTTGCTTTCCAGGCGGCGCCAGGCAGCCAAGATGATGGTGGCCGTCGGCTCACCGCTGTCGAGCGCGTGCGCATTGCCGAGGGTCTCAGCTGCGAGTTGGGAGAGGGGGACGCCATCCGCAGGCAGTCTCCGCAATACGATGTCTGCGCGTTCAAGCAGTTGTTGGGCAATGGTTGGATTTTGCCTAGCGAGGCGTTTAAGCAGGCGAATCGCGACGGGCGTTATCACCCAGTCGCTCAACGTAGCGTGCCAACGACCATGACTTGTCACGTGGTCCCACTGCGCCTGAATGTCAATCCGGTGTGCCGCTCTGTTCACGATAGGACCATCGATGAGTTCCAGCGCAGCCCGTAACGAACTCGCGATTCCAGCCTCGTTCAAGGCGGCATCCAGTTGCCTGACGTCGACCCGCGCCGATCGAAATGGGCGTGATGAGCGACCGATGAGCAGAGCCAGAGCCTCGTGTTCGCTGGCATTGATATGGGTCAGTCTCAGAATGCCCTCTGGGGCGCCATTGTCTACGCGTTCGAAATAACGTCGCATCCGCAGGCGGAGACGTGCAAGTTCGGCCCCCCCGAGCAAGCGTTTGAGCGGGTCGTCGGGGCCGGGAGGGATGCTGTTCGAGTTCATATGCGGGGAAACCTTCGGTCAGGATCGTCTTCGCGTCGTTTCGCACGTCCATCCCAAGTCCAGCGCGAGACGAACACGGCGTCTACCCCTTCGCGCCGCTGCAGTTGGCAGATGGAAACGCCCGGTAGTTCAGCGTAACAGGCCCATTCGCGCTCACTGGTGATGACGAAATCGAGGTCGAATTCGCGGATCAAGCCCATGCAATGCGCACGGGCCGCATCATCGATGCCTGCGAAGGCTTCATCCAGCAGCATCAGCCGGGGGGCATAGGGGCTAGCCCCTCGACCATAGAAGCTGGAGATCGCCGCAAAAAGTGGTACCGTCAGGCCGAGTGCCCGTTCGCCGCTGGACGCCGGCCCGGACAGCTTTCGCCACTGGCCATCTTGCTGTCGCTGCACACGAAACCGATGCCAGCGACGATAGTCCAACGCCTGAGCCAACTGGTCAATCAGGCTGAGGCTGGATGCGATCGGGTCGCCCTCTGCACGGGCCCGCTCCATGGCGATCTGTTGTTGCAACATGGTGCCTACGGCGCGCCTGTCGTCTGCCGTCCAGAGATCGGAGCTGGTGTTGAGCAGACGTTCGCGGGCGATCTCAAGTCCCAAGGGAGCGCCTTCTTCAAGACTTAGCGGCTGCCATTGCAAACGGTAGCGCACGCCGGTGGAAGTCGGGCGTTTGTGCAGTTCATCATTGATCGCAGCAACCTGCTTGTCGGCTGCACGCATCAAGCGCTGAATCTCCGCCGCGATCTCCGCTTGAAGGTGGTTTTCCAAAACCTCTCGTTCTTTGGCCGACAGCAGTTCGCTGCGCTGGGCGATGTCATCGGTCAGATGGGACGCCAACGTGTCCGGCCGTTCCGAGCGGTTCTGATACATGACGTGGACAGTGAATCCCCAATCGTTGGGTTCGGAGGTGGCTTGGTAACCCAACGCACTGAGCGAGCGTTGTAACTCGGTCAGATCTTCCGATATCTGCCGCTGGATGCGGCTCCAACTGGCGTCATCATCCGAAACGTGCGCAAGCGCTTGTTCCGCGCGCCGCGCCAATTGCAGTGCTGGATCGATAGTCCAGGGTATGCCGCTCTCCGGTACAGGAAGGTCTGGCAGTGCGGAGGCCAGCAGGCTGCTTTCAGTGAAGCGTTGCAGTCGCCCGATGGCCTGGGCACGGGCCGCAGTGCGTTGGGTCAATTGTTCTTCTGCCCTATTTGCGGTGGAACCTGCGATGCCGCGCGCTTCTATGGCTTTCATCAGAGCTTCCTGCTTTGCATTGACGTCGCCGTCGGCTTGTCGCACATTGTCAGCGGCTTGAGCCAGTTGCTCGCGTAGCGTTTCCACTTTCGCGCCAATGGATTCGTGCAGTACGGCAAAGCGCGCACCCGCCGTCTCCGCGCGATCGGTGGCCATGGCGAGGTCTTCTTCCAGCTGTGCCATGGTACTGCGTGCCTCGGCCTCACGCTCCTGCTGACGGCTGAAATCCAGCCATGCGCCGCGCCATGCCTGGGCAGCCTGAACCAACTCGTACTGTGCGTGCATGAATCTGTCGACCGCGTCTGCGATCGGTGGGAGGTCGGCGAGTGCGCTGGGCAAGTGCATATCGACGGCGTCCCTCTCCAACATCTCGCGTTCCGCTTGAAATTCTGCTTCTGCCGTTACGCATTGAGCCTCGGCAGAATCAAGACGCGAGCGGGCGTGCATCACCGCGTGTTCGGCGCTCCTGGCAATGGCTACCGCTGTGAGGAGTGGAGCATCGGATGGGGCGCCGCGCCGTTCGCTCTCCGCTTGTGCTCGTTCAGCGGCTAGAAGCTCAAAAGCCTGCGAGAGTAAGGCATCTTCCTCGTCCAACGCCTGGAGTTGCCGGATAACTTCTTGCAGTCGACGCTGCCGTGCCAGGGATCGAGCCGTGTGCCCTATGTAAACCGCTTCTGATTTATTCCAGGCGCCTGTGAGCGCGCCCAGGCGATACCGACCATCGACCGAAACCCACGATTCCGCCGTCTGGTCGTCCTCCGCTCCGCATGCCACGCCAGCGAGCAAGGCTTCCACCAACTGTAGCGGAAATCTACTGTTCTCCGGGGGCAGCGGCAAGAGCTGGTTCAGGAGGCTATCTCCTTGGGCACCGGGGCGCAGCAGCCATTGCGTATCCCAAATGGGAGCGCCATCCACCCCTGTCACAGTTCCGTCGGGGGCAATCCAGGCATCGAGCAGGCCACAGGCTTCAAGCGAGGCTTCCAAACCTGCGCGATGGTTTGCTTGTACGTGAGGGTGGAAATCGACGAGTTGCCACAGCGGCGCTCCCGCACGACCTTCGCGGACACTCTTACCCCGTGTGGCTGGCGGTAGCGGAACTACGTCGTGGCCTGCGGCGAGTCTATCCTTCTCTTCTATAAGAGTGGTGCGCTCGTGTTGCAGGCCCTTTCTCGCAGCCTCAAGCTCCGATTGCCGGCCAGCATGACGTACGGATGCTTGCGCGTAAGCCTCGGCCAGAGCAGTGTGCATGGGATTGGAGCCCTCAGGGCTGGCTGCCCAGCTTACGAGCTGCTCCATGGTTTCCGCTGTGTCAAAGCTCAGTTGCTTGAGAGCGGTACAGTGGGTTGTCCAAGCGTCGATCAGGCTATTGCCGGCGACTTCCGCGTTTTGATCCGCCTCCGCACGCCGTCCCTTAGCTTCCTCCAGTTCTGCTTGACGCTCACGTTGTCGCTCCTGCGCAGCCTTGAGCTTAGATTGCTTGGCAGCGAGGATTGCATGGCGCTGTTCCAGATGCCGGATGCTCTCGCGGCGCTTATTCGCAGCCTCCCGCAAGGCAGTTGCAGCGGATGCAAACTGCGCCGCCGGAAGTTCCGCGAGCCTGGCGGAGCTAAGTTCTGTGATCGGGTTGCCGGCGAACGATGTTGCCGTTCCAGCGGATTCGGCTTCCGAGGCACATCTCGCACGGGTAAACTCCAGCTCGCGTTCCGCGGCATTATGGCACTGAATAGATTGTCGACTGCGCTCTTCTTCCCGCGCCAGATGTGAACTCGCCACAGCACATTTTTCCCGCGCAGCCCCCGCTTCACTCTGGCGATCTTTGGCATCCTTTTCCGCATGACTCAGGCGATTGGCGTCCTGGTTGGCAGGATCACTCTGCAGCGTTTCCAGCCGCGCCCTGGCCCCGAGCAAACTCCGTTTGGCTGCTTCGTGAGACACCGTGGCTGCGGCTGAAGCTTTTTCCGCCCGTTGAAATTCGATCTGCGCTTTGCTGCGATCTTCACTGGCATTGTCAAAGGAAGTTTGTGCTTGGCGTAGTGCACGCGTCTGGCGCCTGGTGAGCATGCCAGAATAGACGCGGTAACGTTGTTCGAACTGCTTGACGGCGTGCTCCAGTTGCCGAGTTTTTTCCAGCTGCTCACGGTCTTCCTCCAATTGGTTGAGCGCCTCCGCCACGTCGCCCAGCAACTCCGGAGGCATCGGAGGTAGCGCTTCCGTGAGGGCGTGGGACAAGCCGTCTTCGTCGGGCTTCTTCGCCAGCTGAGGTTGGCGTAATTGGATCAAGGTGTCCATCAGAGCTTCGTATCTTTTTGCGCCAAGGTGAAAGAGCCGTTCATCCACAGCCCGACGGTAGTTGCGGGCATTGTCGAAGACCTTGCCGCGGCCCTGACCTTCAACCACTTCGCGCAGTCGCTCACGGGTAAGCACAACCCGATCGCTTGTCAACCATATGTCTTCACCGATACGAGGGTCTTGCCCTTCGCCGGTGCCTTCGAGCAGGAAGAACCAGCTTTCGACTTCCGTCTTCCCTGCCACCGCCGACAGGCCGGCGCCCAGGGTGAGATAGCGCGCAACGCCATCCGCCTGGCGCCTGCCAAACTCGATCCAGGTGTAGCCGATGCGGCGTTGATAGGAGTTCATCAACAGGTTCCAGGCCATCTTCTTTCCGGGGTCTCCGTCAGGCTCAACGCGCGATGGGCGCAATTGCGCATCGAAAAGAAAGGGCAGGGTCAACGAAAGCACCTTGGATTTGCCCGTGCCGTTGTGGCCGCGCAGAAGCAGGTGGCCATCGCGGAACCAGAATTCCTCGCTATCGAACTGAAAGAGTTCGACCAGTCCGAGCCGAAGCGGCTGCCATCGTTCACGTCGAGGCTTCGGCAGTTCGGGGCGAGGAAGCGAAGGTAGATCGAACAGGGTGTCGGTCATGCGTCGAACAGCGATTTTTCAGAGCGTCGATTGCCGCTCGTTTGCGTGCGCACTTCAGGATCGCCAAGCGCGAACCGCGCAATGGCCGGCAAGGGGCGAATCTCGCGATTTGCATGCGAGATCAGTTGAAGCCGGTGCAGGTTATCCAGTGTGATCTTGGCCAGCTCCACTTCTGCACCGGGCTCGCGGGCCGACTTGCGCCAATATCGGCCATACTTATCGATTGCAACGCGCAAGAAGTCCACAACGTCGCCGTCCGTGGTGACGGCCGATTTCGGTGCTTCACGCAGGAGTCTGGCCAGGCGCTCGGCAACCAGCAATGTGGCATGGGCCTCTGTGCCTTCCGCAGGCATCGATATGTCAGTGAGTCGTCCCGACTCGTCCGTCAGCGCCAGTCCTTCGGCGCGCTGCTCGGCGGAGAGTCCCGCTGCCTCACAGAGCCTGGCCGCCATCGCACCACGTTGATTGACGAAGTAGGCTTGATGCTCTGCATCCAAAGAAGCGGTGTAGATGACTGGATCGTCCAGCAACCGGCGCGCCAAGTGGTGGCGAAGGGCGTCGCGACGGCCTTGGTCGCTGTCTGCTACATGCTCGGCCACCAGTGAGCGCAATCTGTCCTCAAAATCGATCGGGGCCGCTTCGGCGCGCCATGTCGATGGGCCGCGCACTGCCGCTAGAATGCCAGCGAGCATGCGCCGCTGCACGTCGTAGAGCGCGTCCGACCGGGCCCCGCCGTTTTCGAGGACAAAGTTCTCTTCGTCGCCGGCAACGCGTTGCAACACATCCTGCTCCAGCAATGTCCGGCAGACGGAAACCAGTTCGCGCCGTTCAGTCGCAGTGCGCAGCGTAAATTCGAAGCCGCATGAGGCCAATGCCGGGTCGCCGGCTAATTGCATCATGTCCTCACCCAGTTTATGCAAGGTGATCTGCGGATCGGCACGCTCCAGCACCGCGCAAGCGAGGCAAAACAGGACGTAGCGACGCCGGTTATAGTCAGGTAGGCCGCGCGTCTCGTCCACGAGATCCGCAGGCCGCTTGAAAAGCCGCGCGCCGTCGCGCTCGACGTCAAGTGGCCAACCAACCTCACGAGCAAACCAGTCGCTCAGCCGCGCCGCCTGCCGTCGTACCGCCGGGAAGTCTTCGTGACTCGACGCCATCAGCGGCCGCATCATCAGGGCGCGCAGAGCCCTACGGAACTCGTCTTGTTGCTGGACCCTTTGGAGTTCGCCGATGCGTTGGCTGTCCCGCCGAACTAAAGGCCGGGCGCTCATACCGGTGCCTGCATGAACGTGATCGTGACAAGATGGTCCCGACCAGCGAAAACGCCGGCCGGTGTAACGATGCGAGCCTCCGTCGCGACACCGAGGGGTTCCATGCGGATGTTCAAGAGGCCGTCGCCGGTTTGACGCTCGACGATCTGGTCAGGATGAGCTTGTTCTGCCAGTGCCTCTCCCAACAGGCTCTGGAACAGGCCGAAGGCATGTGTGTCCAATTCACCTAACTCCGATAGGCGGACAGGATGCCCGGTAACCAGGCGTTGCCTGGCGGCTTCGATCTGACGCGATTCCTCAGCGAGCTGTTCCGCCATGAGCGCCCGTTCAGCACTGCGGTCACGCACCCGGGCGAGCGGGCTGCGGGGCGCGGCTTCGCCATATTCGCGCAGGCGAGGGTTGATTTGTAGCGGTGGAGCCTCGCCCCATGGGGTGCTCGCCGGAACTTCGTCGTCGGCCTGCAGGTTGAGTGAGAAATGCCGAGCAGGATGAAGCGCGAAAGCAGCTCGCGCCATGCGGTGTGCCTCACCGTCACTGCCACAGACGGCGAACCAATGTGCGAGCATTCGGAAATCTGCGGAGCGATCACTGCGACCGCTGCGACGGTCATTCAAAGTGGCAATCGCACCCAGGAGTTGAGGAATCGCAGCACGTGCTCGCCCTCGCAACAATTCGGCCTGGGGCGGTTCCGCTCCGGTCCAGAGGAACCAGCCCCGCAACCCTTTCCATCGTTCACCCCACGCTTGCCAACGGCGCATTTTTTCGTTGGTTTGATTTTCCTCGCCATCTGGAGCGCTGTCCCGCGCTTCCCGCTCCGCGATTTGGAGAAAGACGGCATCGACGCGAGGCGCCAAATCCTGGATGAGTTGGGAAATGGAATCGGAGCGGCGAACGAGATCGCTCAGAAAACGGTCTAGGTAGTCGATCAGGCGGCGCTTGTAGTCGATAACCGCGCTGGCCTCGGCCCGCTGAAGCTCAAGGCTGCGCGCAACTCCAGCCATGAACGCCTGCGCGTTTTCCGCGAGATCATTGAATACACCGACCAGGTCACGTAATACTTGATGTGCCTTGGCGACATCAAGCCCGTCCTTGGTTACGTCATGGTCGATCAGTTGTTGCAATGCCTGCAGCCGGCTGGCAATGTCTTCCAGCGCAACGGTCTGTAATTCGGCCCTGCGTTGCAGCGTTTGAAAAAATACAGCAAGGCTCGTCTCTACTGCCTCGCCGCCATGGGACAGGCGATAAAGGAAGCGTGCGCGATAGAAGTCACTGAGGGATGAGACACGCGCCGTGTCAGGTTGGGAATCGAGATTGCCCCATTCGGCTAGCTGGGCCAAGGCGCTGTTGACCTCTTCAATAGTGGGCAGGCTATCGGCCCAACTAGCTTCCGCGAGTACTTCGTCGGGGCGGAGCTGAAGCCGGTACTGTCGCTTGGCGGCAGCAAAGACGTCCATGATGCAGCGATAGAAGCTGGATTTCTCGGTACTTAAATGCCGAAAAAGTTCTGCTGCCGTCGCGCTTGACTGCACAGGATTCCCCTTTCTTTGTACTCCCGACGCTCGTTCATTTTATGCAATTGATCGCTCTATTAGCAATTAAGCTCAGACCGGCTCACCTCGCGAATCTGCCCGGACGGTATAGAGGACATGTAGCACCAGGAACTCCAAGCCGGATGCTCTCTGCGAGGATTCCTGTGCACCATCAAGTTCTCAACAAGACCTGGTCTATCATCAATCCGAACCGGCGAGACGCTTTCGGATACGGGAGGCGATACTTACCGTCAAATCATTTGAACTGGCATCAAAACTGCGATAGACCGATCGGCTTCAATGGGAATCTGCGCCCCGGAGACTCTGCTCTCGATCATTACAGGGACCGGCTCTGGAATCATGTGGGCAATCAGTTGAAATGCGCACTTCTCACACCCGTAACCAAACCGTTTCCCGGGCCATTCCAGTTTCCGCTCACTTCGTCTGATTGGAACCTTCTACCAGGGCATGAACTTGAACCCCGGTTGCACAGTGACGAACTTATTTTCGGGTCGATGCCGGTCAACTCTGGCTCTTTGGAGTGGCAGATGCGCTCAAGGATTGTCCGAACATGTTCAGCAACGCCGAAAACGCGCTGGTGAGCCGCTCCGGGGTCACTGAATCCGGGAGAGGGATGGTCAATGCCGGGCGGTTCGTCCGAGGATCGCTAGTGAACAGGGTGGGCAACACTTGAGCCACGCGCGGTGCGGGAGCGGCCGTGGAACGTGCCGCCGTGCCGCCTGCCGCGCCGCCCGCAGTGCCACCTGCCGTGATCGACTCGATCAATCGCAGTCCAGCTTCGATGAATGAGGCCGCAGCAAGTTCGACGCCGTTGCCGCCGGGAGTTGCCGGAGGCGAAGGATGAGTACCTGCAGGCGCGGGTGTCTCGACACTCGTTGATCCGGACGACTGCTTCTGAACCTCCTGCTGCGGCTGCGTTAGCGGAACCGCCTCAGCCGGAGCGTGGTCAATTACCGGTTTGGGACGACCCGGTTGTTCGGCGAAAATCTCTTTCACTGCCTGTAGCATCGTCTTGCGGCCCAGCTTGGCGAAGCTCACTTCGTCGGTGGGTGAATCGAACACTCCGGCAAAGAGCGATTTCTTCAGGGCAAGCGTCTCCCACACGCGCTCTTCGATGCTCTTCTCCGTGAGCATGTGAATTACGTGTACAGGACGCGACTGGCCCAGCCGGTGTAC
>Ga0302156_10004622_pt1 | contig 10081 bp, 7 predicted proteins | sample I_Bog_N3_2_FD_193503 | JGI IMG/M metagenome (GOLD analysis project Ga0302156, IMG submission 193503) | Peat permafrost microbial communities from Stordalen Mire near Abisko, Sweden - I_Bog_N3_2 | ecosystem: Environmental > Terrestrial > Soil > Wetlands > Peat | place: Sweden: Abisko, Stordalen... | reverse complement strand
CCCGAGATGATGGCTTTGCCGTTGGGAATATCCAGCCTGACGGAAGAGACCGAAACCTTGGCTCCGGCGACCTCCGAGCCATATTTCTCGATGGCGGCTTTCACCAGCGAATCCGACTGCACATAAATGTAAGCACCAATGCCGACCACCGCCAGCACGATGACGGCGATGACGCCCAGGATAATCTTCTTCATGCACCCCTCCTTATTTCGCTTTTATACCCAAATAGGGGGCGAGATAGCGTCCGGTGTGGCTTTCCGGATTGGCCGCCACCTGCTCGGGCGTTCCAGAGGCGACGATGCGTCCGCCCCCGATGCCGCCGTCGGGCCCCAGATCCAGGATCCAATCGGCGGTCTTGATGACCTCCAGGTTATGTTCGATCACCAGCACGGTGTTGCCGGCATCGACCAGGGTGTGCAAGACCTCCAGCAGCTTCTTTACGTCCTCGAAATGAAGCCCGGTGGTGGGCTCGTCGAGGATATAGAGGGTGCCGCCGGTGGCGCGGCGCGACAGTTCCTTCGCCAATTTGACGCGCTGGGCCTCGCCGCCCGACAGGGTGGTGGCCTGCTGCCCCAGGTGAATATAACTCAATCCCACACGTTTTAGTGTTTCCATCTTGTCGCGGATGGCCGGGACCGCCTTGAAAAACTCGGCGGCTTCCTCGACCGTCATATCAAGAACGTCGGCTATGCTCTTGCCCTTGAAGGTTATTTCCAGGGTTTCGCGGTTGTAGCGCTTGCCCTTGCAGATATCGCATTGGACATAGACGTCGGGCAGAAAGTGCATTTCGATCTTGATGACGCCGTCGCCCTGGCAGGCCTCGCAGCGGCCGCCCTTGACGTTGAAGCTGAAACGCCCGGCCTTATAGCCACGGGTTTGGGATTCCGGCAGATTGGTGAACCAGTCACGGATCGGGGTGAAGGCCCCGGTGTAAGTGGCTGGATTGGACCGCGGAGTCCGCCCGATGGGCGACTGGTCGATATCGACGATCTTATCGATATATTCCAGGCCGTCGATGCGGTCGTGGGGGGCGGCATGTTCTCGGGCCCCGTTCAGACGCCGGGCGATGGCCTTGTACAGGGTCTCGATCACCAGGGTGGATTTGCCGCCGCCCGAAACACCGGCGACGCAGGTGAAGGTTCCCAGCGGGAAGTCGGCCGAGACGTTCTTCAGATTGTTGCCCCGGGCATTGACCACCTTCAGGGCCTTGCCGCTGCCCTTGCGGCGCTTCTTCGGCACTTCGATCTGGCGCTTGCCGGTCAGATATTGGCCGGTAATGCTGTCGGGATTGGCCATGACTTGGGCGGGAGTACCCTCGGCGATGACCGTGCCGCCATGGACGCCGGCTCCCGGGCCCATGTCGATCAGATAATCGGCGGTGCGGATGGCGTCTTCGTCATGTTCGACCACAATCACCGAATTGCCGATGTCGCGCAGGCGTTTCAAGGTGGTCAGCAGGCGGTCGTTGTCGCGCTGATGCAGGCCGATGGAGGGTTCGTCCAGCACATAGAGCACGCCGGTGAGGCCTGAGCCGATCTGCGAGGCCAGACGGATGCGCTGGCTCTCGCCGCCCGACAGAGTGCCGGAATTGCGCGACAGGCTAAGGTAATCCAGGCCGACGTCGTTCAGGAAGCCCAAGCGGTCGTTGATTTCCCGCAGGATTCTCCGGGCGATCTCCTGATCCTTGGGGCGCAGATATTGGTTCAAGTCATTGAACCAGCGACCGGCGTCGGCAATGGAGAAGTCGCAGACCTGGGCGATCTGCAGCTTGTTGATCTTCACCGCCAAGGCTTCCGGCTTCAGGCGGGCCCCATGGCAGGTCTCGCATGGGGCGGTGACCTGGAAGCGCGACAGTTCTTCGCGGACCCAGGAGCTGTCGGTCTCGCGGAAACGCCGCTCCATATTGGGGATCACGCCCTCGAAGGGCTTGTCGGTGGTGTAGCTGCGCAGGCCGTCCTCGTAGCGCATGGGCACGGCTTCGTCGCCCGAGCCATAGAGGATGGCCTTCCTGGCCCGTTCCGTCAGCTCGGAGAAGGCCTCGTCCAGGCGGAAATGGTAGTGCTTGGCCAAGCTCTCCAGGGTCTGATGGTAATATTGCGAGGTTGAACTGGCCCAGGGAGCCACCGCCCCATTGCGCAAGGACAGGCGGTCATCGGGAACCACCAGATCCTCGGCGAAATGCATGGTCACCCCAAGACCGTCGCAGGCCGGGCAAGCGCCATAAGGATTGTTGAAGGAGAACAACCGGGGTTCGATCTCGTCGATGGTGAAGCCCGAGACCGGGCAGGCGAATTTGGCCGAGAAGGTGACGCGCTCGCCGGTCTTGACGTCTTCGGCGAACAGCAGGCCGTCGGCCAGTTCCAGGGCGGTCTCGACGGAATCGGCCAGACGCTGGGAAATGCCATCTTTCACGACGATGCGGTCGACAACGATATCGATGTCGTGCTTGATCTTCTTGTTCAGGGCCGGGACTTCATCGATTTCGTAAAGGGTGCCGTCCACTTTGACCCGCTGGAAGCCCTTCTTCTGATAATCCTGCAGTTCCTTGCGGTATTCGCCCTTGCGGCCGCGCACGACGGGGGCCAGCAGCAGCAGGCGGGTGCCTTCGGGCATCTCCAGGATGCGATCCACCATCTGGCTGACGGTCTGGCTTTCGATGGGCAGGCCGGTGGCCGGGGAATGGGGCACGCCGACGCGGGCGAACAACAGGCGCAGATAGTCGTAAATCTCGGTGACGGTGCCCACCGTCGAGCGGGGATTTTTCGAGGTGGTCTTCTGCTCGATGGAGATGGCCGGCGACAGGCCTTCGATCAAATCCACATCGGGCTTGGACATGAGCTCCAGGAACTGACGGGCATAGGCCGACAGGCTTTCCACATAGCGCCGTTGTCCCTCGGCATAGATGGTATCGAAGGCCAGGGAGGATTTTCCCGAGCCCGACAGGCCGGTGATCACCACCAACTGGTCGCGGGGAATGTCGATGTCGACATTCTTCAGATTATGTTCTCGGGCACCACGAACGCGAATATAGGAGGTCATTCATTCCACCGGAAGAAGGGTCATCGACGAGACGGGGGCAGGGGGTAGATTAAAATGTTGGCAAAAAATCCTGGCTGGCGCTATGGAGGGCATCTTATGACATAAACTTGACTCTTGAGTCAGCATCTCGGCCTGAAGCGGGGCAAGCATCTGCCAATGACGAATATGGTATCCATTCAGGGTTTGTCCAAAGCCTTTGGCGGTCTTCTGGCCGTTAATCAGTGCAGCTTCGACATTCCCAAGGGCGGCATCACCGGTCTGATCGGTCCCAATGGCGCCGGCAAGACCACATTGTTCTCCATGATTGCCGGTGCGATCAAGCCCGACTCTGGAAAGATTCTATTGGAGGGGGAGGATGTCACCGGCTTGCCCACCCATAAGCTCTTCGCCAAGGGGCTGGTGCGCACCTTCCAGATTCCCCATGAATTCTCCCGCATGACCGTGCGCGATAATCTGATGGTGGTGCCTCCGGGCCAGTCGGGAGAAAGCCTGGGGTGGGCTCTGCTGGCCCCAGGTAAGGTCCGGGCTCAGGAGCAGGACGTCCGCAACAAGGTGGACGACGTCCTCGACTTCCTGCAGATCACCCATGTGGCCAACGAGTTGGCGGGCAATTTGTCGGGCGGGCAAAAAAAGCTGCTGGAGCTGGGCCGCACCATGATGACCGAGGCTAAGATGGTGCTCCTCGACGAGCCCGGGGCCGGCGTCAATCGTACGCTGCTGGGCAAGCTCTCAGACGCCATCCAGCGCCTGAACCGCGAGCGTGGCTATACCTTCTGCATCATCGAGCACGACATGGACATGATCTCGCGTCTTTGCCACCCGGTGGTGGTGATGGCCGCTGGCTCTGTGTTGGCCCAGGGCACCATGGACGACATCCGCCGCAACGAAGAAGTGCGCGAAGCCTATCTGGGCGGCCATGCCGCCCGCAAGCTGGACAAGGACGCCGCAAAGTGAGCGAGCCAGATCTGATTCTGAATATGGACGCCCTGGTAGGCGGCTATGGCGGCAATGACATCCTGAAGGGGGCTTCCCTGACGGTGCGGCGCAATGAAATCGTCGTCATCGTTGGTCCCAATGGCGCCGGCAAATCCACCTTGATGAAGTCCGCCTTCGGTCTGGTGAAGATCCGCCAGGGCAGCGTGACCTTCGAGGGTGAGGACATTACCAACATGCGCCCTGATCTGGTGGTGCGCCGGGGCATGTCCTATGTGCCCCAGGAAAAGAACGTCTTTCCCAGCATGACCGTGCAGGAAAACCTGGAGATGGGCGGCTATCTGCGTAAGCGCGGCATCGCCGAGAAGATGGATCACATCTTCCAGATTTTCCCCCGCCTGAAGGAACGCCGCAAGCAGGCCGCCGGCTCCATGTCGGGCGGCGAGCGTCAGATGGTGGCCATGGGCCGGGCCCTGATGCTGGACCCCACCCTGATCCTGATGGACGAACCCACCGCCGGTCTGTCGCCGCTGTTCATAGAACAGACCTTCGATCGCATCATCGAGGTCAACAAGCTGGGCATCAGCGTCCTGATGGTCGAGCAGAACGCCAAGCAGGCCCTGGAGATCGCCCATCGCGGCTATGTCCTGGCCATGGGCCGCAACCGTCACGAAGACACCGGCGCCGGACTTCTGGGAAACCAGGAAATCGCCGAAATGTTCCTGGGAGGCTGAGGACCATGGATTTCACCGATCTCTTGCAACTGGTGGTCTATGGCATGGTGCTGGGAAGCATCCTGACCCTGGGCGCCATCGGCGTGTCGCTGCTGTTCGGCATTCTTCGTTTCTCCAACTTCGCCCATGGCGACATCATGACCTTCGGCGCCTATACGGCTTTCGTGGTCATCTCGGTGTTCCATGGGCCGGTGTGGCTGGCTTTGCCGGTGGGCATGATCGGCGGGGCTTTGATCTCCATCCTTGCCGATCAGTTGGTCTATCGCCATCTGCGCCGCACCCAGCCGGTGATTCTGCTGATTTCGTCTTTTGGTATGGCTCTGATCATCCGCAGCATCATCCAGCTGATCTGGGGCACCCAGGATAAGTCCCTGGTCAAGGGTATCCAGATGCCCATGCATTTCGGCGATATCGCCGTGCGGCCCGACCATATTTGGATCTTCGGCGGCTGTGTCGGCATCGTCATCGCCGTGCATCTGTTCCTGACCTACACCCGGATGGGCAAGGCCATGCGGGCCATGAGCGACAATATGGATCTGGCCCGCGTCACCGGCATCGACGCCGAGAAGGTCATCGTCTGCACCTGGGCCCTGGGTGGGGCCTTGGCCGCCGCCGCCGGCGTTTTCCTGGCGCTGGACACCCGTCTGACCCCGATGATGGGCTGGTCGGCTTTGCTGCCGATCTTCGCCGCCGCCATCCTGGGCGGCTTCGGCAAGCCCTATGGCGCCATCGTCGGCGGCATGGTCATCGGCATTGTTTCGGAGCTTTCCACCGCCGTCATGCCCCCGGCCTATAAGCCTGCCATCGCCTTCACCGTCATGGTGATCATGCTGATCGTCAAGCCCACCGGACTGCTGGGAGCCCGCCGATGACTTTTGAACTCTCCGGCCTGGCCAGTTACGGCGTCTTCCTGCTGACCATGGCGGCCATCTACGCCGTCGTCTCCCTGGCCCTGAACGTGCAGTGGGGCATGACCGGCCTTTTCAACATCGGCATCGCCGGTTTTTACGCCGTCGGCGCTTATACCTCGGCCATTGTCACGTCCCCCCCTTCGACTGAACATCTAGGCGGTTATGGCATGCCCTTCGTGGTCGGGCTTCTGGCGGCCATGGTGATGTCGGGGGTGATCGCCATTTTGGTCGGCCTGATCACCATCAATCTGCGATCCGACTATCTGGCCATCGCCAGCATCGGCATCGCCGAGATCGTCCGCCTGATCTTCAAGAACGAGGATTGGATCGGCAACGGCGTACGCGGCATCGCCGGTATTCAGCGGCCCTTCAGTGACAATCCGTTGGTCTATCTGGCGGTGGTCGTGGTGGTTTTGCTGCTGGTATATCTGACCATCGAGCGGGCCCGCAAAAGCCCCTGGGGCCGGGTGCTGCGCGCCATCCGCGAGAACGAGCTGGGAGCCCAGGCGGCGGGCAAGAACGTCTTCCGCTTCCGTCTGGAGGCCTTCGTCATGGGCTCGGTGCTGATGGGCCTGGGCGGCGGTCTTTATGCCCATTTCATCGGCTTCGTCAGCCCCGAAAGCTTCGAGCCCATTTTCGGCACCTTCCTGGCCTGGGTGATGCTGATCGCCGGCGGCTCGGGCAGCAACAAGGGCGCGGTGCTGGGCGCTTTCGTCATCTGGTTCGTCTGGTCGGGCACCGAGCTTCTGACCAACCTTCTACCCGCCGCCATGACCACTCAGGCCAGCTCCCTGCGCCTGCTGCTGATTGGCGTGCTGTTGCAGGTGATCCTGCTGCGCCGTCCCGAAGGCATCCTGCCCGAGGAACGCCCCCATGTGGGCGCCAGCCCGGTCTCTTCGACAGAGGTCGAGGACGAAGCGGCGGAATAGGGTCTTAAGACTCCGACAATAAAGGCCTCCGGTTGATGACCGGGGGCTTTTTTTGCATATAGCGGGTATTTCGCCTAATCCACAGAGCTCTAAAGGGTAATATCTCTGAAGAGTCTTGTTCTCGCCCTTCGGTGATTTGATACAATGATAAGCGTAAAATCCATTTCTTGAAGAGGTTGGGCATGAAAGGGAAATGGGTCCTTGGTCTGGCCTTGGCTGCCGTTTTCCTGTGCAGCTCCTCCCGTGCGGAGGTGGTCACTCTGACCAGCCTGGACTGGTGTCCTTATACCTGTGCCAATTCCCAAAGCCAGGGCGTGACCTCGTCCATCGTCCGGGCCGCCTTCAAGGTCCAGGGCTATGATTTGAAAATCCAGTTTCTGCCCTGGAACCGTGCCGTTTTCAACGCCAGGAACGAGCCGGATGTCGCCGGATATTTCCCCGAATATCCAGGCTCCACTCCCGGCTTCCTGCTGTCGCCGGAGATCGGCTTCGGCCCCTTAGGGCTGGTGGAATCCGTCGATAAGCCGGTGGAATGGAAAACCGTCGCCGATCTGGCGAATTTCAGGCTTGGCGTCGTCAGCGGTTATCTGAATACTCCTGAGTTGGATCAGCGCATCTCCGCCAAGACCCAGCCCACCGACATGGCCATGGACGATGCCGCCAATATCCGCAAGGTCGGGGTTGGGCGGATCGACGCCGCCGTCATCGACGCCAATGTCTTCAATTATCTGCTGAAGAACGACCCCAGCCTGGCCTTCGTGAAGACCAAAGTGCGGATGAACCCCAGGCTGCTGGAGGCCAAGAGCCTCCACATCGCTTTTACCGACAGCGACTACGGCCGAAAAATGGCGGCGATCTTCGCCGAAGGACTGAAGAAGATCGACGTCAAGACCATGCAGGCCTCGCTGATCCATACCGCCTTTACGGAATGATCGAGAAAAGCTCTGGACACCGAGGCGCTTGAAGAGTCATCTCCTGAGGCCTTTTTGTGCCAAAGGATATTTTTCTTGTCCCATCGTCTGCGCTTGCTGCTGCGAAACCCCAAGATCAGCGTCAGAATTTGGCTCACCCGGATGATGTTCTGGGGTGGAGCGGTGCTGGTTTCCTTGTCGGCCATGTTGTTCGAACGTGGCAGCACCATGGGCAACCATTTGTTCCGCCAAGCACTGGCCTTTCACTCCCTGCTGGCGCTGATCATCACCCCTCTGGGTTTTGTCGGCGTGCTGTGGCTGACCCGCCGGCTGTTCCCCGGAGCCCAAGGCAGCGGCATCCCCCAGACCATCGCCGCTCTGAAGATCGAAGCGCCGGAAGAACGCCATAAGCTTCTGTCTCTGCGGGTGGCGGCGGGCAAGTTGCTGCTGACCAGCCTGGGGCTTTGCTGTGGAGCCTCGGTGGGACGCGAGGGGCCGACGGTGCAAATCGGCGCCGCCATCATGTTGGCCTTGGGGCGCTGGATCAGGCTGCCGATCCCCAAGCTTGAGCAAATGCTGATTCTGGCAGGCGGCGCCGCCGGTATCTCCGCCGCTTTCAATACCCCCCTGGCCGGGGTGGTCTTCGCCATCGAGGAAATGGCCCGATCCTTCGAGGAACGTAACAGCGGCACCGTCCTGACCACGGTGATCATCTCCGGCTTTGCTTCCATGGCGGTGGTTGGCAATTACACCTATTTCGGGCGGACCGATGCCGTGGTGACCCTGACCCAGGGTTGGCCGGCAATCCTAGTCTGCGGCGTCGGCGGCGGTATCTTGGGCGGCCTGTTTGCTCGCATTCTGATGACCATCTCCTCGGGTCTTCCGGGACGGGCAGGGAGTTGGGTCAAAGGTCATCCCTATCTGTTCGCCCTGGCCTGTGGCCTGGGGTTGGCCTTGTTGGGTCTGTTGTCCGGCGACAGCATCTATGGCACCGGCTACGAAGAGGCCAGGGGCCTGATCGAGGGCAAGCACGCCTTGCCGGCGTCTTTCGGTCTGCTGAAGATGCTGGCTTCTATCCTGTCCTACGCCAGCGGCATCCCCGGCGGCATCTTCGCTCCCTCCCTGGCGGTGGGGGCCGGATTTGGGGCCGATCTGCAAGGGCTGCTGCCTTTGGTGCCGGTAGGAGCGCTTTGCATCCTGGGGATGGTCAGCTATTTCACCGGCGTGGTTCAGGCCCCCATCACTGCCGTGGTGATCGTTCTGGAAATGACCGACGACCAAAGCCTGACCCTGCCGCTGATGGCCGCTGCCCTGCTGGCATTTGGCGTCTCTCGTCTGGTCTGCCCCAAGCCATTTTACAAGACCATGGCGCAAGGCTTTATCGCGGCGGCCAAACCAGCTGAGTAAAACAAGAAAAAAACCCCGGAAGATCGCGCTTCCGGGGTTTCTCTTCAGCAGAATGCCGAGGCCGTTTTACATCTTCGGTTCGAAGATATTGACCGTCTCGATCTTGCCGTCCTGGATTTCCCAGTGGGCGAAGGTGCCGCCGACGTCGCCGTGGGAATCGAACTTCACCGGGCCGGAAGCGCCGATGTAATCGATTTTCTTGCCGGCGGCGATGGCGGTCTTGGCCTTGGCGAATTCGCCGGGGCCGACCTTTTCGCCGTCTTCCGCCGTGACATCCTTGATGGCGTCGCGGATCTTGGCCCCTTCGGTGGACTTGGCCTTTTCGGCGGCCAGGGCCAGGACGATGGTGGCGTCATAGAAGCTGTCGATATAGGGCTTGGGCGAGATTTCGCCGAACTTGGCCTTGTAGTTGGCCTTGAAGCTCTCGGCGGCGGCATAGCCGGGCAGCGGAGCGGCGGCGGTACCGGCGGCGCCGTCCAGGAACTGGCCACCGATGGCGTCGATGATTTCCGGAGCCTTCATGCCGTCGGACAGCAGGAACTTGTTGAAGGAACCGCTTTCCAACGCCTGCTTCAGGATCGGCACGCCGTCGCCGGTATAGGCGATCAGCACCAGGGCTTCCGGATGACCACCGGCGGCCTTCTGGACTTCACCGCGGAAGCTGGCCTGCTTGGGTTCGAAGGGAACCGAAGCGGTGACCTTGCCGCCGTTCTTGGTGAAGGACTTCTCGAAGCTTTCGGCCAGACCCTTGCCGTAGTCGTTGTTCACATAGATGATGCCGACCGACTTATAGCTCTTTTCCTTGCCGACAGCGGCCAGAGCCACGCCCTGGAAGGCGTCGGACGGCACGGTGCGGAAGGTGAAGCCCTTGGACTCCAGGCTGCTGATCTTGGGCGAGGTGGCCGAGCCGGTGATGATCGGCACGCCGGCCGGAACGGCGACGGTGGTGGCGACGGGGATGAAGACGCCCGAGCCCATGGGGCCGATCAGAGCATTGACCTTTTCCACCGACACCAGCTTTTGGGCGGCATCGACGCCGGCCTGGGGGCTGGTCTGGTCGTCGCCGATCGACAGGCTGACCGGGGAGCCCAGCACGCCGCCGGCCTTGTTGATCTCGTCGATGGCCAGTTCGGCGCCGCTTTTGGCCGCCGGGCCGTAATCGGCCAGTTCGCCGGTCAGGGGGAAGATACCGCCAATCTTCAGCTTGCTCTCGGCAA
>Ga0302156_10004611_pt1 | contig 10090 bp, 5 predicted proteins | sample I_Bog_N3_2_FD_193503 | JGI IMG/M metagenome (GOLD analysis project Ga0302156, IMG submission 193503) | Peat permafrost microbial communities from Stordalen Mire near Abisko, Sweden - I_Bog_N3_2 | ecosystem: Environmental > Terrestrial > Soil > Wetlands > Peat | place: Sweden: Abisko, Stordalen... | reverse complement strand
GCATGGAGTCGAAGTCGATCAGCGAAATCGCCCGCCGTCTCCGGGCGATCGCCACCGCCACCACCCCGCTCAGCACGCTGAGCGCCAGTATTGTGGCGGGGAACTGCCATCGTCCGCCCTCGCCGCTCAGCTCCTCCATCGCGTACACCGCGCCCGCCGAAGCAAACCCGCCCAGTAGAAACGTGATCCAGTCGAATGGATGCACCTCGACCCCGTGCACATTCTCGATCCAAAGCAGCGCCAGAATCAGCGCCACAATCCCCAGCGGCAGATTCAGAAAAAAGATCCAGTGCCAGCTGAAGTAGGTCGTGATAAATCCGCCCAGCGGCGGCCCAATCACCAGCGCCGACAATCCCGGCCACGTAATGTAAGCCAGCGCTTGCGTCAGCTTCTCCTTCGGCGCGGTCCGCAGCACCACCAGCCGGCCGACGGGCACCATCATCGCTCCGCCAATCCCCTGCAGGATCCGCATCGAAATAAACTGCGTCAGTGTGCTCGACGCCCCGCAAAGCACCGACGCCACCGTGAAGACCCCGATCGCCGTCGAAAACACCGACCGCGCCCCAAACCGGTCCGCCACCCATCCGCTGATCGGGATGAACACCGCCAGCGTCAACAAATAAGCGGTCATGCCGATGTTCAGGCTCACCGGCCCCACATGGAAGCTCCGCGCCATCTGTGGCAGCGCGGTCGCGATGATCGTCCCGTCCAGCATCTCCATGAAGAAGGCGCCGGCGATCAGCGTGGTAACAAAGAACGGCGAGCGAGGCTTCTTCATCGCTCCAGTGTACAAAAGCGGAAAGCTACCTGAAGTTCACGGCGATCGGCACAAATCCCCGCAACTCCGGCGGCATCAGATTGTCGTTGATCTCCAGCCGGATCGAAGCCGCCAGGCCGTTTTGAATCGCGGTCAGTGTCGGCCCGGTAAAAACGTTCAACGCGGCCGTAATTCCGGCCCCGTTGGCCAGATTCAGCTCCCGCGCCATATCGTTGAGCCGGTTCTGGTTGCCCACATGCAGCCAGTTGTTCACCGTTCCCCGGTGGCTCGAAACCTCGCGCCCCAGGCCCCTGGGAAACGTCCACGTATCTCCGCTCGCAATGCGTACCTCGCAATACGTAACTCGAAATGCGTAAATTGATGCCGTCATCAAACGCAGCCCGGATGGCTGCATCGCTTTCAAAAAGCTGGTTCGCTGCCTGAATCGTAATCGACACGCAAAATCTCCAGCACAAAGACCACCGCATTTTCTGCGGCAACGCATCATCCCAGTCGGAGTTGCGCGAAGTCCCGCGGAAACGGAAACGCCAGAAACCGAAGTCTCTGGCGTTCCAATGCGATGATCGTCCAGGGTACTCAGGCCACGAATCGAACCTTTCCGCCACCCAGCCGGGATACAAGTCTCCTCGTCCCCCGGACCTTCCTGCGGTGCTTCCAATGCCGTCTTCAAGTTACCTCGAAATCTGGCATCTCCAGCCCTTCGCCCATGCTGACTCCGGGTTTCCCCATTCCTCCGCATCGGCGTCCGGTTCTATCATGATCTCCGGCTTCACCCGAACTTAGCATCCTCTGCTCGCGCAGCGGATGATTCTTCAGGCTAACCGGTTTCCACACCTTCTCGGTTGACCCTCGGCGCACACTTTGAGTTACTTCCCCATTCCCTGCCCGGACTGGCCGGGTATCTCCTGGTTAATTCCCCCTAAGTCCTCGCCTTGCGCCATCCGATAACTGCTTCTCCAACTCCCCGTTCGGCCATCAACTGATTGTGAGAGTAGGATGAAGTTACCTGTGGATGCAAGTGCAAAACCGGGGAATTTTGTGGATTTCACCTTTCCTGGTGCATAAATCGAAAAGCAATCGGTGCGTAGCCTGGACAGCCCAACCTTGGCGCTCGTTCCAGCCCCAGGCGCCGCCCAATCTTCCCCCTGGATCGCAGATTCGCCCGCGCAACAACTGCCTGGCCAGACCGGGAAGGCCGCTGCCTCCATGACCCGCATCGGCCCGCCGATGCAACTTCCCCGATTCCTCCGCGCATCGAACCATTGAGCCGGGCCATCGAACCTCAACGCTTCCGCGATCCATCCTTGCGTCACCCCGCGTTGCCGGATGCGTCCATCCCTCGCTTTCAACATGCGTTTACCTCCGCCGGTATCGCCCCGAGCAGTCCCATATCGGAATTAAGGTGTAAGCTGATTGAACTATGGCGAACTCCCCCCTTTCCCGCCGCTTTTTTGCCGCGTCAGCCGGTCTTTTGGTCACTGCCGCTCTCTTGGCCGCGCCGTCGGCGACCCTCGCCGCGGAAACGCCAGCCTCGCCCCAGGCACGCGCCACTCTGCCCATCGATGAGACCTCCCTGGTCACCCTCAAGGGCAACACAAATCCGCATGCCCAGACCCGTTACGACACAGGTCCCGCTCCCGCCTCCATGCCCGCCAGCCGGCTGCTTCTCGTCCTCCGCCGCGGTGCGCAACAGGAAGCCGCCCTCCAGACCTATCTCGAATCGGTCCAGAATCCCTCTTCGCCAAACTATCGCAAGTGGCTCACCCCAGACGAGTTCGGTACCCGTTTCGGCGTCGCGGAAACCGACCTGGCAACCGTGCAATCCTGGCTGCGCGCCCACGGGTTCACCGTCAGCAAGGTCGCCAAAGGCCGCATGGCCATCGAGTTCTCCGGAACCGCCGGCCAAATACAGGAAGCCTTCCACACCTCCATCCACGGCTATCTCGTCGACGGCGTCCGCCACTGGGCCAACTCCTCCGACCCGCGCATTCCCGCCGCCCTGGCGCCCGTCGTCGCGGGCCTGGCGGAGCTGAGCAGCTTCGTCCCCAAAGCCCACGTCGTCCGCGGACCGAGTGGCCGCTACAACCCCGCCACCGGCCGTATCGAGCCCACCTACACCATCGGCGACACCAACAACGGCTACTACATCTTCCTCGGTCCCGCCGACGCCGCCACCATCTACGACACCCCCACCTCGCTCAACGCCTCCCCGCCCAGTTCCCTGCTCGACGGCTCCGGCGTCACCATCGGCATCGCCGGCGACTCCAACATCGACACCACCCAGAACGCCAACTACCGCGCCACCTTCGGCCTCCCCGCCAAAGCCACAACCGTCATCGTCGATGGTAGCGATCCCGGCGAAAACGGCGACGCGGTCGAGGCCTACCTCGACACCGAGGTCGCGGGCGGCATCGCTCCCAACGCCAGCGTCATCCTCTACACCGCGGCGAATACCGAACTCGACGCGGGTCTGTTCCTCGCCATCGGCCGCGCCCTCGACGACAACCAGGTCGACATCCTCAACGTCAGCTTCGGCGGCTGCGAGGCCGCTCAGGGTGCCTCCGGCAACCAGTTCATCTACGACTTATGGGAGCAGGCCGCCGCCCAGGGCATCTCCGTCACCGTCTCCACCGGAGACAGCGGCTCCGCCGGCTGCGACGATCCCAACACCGAGCAGTACGCCGGCAACGGCCTCGCCGTCAACGGCCTCGCCTCCACTCCCTACAACATCGCCGTCGGCGGCACCGATTTCGACGTGCTCTACAGCAATTTCCCCAGCAGCTTCACCCAGTATGTCGATATCTCAAACACCTTTGCCCACCATCGCAGCGCTATCGGGTACATCCCTGAAGAGCCCTGGAACGACTCCACCCTCTATGGAATGAATGCGGCGCTCAACGAGAACGTGGACTCGCCCAACCCGAATATCGTCGGGGCGGGTGGCGGCGTCAGCTCCTGCACCACCCTCAGCGGCACCATCTGCGCCTCAGGCTACCCCACGCCCATCTGGCAATCCGGCTTTGCCACCGACAAATCCGGCCGCAATCTGCCCGACGTCTCTCTGGTCTCCGCAAATGGCTACTACGGCGCCCTCTGGGGCCTGTGCACCGATCAGGACTACCAGAGCGGCGGAATCCTGCTTCAGGATTGCGCCAACAACCCCACCACCGGCAACAACTTCAACCTGACCGGCGTCGGAGGCACCTCGGCCTCCGCACCCGCCTTTGCCGGGATTCTTGCCTTGGTCAAACAGAAAGCCGGCGCTCGCCTCGGCCAGGCCGACTACGTCCTCTACGATCTCGCCAAATCCAGCTACTCCACCGTCTTCCACGACATCTCGACCGGCAACAACTCCGTCGCCTGCAATTCGGGCTCACCCAATTGCGCACAGGACCTGGCCGGCTACGACTTCCTCACCGGCTATGACACCGGCGTCGGCTATGACGAGGCCAGCGGACTCGGCTCAGTCGACGCCGCCCAGCTCGTCGCCAACTGGGCCAGCGCCGGGCTCACCGCAACCACCGCCTCGCTCACGCTCAATGGCGGCGTCTCCGCGCTGAATATCACCCACGGCGCAAGCGTCAAGGTCGCCGCCGGAGTCACGGCCAGTGGTGGAACTCCCACCGGCGACGTCGCCCTGGTCGACAGCATCGACCCAGCCAGCTTCCCCAACAACGACAGCCTCGGCTTCTTCACCCTCGCCGGCGGCGACGCCACCGGAACCACCACCTACCTCCCCGGCGGCAGCTACAGCGTCAGCGCCCATTACGGCGGCAGCTCCTCCTTCGCCGCCAGCGACTCCAACGCCATCCCCGTCACCGTCGCCCCGGAGACCAGCTCCACCGTGCTTCAGGTTTCCGCCATCTACGACCCCATCACCGCACAGCAGACCAACACGGCCTCCTACGGCTTCGTTTACGAGATCGATGCGCAGCCCTACGGCAACAGCTCGTCGGCCAGCGCCCCCAATGGCGCGGCCACCGGCTCCATCGCCTTCGCCAGCGGAGGCACGAAATTGGGCAGCGCGGTCATCGGCAGCGACGGCATCGCCGAGCTGCAAACCTTCCTTCTTCCCACGGGCAACGACAGCCTCACCGCGTCCTTTCCCGGCGACCCCAGCTTCCTCGCCAGCACCAGCGCTCCGGTCGCGTTCAGCGTCACTCCGGCCATCACCTCGCTCGGCGCGCCCAGCCCCAGCGGAAGCTCCTTCACCGCGGGAAGCGCAATCACCCTCCAGGCCGGCCTCGGCCAATTGGACAGTTTCGGCGTCGCCCCCACCGGCAAGGTCACGTTCTTCAACGAGACCCCCTCCGGAACAACCACTCTCGGAACCGCTACCCTGCAGGGATCCGCGGGCTCTCTCGGTGTATTCGCCAGCGGTTCTGCCAGCCTCACAACCACCCTGCTGCCGGCCGGCCTTGACACCCTTACAGCCACCTACAGCGGGGATGCCAACTACGAAGCGTCTCCCCTTTCCCCGCCCAGCACCATCGTCATCAGCACCGTGCGGCCAACGGTCACCGTCAAGCCGTCTGCCACCATCATCAAGGTCGACGATCCGCTCCAGATTCTCGTTTCCGTCGCTACCGCGAGCGGATTGCCGGCCCCGACCGGCACCATCGTCATCTCCGCCCCTGGCTCCAACGCCTCCGCCGGCTACACCTCTCCCGCAACAACCCTGATCAATGGATCGGCCACCGTCACCGTCCCCCCAAATTCCCTGCCCATCGGCTCCAACACCCTCAGCGCGCAGTACAACGGAGACAGTTACTACAGCGCCAACGTCGGCGTGACGGTCGTTCTCGTCAAATCGACCGGAACCCTTCCACCGACCGTCACCGTAACACCTTCCGCGAACCCCATCCGCGCTTTCCCAGCGCAGGTCGCGGTCACCGTTTCCGGAACTGGAGCCGTTCCCACCGGAGCCGTGCAGTTGATCACTCCCAACTTCGCTTTTGCGCCCACCGCGCTCACCAACGGCTCCGCGACCTTCACCCTGACCCAGGGCAACCTGCCTGTCGGCGCGAGCTCCCTCCCCGTCACCTATAGCGGCGACGACAACTACCTCAGCGGCTCCGGCACCGCCCAGGTCGTTGTCGCCGGCATCGCGGCGATCACCGTCACCCCGGCATCTCCATCAGTTCAGGTCGCCCAAACTCTCAGCGTCGCGGTTTCCCTGCAGCAGTACGGCACGCTTCCCGTTCCGACCGGAACCGTCACCTTGACCAGCGGCAGCTTCAGCGTCTCCGCAACCATCGCCTCCGGCAAGGCCACCATCCTCATCCCCGCAAATTCCCTCGCCCTCGGCGTCGACGCACTCGCAGTCAAATACAGCGGCGACGGCGACTACAACCCCTCCTCCGGCTCCGCCTCGGTCACCGTCTACGCCCAGCCCCCCACCTTCGCCCTCACCAACTCCGGCGGCATCTCACTCTCGCCCGGCGCATCCACGGGCAACTCCGCCACCATCACCGTCACTCCCGCCTACGGCTTCACCGGCTCCGTCGCCCTAACAGCCGAGGTCACCTCCAGCCCCGCCGGCGCAGTCGACCCGCCAACGCTCTCGCTCACCGGAACCCCTGTCGTGATCGCGGGCTCGGGCTCAGGCAAGGCAACGCTCGTGGTCGCCACCACCGCGCCCACCACCGCCGCCAACCCCCAGCACGCTTCCTCCAGCCACGCCGGCCCCGTCGGGGCGCGCTGGTTTTCCGCCGGCGCTGTCGCCCTCGCGGGCGTTCTCCTGCTTGGCGTCCCCGCGCGGCGGCGCGCCTGGCGAGCTTTCATCGGCATGCTCTCGGCCTTCGCTCTGGTCGTCTTCCTCGCCGGAAGTATGGCCGCCTGCGGCGGGGGCGGGGGTAACAGCGGTGGCGGGGGTGGCAACGCCGGAACGACCGCCGGAACTTACACCGTCACGGTGACTGGAACCGAAGGCAATCTTACTCAGACGACGAGCGTCACCGTTACCGTGAATTAGTAACGCTCCAAGGCCGTTCCTGCGCTGTTCGATTGCGCCGCCCAAAGCGCGATTTCCCCGGAAAACTCCGGGGAAATCCTTTGGCAAACCGGTTTTCCTGTGTAAAATTCCCACAGATGCTGGCCGTTCTCCCGGCTGCCGGTGAGCCATGGGAGAAAGCGAGAGCCAAGTTACCCAAGTTACTTGTGAGATGCAACCGATCTCCATGGGAAGGTGAATGAGAAGCTCGCCGCTGACACTTGTGAATCCTGCGGAAAACCGAGCCGGTTCGATTTCCCAGCCGGCCTCTGACACCACCGTCGATTCGCGCGAGAAACTGCTCGAAGCGGCGTTGCGTCTCTTCGCTTCGTCCGGCGTCGCCAGCGTCTCGGTGCGCGACATTGCCCGCGAAGCCGGTGTCAACTCCGCCCTTGTCGGTTACTACTTCCGCAGCAAGGAGGGACTGCTCTGCCAGCTCTACCGCTGCCACAGCGAGCCACTGAACGCCGAACGCGTCCGGCTCCTCGAAAGCTTCAGCCGTGGTTCCGCGGTCCCCTCGATCGAGAAGGTCCTGGAAGCCTTCATTCGCCCATCGCTGACCCTCGCCACCAATCAGGAGGGCTGCGCGGAGTTTACGCGCCTGCGCGCCTTGCTCGCCGCCGAAAACTCCAGTCTCCTTGAAGCTCTCGTCGCGGAAAGCTTCAACCGTTCCAGCGGCATCTTCGTCAAAGCGCTCCATCGCTCCCTGCCCCATCTTTCCTACGAAGACGTATTGTGGAGATTTCACTTCACACTCGGCGCCATCAACTACACCGCCACCGGACCCAATCGCATTGCCATCTTTTCCGACGGTAAGTGCAACCCCCTTCGAGTCGAAGAAACTCTCCGCGAACTGATCCCGTTCCTTGCCGCCGGTTTCCGTTTCCCCAGGATCGCCAAGCGCCGTTCTGGCGCAACCAAGTCCCGAATTCCCGCCGCGCCTTGCTGATTGATCCCACCCCTTCCTCAAGAGGCCTTCCCGAAGATCGGCGCGCGGCTTGCGATTTTTCGCGGAGGGGCGGAGCCGTACTTTCCGCTCATGCCCACTCCCCTTCCCGCCGATAACCTGACCGAGAGGATCGCCTGGATTCGGAATCTGTTAACCGACCTGCCTTCACCGCCGGCTTTCAGGCACACCTGGCGCAAGGTTGGGCGTCGAGATTTGCCGGCTCAGGCGGCAGCCTCGATACGCCGATTTGGCGAGCGATGCCGTCCTTGGTCGACCGCTAAACAGGCCAGGGGCGATCCTTCGGGGAGCATGAACAAATGCCGTACGCCGCATTGATCGCTGAGGATCCAACCTTCCGCATGGCCAGTTCCCCCAGGGAACTCGCTGCGCAGTTGAATATCCGGAACAGTCACCGCCTTCGCGACGCGGGAAGAAGGCTCATCACTCAGTTGTCTGTCGTCTTGTTCTTTGCGGTGCTCTTCTGGCTTGCTCTCATGCGCCTCGGTGGGGGTCAGCTTGCGCCCCGTGGATTTCAAATCGCCCTGCTTGAGCTTCTGTTAATTTCCGTTCCGTCCACCTCCTTCACTCTGTGGAACTGGCGGTATGCCCGCCTCGGGATTGCGGCGCTCGGCGAGGTCGGGCGGCTCTCTAAGTCTGAACTCTCGCAGGTCGCGCTCCGCCACGACACAGTCCGTGACGAACTCCGCGATGCCGCGCCCTACCTCGATCTGCTCCACCATCAGATCGGCGGCTCGCTCACCGATTCGGAACGCGCCGTCATGCAAGTCATTGAACTATTAAGCGTTCTCTATGCCAAAACAAATCGGCAGCGCGAGGAGATCGGACGCTCAATCCAGGACGGCAAGAGCATTTCAGCCAGCACGCAAACGCGGATCGCCCACAACAAGAAAATGATCGGCACGGTCGAAAGCCAGTTGGAGGAAAAAAACCAGGACCTCCGCTCGAACCTGGAGCGCATCGAGGGTCTCGCCCGCGAAGTCTCGGCCCTCTCGCCCCTGATCAAAGTCATCACCTCCATCGCGCAGCAAACCAACCTTCTCGCCCTGAACGCGGAGATTGAAGCCGCCCGCGCCGGCAGTGCCGGTCGCGGATTCTCCGTCGTCGCCAATGAAGTGCGCAAGCTGGCCGTCCTCTCCACCAAGGCCGCAGCCGATATCGCCGAACGGATCAGCGCCACCTGCGCCCGGGTTGAAAGCGAGCTTGCCGCCGCCAGAACATCCTTTGAACGTCACGAATCGAGCAGTCTCATCGTCGGCCTCATCCGCGACCTGGAGGGAATGCAGCAGGAATTCGCACGCAACAGCGAACTCTTGCTCACCGTCATCTCTGACGTGGAAACCAACTACGCTGAAAGCGTCACCCGCCTCTCCCAGGCTCTGGGCCACATCCAGTTTCAGGACGTCATGAAGCAACGCCTCGAGCATGTCCAGACGTCGCTCGGCGATATGCGCTCCCACCTGCTCAAGCTCGCGGATACTCAGGACGATCTTCTCTGGGATGGACATCTCGACGCCACATTCAAATCGATCATGGCCAGCCACCTGGAGGACTACCGCATGGCCAGCCAGACACTGACCCATCGCGCCGTCGTCGGCTCGGGAGCAACCCACGAACCGGAGCGCCCCTCCATCGAGCTGTTCTGATCTTCCTTCGCCACGGCCCCCGTTCCCACTCTTTCAGCTCACCCCAGGGCAATCGCCCAATGCCGTCTCAAGGCTCTGGGTCAGGACTCCAACTGAGCACAGAAGCTCGCCCCCGGCCGCACAACAGGTCTTCTCATCCGGAACCAAGCGAATGAATCCCGTCAAACCTCGGCGCGCAGGCTGTACTTGATAATGTCCACGTCGGACATCACCACCAGCCCCTCCTCAACCATCTGGTCGATCAGCGGAAGCAGCGAGTTCAGCTTCTCCTCCGCATCGACAACGCACAGCATCATTGAAGAGTCGTGGCTCAGACTGAGCGCCTTTTCCCGATGGATGCGGCCATGCGCTCCATAGCCCAGGACGCTGCGATACACCGTCACGCCCGCGATATCGTTGGCGCGCATCGCCTCCACCAGCGCCAGATAAAGCGGCCGATCGCGCCAGCGGTCCACTTCACTGATGAAGATCCGCATCATGCGCGCCTTCCCTTCGATCTTCCGATGCGCGGGCTGCTCCTCCGTCTTGCCCTCGGCCGCCGGCGCAGCCTGAACGATGGCGGTCTCCCGCACTTCGATCACGGCGCTCCCCGCCATCTCCTTCACCTTGTCCAGAAGCTGCTCCACCTTCTCAGGGCTCTCGATAAACTCGATCTTCAGCGGTAAGCTATCGGAGATCTCCACCATGCTCGCCGCGTGCATTCGGTG
>Ga0302156_10004607_pt1 | contig 10091 bp, 7 predicted proteins | sample I_Bog_N3_2_FD_193503 | JGI IMG/M metagenome (GOLD analysis project Ga0302156, IMG submission 193503) | Peat permafrost microbial communities from Stordalen Mire near Abisko, Sweden - I_Bog_N3_2 | ecosystem: Environmental > Terrestrial > Soil > Wetlands > Peat | place: Sweden: Abisko, Stordalen... | reverse complement strand
CGCCCGTTGAGGCTGCTGGATTCAGAGGCCTGAAGGCCTCTGCTCCCTCCGGATCGAACTTTTCCGGAGCCTGCGAAGGAACCTCTGAACGGGTCGTTGTTGCGGTCCAACATTTCCTCAGGGGCTAAAGCCCGGGTTCGTTTTGGGCCTGTTTGCGGCACGACTGAAGTCGTGCCCTGATACAAAATACTGGCGATTTCTGAGGCCCGTCGCGGGGAAGGTGGCAAAGTTCCGGGCCTGAAGGCCCGCCCGTTGAGGCTGCTGGATTCAGAGGCCTGAAGGCCTCTGCTCCCTCCGTTGGCTTAGGCCTCCGCTCCCTCCGTTGGCTTAGGCCTCTGCTCCCTCCGTTGGCTTAGGCCTCCGCTCCCTCCGTTGGCTTAGGCCTCTGCTCCCTCCGTTGGCGTTGGGCGCAACTCGTGCCGGCCCTACGGGACGGCTGCTGTGTGGCGCGGCGCTTTCCCAGGGTTTCGCTGCGCTCCACCCTGGGCTATTCTCACACCCTCCCTCCGGGAGGGGGGCGAGTGGTATCTCACCCAAATAGCAAGAAGAGCAAGAAGCAGGTCCTTCGACTCGCTACGCTCGCTCAGGATGACAGGCCTTTTGGGGGGTGTTCAGGATGCCGTTAGGGTTCGGCGCCCGTTGCCCGATGTTCAAGCGATTGCCCAGCCGGGCTCGGGGCGGGTTGGCTGTTGACCCCGCCCGAATAGTATGATGGGAGATTGGCGCACGACTGCGCAGGCCCATCGACACGGTCTTGGGAAACGGACTCCTGTTGCTGGGCTATTTTTGTGGGGAGACGCACATGGGCCGCATCGTTGAGATTACCGAACTGGCGCTGCGCGACGCGCATCAAAGCCTGCTGGCCACCCGGATGGGTTTGGACGACATGATTCCGGCGTGCGAGGACCTTGATAACGCCGGCTACTGGTCGGTGGAGTGCTGGGGCGGGGCGACCTACGACTCCTGCATACGCTTTCTGAATGAGGACCCGTGGGAGCGGCTGCGGACGTTCCGCAAGCTGATGCCGAAGACGCGCTTGCAGATGCTGCTGCGCGGGCAGAACCTGCTGGGCTACCGGCATTATGAGGACAGCGTGGTGGAGCGGTTTGTGGAGAAGTCGGCGGAGAACGGGATCGACGTTTTCCGGGTCTTCGACGCCGTGAACGACCCGCGCAACCTGAGGACCAGCATCGCCGCCGTGAAGAAGACTGGCAAGCATGCGCAGGGCGCGATCTGCTACACCGTCAGCCCGCTGCATACCGTGGAGGCCTTTGCCGAGATGGCCGAGGAGTTGCGGGAGATGGGCTGCGACTCGATCTGCATCAAGGATATGGCAGCTCTGCTGAGGCCGCAGCCGGCTTATGACCTGGTGAAGGCGATCAAGCGGCGGTGCGGCGAGGAGACGCTGGTGCATCTGCACACGCACGCGACGACCGGAGTGACGTTGGTCTCGCTGATGAAGGCTGTCGAGGCGGGATGCGACATTGTGGATACAGCGGTGAGTTCGCTCTCGCTGGGGCCGGGACACAATCCGACGGAGAGCATGATCGAGCTGCTGGAAGGGACCGGCTACGAGACGCGGGTGGATCTGGAGCGTGTGCTGCGAGTGTCTGCTCACTTTGCGAAGATTCGGCCGCGGTACAAGGAGTTTTTCAGCGAGAATACGGGCGTGGATACGGAGATCTTCAAGAGCCAGATTCCGGGCGGGATGATTTCGAACATGGAGAGCCAGCTCAAGGGCCAGGGCGCGGGCGACCGGCTGAAGGAGGTTCTGGAGGAGGTTCCGCGGGTTCGCAAGGACTCGGGGTATCCGCCGCTGGTGACGCCGACGAGCCAGATCGTGGGCTCGCAGGCGGTCTTCAATGTGCTGATGGGCAAGTACAAGGTGCTTACCGGGGAGTTTGCCGATTTGATGCTGGGCTATTACGGAGCTACGATCGGCGCTAAGGATCCCGAGGTGCTGAAACTGGCGGAGGCTCATGCGAAGAAGCCGGCGATTACGGTTCGGCCGGCCGACTTGCAGAAGCCGGAGTGGGAGAGTCTTAGCGCGGCGGCCAATGCTCTGAAGGGATCGAATGGCAGCGACGAGGATGTGCTGACGTATGCCATGTTCCCGCAGGTTGCGCCGAAGTTTTTCGAGAGCCGGGCGCAGGGGCGGAAGAATGTGGGCAAGGAGCCGGCGGTTGCGGGCAAGGCCGCGGAGGCGAAGGCGCCAGAGCAGAAGGCTCTTGCAGCGGCTGGAGGCGGGGCTGCGCTGAACGCCAAAGTGAACTATGTGATTACGCTGAACGGGAAAGAGCACCGGGTGACGGTGGCTCCGGAGAGATAGGAGCATTTTCACCAACCCGGAAAGGGGTAAACCATTTTGGCGGGTTCGCCCCGCTTCGCGGGATGGCGAGTTAGCAAGTTAGCGGGTTCATTGCTGGTGCGACTCGCAAGAGCGAGTCAAGATGCTTGGGATGACGGCATTTATTGAGCGAACTCTAGAATCAGGACACCTACAAGGCCGGTGGAAGCAGGAGCGGGGATGGCGAAGAAAGCGGAAGGCAAGAAGACGATGGCCGAGAAGCTGTCGGCTCTGAGCGCAAGGCGCGCGGAGCTGGAACTGGGCGGCGGCCAGGAGCGCATCGAGAAACAGCACGCGGGCGGCAAGCTGACGGCGCGGGAGCGGGTTGAAAGGCTGGTGGATAAGGGCAGCTTCAAGGAGATTGGACTGTTTGCCATGCACCGGTCAACTTATTTTGGGATGGCCGGCAAAGAGATGCCCGCCGATGGAGTGGTGACCGGGTGCGCCAACATTGACGGGCGCCAGGTGCATCTGGCCAGCCAGGATTTCACCGTGGGCGGCGGCTCTGCCGGCGAGACGCACAACGACAAGGTTGTGGATATGATGCGCCTGTCGATGAAGACGGGCAGCCCGTTTGTCTTTATGAACGACTCGGGCGGGGCGCGCGTTCAGGAGGGGATTGACAGCCTGGCCGGATATGGCCGCGTCTTCTACAACAATGTTCTGCTCTCCGGAGTGGTGCCGCAGATCTCGATCATCTGCGGACCCTGCGCGGGCGGCGCTGTCTATAGCCCGGCGCTGACCGACTTTGTGATTCAAACGCAGCCGGCGCGGATGTTCATCACCGGGCCAAAGGTGATCAAGCAGGTTACCGGCGAAGTGGTGAGCGATGAAGAGCTGGGCGGCCCTCATGCGCAGATGAGTTCGGGCGTGGTACACCTGATTGCTCGCGATGACGATGATGCGACTCAGATCTGCCGGCGGCTGCTGAGTTTTCTGCCTTCGAATAATCTTGAGGATCCGCCGCGCATGGCTTTCAATCTGCCGCTGGAATCTGATCCGGAGTTGAACGGGATTGTTCCAGTGGACAATAAAGCTGTTTACGATGTGCGCGATGTTATCAAGCGCGTCGTGGACTATCAGGATTTTCTGGAGATTCAACCGGAGTTTGCGGCGAATATTGTGATTGGCTTCGGACGCCTGCAAGGGCGGCCAGTGGGCATTATCGCCAGCCAGCCAAATTGCCTGGCCGGGGTGCTCGACATCAATGCCTCGGATAAGTCGGCGCGGTTTGTGCGCTTCTGCAATGCCTTCAATATTCCGCTGCTGACCTTTGTAGATGTGCCGGGATTTCTTCCCGGTGTGGAGCAGGAGCGGGGCGGCATCATCCGTCATGGGGCCAAGCTGCTGTTTGCCTATTCGGCCGCAACGGTGCCGAAGATTACGGTGGTGCTGCGCAAGGCCTATGGCGGCGCGTACATCGCGATGTGCTGCAAGGATCTGGGCGCGGACCGGGTGGTGGCGTGGCCCACGGCGGAGATTGCGGTGATGGGCGCCGAGGGCGCGGCGGAGATCGTCTTCCGGCGCGAGATCGATGCGGCCGAGGATAAGGCCGGCCGACGCCAGGAACTGGTGGACGAGTATCGCGAGACCTTCTCCAACCCCTATGTTGCGGCGGGCAGGCGGCTGGTGGATGACATCATCGAGCCTGCCGAGACCAGGAAGGTTCTGGCGGAGGCGCTTGAATCGCTGCATACCAAGCGGGAACTGCGGCCCGCGAAGAAGCATGGACTGATTCCTTTATGATGGGGAGCCGCGCGTGGATTTGAATGCAGTGGATTTCGTGGTGATCGCGGTCCTGGTTGGAGCGGGCTGCGCGCTGACCTTTTTCGGCTTGTGGTTCATGCTGCGCCATGTTGCCGCGGAACGGGAAGATGCGATGGCGAGCCAACTGAGTGAGCTTGCCGGCGCGCTCAAGGCTCTGGAAGCCAAGCTGGCGGAAGTCAGCCGGGTTCCGCAGGTGCAGGCGGCTGCTGCTCCGGCTGTTGAGAAGGAAGCCGCTCCCGCTGCTGCGATGCAGGAAGCGGTTCATCGGGAAGATGGGCAGGTCACGCCTGAAACGCTGGTGCTGATTGCCGCGGCAGTAACCGCGTTTTTAGGCAAAAAGGTTCGCATCCGCTCGGCGAAGATGCTGCGGTCGCCTCATCCGGGTGTGAGCGCATGGTCTCAGCAAGGGCGGGCGCTGGTTCACGCCTCCCATAATCCGCGGACCGGGGGTTGAGGCCAGGGGCTGACGCTCGAAAGCAAGTGGAAGGAAGGAAGCTGGTAACTTGAAACTTCAGATTTCAATTGACGGAAAGACTTACGAAGCGGAAGTCGAAGTGCTGGAAGATGACGCGATGCCGCGCCAGCCGCAGTACGGGCCATCTCACACCCCGGCCGCGACGGCACAGCCAACGCCGGTTGCGGCCGCGCAAGCTCCGGCTGCGGCGGCCGAGGAAGCCGTTGACGAAAAGAAGGTTTGCCGAAGTCCCGTAACAGGCATCGTTATCAAAGTGACTGTCGAGCCCGGGCAGCCGGTTCAGGCCAATGACCCGATCATGGTTCTCGAAGCCATGAAGATGGAAACAAACGTGACGGCGCACAGCGCGGGAAAAGTGAAGAACGTGCGGGTTGCGAAGGGCGATTCAGTGAAGGTTGGCCAGGTTGTGGCGGAGTTCGAATAGCAGCCCTCCGAGGCCTGACATCGCTTGTCAGCTGTGGTAGATTCAAGAAGACACGCCACTTGAGTGGAGAGATGGCCGAGTGGTTTAAGGCGCACGCTTGGAAAGCGTGTGTACTTTAACGAGTACCGTGGGTTCGAATCCCACTCTCTCCGCCATTTGCTTTTCTATCTTGCTGATTTTAATGATAAGCAACAGATATTAGGTGAGCTTAAGTCAATTCCCCTTGGCCGCACCTGGTCCGATTTGTCGCTTCAATTCTGCTTTGCCCCTCGATTTTGCACGACAGAAGCCCGGCTGCGCGCTGCGAGAGGCTGCCGCAAACGCAGGTTTCTTGACGCAAGCATTCTTTTCGCCTTGCAATCTGCCTCAAGAGCGATACAATTTCCTGAAACCGCTGCCGAAAAGGAGATTCCAGTTTACGGTTCAGAGCCGGCGACTGCGTTTTTTCTTGCGAGTTGCCCGATAGCCCCGGCGCGCGGCCACGCCTCACAAAAGGGAGCAAGAGATGTCTACTTCCGAAGAGTCTCAACCGGTGCGTTTCAGGGAACGCGTCGGCTACGCCACAGGTGATTTGGCATCCTGCCTTTACTACAACACTTTCGTTCTGTTCCTTATGAACTTTTATACGGACACGGTGGGGCTCGGCGCCGCGGCCGTGGGCACAATGATCTTGCTGACTCGAAGCGGCGACATGGTGGCCGACCCCGTCATGGGAATGATGGCGGATCGGACGAAATCGCGCTTCGGCAAGTTTCGCCCCTGGCTGCTGTGGATGGCCTTCCCTTTCTTCATCTCGGGCGTGCTGACCTTTCTGTCGCCCAATCTGTCGCCGACCGGCAAGCTGGCCTATGCCTATGCCACTTATATGCTGGTGATGATTGTATACACCATGATCAATATTCCCTACGGAGCCCTGCTGGGCGTGATTACCCCCGATTCCGATGTGCGCACCAAGCTCTCTTCCTATCGATTCGTGGGCGCCTTCACCGGAAACCTCATTGTGCAGGGCACGTTTCTCTATCTGATCAAAACGCTCGGCCACGGGAACAACAAGGTGGGCTACCCTCTGGCGATGGGCGTCTTTGGCTTTGCGGCGATGTGTTTCTTTCTCTTCACCTTCGCTACCACGCGCGAGCGCGTTGTCCCTTTGGCAAGCGACCAGTCGTCGGTCGGCGGCGACTTGAGAGACCTGCTGAAGAACCGGCCGTGGCTGGCGCTGGGCGCGATGAGCATCTTGTTTCTTACCTGGGTCTCGATTCGCGGAGCTTGCCTGATTTACTACTTCAAGTATTTCGTGGGCCGGGAGGGCCTGACCGCAACGTACCTGGTTGCGGGCACGGTGTGCTCGCTTACGGGAGTGGTGGTTACCGCTCCGTTGACCAGGTTTTTTGGCGGGAAGAAGAAGACGTACATCTGGCTTACGCTGATCAACGCGGTGACGCTTCTGCCGATGTTTTTCGCCGGGCCGAAGAATCTGGCGCTGATCTTCGGCTGTCAGATTGTCGGCTCGCTCTTTACCGGCTCGCTGAACCCTCTGGTCTGGGCCATGTATGCCGACACCGCCGACTATGCGGAGTGGAAGTTCGGAGGCCGCGCCACCGGGCTCATTTTTTCAGCGGGAACCTTCGCGCAGAAGATGGGCTGGACGATCGGCGGCGCCGTCGCGGGATGGCTGCTGGCATATTACGGTTACCAGGCCAACATCGCACAGAACGCAGGCACGCTGCTGGGCATTCGCCTGATGGTGAGCGTACTTCCCGCAGTGGGGTGTCTGCTGACCGTGTTTGCAGCCGCCTTCTATAACCTTGATGCGAAGCTTCTGGAACGCATCGCAGACGAACTGAAGGCTCGGCGCGAGGGCGCAGCCGCCAACCTTGCAGCAAATTGAAAGAGGAGCTTTTTACATGAGCGCAGGAAAATCGACGAAGCAGAGCATCGTGGGCCAGTCTATCCCTCACCTCCCCTGGCAAGACCGCCCGGCAGGCTGCACCGGCGTAGTTTGGCGTTATAGCGGAAACCCCCTGCTCGGATGGAACCCCGGCGGACGCATGGCTCGCGTCTTCAACAGCGCTGCCTGGCCGCATGAGGGGGCCTTCGTTGGAGTCTTCCGCGCCGATCATCGCAATGGCGTGGCCGATCTTCATTTTGGCCGCAGCCGGGACGGCATTCATTGGGATCTGGACCCCAACGTGATTGCGTGGAAGAACGAGGCCGGCAAGAAAGTGCAAAACGGTTACGCCTATGACCCGCGCCTGTTGAAGATGGACGATACCTTCTACGTCACGTGGTGTGACGATTTTCCAGGAGCTTCCATCGGAATGGGCCGCACCAGGGACTTCAAGACCTGGACCAAGATGGAGCATCCGATGATGCCCTTCAACCGCAACGGCGTGCTCTTCCCGAGAAAGATCAACGGGCTTTACGCCATGCTGAGCCGCCCCAGCGACTCGGGCCACACTCCGTTCGGCGACATTCTGTTGTCGTACAGTCCGGACCTGGTTTATTGGGGCAAGCACCGCCTGGTGATGCGGGCGCAGGGCAAAACCTGGTGGCAGGCTACCAAAGTCGGCGCGGGTCCGGTGCCGATAGAAACGCCGGCGGGCTGGCTGCTTTTCTATCACGGCGTGAGCACGACTTGTAACGGATATGTTTACAGCATGGGCGCGGTGCTGCTGGACCTTGAGGATCCGAGCAAGGTGCTGCTGCGGACTCGAGATTACCTGCTCACGCCGGAGACCCAGTATGAGACTGTGGGTTTTGTGCCTAACGTCATCTTCCCGTGCGCCGCGATTGCGGATGCGGCCAGCGGACGGATCGCCATCTACTACGGCGCCGCCGACACGTACACGGCGTTGGCCTTTTGCCAGGTGGATGAGTTGCTGGCCTACATGAAAGCGAACTCCGAGTTCCAGGACGCCGATTAGCGATTCGGACTGCCCCGCAGTTGAGAAGGTTCAGGCACGACTTTCCTGGCCGGGCAGCTTCGATAGAGTGCCGGTCTGATTAGAAACAAGCGTGGACCGGGAGGTCCACGCTACAGCCGGCCGGGAGGCCAGCGCTACAGTTTCATGGGTCCACCTGTCGTGGCTTTGCCGGGGCGCGATGAAGGGCCTGCTGTCGAACGAATGCCCATATCCGCAAGGACTCCAACAGCGATGGCGAGCCAGTATGCGACGATGTCCCAGACGGAGAAGAAGCGGCCGAGAAGGATGATGCCGGGAAGGGTAGCGCGGAAGGCCTCCAGCGCGGGGAAGTGGCAGAGCTTGACGAACTCGACCGCTGTGGCAAGAGCTCCCGCGAGCAATGCAACGGCAGGCAGACGCCACAATGGCAGAAGAGTCGAGACGATCCAGTAGATCATCACGGCCCAGAGCGTTGAGCCGCCATATTTGACGACAAAAGGCGGAAGGCCCAGCGGGGCGAACCGGATCGCCAGTCCGGCAACAGCGGTAGGGAAGATGAGTCCCAGCGATTGGATGTGTGATCGAGGAGGCATGATTTCCGAGCCAGGCATGGGGCCAGTTCAAGCGTCGAGGGAAACCGGAAGAGCTTCTTACTGACCGCAGAACTCCATGTTGCCGCAGCCGCCATTCTGACCGCAGCAAGGCGCGCCAGGAGCGCAACCCGAGCCAGCCTTTGAGAAGCTGGGTTGATTCCCTTTGGAAATAACCCCTGCTCCACCACCAATCAGCCTCTTCACGGGCCCGCCGCATGACTGGCAGGATTCGATCTCTGGATCAGACATCTTTTGACGCACCTCAAATGAGCGTCCACATGCATTGCACTGATAGTCGTAAGCCGGCATTGCGGATTCCCTTTCAACCCAGGCGGGTTCCTGTGGTGATTATACGAAGGAGATCGCCGCATTCTTCCCCAACCCAGCCTAAGGAGATGTTTCGACTGGCGTGATCACGGTTCCGGCCGGCCCAAAGTCGAAGCGCAGCAGCCACTCGCTGGAGACTGCCTTGCCATCAACCTGCGCGGGCTTGAACTGCCAGCGCCGCGCCGCCTCAAGAGCCAGGCTGGCGAAGTACTTGCTTGACCCCGGAGAATCCAATGCGGCATCTGAAACGTCGCCGTCCGGATTGACCGTGACCCGTATGTTCATCAGGACTTTGCCGTGAATGGTCTCGCTCGCTTTTTGGGGTACGTCGGGCTGAACCTGCTGAGCGACCGCACCTTTCACCGTGCCGCCTTTGGCGTTTTGGGTTTGCGGAAGAGGAGATGGAGGCGATGGAGGCGGGATGGGAACGACCGCGGGCGCGGGCTGCTCGATGACGATTGGAGGCGACGGATCTGTCTTGTGAGAACAAAGCAGCGGGACCGCGACGACAGCGGCCAGAAAAAGCGCAAGGACAACGAGCGCAGCCGTGACGAGTTTAGCCGGCGTCATTCCCCTGGCTTTGATAATGATGTCGGGAAGGAACCGGGCAACTCCCAGGTAGACTCTGATCCTGCGCAGGGTGCAGCGGCGCTCCGGATCGGATTTGAGACACTCCAGGACAATGGCGGCGAGGGGTTGTGGAATGGACTCCGGCACCAGCGGATCACTCTGTGCCGGCCGGTTCCAGATTGGCAGATGCTGGGTCAGGGCTTCAACCAGGGTGACGCCGAGCGACCACAGATCCGCAGCCGGCGTGATCGGCCCGGCAGCGTTCTCCGGCGCATTTCGGATTGCCTGCGCCTCAACATGTGTGGCGGGCTGGCCGGCAATTTGAAGGTCGTCAGAGGAGAGCTTCAACCGATCGTCGACAGCCATGATGTTCGATGGCTTGAGGCGGCCATGCACGAGGCCTTTTCCGTGAAGATAGGAGAGCGCGCCGAGAACCGGGTCGAGCATCTCGATGGCTTCGGTGGGAGTGAGCGGCCGGGCCGGAAGGATCTGCGAGAGGATCTCTTCGGCATATTCCGTCACGGCATAGAGGAGCCGCACTTCGCCGGCCTGGCAACGTCCATAGTGGAAGAGGCGCATCACGTGAGGATGAGAGAGGGTTGCCGCCGCTCCCCAGCGGGCGATGCGAGCCTCAGCGTCCTCGCCATCAGCAGGAATGAGCTTGATGGCGGCTTTCCGCGAGCCA
>Ga0302156_10004606_pt1 | contig 10094 bp, 9 predicted proteins | sample I_Bog_N3_2_FD_193503 | JGI IMG/M metagenome (GOLD analysis project Ga0302156, IMG submission 193503) | Peat permafrost microbial communities from Stordalen Mire near Abisko, Sweden - I_Bog_N3_2 | ecosystem: Environmental > Terrestrial > Soil > Wetlands > Peat | place: Sweden: Abisko, Stordalen... | reverse complement strand
TCAAAGATCAGCTCTTCGGGAAGATCGTGCTTCTCGCGCCAGAGTGCCCAGCCAACCCCCAGGGGTGCGAGACCAAATTTGTGGCCGGAGGCATTGATGGACTTGACCCTCGGCAGGCGGAAATCCCAAAGCAGGTCCGGCTGGAGAAAGGGTGCGAGAAAGGCGCCGCTAGCTCCGTCGACGTGGATGGGGATATCGAGACCGGTCTCGGCGTTGAGCTTATCGAGCGCAAGACTGATCTCGTGGATCGGCTCATACTGGAGTGTGAAGGTGACGCCGAGCGTAACGATGACGCCGATGGTATTTTCGTCGCACCGCTTCAGCACCTCTTCTGGGGTCAGCAGCAGGCGGTCGCCCTGCATCGGCACCTCGCGGAGTTCCACATCGAAGTAGCGGCAGAACTTGTGCCAGCACACCTGGACCGGGCCGGTGATCAGGTTCGGCTTATCCGTGGGTTTGCCTTCGGCGGCGCGGCGCTTGCGCCATTTCCACTTAAGCGCCAGGCCGCCAAGCATAGCCGCTTCGCTGGATCCCGTGGTGGAGCAGCCAATGGTGCTCGCCGCCTCTGGAGAATTCCACAGAGCGGCAAGCATGTGGATACAGCGCTCTTCGATGGCCGCCGTCTGCGGATACTCATCCTTGTCGATCATGTTCTTGTCGGCCGACTCATCCATCAGCATTTTGACTTCTGCCTCGATCCACGTGGTGCAGAAGGTGGCGAGATTCTGCTGCGAGTTGCCGTCGAGGATAAGTTGATCGTGGATGGTCCGATAAACGGACTGCGAATCATGTTTGGCCGCGGGAAACTCGTAAGTCGCAGTCACTTCATTGTGGGATTCGGACTCTATGCGGCTGGTGGGACCGGCCTTGAGCTTTTTGGTGTCGTGCAGTGGCATGAGTTCTCCTGTTCACCTGAACTCGAAGTCTATTCGACTGACGGCCAAACTGGAGGAAGAAACTCAAGTCCGCCGAACAATGGGCAAGAACAATGTGAACTCAGCCCCGGATTCGCCCGTCCGACTCCACGAGTAAAGTAAAATCAACGGTTCACGAATCTTGGGATGAGGCCCTTGAAAATATGTGCCGCAACATCAAAATGCTCTTCACCTTCGATCCCCCTGTCACCCCCGACGAGGTCCGCGCCGCATCGCTCCAGTTCGTCCGCAAGATCAGCGGTTTCAACAAGCCGTCCAAGGCAAACGAGCCTGCGTTCCTGGCCGCAATCGACGCCATCGCGGCCGTTTCCACCCAGCTTCTTTCTTCGCTTGAGACAAACGCACCTCCAAGGAGCCGCGAAGAAGAAGCCGCTAAAGCCAAAGCTCGCAACGCCGAGCGCTTCCCCGCCTGAGACTGCCTCGTCCCGCCGCCTCCCCTTTTGTCCCATCTACCCCAAAAGTCCGGCCTTTTCATATTGCAGTCGCATGAATGCGGGGTATAGGCTAGTTAAATCGACGGGAAACCACGTTTGGCAGCCTTGTGTTGCGGAATCCGTCAAAGTCAGTATGAGGTTGTTCGCTACGATGCGGCTCGGTCAACCAGCTCTTCTGTTATCCATCGCCCTTACCCTGGCGATCCCAGCGGCAGCGACCACCCGCACCCACCGAGGTCCTACTTCACTGCACAAGGCCGCCGCCAAACACGTTGCAAAACCAAAGCCGATCGGCCCGCGCAACATCGACGACGAACGCGCCACCCAGATCCAGGCAGCCCTGATCAAGGCCGGCTACCTCTCCGGGGAGCCCAGCGGTCACTGGGACGCGGCGTCCGCCGCCGCCATGCAGAAAGTTCAAGCCGACAACGGCTGGCAGACCAAGCTGGTCCCCGACTCCCGCGCCCTCATCAAGCTCGGTCTCGGACCGGGCACCGCCCTCGTGTCCTCGCTTAGCTCCTCCGGAGGATCCCTCACGACTGTTCCGTCGAGCCCCCTCGCGCAGGCTCAGCAGTAATCTTCGAACACAAACCTACGCAACCGATCTAGCCGCCTGTTTCTTCTTCGGCGAGGAGTTATCGCTCCGCAACCCCGCCAGTGCCACCCGCAGCCGCACCACCGCCGACGAGTGGATCTGCGATACCCGCGACTCCACCACGCCCAGCGTCAATCCGATCTCCTTCATCGTCAGTTCTTCGTAGTAGTAGAGCGTCAGCACCATCCGCTCCTTCTCCGGCAGCTCCTCAATCGCGTCTGTAAGGCGCTGCTTCATCTCGCCCTGCAAACAGCGGAACAGAGGATCGTCCTCCGGCGACCCCGGAATATACGACAGCTCTTCGTCGCCGGAGTCTTCGGTCCGCTCCATGTGCAGGCTGCCGATCTCCAGACCCTTCAACTCGCCCAGCAGGTGCTGATACTTTTCCAGCCCCAGGTCCATCTCCCGCGCAATCTCCTGCTCCGTCGGTACCCGCCCGAGCTTCTGCGTCACGGACCGGATCGCCTCCTCCACCGCTCGCCCCTTGCGCCGCAACTCCCGCGGGCTCCAGTCCAGCGTCCGCAGCGAGTCAAGAATCGCCCCGCGAATCCGGAACTGCGCATAGCTCTTGAACTGCACCTTCTTCGTATGATCGAACTTCGAGAACGCGTCAATCAGCCCCACCACGCCCGCCGAGACCAGGTCCTCGAGTTCCACATGCTGCGGTAGGCGCTCATGAATCCGCCGCGCCAAGTAACGCACCGTCGGCAGATGTTCCAGCAGAAGCTGGTCGCGCTCGGGCCCCAAACCGTCCGCCAATTCGCTCCCTAACCCGCCGTCCGCTCCGCTGTCGAACCCACCTGCACCCTCCCCACCAACCCGTGGCAGGATCGGCACGCGGCCCATCTCCGCCAGGTCGCCAATCCCGAACCCTCTTCCGCTCGACTGCCCCTGCATTGCCGGCGCGTGTCTCTCCATAATCGTCGTCTCTCCAGTGCGAACCAACCGCAATCCCGTCGCTCGCCTCGCACACACGCGAGCGGCGACATGAAAGCTGTTTGCAATGGATCAGAAAGCACGAACAGGGCCAAGTTGACGGCAGGTTGTATTAGGCTTTTCTCAAACTGGCCCGAAACCGGTCAGCCGCACGCCTCCAATTTCGTCCGTTCCTCATACCCTTTCGCGGCACCCACAACCTCCCGCATGGACTCCACCCCCTCCACCAGCCGCACACACTCCGCCAGGCCCAGTTCCACCGCCTCCCGATACGCCTGCATCGTTCCAATCAGCCCGGCCAGCTCCAGCCTGCACCGCAACGTCGTCAGGGGCTGGCACAGGTCATGTAGCAACCGGTCGATCTGTTGCATCCCGTCCTCTCGCCGCTCGCATACACAACCCGCATCACACATCCGCCATCCATCCTTCCGTCGAAACCCCTACCGTCGAAACGCCATTCAATCGCCGCGAGGCGTCCGCGTCACGCCATCGCCCCGCCCATCCTGCCTCTCGATCACCTGCCGCGCTCAATAAATATCCCTCGCCCCGCACTGTGCGGATCACGGATTCGCCGCCGCGCACCTTCTCCAATCCCCTACCCAGCGTCCTCCCCAGCTTCTTCCTCAGATAGTTGATGTAGACCTCCACGATGTTCGTCCCCTTGCCCACGGGACTCCGCCACACCTCCCGCAGCAGCTCCGCCCGGTTGCATACGCGCTCTCCGCGCCGCCGCAGCAGCGACTCCAGCAGGGAGAACTCGGTCGCTGTCAGTTCTACCTCGCGTCCGCCCTGGGTCACCCTCCGCGCCGCGCGATCCATCTGCAGATCGCCAAATCGCAGCACCGTATCTTCGAACCGGCACCGCCGCCTGCCCAGCGCCCGCAGTCTTGCGCGCAGCTCATGGAACGAGAAAGGCTTCAACACCACGTCGTCCGCTCCCAGTTCCAGGCATCGCACCCGCTCTTCCATTCCGGCGCGGCCCGTCAGCACCAGCACCGAGGTCGAACCGAAGCACTCTCCCATCTCCGCCAGCACCTCCAGCCCATCCATCCTCGGCAACCCCAGGTCCAGGATCATCACCTCCGGCCGTATCTGCGCCACCGATGCGAGCGCTGCCTCACCGTCCTCCGCCAACGCCACCTCGTGACCGTCCAGCTTCAAACCTTGATCCAGAAAATGTCCTAACGCGGAATCGTCTTCAACAATCAACACCCGCATACGCAGTCCTTACTTCGCTCCCGGCGAGTAGCTTTCAGTCAATCGCCCCGGGCAAGCCACTGGCCCTTAGAACTCCTTATCGGCGCCAATGGCCGATTCATCTGCGCTGCTTCAAGTCCCCCTCGCCCACCCATCCGCGTACCGGCCCGCATTTCCAACTCCGGAATTGTCATCTCGGCGCGAGACGAATACCATGCAGAAGGTGTCAACTGTAGAGTTTTGCCGCGCTGCACTGAATCGGCCCCAGTGAATTCGTTCAAGCTGACAACATTGACTTCTCAATCTGCCACGGCAGGCGCTCCACGAATCAAGATTCGAACGGACGTCGGAGCTTCTAAATTTATGTCGAGCAATACCGCAAGCTTCCCCCAGTCCGGCCTCACCACTTCCGCCCCGGATCAATCCAACGCCCGCTGGTTCGTCTGTGCCCTCCTTTTCGCCGCCACCACCATCAACTACATGGACCGCTCGGTCTTTTCCTTCATCGAGCCGCTACTCCATAACGTGCCCTTCATGGGCTGGAATTTTCTGGTTGACCGCTTCCACCAGTCGGCCTTCGATAACAACTACGGCAACGTCATCATCTGCTTCCAGATCGCGTACGGCGTAGGATTCCTCATCGCCGGTCGCGTCATCGACAAGCTCGGCACCAAGACCGGCTACGCCGTGGCCATCTTCATCTGGGCGCTTTCCTCGATGAGCCACTCGCTCGTCACCTCGGTCGTCGGCTTCTGTATTGCCCGCATGTTCCTCGGGCTCGGTGAGTCAGGCAACTTCCCCGCAGCCATCAAGGCGACCACCGAGTGGTTCCCCACCGAAGAGCGCGGCAAAGCCGTAGGCATCTTCAACTCGGGTACCTGCGCCTCCTTCTTTCTCGCTCCGCTCCTGATCGGCTTCGCCACCAGTCACTACGGATGGCGCTACGCCTTCCTGGCCACCGGTTCTCTGGGCATGTTATGGCTCGCCGCCTGGCTCCTCTTTCCGTACAACCGCCTGCGCCGCGGCTCCACCCAGACCCAGATTAACCTCCAGGCCGACTTCGCCTCACAGAGCGCCTACGGCGGCAATGTCCCTCTCTCCGCACTGCTTCGTCGCCCCGGCACCTATGCCTTTGCCATCGGCAAGGGGCTCACCGACGGCGTCTGGTGGTTTTACCTCTTCTATCTTCCGCAATTTCTCAACCGCAACTACGGCCTCGATCTCAAGCACGCTTATTGGGAGATCGTCACCGTTTACGTCATCTCCACCGTCGGCTCCATCTTCGGTGGATCGCTCTCCGGCGTACTGATGAACCGCGGCTACTCCATCAACGGTGGACGCAAGTTTGCCATGCTCTTCATGGCCGTTCTGGTCCTGCCGCTGATCCTAGTCCCGCACATGGGTACGCTTTTCCCGGCGAACCCCTGGCCCGCCACCCTGCTGATCGCTCTCGCGGCCGCGGCGCACCAGGGCTGGTCCGCAAACCTCTTCTCCACGCCTGGCGACATGTTCCCGTCCACCGCAGTCTCTACTGTGGTCGGAATCGGCGGCGCGGCCGGTGCGGTTGGAGGAGCCTGCTTCACCTGGATTGTGAAGCGGAATCTGTCGCTGCATCCACTGCTGGTCTTCACTGTCGCCGCGTTGGCGTATGTTGTCTCGCTCGCCTTCTTCCAGCTTCTCGTCCCACGACTCGGAGCGGCCCACGACGAGCCGAAAGCTGCGTGAACACAAACCGGACAGCCGTGATACCCTTCCTCTCGAATCGCCGATGCGTCGGCGCGCAGCATTGAAGGACGGGACTACGGAATGCCAAGGCGCACAAAGAAACAGATTAGCGAAGATCCAGGCGGCCACAGCCAGCTCACCTTACAAGTCGTCGATCATGTACGTGCGCTAATCGCCAGCGGAGAGCTCCGTCCCGGCGACCGCCTTCCGCCTGAACGCGAACTCGCCCGCGAGCTGAAGATCAGCCGCTCGTCTCTGCGCGCTGGGATCGGGTTCCTCTCCGCGATGGGCGTGCTCAAGAGCCGCCACGGCGCCGGCACCTTCGTCTCTTCCGGCCCGCCCGCGCTCGACTCCAGCTCGCTCACCGTTCTCGGCGCCCTGCACGGCTTCCTGCCCTGGCAGATGTTCGAGGCACGCCTCGTCATCGAAGCTTCTGTCGCCTCGCTGGCCGCCGAACGCGCCACCGACGAGCACATCGCTGAGCTCGCCGAAGAGGTTGCCGAGATGTACGCCTCACTCACCGAACCGCACGAGTATCTCGTCCACGACGTGCGCTTCCACCGGACCATCGCGCGCGCCGCCGGCAACCCCATCCTCGCTGCCCTGATGGAGACCATTACCGCCAACCTCTACGACACCCGCCGCCTCACCGTCGCCAACTCCCAGGACCTCAAGGAATCCGCGGAGATGCACCGCGAGATCTACCGCGCCATCCGCTCGCACAACCCCCCCCAGGCCAAGCACTCGATGGAGCAGCACCTGAACCTCGCCCGCATGGCGCAGGCCGCCGAAGCCAATACCCCCCAAACCCTGACCGACACTCCAGCGGACCCCGCCGCCGCGCACACCGCAGTCGCAACCCCAGCCCCGGCCCGCCTCGCCAACCGCCCTTCTTGATCCAACAGTCCCACGATGGCGATTCAATTCAAGTCCGTAGATGAATACCTCGCCGCGCAACCTGAGGTTGCAAGGGCCGCGCTCAATCGGGTTCGCGCAGCCCTCCGCAAGGCTCTTCCCCATGCTGAGGAAGTAATTTCCTACAACATGCCGACCTATACGGTGAAGAGCGCACGCGTGCTCCACTTCGCCGGATGGAAGCAACACTATTCGCTCTACGCAGCCAGCGCAGCCATCGTCGCGACATTCGCCAAGGAACTCGCTCCGTATAAGATTCAAAAGGGCACCATCAGCTTTCCGCTCTCCGAGCCGGTCCCCGTGGCGTTGATCGCGCGCATCGCGAAGTTCCGGGCGAAGGAAGTGGCATCGCCAAAGAAGGCTTAGATCGAACTTCGAACCTCGAACCTTGGTAGACTAGGCATTCCAAGCCGATGCCAGACACCCCTACGAAAAAGTTCTACCTCACCACGCCGATCTATTACGTCAACGCCCGCCCCCACATCGGCCACGCCTACTCGACCATTGCCGCTGATGTCATCGCCCGCCGCCACCGCCTGCTGGGCGATGACACCTTCTTCCTGACCGGCACCGACGAGCATGGCCAGAAGGTCCAGCGTAGCGCCGAAGCCGCAGGCATTCCGCCGCAGCAGTTCGCCGACGAGGTCTCTGCCACCTTCCGCAATCTGTGGGCCCGCATGGGCATCACCAACGACGACTACATCCGCACCACCGACGAGCGCCACAAGCGCGGTGTACAGAAACTCTGGCGCGATCTCGAAGCTCGGGGCGCCATCTACCTCAGCACCTACACCGGCCAGTACTCAGTTGGCGAAGAGATGTTCGTTGAAGGCCCTCCCGGCACCATCGGCCCCGACGGAAAACCCACCGAAACCGTCACCGAAGAAAACTACTTCTTCAAGCTCTCCGAATATCAGGAAAGACTCATCAACCTGATCGAAAGCGGCGAACTCCACTTCCAACCGGAAACGGCGAAGAACGAAATCCTCAGCTTCCTGCGCGGCGACTTGAATTCGGTGCTCTACAAAGATGAACCAAAGGACGACAGGGGAGCGCTGGTCAGCGATCTCGAGAATGAAGCCGTGAATGCAGGAAACCTTAAGCGGAGCGAACACGGAACTCTCTACGTCCCGGGTGCGCTCCGCGACCTCTCCATTTCGCGCACCACCTTCGACTGGGGCATTCCCGTTCCCGGGAATCCGAAGCACGTCATCTACGTCTGGCTCGATGCCCTTGCGAACTACATGACCGCCGTCGGCTACGGCTCCGACAACCCAGCCGACGTTGCAATGTTCGAACACTACTGGCCAGCCGATCTGCATCTCGTCGGCAAGGAGATCACCCGCCAACACTGCATCTACTGGCCCGCGTTTTTGATGGCCGCGGGGATTCCGCTGCCGAAATCCGTCGTCGCCAATGGCTGGCTGCTCTTTGAAGAGTCGAAGATGTCAAAATCTCGCGGCAACGTAGTCCGCACCGAAACCATCCTCGACGCCTTCGGCCCCCTCTGCCCACCGGTGCCACTCAACCTAAATTACGCCGTCATCCTGAGCGAAGCGCATAGCGCGCAGTCGAAGGACCCCGAAGCCACCAGCCCCGCCGATGCAGCCCGGACCATCTCCACCACGGAGCCCGCTCTTGCCCCACCCGCCAAAGCGAAACAAGACCTCTTTGCCGCCGACGTCCTCCGCTACTTCCTGCTGCGCGAAATCCCTTTCGGCCAGGACGGCAGCTTCAGCTTCGACGCCCTCATCACCCGCTACAACGCCGACCTGGCCAACGGCTACGGCAACCTAGTTAGCCGCACACTGACCATGGTCGAGAAGTACTTCAGCGGTGTTATACCCACCGAGATATACGTGCTTTACGAAGATGGTCATACCGTCGACTTCAAGGCCCGAGTCATCGGAGAAGTCGCCGGCGGGCTTTCGCCCGAGGGCGTTGCCGAAATCGGGCAGCTATTGCAATCGCTCAACTTTTCGGCATTTATTGCAAGAGTGCAAGCGTTAGTAAAGTGGGCGGACGATGTCCTGTCTCAGATGAAACCTTGGAAGGAGCGAGAAACTCCAGAGGAGACACAAAAGGTAAGAACACAAGCTCTCTATCAGGCGTCCGAGATGATTCGCATCATCAGCGCGCTTCTCTACCCCGTAATGCCTTACGCCACCGCCTCCGTCTGGGCACAGCTTGGCCTCGGCGACATCGAAGAAGCGGCGCGCAGCGGCGAACTGAAGAATCTCCAGTGGGGCGGCCTGAAATCCGGCACGAAACTCGGCGCTCTCGCCCCCATCTTCCCCCGAGCAGACAAAGGACTCGCCCAGATCATGACTGACATGGAAAACCCCACCGCCCCACCGGCCCCGACACCGGCACCCGAAGCCAAATCCTCCGAGCCCACCGCGGAGGCCCTTAACGCCGTCAGCCCCGACGCCGGCGCTTCACCGATCACTCCTCGAACCTCGGACCTCGAATCTAATACCTCGACGACCATCTCCATCGACGACTTCGCCAAGATCGACCTTCGCGTCGCGCAGATCGTCGTCGCCGAGCGCATCCCAAAAGCCGACAAACTCCTCCGCCTCGAAGTCGACCTCGGAACCGAACGCCGCCAGATTCTCTCCGGCATCGCCGAGTTCTACACGCCGGAAGAATTGATCGGAAAGCGCATCGCCATCATCGCCAACCTCGCTCCCCGCAAGATGCGCGGCCTGGAATCCCACGGCATGCTGCTCGCCGCCTCCGGCGAAGACCACTCCAGCAAGCCGATTCTCGCCACCTTCTCCGACGAGATCCCCCTCGGCTCCAAAATCCGCTAAAGGCATCAAGAATAGTCCTGCCGGACGGGCACCCTACGCGGGCAGCGGTCACTTCGTGAGGCGTTCACACGCCTTCTTATCGCTTCGCGTGGCGCTCCCGATGGTCGCGAATGAAATCCCGTGCCGACCAACGGGAGGACGTATGCGGGGCCGATCAGCTTATGTCTTTCACGCGCGAAAGCGCGTCGAGCACGGTACGAAGTACCGAAGTGCCTACTTTGAATCCCCCGGCATCAACCCCTGCGCCAAATCCGTCAGCGTCACCTTGCCATCGACAAAATCGATCCGCCACACCCGGTCGAACTGCGTCTCCGGCCACGGATCATACGGGGGAACTGCCCCCAGCGCCTTGGCTAACCCCGGAATCGACCCATGGTGCCACGCCACCAGCACCACTTTGCCAGCATACTTCCCGCCCAGCAACTCCTTAGCCAGCGTCGCAAAGTCCTTATCGTCGATCTCGTGGCTGATCGGCAATCCAAGCGCAGCCGACAAGGGAGTAATGGTCTCCACCGGCCGGTTCGAGTTCTTGCTCACATGT
>Ga0302156_10004604_pt1 | contig 10096 bp, 9 predicted proteins | sample I_Bog_N3_2_FD_193503 | JGI IMG/M metagenome (GOLD analysis project Ga0302156, IMG submission 193503) | Peat permafrost microbial communities from Stordalen Mire near Abisko, Sweden - I_Bog_N3_2 | ecosystem: Environmental > Terrestrial > Soil > Wetlands > Peat | place: Sweden: Abisko, Stordalen... | reverse complement strand
CTTGAGCACCCGCGCAAGCTCCTGGGCATAGATCCAGGCCTCTGCGCGCATCAGCTCCCCACGCTCCGGGGCTTCCACGATGCGCTCCGCCAGCCGACACACCCCCCAGGGGCCCCGAAGCTGCGCCTGGAATGCGCCGAGTGACGGAGCACGGACCAGTTCCGCGCCGATGGACAGGAGCGCCCGGAACACCTCTCGTGGGCTAAGAGCCGTTCCGAAGACCGACGCGGTATCCGACGACGCATCCCGTGCGGCGGCTGCGGCCGCGCGCCGCGCCGCTATCCCCGCCGGGGTGTACCGGCCCGCGTGGAGCAAAAGCAGCTCCTGGAGGTCAAGCTCGCCGGTGATTCCAGCCACGGGGAGATCAAGGACGTGTTCGATCCGGAGCGGCACCCGCGCGGTCACTCTGGCTTCGGGGTCGGTGACCTCGAGCTCGCAGCACACAGGGTCGAGGTCGAACTCATCGAACACGGATGCTGTCGCGGGCACGCTGTCGAGCAGGATGCGACGGTCCGCTGTTGGGTAGGAGAGCATCAATCGCGGCGCGCCGGGTCGCCAAGTCACTCGCACGCGGCGCTCTCGCGCGTCGAAGACAGCGTCGTCCACCCAGCGGGCAGGTGACGGCGCGAGAGCTGTGTACGATCGACCGTGCAGGGTCACCTGTTGCCGCGGCACCCACACGAGCCCGTCGCAAAGAAGGCCGAGGTGGTAGTGCCCATCCAACACGAGGTGCAAGGCGCATTCCACGTTGGCGCCGGTACGTAGGAGCGCGGCCGCGGAGGCGTTGGGGGAACCGACGATCACGTGTGTCCGCTTCTTCTTGCCCTCGGTAACGGCTACCGCAAGGAGCTTGCCATGCAGCGGCTGCCGGTAGATGCGCCCCTCGCGCCTGTGGATCTCGGGGAACAGCCAGACCCGCAACGACGCACGATGCGCGGCCCGGTTTAGGAGGTCTTCCGGTGCGAAGGCTTCCAACTGCCCGGTGGGCCACGCCTTGCCCTCAGCGCACAGTGCGTTGAGTTCGCGCGTGCTCCGCCGGCCTCCCGCGCGTCCGTCATTGAACTCGAAGTTGTGGCCAACGTGTTTCCCGAGCACGAACCACGAAGTGGTCTCCTTCCCTCGCGCCCCATCGACGACGCCCCACAGATCTCCGATGTGTGTGTCGAGATCGCGTGAATCGTCGCCGCCCGGCGCGACCGGGTTTCCCTCCCAAGATACGCCCACGTCGAGCACGAAACCGTGCGCACGCCGCCCCTCAGTAGCGTCAAGCAGGCGGTCAAATATCGCGCCGTCGGGTGGTGCCCCATCCTCCTGGTGGAAAGGAGCGAGCACGCCAATACGTTCGACCTTCGCATCGGGAGGCACCCGCGCGAGAAACGCATCGAGGAGCGGCATCTTGTCGTACGTGTGAAGCAGCCATGGCGCCGCCGTGTCCGCGTCGTCTTCCGGGCCGAGGCGCGGCCGAAGCTCGGCTAGGAACCGGCTCCAGGCCTCGCCGTGTGCGCCAGAGGCTTCCACGAAAGCCACGACCCGCCGGAGCAGCCCCGCATCACGAGCGTAGTCGAGGGGAAGCACCGCTGAAAGCTCGGCGTTGTCGCCATAGCCTCCTGGTGTGAGGTTCCCGGAACCGACCACCATCCGCGCACATGGGCCGTAGAGGAGGAGAGCGAGCTTTGGGTGAAATAGCCGCGCGGTATCGGCGCGTAGCAGGTCGTAGGGCAGGCGCTGGCCGCCCCGCAGCATCCCCGGGTCGGCGATAACGAGCACCGGCGTCTCGACCAATTTGCGCCGTCCTTCGTCGACGAAACGCCGAGTGGCCTCGGTCGGATCCTCTTGGAGTTGAAGCACGGCTGCCAGGACCTCCTCCTCGAAAAACCGCGCGTCGAACGTATAGGAAAGGAAGACTGCGCCGTGACAAGCACCGGCCGCGCCAACGAGGCGACCGAGCGCATCCGTCGTAACGATGTTGCCCATCAGGTCACCCGCCCGAGGTCGTGCAAAAGCTCCGTCATGGTTCCGACCTTGTAGCCGACAACCCATACCCGGCCGTCGAGGCTCCATGAGCGATAGTTGCCCGCCTCCAGCAGCACGCGGTCTCCGTCGAGGGCGAGCCACGCCCCGGATTTTCCCCGCGCCACCTGGACCTGCCGGTGCAGATCTAGGAGGTGGACCAGGAAGTCGTTCGGCCGAGTGGGGTCGAGCTTGGCCGCCGCCGCGGCGAAGGCCCCCCCATGCGCCTCTTCCCGCACCATCCGCGCAGCATCGGGTGTGTCACGCCACGCTGCCAAACAGCTCGCGACGTGGGCAGCAGCATCCACATCAAGCAGGCACGCAGCTGCCACCGTAGCGAACAGCGCCTGATAACCGCCGTCGAGCACGGCGCGGTACGCGCGGTCGAAGCATGCCCGGAGCGCGGAGGCGAGGTCACCAAACACGACCGCGACACGTGCGTTCCGAGCGACCTCCAGCGAGGGCTTGCCCCACTGGCCTGATGCTACCCCATCAATGAAGGTGCGTGTGTCGGCGACGCCGTCAGCGCGTGCATCCACCAGCCATCGCGCCATCTCCGGCAACACCCGGAGCGCGATCGGCGGCGGATGCTCGTCGATCAGGAGCCCGCCGAGCCGCGCCTGCAAGTCTTTTCGCTGCCATATCATGGACAGGCGGCATCGACGACCGAGCGATTTCAACGTCGTCCGACCGTGGCTTTCGATTGCGTGGGTCGTGCCCGGCTTGAGGCATTCCCGGACGAAGCTGTCGAACTCGTCGCCCGCCTCGCCCTTCGCCCACATCCAGTCCGCCAACTCGGCACCGATAGGCGTCGGGCGAAGGACGTCCGGCGAGAGTAGACCGTGCTGTACCAGGGAGCTCCGGTAGGCCCCCATCGCTCCCAGCTCGATCTGGCGGGAAATGAGTGGGTAGTCGAGGGCGAGTTGACCGCCCCCGCGCGACCGCCAAGCGCGTACCACGCCGTTCTTGCCCCGCATCGCGTCAGTGTTCGGAATTGCGCCGTCGAAGAACGCGCATATGGCGAGCGCCCAGAGCCGTTCCCATCGCTCGAACCACGTGCGCCGGTTGTCGTCGTTCGCGACCACTCCGTGTTCGTGGAGAAGATCGTCAACGGTGCGGAGGCCGTAGCAGACCATCACGTAGTAGAAGGCACGGCTAGTGCGGGTGGTGAATCCTGGCCAGAGGACATTGCCAATTTGCTGTTGAAGGTGGTCGATAGCGAGAGGATCCTCGGGGGTGAAGTCACCGCTGTCGAGACGGGGGGCGGACCAGCTGAGTGCCTCTATGGGTGAAATGGCGGAGGTCACTGTAGGGTTCACCACGTATGTTACCCGTTGAAAAATTATGGACTTGACCTGGCTCTTCGACTTTTCCGTGACGGGTGTCCGGGAGGTCGATGTAGTCCGATGTCACGTAGCTCGAAAGGTTTTCTTGGGGTCTGAGTAGCAGCGGAACAGAAAACCTCGGTAAGCACCGCCTCTCGTCTCGGAAGGGTCTAGGCTCGGTCGCCGCACTGTCTCGGAATGGCGGAATATACCCTATCAAGACGCGGGAGCCGTCTCGTCGCCGTATCCCGCTAGCGTATACCCAAAACGGAAAACGTCGCGTCTCACGCAATGTGAGCACAAGCCGATGATTGCGAGCGCGTCTCAATTAACTTGAGCGCAGTCTCACTCAATGTGAGCAGAGGCCTCTCTCAAGTCTCATCGATTTTGAGCAGGATTCTGCGATGAAATCGAGCACGAGCACGGATGATTGCAAGCCGCTACAGATAGTGACGCACCACGGTTCACCCGACCCGCCTCTCGATGCTTTTGTGCCCGAGGCCTCGGCGGCGGCGCGGGAAGAACCCCTTCCTGGCGACGGATCGGCGGCCTCGAGCAGCGCGCCCGTCCCCGTGATCCGGGGCGACGCGACGTTCGGGCGCCGTTGTCATTGGTGTGGCCAGGGATGCTCGCCGTTCGTGCGGCGAGACTACCTGCGCCGCCGCCGAGCCGTCCGGTCCCGCCCGCCCTGAGGACGCCGATGGTCGTATCCGCCGAGTTGCACGCCCAGATCCTGCGCTACTATCATGTGGAGAAGTGGCGGCGCGGCACGATCGCCCGTCAACTCGGCGTCCATCGTGACGTCGTCGCTCGCGTTCTGGCTCAGGCTGGGCTGCCGGCCCATGGCCCCGCCCAGCGGCCGACGCGCATCGACCCCATTTGGGGCGTCCCGCTATCCCGGAACGAATTATCAGCGAGATCGAGGCGCTTGCCACGTCAACAGACCTCAGCGTTCGCCAGATCCAGAGCAAAATCGCCGGTCGAGCGAGCCGAGGGATCGTCGGAGAGATCACCAAACGCGCACGTGCTGTCCTGCCGGCGGCCTTGTGACAACTTTTTGCACGTATCTTCAGGTTACCCGCGCTACAGCTAGCGGCTGATTTCGGAAAGCGATGGTCTGCAGGACATGTTGGCCGAAGACGGCCGCCGTCCTCGTCTCTAAATCGGTCGCCATCGAGAAAGACAGAGCTACGCTCTGCACTTTGATCACGATGCTGTTCTGCGATCACTTCGGAGAAAGGACCTAAAACTCTAAAAAGGGAGTTACGCGGGCGAGAACCGCACAATCGGTGAGCCGGCTATCATCATTGGGTTTGCCCATACAGATGGCCGCAGTTATTCTGGACCTCACGATACGCATGTTTGCAAACCGTTGAAGCTACTGCGGGCCTTATGAAACCATATACGGCAGCCTCGTGCTTCGCGACCTACTTGCTGCCGCACGTGATTTTCGTTGCCGATTTCGGGGAGCGCAAAAGAGTCGTGCAGGCATGTTGCCTCGCCTGGAACATAAGCCTGTCCGACGACGTAGGTCAGAGGGAGCGGCAGCTCGACATGGTTTGGAAGATGGTCGAGGCCGACAACCGGGATACGCCGCCGTCGGGCATGGAGGAGGGTTTCAAGCAGGATCTGCGAAACCTCATCGCCCGGAAGCGCGATCTCTTTCCCTGGCTAATGACGACGATCCCGAGGGCCGATCTCGTTCGCAGGCATGGCCGCGACACCCTGGCCGTCGAGGCCGCCGGGCGTACCGAGGAGTTCGACTTGGTCATTTATCCCGATGCGCACAGGTTGCCTGTTATTATTGAGGCACTGCGCGGGATGCAGCATGATACGGCCGAACAGGCGAAACTGGTACGGCAAGCCCGGCGGACGCCGGGCGCGCTCAGCAAGGACATGATCGCTCAAATGGGCATAGCCTATTGCGTGCAACGCTCCGATCTCGGCGGATATCACCGGATGCTGACAGTATGGGGAGACGCTCAGCCGGAACCGGGGGTCAAGCGCGTTATCGGCCATTGGCTGGACGTGCTTGCGGAAATCGAGGCGAACACCAAAGCGGTGCTGGGGATGCTTCAAGAAGCCGGGACGGCTGGGTAGCTGTAACGGCTTGCAATCATCCGAGCCTGGGCTCGCAATCATCGGCGGGCCGGGCTCACGATCTTTGCGACGGGGGGCGCGGGGCGGCGGGCAGGAAAATGGCGCTTTTCCGGACACCGGGTTTTGCGGACGGATTATCGGACATTCTTACGCCTCGACGAGCGCGGCGGTTTGGGGTGGTTCCAGCTGTCGAAAACGTCGCCCTTGAGACTTCCGCCCGCCATCAGGGGCTGTGACGACGCCTCGGTCAGCTGCGAGATACAGGCGCGCCTATCGCGCTTGTCGTCCTCGTTGGCTTGTCGATGGGGCGGCGACGGTTTTCAAAACTTCCGTCGTCATCCCACCGTTCGCGAGCCGACGCTTTAGCGCCGCTTCCATCGCGGCGGAACCGGCGACGAGGGGTTTGCGCGATTTTGGCGGTTCAGTGACGGCGGCTGGTTCGTCGGGCTTCTCCTCGGGGCTCGCCGCCGGGGTGGGTTCCGGCGGTTTCCGCTGAGCGTCATCCGTTGTCGCGACTATCGCCGCCGGAGCGACTTCCGGCGTCCTCGGTTGAGTGTCATCTTCTCTCGCGATTGTCGCTGCGCGCAATCTCTGTTGTTCCGCCTTTTTTTTCGCCCGCTGCTCGGCGATTTTTTCCAGGCGTTGCGTCGCCATGGCGCGCGCCGCGTCGCCAATATCTTCGGTGCTTGCCGATCCGTCGAGGTTGATCCGTGTCGAATAGCACAAAATAGATTTGCAATATATCGGTTGGGTCTTCCACACCGCCAGCACGCCGCGCGCGTAGTCAGGAGTCCAGCCGAACGCTTCGACCAGCGCTTGTTGCGCGCGGTTCGTGAGGGGACGGATTTCATGCGATTTGACCGGGAACGCCTTCGGCCACTTGGCGCGCAGAAGCTCGAATTGCTGAGCCCCTTCTTTAAAGCCGCGCTTCTGTTCGGCCTTCTTGTTCGTCACGTTCATTGTCTCGGTTGTCATGGACTTTAATCTAGCTGCTTCGCTGCTGCTTATAAAGACAGAAGACAAACGGCCATGTTCCGTCGCGAAGGGTTAGGGCGTTCCCGCGCGAAGCCCCGCGGGCGGGCTACACCCCAGATTCGCTCAGAGCACCAGTCGTGGCCACTATGAAGCGCCTGCCGTGAGAGTGCGGCGCTTAAAATACGCAACGACCTTCGAGCTTGGTTTTTCACCCTAGCCAGAATCGGCAAATCACGGCAGAATCTCAGGCTACGCGCTGCCGACTCAGGCGGCGTCATCATCTCTTTTCGCGGAGAAGCGAAGCCCAGAAACACGAAACCCGCCACGAGGGCGGGCCGGTGCCCGGCAAGCGGGCGAATATCAGGAACTAAGCAGCTCTGATATTCCCCGAAACTCTGATCCGTTGCAAGCCTTTTCTGGCGACGGCGAAGCTTTGTCGAAATCGTCTCTGCCCTTCCGGCGGGTTGCCTGCAACCCGAACGGAGGCAACATGATTATGGATTTTACAGCGGCGCTTAATAGCGCCCGTACGCTTGCGCAGGTTGACGACCTCGCGCGCGACCTCTGGCGCACACACGGCGCGGGGCTCTTGGCAGACACTGATGCCGAGCGCGTCGCGGCTCAAGTCGAAGAGGCCCGGCGTCGCATTCGGCCGGCGGATACCGCCGTCGGGCGCGCGCCCCACGTCCCAACGGCGCCGTCGAACTTCCCGCCCCGCCGGCGCCGTTGCGCGTCGCCGGACCGGCTGGCGTCGCGCACTCGGCGGCACCGGCTGGCCTATTCCGGGCCGCTGCCCTCTGCCCTCGCCGCGGGGTTCACGCCGGGCCAGCTCGCGACGCTGCGCATAGTCGCCGACGAAGTTCGGACCAAGGGCGAGTGCTCGCTTTCCCTTTGTGAGATAGCCGCGAGGGCGGGCGTGTGCGTCACCTTGGCTCGCGACGCGATCCGCTTGGCTGCTGGCGACGGCTTGGCCGTAATCATCGAGCGTCGCCAGCGAGGCCGGCCGAGCCTGACAAACATAGTACGGATTATTTCACGGGAATGGCTCGCGTGGATCAGAAGGGGGGGAGGGTCCAAAAAGCTGGACCCAACAGATAACAGTAATAAGAACTTCCCAAAAAACGCCTCTTCGACTGGCAACGGGCAACCAGAAAAGAGGCTGGACGAGGCGAGCAGGGTACAATCACAGCGGCGAGGCGGGCCAAGCTAGCGCAATCCGACCCTAAAGATGTGAAGGCGACGGCCTAGCAGCAACGAAAGAGCGCCAGCGGCGCGACATTGCCCATCAAGAGTTTCCGAGCCGCTTCGCGGATTGAGAGCGTGCGACCTCGCGAGAGACGGCACGTCGCTTTGGCGAAGGGAAAACAATGCTCGCGAGCAAGGAAGTGGAGATCGAAGGGGACGGCGTGAACTATAATTGACGCATCACGACCGAGCGGCTATAATTCACCCATGGTCGATCTTCGTAAGACGGACGTTTTCGCGTCTTGGCTCAAGGAGTTGCGCGACAGTCGGGCGCGGGCGAAAATACGGGTCAGAGTAGATCGGTTTGCGCAGGGGAATCCTGGGGACGTTGGGCCGGTAGGCGAAGGCGTCAGCGAAATGCGGATCGACTATGGCCCCGGTTACCGCGTCTATTTTGTGCGCCGTGGTGCGATCGTCACCCTGCTTTGCGGCGGCGACAAGTCAACGCAAGCCGCCGACATAGGTAAAGCCAAAATTCTAGCAAAGGACAATTCCGATGACGACTAAAACCAGCCCCTGGGATACCGCCGAACAGCTTGATACGCCGGAAGAAATCGCCGCCTATCTTGAAGCTGCTTTCGAGGAAGGCGACCCCGCGTTTTTCACTCACGCCCTCGGCATTGTCGCACGCGCCAAAGGAATGTCGAAGATAGCCGAAGAAGCCGGCGTGACGCGCGAGGCGCTTTACAAGGCGTTATCGTCGACCGGCGATCCACGGCTTTCGACCTTGGCGGGCGTTCTGAAGGCCCTGGGAATGCGGTTCGCCGTAATTGCCGCGTGAACTTCGTGCTTGAAATCGTCGAGACGCTCCCGCCGAGCTCTTGCGGGAAGAGTTCAAGAATCCATTGGGGCTTTCAGCGGGCAAGTGGCCAAGGCCACCGGAGTTCCGCGAACGCGCGTCGAGCGGGTCGTTGCGGGAGAGATAGGCGTTAGCGCGGATCCCCTCTAGAGCGGTATCTCAACAAAGTGAATCGCGGGGGGTTCCCCGATCGATTTTGTTGTGATTCAAGGCCTCCGCCGCGAGAAGGAGGCGGCGGAGATGGCGCTTTCGGACGATCTTCGTGAACGGGTTGTGAATGCGGTGGTGGAATGCGGCCTTTCGCGCAACCAGGCGGCCAAGCGTTTCGGGGTCAGCATCGCCAGCGCCGTGCGCTGGGTGGCGCGCTTTCACGCCAAAGGCGAGGTCTCTCCGGATCCGATGGGAGGGGATCGTCGTTCCGGCCGGATCGAAGCCCATGCCGATTATCTTTTGGGCCTCATTCGGCGCGAACCCGACATCACGCTCGCCGAAATACGCGACAAGCTGATCGCCAATTCCCACGAGGCGTTCTCGACTTCCGTGCTTTGGCGCTTTTTCGATCGGCACGGGATCACGTTTAAAAAAAAGACCGCGCACGCCGAGGAGCAGCAACGCGCGGACGTCCGTGAGCGACGCCGGCAATGGTTCGACGGGCAACTGGATCTCGATCCGACCAAGCTCGTGTTCATCGACGAGACGGGGGCGACCACGAACATGGCGCGCAAATGGGGGCGCTGTCGACGCGGCCGACGATTGCGCGTCGGCATTCCCCACGGCCATTACAAGACCGTCACGCTGGTCGCGGGTCTTCGACTGTCCGGCCTCGTGGCGCAAAAGGCGTTCGATCGGCCCATGAACGCCGCCACGTTCGAGGAGTGGGTCGAAAAATGCCTCGTTCCCAAGCTGTCGCCCGGCGACGTCGTGATCATGGACAATCTCTCCAGTCACAAGGGACCTCGGGTCGAGGAACTCATCAAGGCGGCCGGAGCCGAATTGCGCTATCTGCCGCCCTACAGCCCCGACATGAACCCCATCGAAAAGGCCTATTCCAAACTGAAGTCCTTCTTGCGCAAAATCGCCGAGCGAACGGTCGCCGGCCTGCTCGACGCCCTCGACGCCTGCGTTGAAATTTTCAAACCAGCAGAATGCGTAAATTACTTCAAGGCCTGCGGATATGATACAGCTTGATCGGATTCCGCTCTAGCGGGCTGCCGCGCTATCGATGCAAGGCCTGCGGCAAGACGTTCAACGCCCTGACGAAGACGCCGATGGGGGGATTGCACAAGAAGCAAGAATGGCTGGAACATGCCGGCGCGATGATCGACGGCGTGAGCGTCGCCAAGGCCGCGGATCGCTGCAACGTCCATTACACCACGGCTTTCCGCTGGAGACATCGGTTCTTGACTTCGTTGTCTGGCGATAAACCGAAAGCTTTGACGGGAATCGTCGAAGGCGACGAGACGTTCATTCTGGAATCCTTCAAGGGAAATCGCTCCGACCTGCCTCGCCCGCCCCGCGAACGCGGCGGCAAGGCGGCCAAGCGTGGGCTTTCGGCGGAACAGATTCCGATTGTCGTGGTTCGCGATCGCCAGGGCGCCACCTTCGACGCCGTGCTTCCCAAACTGAACAAAGCCTCGATGAG
>Ga0302156_10004601_pt1 | contig 10103 bp, 11 predicted proteins | sample I_Bog_N3_2_FD_193503 | JGI IMG/M metagenome (GOLD analysis project Ga0302156, IMG submission 193503) | Peat permafrost microbial communities from Stordalen Mire near Abisko, Sweden - I_Bog_N3_2 | ecosystem: Environmental > Terrestrial > Soil > Wetlands > Peat | place: Sweden: Abisko, Stordalen... | reverse complement strand
GGCGCGCAAGCTGGTGGAAATCGACGCGATCATCCTTGATATCGAGCGCACTCAACTGCGCGAATTCGGGGTCAACTGGGGCTTTCAAAACAGCCGCTTTCGTGGCGGCGTGAACATGGCACCCGGGACTTCATCTCAGCTGTGGATTGAACACCGTGACCGTTTCTATGCCGACATACGCGCATTGGAACAACGTGGCCTGGCGACGATGGTGTCCAATCCGTCAGTGCTCACCCTGGAAAACCAGCCGGCTGTGATTGACTTCAACCGCACCCAATACCTCACCGCCGGCACAGAGAACGCAACCATCCTGCCCATCACCGTCGGCACCAGTTTCCAGGTGGTACCACGGGTGATCACTACCCGCGGCACTCACCAGATCCATCTGGCGGTGGATATCGAGGACGGTAACTTCGACGAGTCCAACCCGGCGCGCGTCGGCCCGGATGTACGCCGGGGCAAGGTCAGTACCCAGGCAGTAATGGCGGAAAAACGCTCGCTGGTGGTCGGTGGCTTCCATGTCACCGAAAGCGCCGACAAGCACAGCAAGGTCCCCTTGCTGGGGGACATCCCGCTTCTCGGCAAGACGTTGTTTTCCTCAACCGAACGACAGAACAATCGTCGTGAACGGCTGTTCATCCTGACGCCGCGGGTGATCGGTGACCAGGCCGACCCATCCCGTTACCTGCCCCAGGCCGATCAGGCGGAGTTGCAGGCCGCACTCAAACCCTTGGCCCGACGCTATGCCGAACACGCCCCAGTGATCAAGCGCAGCGACATCACCAGTACGCTGGCGCATCTCGTCACCGGGCAAGTGCCGAAGGCCTTCAAGGCGGCACCGATGCCCCTGGGCATCAACACCCTGTGCTCCACCCGTGAGTTGCTGGCGATGAATACCGAGCGCAGCCAGTGGTATGCCGGCCCGCAGTTCAACGTGGCCGTGGTGGTGCTGCGCAACCAGTTCAATCGTCACGTGCGCATCGATGAAAAGGAATGCAGCAACTCCCAGACCCTGGCGGTAAGCGTCTGGCCACGTGCCTGGCTCAAGCCGGGTGAGGAGGCTGAAGTGTTTATCGCCATGCGTCCTGTCATCAAAGATGAGCACATCGGCGTGCCCCGCCCTTCCCTGCTCACGCCAGCCCGGAGCAACCCACAATGAAACGACCACTGTCCTGCGTCACCTTGATCGGCCTCGCGCTGCTCATCGTCGGTTGCACGCCAACGTGCAAGGGCGACTCCTGCTCACGCCCACAATCCAGCGCCGATAAAATGGTGGTCTGGTGGCCGCCACAGATGCGCGTAGAACCCGGCCCAGCCGGCGAACGCTCGGATTATCAGACCATATCCCTGGAGCGGTGAACCCCATGGGATTACCCGACGATGATCAACATCGCCAGGTTTTCCTGGACCAGCTGGTGAGCGGCAATGACGCTCACCTGCCCCTCTCTCCAGGTATTACCCTGCTCCCCATCAAGGCTGGCACCCAACGGGGCCTGGCCTTGCAGATAGCACCCGAGACCTTACAGGCCGGGCAGTTGCAGCACGTGCTTGAGCGGCGCTTTGAATATGCGCTGGCGTTCGACGGCTGCTTTGTCTACCTGGACGCCAAGGGCGCGCTGGTGATCTGGCACGCCCTACCGCTGGACGGCGCGGCGCTCAATGATATCGTCAGTCGGATACTGTCCCTGGCCAAGCTGGAAGCGCTGGATGTCAGCCGCCCGCGTTAACGCTGTTCCAGCTCCGGCAAATGCAGGGTGTCGCGCTTGGCCTCATCATCCAGCTCCCGCAGCGTCCGGTAGATGAAGGCCACCGCCTGCAACGTCTCCCGGGGAATGGGGGCCCCCAGTTTCTTCTCATAGAGCGTACGCGCCAGCCACACGCACTGGATCACCGGCACATCCGCAGCCTTGGCCCTATCGATCAGTTTACGAGCCCCGGCATCCGTGCCCTTGTCCACCAGCATCGGCAGCGGGGTTTTCCCCGGGCGGTAGTAAAGCGCGACGGCAAAGTGCGTCGGGTTGACCACCAGCATGTCGGACTCTTCCAGCTTGGGCAGCTTGACCTTCGGCTCTTCCTGGGCCAGTTGATAGGCCAACTGACGCCGCTGCCCCTTGACGTGGGGGTCGCCTTCCATGTCCTTGTATTCCTTCATCACCTCCACCTGGGTCATGCGCATGCGCTTGGCGAAGAAGTGTTTCTGCATCGCCATGTCGATCAGTGCCAGCACCAGCAACAACCCCAGGGTGGCGTGCAGCAAGTGACGGAACAAGGTGATGAGCGCCAGGATATAGCTCTGCAAATCGCTGGTGGCCAGGTTGATCAACGCCGACAACGACGGCCCGATCACCACGTACAGCACCAGGGTCAGCAACAGCGCCTTACCCAGCCCCATCAACAGGTTCATCACCGACTGGGCAGAGAACATCTGCTTGATTTGGCTGAGCGGGTTCAGGCGACTGAAGTTCGGCGTCAAGTTATCCGGCGCGAACAGGAAGCCGAACTGCAACCAACTGCTGATCAGCTTCACGGCAATCGCCACCCCGGCCATCAACAGGGCGAACGAGAAAAACATCAGTAGACCTTCCATCAGCACTTCTTCCAGGGCCCGCACAAAGGGCCGGCCGATGCCCGACATCGCCAGCATCAGCAATTGCTGGAAGCGCTGCATGCTGGTTTCAGCGGTGAACAGGGCGATTTCACTCAAGGCCGTCAGCACCAGCAACTTGCCGACGTCCTGGCTTTGGGCGACCTGGCCTTTCTTGCGCTGATCCTTGAGCTTCTTGGGGGTAGCGGCGTGTTTTTTCTCCCCCGAATCACTCATGGTGCAACCCCCTGAAACATCAGGCCGATGGAATGCTTGAGGTCTGCCAACTGCGCCATGCGGGTGACGATCAAATCCTGCAGCAATGGAAAATACAGCAGCAGAATCCCAAGCCCGGCGAGGCACTTGACCGGCGTTGCCAAGGTGGAAACCTGCAACTGCGGGCTGTACAGCCCCAGCACCGCGAAGCCGAACTCGAGAAACAGCAGCACCGCAATAAACGGCGCGGCGTACAGCATCATGTAGGTAAAGGTGTCGCCCAGTACGCCGAGGAACACGCTGAAGCCATTGATGGCGGGCAGCGGTAGCCAGGCGGTGGCCGGCCAGATCAGGTAGCTGTCCCAGATCACCTGGGTCAACACACTCAGCCCCAGCACGACGATCAGCAGATAAATCACCAACTGTTTGAACAGGTGCCCGATGGGTGTGGCATCCGGCCCCAGCGATGGGTTGAGTTGGCCACCCGCCAAGGCTCCGCGCTGGTTATCCAGCAGCGCGCCCACTGACTCGAACATCCAGAACGGCATGGCCAGCAGGATCCCCAGCAAAAAACCCAGGGCCGCTTCCTTGAGTACCAGCCCGCTGATCATCAGCGCAGAGTAATCCTGGCCACTCATGGCGGCATGAATACCGGGTGCCGGAATCAACGCCATCACCATCACGATCACGTGCCGGGGCATGCCGCGTATATGTTGAAAACTGAACGCAGGCACCAGAAACGCACAGGGATAAATGCGCGCCATGGCCACCAGCAAGCTGGGCAAATACTCAAGATAAAGCAGCATGCGCAGGCCCTCAGTTCAATGCCGAACGGGCGATCATGTCGAACATCAGGTTGATCAACTGGATCAACTCCAAACCGATCCAGCGGCCGGTCAATACCAGGGTGATGCCCACCGCCACCAGCTTGATGCCGAAGGGCAGCGTCTGGTCCTGGATCTGCATCAGGGCCTGCACCAGGGAGGTCAACACACCGACGATCACCGCCACGATCAACGGCGGCGCCGACAGCACCACCACCAGCAGCATGCCCTGCTTGAACAGCACGATGGGTTCCATAAGTCACTCAGAGGTAAGAGAGGAACAGGCTGTCGAGCAATCGCGACCACCCGGAAACCATGACGAACAACAGCAGCTTGAGCGGCAGGGAAATGGTCATGGGCGAGACCATTTGCATCCCCAGGGCCAACAGCAGGTTGGAGACAATCAGGTCGATAACGATGAACGGAATGTAGATCAGAAAACCGATCTCGAACCCCGCCTGCAACTGCGACAACACAAACGCAGGGATCAACAGGATGAAGTCTTCACGCTGAGTGCTCTGCGCCATTTCAGACGGCCACATGCGCGCACTGTTTTCCAGCAGGTGGGTCAACACATCCGGGTCGGTGTTGCGCAGCATGAACGCGCGCAACGGCGCGATGGCCTCAACTCCTGTTTCCATAAGCGTCTGAACATTGCTCATGTCCACAGGCGACGCCTTCACATTCTGGGCAATTTCATACCCCACAGGCGCCATGATAAACAGCGTCGCGGCCAGGGCTATGCCGTTGATGGCCATGCTCGGCGGCACCTGCTGCACGCCGATGGCGTTGCGGGTAATCATCAGCACGATGACGATCTTCAAGAAGGCCGTACAGATGATCAACAGCATCGGCATCAACGACAACGCGCCGAGAAACACTGCCAGTACAAGAGGGTCAATCCCCTGGAGCGTCATCGGGCAAAAACCACACGAGACAACTGCAGCCCAAGGCGCCCGTCTACTTCCACCAATTGCCCCTGGCCGATCGGCCGGTCGCCGTAATAGAGCCCGGCCATGCCGGGAGCGTAACCGGAGATGCCCAATACCGCGCCGGGGGCCAGGTTGCGCAATTCGCCAAGGGTCAGGCTCAGGGTGCCGCAGCGCACATTCAGGGCCATGTTCAACTCGTCGAAGGGCTCATGGCCGAAGACATCCACCACGGGTTGTTCATCCTCATGCCCCGGGTATTGTTGTGTTGCAAAATCCTCGTCCACGGACGTTTCCTCGATCGAAATAAGCGTCAGGCACAACGGCCCGGATTCATCATCAATACAACCGTGCAGCCGGTGCCTGCCGATGTGCAGTTGGCCATTGCCCTGTGGGTCGAACAGGGGTTGTTCAAGCATCACCACATCACCGACACGCAGGTGGCGCACCTGCTGAATCGGCAGACGCAGACGCCCCAGCGTCACCGTAAGCGCCAGTTGAAACGAAGCAGGCAGCGGCGCGGCTATGGCCTTCCAGGGACCGGCATCACACAGCGCCAGCAAGGTCTCGGGCGCCAGCCACAAGTAACTCACCACGCGGGACGCACCCAGCGTCACCGTAAACCGGCAGCCGAACGTCAACTTCCTGGGGGCAGACAGCAACCGCAGGTAACCGAACAGCGTCCGCACTTCGGGGCTCAGGTGATGCAGGAACAATTCCCAGAACCAGGAATCCGGATCGTTGCCGGCCTCTGCCAGTGTCACAGGGCATTCCCCCAGCAGGCTGAGCAACGGCCCAGGCTCGGCGAATGCCAGCACCCCACTGGTACTCTCGAAACACAACGGTTTGACCCCCGTAGGCGCACGGCCGGGCGTCATCAGCAACTCACCGTGCTGCCCCGAAACCTGAAACGGCATGCGCAAGCCACGCCCTAAACGGCGTCGCGCCGCCACTGTGTTTGCGTTGACTACAGGCACGCTCAAAACCGGCATGATCATGCCGCAGACACGTCTGCCAGGTGCACGTGCACCGGCTGCGCCAGCGCCCCGGCCAGGCCGTCTTCCAGGCGTTGCCGCACGCCGGGCAGCCAACGTGCGGTGTGCGTTTCCTCCGCCGTCAGCTCAACGTTCCAGGCGCCTTGTTCGCGGCGCACACTCGCGTTGATCCGCCCGAGGCGCGGCAGGTACAGCATCGCTTGCAACGGCCACTGCGCCGCGGCCTGTATACGGGGCGCCAATTGCTCGGTCATTGCCTCGATCATCAGCCTCTCGGTTCGGGGCGTCAGCGTCGAGCGAGAGGAGCCGTAGCCGCCGCCCTCACGGTCGCGGGTAAACAGCTGGGTAAATAACAGCCTCTGCTCCACGGGCACGAACGCCCCCGTGCGGGGCTCACGTTCATCTTGAGGCTCGCGCGGACGCGGGCGCTCAGGTTTGTTCGCTGGAACTTGCGTCATCGTTCTCTTCCTGCACCAACAAAAGGGATAGCTCCTGGAGTTTTTCAACCTCGCGCAAACACTGGGTAACGTGCCGCTGTGCGCTGTCGATATGGGTGAGTTGCTCCTCCTGCTGGCCGTGCAACCCATGCAACTGCCCTTCCTCACGTCGGGTGTCGGCCGAGAAGCTGCGCTCCTGGGCATTCCAGGACGTGAGGTCGCGAAACGAGATCACTTGCCCTTGATGCTTGCCCAACAGCTCTGCGGTTTTGCGCACTTCCTCCTCGCGGGTGTACTCCAGTGCTTCCTGTGCCTGCTGGATTTGCAACTGCAGCGCTTGCTGAAGCCGCTTGGCCGCCCGCAACGTGCGTTCGGCGCGATCAGCCCGATGCTTGCGCAGGCGCCGCAGGGTGTCGATTTCAGAAAGGGACATCGCAGGTCAGCTCCATCAGCAGATCCAGGGTGGTATCCATCGGTGCCGGCTCACGCAAGTCCTGGCGCAGGAAACCATCGACCGCCTGCCGGCTGTTCACCGCCAGGTCCGTCAGGGCATCACTGCCAGGCTGGTACTCGCCCAGCTTGAGCATCAGCTCGATCTGCTGGTAGGCCGATAACAACCGCCGCAATGCGGTGCCGGCCTTGATATGCGCGGGCTCGGCCACATTGCTTAAAATTCGGGAAAGGCTGGCCAACACGTCCACTGCCGGGTAGTGGCCGCGCTCGGCCAGCTTGCGGGACAGCACAATATGGCCATCGAGCAGCGAGCGGACTTCATCGGCCACCGGGTCGTTCATCGAGTCCTGCTCGATCAGCACGGTGTAGATGGCAGTGATCACCCCGTCGCGGGTCAACCCGGCGCGCTCCACCAGGCGCGGCATCAGGCTGTACACGGAAGGCGGCAGGCCGCCACGGCCCAATGGCTCACCGGCAGCCAGGCCGATTTCACGCTGGGCCCGGGCGAATCGGGTCAAGGAGTCAATTAACAGCAACACGCGCTTGCCCTTGCGCCGAAACCCTTCGGCCAAGGCCGTCGCCGTAAAGGCGGCGCGCGCCCGCTCCATGCTGGAGCGATCGGAAGTCGCACACACCAGCACGGCCTTGGTCCGCAGTTGATCATCCAGCTCATGGTCGAGAAACTCGCGCAACTCACGGCCGCGTTCGCCGATCAGGCCGAAGACGATCACATCGCACTCCACGTTACGGGCGATCTCGGCCAGCAAGGTGGTCTTGCCACACCCGGCACCGGCGAACAGGCCGACACGCTGACCTTCTCCCAGCGTCACCACCCCATCAATCGAACGCACCCCGGTGGACAGCGCGCGGTTGATCCGCGGCCGCTCGGTCGGCAAGGGCGCCTCGCACAGCACCGCGCTTGCTTCAGCGGCATCATCCTCGACAAAGGCACTCGGCCCTTCGCCCGCAATCGGCCGGCCAAAACCATCCAACACCTGCCCCAGCAGATCGTCTCCCACCCGCACCCGGTGCGGCACCCCAAGGCGCTGCACGCTGGCGCCCACCCGCACGCCTTCCAGGTTGCCCAGAGCACTGAGCACTGCATCCTGCTGATCGAACCCGATGATCTCGGCGAGCATGTAGTCGCCCACGGTTTTTTCGACCTGGCATAAGTCGCCAATGCGCGCCTGAGGCAACCGGCATTGCAGCAACATGCCGTTGACCCGCTGGATACGCCCGCGCACCGCCACCGGCGCAAAGCTGGCCAACGCACTCGCCTGGCGCTGCTGCCAGGCCTCAAGACGAGCCTGTATCTGCTCGCTCACCAGCGCACCTCGATCCGTTGCACGCCGTCGAATACCACCTTGGTGTTGTCGATCATCACCAGTCGTAAACCTTCCACCTCATCACCGACGAACAAGCGGCTGCCCTGATCCAGAACCACGTGCCCGTTGGGCCCACCGACGATCTGCAGAATCTTGAAGGGCAGTACACTGTTGTGTTCGCTGACACGGCTGAGCACCGGCACCGAGGTATCGAACTGCTCGCCAAAACGGCTGAGCATGCGCGACACCAGTTCCACCTCATCCCGGGAAACATCGCCGCTGAGGGTGACCTGGCCATTGATCACTTGCAGGCTGATGCGGTGGCTTAACTCTCGCTCACCGAGCATCTTGAGCAACTGCTGACGCACCTCATAAGGCGAGCCCAGCTCATGCTTGCTGACCACTGGCGGCATCAGCGATGCCTGTGCCTGGCGCTCGCCATTGGAGGCCATACCGATCGCCGTGATGATGACTGCACCCACCACCACCAGGCTGATCAAGCGCTTCTGCTGCGGCCTCGAGATCGAGGACAAGGTCAGCGTCGGCGGCGCCTCACTGGTGGGTGCCGGCTCCGGAGCCGTAACCACAGGCGCCTTCGGCCAGGGCTGATCGGCCCGGGTGACGCAGAGCCGAACCGGGCCAATCGAAAAAGGCACGTTGAGTGGCAAGTCACTGATCTGGGCGACGAACTGGCCATCGACGTTCTGCACCAGCCCTTGCTCGGCCTGCAGCAACCATCGGCCACCTGCAAGGCGCAACCACACGTGCCACTCGGCAATGCCCGGGTCGTGCAGGGAAAGGTCGGCGTCAGGATGGGCACCCATACTCCACTGATCGCCAAACAACGGCAGCGCCGCCCCCTGGTGCTGGCCGTCAAGCACGCGCAACTCAAACATCATCAAACCCTCATGCCACTGCGCCGCGCAACAGATCATCCTGACCCAGATCAAAGCGCCCCAGCACCTTCACCTTGGAGGCACTGCCCAGCTCGGCAAACGACAGCACCGGCACATGGTTGAACTCTTCCAACAGCAATGTCCGCAAGGGGCTGCGCAGATCCTGCGCGACCAACAGCACGCTCTTGCTCTTGGCCCGTACGGGAAAGGCTTGTTTGAGCAGGCTGACCAACACCGCACTGCTGTCGTTGTCGAGGGAAAAGAACACCCCGGTCTGGGTCTGGCGCAACGCATCACGCAGCACGTTTTCGCTGTGGGGCGACAACAGCCAGGCATGCAGGCCATCGGCTTCGCTGTACTGATGGAAAATCTGCGATTTAAGGGCAATGCGCGCGTAGTCAGCCAAGGCATCCGGCTCACGCTCATGCTGGCCATACTCGATCAACGCCTCGACGATCAGCCGCACGGCCCGCAGCGGCACCCCCTCACTGGCCAGGCGCTGCAACACTGCCGAAAAACGTGAAAGCGGCATGATGCGTTGCAGTTCCTGCACCAGCTCCGGCTGATTGAATTCAAGCCAGCTGAGGATCGACTTGCTCTCCTGAATCCCGAGGAACTGCGGCCCGCTCAGCAGCATCGCCCGGGTCATGCGTTCGATGATCAAGCTCTCTGCGGTGAAGCGCTCCCGTTGCTCGTCGTCGAGCAGTGGATCGTCGGGCGCCAACCACACCCACTCCTGTTCGTCGCGCTCAGGCAGTCCCTTGGCACCCTCTTCAGGCTCGGCGGCCAAGGTGTCGAGGGCCACCGCTACCCGATGTCCCAGGGTGGCCTTGATCATCGGCACTTCATGCACGCAGAAGCGGAACTCATCCTCGGCCAGTGCAGGTGCAAACTCGACTTCAAACGGCGGCAGCGTCAAGCCGATTTGCGTGACCAGGCCATTGCGCGCCTGGCGAATACCGTGGGTGAGCTGCGCCACCTGTGCACTGCCGTGCAAGGCTGCCGGGAACTGCAAAAGATAAGGCCGCGACGGATCAAAGCCCCGCAGGTCTTCTTCACCGTTGTCTTGCGGGGCGACCGCATCGGCGCCCGCTTGCTCCGGCTGCTCGCGCTTCTGGCGTTGGCGCACCAGGAAGTAACCCAGGGAACCGGTGATCAGCGAGATGAGGATAAACACCACCGTCGGCATCCCCGGAAGCGCCGCAAAGGCGAGCATGCCGACCGAGGCGATGATCCAGCTCTTGGGTTCGCTGGTCATTTGCCGGGCGATCTCGGCGCCCATGTTGTTGGCGCCCTTGTTACGCCCGGACGGCGCCACGCGGGTGATGATCATGCCCGCGGTTAAGGAAATCAGCAGCGCGGGAATCTGCGCAATCAGGCCATCACCGATGGTCAGTACCGAGTACAGCGCCATGGAATCGCTGGCGCTCATGCCGTGCTGGAA
>Ga0302156_10004590_pt1 | contig 10120 bp, 9 predicted proteins | sample I_Bog_N3_2_FD_193503 | JGI IMG/M metagenome (GOLD analysis project Ga0302156, IMG submission 193503) | Peat permafrost microbial communities from Stordalen Mire near Abisko, Sweden - I_Bog_N3_2 | ecosystem: Environmental > Terrestrial > Soil > Wetlands > Peat | place: Sweden: Abisko, Stordalen... | reverse complement strand
TCGATCTCGCGCAGGATCGAGCCTTCCGAGCGGTTCTGGATGATGCGGCCCTCATGCTCGGTGATGGAGCAAAAGGAACAACCGCCGAAGCAGCCACGCATGATGTTCACCGAGAAACGAATCATCTCCCAGGCGGCAATACGGGCATCGCCATAGGACGGATGAGGAGCGCGGGCGTAAGGCAAGTCGAACACCGCATCCAGCTCGGGCGTGGTCAGGGGAATGGGCGGCGGCGTCAGCCATAGGTCCTTGTCGCCATGACGCTGAACCAGAGCGCGGGCATTGCCGGGATTGCTCTCAAGATGCAGGATCTTCGAGGCCTGGGCATAGAGCAGCGGATCATCCTTGACCTGCTCGAAGGCCGGCAGGCGGACCACCGTATGCTCATGGTCGGAGCTGCGGCCCGGCTGTTCCGCCCCCTCCTCGATGGAGCTGGCGTCCAGTTCGATCCATCCCTCGGGCACGGCGTTGCGGATGACGGCGACGCCACGGACATCGGCGATGTCCCGCGCCGTCTCGCCGGCAGCAATACGGGCCGCCACCATTGCCAGCGCCCGCTCGGCATTGCCGAACAGCAGCAGATCGGCCTTGGCATCCACCAGCACCGAGCGGCGGATTTTCTCGGACCAATGGTCATATTGGGCGATGCGGCGCAGAGAAGCCTCGATGCCGCCCAAAATGATGGGAACATCCTTAAAGGCCTCGCGGCAGCGCTGGGAATAGACGATCACCGCCCGGTCGGGCCGCTTGCCGGAGACATCGCCGGGGGTATAGCTGTCGTTGCTGCGCAGGCGGCGGTCCGAGGTGTAGTGGTTCACCATGGAATCCATATTGCCCGCCGTCACCCCCCAGAACAGCCGGGGCTTGCCCAGCACCTTGAAGGGCTCGGCCGACTGCCAGTCGGGCTGGGCGATGATGCCGACCCGATAGCCTTGCGCCTCGAGCATCCGCCCGATCACCGCCATGCCGAAGCTGGGATGATCCACATAAGCGTCGCCGGTCACCAGCACCACATCGCAGGCGTCCCAGCCCAAGGCCTCCATCTCCGCCCGCGACATGGGCAGAAAGGGAGCCGCCCGGCGAACAGCCGAAGGGGCGGGAAACAACGGAGCGAGCATAGACATCAGGAACGCCGGGTCATGAGGGGGAAAATCGATCCGCCTCATCTAAGTGCTTCAGCCCCGGAAGTAAATGGCCGAGAGGGATTAAACCTCGAAGTCCATCACCAGAGTGCGGCCACCGTCTTCGGTAAAGACCTGACGGGCGATGCGGCGGATCAGGGCGATGCCTCGGCCATGTTTGGCGTTGGGACCGGCAACGATCTGCTGGGCGGCCTCGAAGTCAAAGCCATTGCCACGGTCGCTGACCGACAGCCGGAAGGCACCGTCGGGCAAGGGCAGCATGATGACGTCGATGCGCTTATGGGCGGTCAGGGGATCAGCCAGACGCTCGCCCATCAGGCGGCTGAAAATCTCGAAGCCTTCGCGGGTCGAGCGCAAGGAACCATCGATGCCCAGATTGCCATGGATGGCGGCATTGCCCACCGCCTCGGCCAGACAAAGTTCGATCATCGAGGGGTCGATATCCCCCAGAAACTTGGCAACGGCGGCGGCGAAGGGCTGCACCACCTCGACGCTGCAGGCGATGCCGGTGGTCACCGACAAGGACAAACCACCCGATGACACCGCCATCAGACAGCGCGGGCTGGGGTCGGCGCCAAGCTCGACAAAACCGTAATAAGGTTGGCTCAGGCCGATGGCAATGGTTGCGGCATCGGCAGCGCAAGTCAACAGCGGGCGGCTGTCGCTGGGCCAATCGGAGCCTTCGGCCACCACCACCGAGGGCCAGCGCAAGCCGGCGTCGCCGAAGATGGAATCGGCGCTGCCCTGCGGATCATAGCCCGACAGCCGCACCAAATTCTTCACTTCCCCAGCGGCCCCATCAATGGTCAAAACGCGCCCCTTTATTCCAGCCTCGGTCCGGGCAACCTGCAACATCCACAAGGCCGCCGTATCCATGAAACTGACGCCACCCAAATCGATGACGCAGCTCGAAGCACCACTTTGCTCCACCAACTCCAACACCGCCCGGAAACCGTCGAGTGCCCGAAAGGTGAACCGTCCCCCCAGAAAAATCCGGCAATCGCAGCCATCTTCGGCTGCTTCATGTCGGATCCAGAAATCGCTTCCCGCCGTGCCGTTCATGACGATCACCGATCCAGGCGGCTGAAACGCACCGCCGTCAAATCGTCGTCATTGGGGGGCGGCGAAACCGCGTGGAAAGCATCAAGGATACCGTCCACCCGCACTTCGCCACGGGTTTTCAATTCGTTGTCGATCAAATCGCCAAAGCGTTCCTGACCGAAGGACTGACCGTCCACCTCGGCGTCGGTGATGGCGTCGGAATAGAGGATCAGACTGTCGCCAGAATTGAAGGCAACCTTATGAGTGGCATAATGCGGCGAGGCCAACAGCCCCAGCGGCACCCCACGGCTGTCCAGGAAACTGTAGGTCCCACCCGCGATCAAAGCCGGCGGCGGCGCCCCGGCCGAGGCCCAGGTCAACTCGTTGGCCGTACAATCGATGATACCCAGAAACATGGTGGCAAACTGGCCACGGCGCAGCAGGCCATTCAAGGACCGCCCCAGCAGTTCCAGCAACTGAGCCGGCTCCTGGGAAGGAGTCCAATGTTCGGCGATCAAGGCATGCAGGCGGAACACATTGAGGGCGGCGCCGATGCCATGGCCGGAAAAGTCGAAGGTATAGCAGCAAAAGCGATTGTCGCCGCAATCCATGCAGCCCCATAAATCGCCGCCGATACCCGACGACGGCTCGAAATAGGCCTCGACCTCGATCCCTAAGCGAGCCAAAGACCCGGCCAGACGCTCGGGGCGCGGCAGCAGATCGAACTGCATGGAGCGGGCCGCAGAAACCTCCTGCATCAGGATTCGCTGCTGGGCGACGACGCGCTCGGCCAGATCCTGGCGCTCCAACTCGGCGTTCTTGCGGGTGATGGCGTAGCGAATGGCGCGCGACACAGTGCGCGAGGGCGCATCGCTCTTGACCAGATAATCCTGAGCCCCGCTTTCCAGCGCCTTGGCGGCGAACAGCGGGTCGTCGTTGCCGGTCATGATGACGATGGGCAGACGCGGAGCAACTTCGAGCATGCGGGTCACGGTCTCAAGCCCGAAGGAATCCGGCAGACTGAGATCCAGCAACACCACGTCAAAATCGGCATCGCCCTGCAGCGTCTCGATGGCGGCGCCCAGGGTCATGCGATGGACGACTTTGAAGGTGGGGGAACGTTCTTCGCGCAGGGCAAAGCTCACCAGGCCGGCATCGCCCGGATCATCCTCGACCAGCAGAACCTGCAGGGTCTGGGCAAAGCTGTGAGCGCCGGAAATCTTCGGGGCATCGGCAACGTCAGGATTCAGCCAGGCCGGCGAGCGGTTTGGCAGCGTAATCAAACGACCGACACGCGCATCGGTAGTCACCACATGGACCTCCCCCTAGAGCTTCGGCTCGTTTGGAGCTTATGGCTCGGCGCGGATTCTCCCCCCACACTTATGACGTAAGTTACAGGAGTTAACCCCGTTCCGCAACAGCCGCCTGCGCCGGAAGAGCAATCACGAGTCGGTAGGCAACCCCTGGAAATCACGGGAATTTTCTCCTCTCCTCCAGCAATTACAGCCAGCAGGAGAACAATTCCAGAGTGATTTCAAATATAAACATAACGTAAAAGGCGCGGCTCTTCAAATCACGCCCGAAGCCGTCAACTTGTCCCGATTGGCTTCGATGAAATCGGCGGCCATTTTTATCTGGAAGGCGCGGATGGTTTGATCCTTCAAAAGCTTAACCAGCCACGATAGGTTTCCCCGCGCCGAGGCCACCTCTACCGGCAGTTTCTGATGGAAGCTTTCCCGCTCCGACGTGGCATGCAGCACTCTGACCGCCTGCCCACGGCACTGAGCCGCCAGGGCGCCTTCGGGCTCCACGACGCTTTGCAGGCGCATCAGATCGCCACCATGCAGATTCCACATGCCATCCGACAGAACCCCGACATTGCCATAAAGATAGGCAGCGACATTGAAGGCGTTCTGTTCGAACAAAACCTCCCTCTGCGGCATCAGGGACGCTTCTTCCTGCCAGCGCCGCAGGAAGAAAGGATCATTGACGATGAAGAAGCCGCTATTGAGGTAGGTCCGCCCCACATCGATGCCGCATTGCTGACAGCGCTCCAAAAACTTGGCCGCGCGGTATTTGTCGATGAATTGGCCGATGGAGGCCATGCCGAGATCGGGGGTGCTCCAAAGCGCCAAACCGCGATGGTCTCGCCTGATGGCCTCGCCGATGGCGGCGGTGGGAAAGGCGTCGGCGTCGATCCAAACCAGCGGGCGGGTCAATAGCGGTGCGACGAACTCGATCAGATTGGACTTCAGGGTAAAGGCCGACATGCCTTTCTTATAGCCGCTCCAGCGCAACAGCCGCCCCGACCGCTCGAAGTAGTCGCGCATGGCGTCCGACAGGCCGAAGTCACAGACATAAAGCCGCGCCTCGGGCTCGCGCAAACTCAAGGTCTGGGCCAACACCGCATATTGCAGAAAGAATTTCTCGTCAAACCCGGTGACGTAATTATGCCCCACCATCACCACCCCAGCCCTGACCTTCCGCTGCAAAGCCTGGAGTGAACCATGGCCGAGCCATGGTGAAAAGCCCCCCTCTAGCATTACAGTTGCGTTTTTTGTTTGATGTGGGCTCTTTTCGCGGCGGCCTGATGGGCTCTTCGCCAGAGTGACCAGGCGATGACGTGAGCAAGAGGAATCCGCTGCTGGGCGAGCCTGATGGCGATACGGCGGATTTCCTGGAGTGACCAGCGGATCAGTTGTGGGGCCGAGATCGCCTGATGGCCGAGGTTTTCGTTTTTTGGGGAGGGGTATTGTTGGCATGGCGGCGGATGGCCGCCATCATGGCGAAGGCGAGCATGACGAGCGAGACATGGCGATGCCAGCCATGCCAGGAGCGGCTTTCATTGTGGTCGAGCCCGAGTTCATTTTTGGCGGTCTCAAAGCTATCCTCGATGGCCCAGCGGTGGCCTTCAACGGCAACCAGCGCTTCGATGGAGGTTCCCGCCGGGCACCAAGTGGTGAAGAAGGCGAGATCGCCGCTGGAGATGTGACGACGGATCAGCAGGCCATCTGGCCTGCCAGCCTGGGCTTGGTGGCGAAGCCAATTTCACCTGGAACATGGGCGGCCTTCAGTCGAGCGAGATCGTCGGTCCAGCTTTTCGGCAGATAGAGCGCCCGGTCGATGAAGGCGTGACCGTGGCGGGAGACATAGGCGGCGAACACGCCGATCTGACAATTCGTGATCTTGCCAGCCGAACCCGTATACTGGCGGGACACGCCGCAGGACGCTTTGCCTTGCTTCAGAAACCCGGTCTCATCAAGGACCAGGACCGCGCCATCATCCGCCAGATGCTCGGCGACATAATCTCGAACAATGTCGCGCAGCGCATCGGCGTCCCAGTGTCCTCGACCAAGAATGGCCTGCTGGCGCCAGGGACCCGGATCGCCCGCCGCGTCCGCCCGCATCCAACCCGTCTTGCGCCGCTCATCTCCAAGCAAGCCATCCAGGAACAAGCTAGCGTTTACGGCCACTCGCTCCTGCGTGAACAGCCTTCGCATCCGAGCTTTGACGTCGTGTAACGACGACGCCCACAATTCCAGCGTTGCTGCGATCGACGCACCAGACATCCATGACCTCCGAAACTCTTCACGTTAACTCTTCACGTTTGCGGAATGTCCGCTTCTGGGGCGGAATTGAGTAAACCAGACGCTGCCGTCTTGCAGTTGCTCCTGTTGTTCTGGACGGAGAGCTCTGTCTATTGAGACCATGAGCATGACGCATGATGCTTTTTCTCTAAAGGTCGTTTCCAGTGCGATTGTGAAGCTCGGGGTTTACGACTCGATATAACTGACGGTATTCGCTCACCAGTTGATCGAGACCGTACGCCCGGTTACGCCCGCTAGGATTGGGCAGAACCCATACTGCAGAACCGCCGAGGCCGGTCGACTGACATCCCCAAAGGATTTCTCGCTGACCGGATAGTGCGGAATAGGCTGCCTTTCCAAGAAAGGCGATGAATCGTGGCGCATAATGCGCAATCCTCTGTTCAAACCCTGTGGCGGCGGCGGTGAATTCAAATCTCGAAAGCTGGTCTGCCCGCGCCGTAGGCCGCTCAACCACCGTCATCAGTCCGCAGCGGTACTGCAAAATTGCTCGATCGTTCTCAGGTCGAATTTCTTCCGGCGTAAAGCCTGCCAGATGGATCACGCGCCAGAAGCGATTGCTTCGTCCAACAAAATGGTGCCCTGCTGCCGCAGCAGACAGACCGGGATTGATCCCACAGAAGACCACATCAAGGTTTTCGGCAATAAGGTCCGGGAGCGGATTGTTGGCCATTTCCGTATGCATCATCCAGCGCTTTCAAAACGCCAAAGGCTTCCGCTCAGCACCAAATGGAGCGTGCGAACGAATAAGATGCTGATCGACAGCGCGAGGAAGCCAAAGAGCAGCTCCGCCAAAATCAAGAGGATCGGCCCGCCAGTCGCCTCCGCGTAACGAAAGCTGGCAATCGACAGCGCAGCCATGGGAAAGCCGATCGCCCACCAAGCAACGCCAAAGCTGTTTTCCGACCGGAAAATTACGGGAGTCAGCACCAGCAGCAGGAACCAGCCGAAGTAAATCAAAACCGAGGCGAGCATGTCGATCGTTCCAAGATTCGTGTAGGCGATAAAGCCGACGCCAAAGGGAGCGACAAGCACCATCAGCACCGGACGGCTGGCTGGCGTAAGGGTTTCAAAGTGTCTTAGCCTCTGGAAAATCAGGACGACGAGGACGAGGGCCATAACCGAACCGGTCGCAAAGGCGAAAAGATTGACCTCATGCGCCCAGCTAAAGGGCATGGAGGAGCCCGTCACCGGAATGTCGAGTGTCGCCACCCCTGGAATGAGCAAGGGCGGCACCGTGGTCTCGACCTTTTGCGGCGAGGTGAGAAATTTCTGCACGACGATATAGGCAAGGGTAAAGGTCAACAGCACCCCGGAAATCCAAACGATTTCCGAGATGACGGCGCTGTAGCGGAAGAGGAACGCCGAAAGCAGCAAAATCCCGATGGCGATCGTCCCGAAGAAGTTTCCCATGATGGGGTGGGTAAACTCCGCATGAACGGCGGCGGGATGCCTCGCGAACTTGACGGCGTAACTGGAAATGAGGGCGATGAAGACCGCAAGTCCCGTCCAGCCGAGAACCTCGCCCGGCAAAGCCGGAAGCGACAATAGATTCACCGCCATCCGCCAAGCAAGCGACAGGCCGGTGATACCCATGACAGAGGCGAAAAGATTAACCGGCAGCTGCCTGATGGAATAACCGCCTGAAGCGCTGCTGCCGCCACGCTTGGCTCCGGAAATATGAGTTGCCATGATCCCGTCTCCGATTGATGCGTAACTCTGGAATTGACCTGCCCGTCAGAGCAAGCTCAGGCCTCGCCGTCTTCCATCAGCAGATCTTCAAAGAAGGCGCCAAACGGCTTGCTGGGATGGCGCAGATGGATTTCCAAAATCCAGCGGAGCGATGACGGCGGCGCATCCCATTCCGCCAGAGCACCGGTATGGATGGAGGCATGAGGAAAGTCCGAAAGACGATGTCCCGGCAAGGCTGGATTCAACCGCCATCCCATTTTTCGAGCCAAATCATCGGCCTTGGCATAAAGGTCCCGACCACTGCAACGGTCTCGCAGCCAGATGTGGCGGAGGTCATGAAACAGTTCCCTGGCGTCACCGGCGCAGCGGATGAAATCAGGGTTGTTACCCACGGTAAAAGTAGCGCCACCATCCCCTTCCCACAGATCAATGCGGGGTGCGATGTCGATGAAAAAGATGTCATCGGGTTGCAAGATCACCCCCGGATCGGACTCTTCTTTCATGGCTTTGGTGGTGTTCGTCCCAAACCGTACCCGGGTCGGATGCCAGGTTTTGGCGATGCCGGCATTGATAAGGCTGGCATAAGCCATGACCGTAGCCTCTTCTTCGGTCATCCCCGGGGTGATCTGTGCCGCGATCTCGACTATGGCCTGACGCGTTATGCGTCGGGTCGACAGCATGCCATCAATCGAAAAATTCGGTCCGACGCGTTCCGCATCTGTAAGATAAGGAAACCTCATTTTCATACCTCCCGTGGAAGACCCGCCGACCGGGCTGGGCATAGGGAAAGTATCGCGCGCTTGATCATTGGCTTGAAGCTCGGCACAGTTTGCTTCTCTGCCATATGGGGCACAGTTTCTGCCAAGGCGGAGGAGCGAGGGACGCGGTGCGACAAATCGCCATTCTGATTTTTCCTGGGGTTCAGTCCCTGGATGTTGCGGGGCCGCTCGATGTGTTCGCCGAGGCCAACCGCTTTCTGCCTCCTGCCGATCAGTACCGTCTGACGGTTCTTGGCACGGAGACTGGCCTGATCCCCTCTTCGAATGGATTACTCTTGGCGGCCCATTGTCTTTATTCGCAGGCCAATGGGGGCTTTGATCTTCTGCTGGTGCCCGGTGGTCCGTCCTTGCCGGACAGACCTTACGACCCGAACTTGTCCAACTGGCTGGCCGCTGCCGCCCAAGCAAGCGTGCGTCACGGGTCCGTCTGCAACGGCGCATTCTTGCTGGGAAGTGCCGGGTTGCTGGAGGGGCGCAAGGTAACGACCCATTGGAATGATGCGGCCCTGCTGGCAAATCGGTTTCCTGGGACGACCGTTGATGCAGATCGGCTTTATCTGCGCGATGGCAAGCTTTACAGTTCTGCCGGCGTGACCGCCGGCATCGATCTGTCGCTTTTCCTGATAAGCGAGGATTTCGGACCCGATCTGGCCTTGAAAGTCGCCAAAAGGCTGGTGGTGTTTACGCAGCGCAGTGGCGGGCAATCCCAGTTCAGCCCCTATCTGGCTCCTTTGTCCTCTGAAACATCGCCGTTAACCCAGGTGCAAGATTATGTGCGCGGCCATTTGGATCGAGATATGAGCATCCCCAGGCTTGCTGCCGTGGCAGGGATGAGCGAGCGCAATTTTGCTCGTGTCTTTGCAGCCGAGATGCAGATTACGCCCGGCGAATTTATCGAGCGCGCCCGCCTAGACGTTGCTCGCTCGATGCTGGAGGCAACGGACGACCCCCTCAAGGTCATCGCTTATCGCTGCGGTTTTGGCAGCGTGACGCGCATGCGCCAAGCATTCGTCCGGCGTCTGGGTCTTACGGCGCAACAGTATCGCCAGAATTTTGGCGTGGTCGGCATAAGCTGATCAGCAAAAACTTCTCAATCGTTGAAAGGATTTTGGATCCAATCGCACAGCTGCCACCCATGTGGCATCGCTAACCGCCGTAGAGATCTTAATAAACGGTAAAGGTAAAGGTCCGTTTTGGGAGAATGGTTGTAGAAACCGCAGCCGCCGCAATGGGCGCAAAGCGGAAAGTCAACTTTGTGCAGCGGGGATGATCTAAGTGGATATAGCCGTAATCATGAACTGTCGTAAAAGCGCAAACATTTACGGCTTCGCGCAGTTTTCAATCTAGATCTTCAGATGCTTGGATCTAGCTCCTGATCTTCATTAAATATAATGGCGAATTAATTTTTTTCCTCGAATGCGCAAGGCCGATCAAGCTGCTTTCCATCCGTCCCCTCCATGACGGATGAAACAGTCTGGCGCGCAACTAATTGCTCTGCTGGGGTGGGGTTGGTGCATATAGTCTACTAGATTGTAGATTAATAAATGGGCGAACGGGATGTGAATATCCCGGTGCCCTCTGCACAAGGATAGCCATCATGAGCAAGATCGACACCCGTGCCGCGCAGTTCACCCGCTTCAAGGTTGAGCCCTATAACCCCTACATCGGCGCTATCATTCATAACCTGGATCTGAAAGAGATCAGCGACGAAGGCGTGCGGACCGATTTGCGTCGGGCTCTGGCCGAATATGGGGTGCTGTTCTTCCGCAAGCAGACCCTGACCCCGGAGCAGCAGATCGACGTGGCCCGCGTGTTCGGCGATCCCGACAAGGCCAAGGCCTATTTCAGCCGCCAAAGGACC
>Ga0302156_10004585_pt1 | contig 10130 bp, 12 predicted proteins | sample I_Bog_N3_2_FD_193503 | JGI IMG/M metagenome (GOLD analysis project Ga0302156, IMG submission 193503) | Peat permafrost microbial communities from Stordalen Mire near Abisko, Sweden - I_Bog_N3_2 | ecosystem: Environmental > Terrestrial > Soil > Wetlands > Peat | place: Sweden: Abisko, Stordalen... | reverse complement strand
GCCGTATTTGAGCGTGTGCAGGCCGAGCTGGGAGAGAGCGCGCTGGTGCTCCAGGGCGACGTGCGTTCGCTCAAGGATATGCGGGCGATTGCCGACGAGGTGAAAGAGCGGTTCGGCGGCCTGGATGTCGTGTTTGCCAACGCCGGTCGAGCGTTCCCGTCGGCACTCAACGACATCGATGACGATCTCTATGAGGAGATCATGGACATCAACGTCAAGGGCGTGGTGGTCACGCTTCAGGCGGTGCTGCCTGACTTGCGAGAGGGCGCTTCGGTCATTCTCAACACCTCGTTCGTCGCGCAGATCGGCAAGCATGGCATCTCCTTGACCGCCGCGGCGAAGGCGGCCGTGCGATCACTGGCGCGCAGTTGGTCCTACGAGTTTCTCGAGCGGAAAATCCGCTTCAACGCGATTGCGCCCGGCGCGATGGACACGCCCCTGATCAGCAAGTGGGGGATGTCCGATGAGTGGGTTCGCGAGCGTAAGGCCGAGTTCGCCCAGGCTGTTCCGGTGGGCCACATGGGCAAGGCCGAGGACATTGCGTACGCGGCGCTCTATCTCGCCAGCGATGAATCCTCCTATGTGGTCGGCACCGAACTGGTCGTCGATGGCGGAGCCTCGCAACTTTAAAGGAGCAATTATCGTGACCGACAATAGCGAAAACAACGTCACCGGCGAGGGTCCGCTCAGCTCGGGGAGTTCCCGCCGCGATGTTCTCAAGTTCGGCGGCATCGTCACCCTCGGCTCCCTCCTGGGCGGCGGAGCCCTGCTTGGCCGTGCCGCTCCCGCTCTCGCGCAGGCCGGCAGCGGGGGAGAAGTGGCGCCGAACGAACCCCTGAATATTCTGATCGTGAATTACGACGGCGGCACGCTGCTCGATTTCGCCGGCCCCAGCGAGATTTTTCACCGGCTACCGAATACCAAGGTGCGTTATGCGAGCCTCAATGGCGGCAACGTGACCCTCGAATTCGGGGTCGTGTATGGCAACACTGAACGACTGGCCGACATTGAGCGGACCGACGTGCTCCTGGTCCCTGGCGGCTCGGATTTGTCGGCGCCGATGCGGCCGGAGTACCAGGCGCAGATCCTGCGCCTGGCTGAAAGCGCCAAGCATATTACGTCGGTCTGCAATGGATCGCTCGTGCTCGCCGCCACGGGCATTCTCAAGGGCAAGCGCAGCGCCTGCCATTGGGCCTTCGTCAACAAGCTGACTGAATACGGCGCCATCGCTGTTCCGGACCGCTTCGTCGAGGACGACAACGGCCGGTTCATGAGCGGCGGCGGCGTGACGGCGGGCATCGACTTCGCCCTTCGCGTGGCCGCGAAGCTGCGCGGTCAACAGGCCGCCGAATTCACGCAACTCGCGATCGAATACGATCCCGCCCCGCCGTTCCACTCCGGTCATCCCAGGGATGCTCGGCCAGAAGTCATTGCGATGGTCGACAAGGTACTGCCCGGCGCATCCAGGGGGCTCGCGCGAATACCCGGCGTTCGCTGAAACGCTGGCAGGCAATGCTGGCTGCACCTGCCCAATCGGGTGCAGCCCTCTTCCATTCAAGCCAATATCGGAAATCATCAGATGCGACAGATCCGTCTTTGTGCGGCTGCCCTTGCAGCCGGCTTCTCCTTTTTCGCCTTTACCCTGCCGGCCACTGCCGGTGATCCGCAGCGTCCGCCCGAAGCGGCCATCAAGGCCGAGAATGCACGATGGGCACAGGCCTTCGCGCGAGGTGACTATGAGGCGATAGGTCGCCTCTATACGGAAGATGGGGCCCTCTTGCCGCCCGGGGGCGACAGAGTTATAGGTGCCCGCGCGATCACCGAATACTTCGCCAAAGGCTATGCCGGATCCCAGCCTGGCAGCGTATCTTTCAGCAATTACGAGTTCTACGGTGACGATCAGGCGGTTACAGAAGTTTCGGAGGCCGATGTCCGTGATCACAGTGGCGCGCTCAAGTTTCGCGGTAAACAGATCCTGGTCTTCCTGAAGCAGGGTGGCGTCTGGAAGCTGCACCGCGACATGTGGAGTGATTACGGCCCCCTGAAACCTGACGCGCGTTGAGCGCCCGGTTCTGACAACAGTGGCCCTGGTGGCCACTGACTAGGCTACGCACGCGGATAGGGCGTCGATCTATCCGCGCTCACCGCTCAATCGACTCTCGCGTCGGACCGATTGCGGCGGATGTCCATGCAGTTTGACGAAGGCCCTGCGCATCCGTTCCGGATCGGTGAAGCCCACCGCCAGGGCAATCTGTTCGATTGGTTCGCTACCATCGCGCAGGCGCAGGCACGCCGCTTCAACGCGCAAGCGCTCGACCGCCTTGGCCGGTGTTTCACCAGTTTCCCGGCGAAAGGCCCGTCCGAATTGTCGCAGGCTCAATCTGGCCGCATCGGCGAGTCGCTCGACAGGTAGCGCTTCAGCTAGATGTTCCCTGGCAAAATTCAACGCAATGCGGATGCGATCCGACTCCGGCTCCATTTGTGACATGGCGGAGAATTGCGACTGACCGCCTGGTCGACGATAGGGCACGACCAGAAGCCTGGCGGTAGCACGCGCCACTTCCACGCCCATATCCCGTTCGATCATGGCGAGCGCCAGGTCGATGCCGGCGGCGATGCCCGCAGATGTCCAGATATGTCCGTCCGCTATATAAATACTGTTCCCCCCGACTTTGATGCCAGGGAAGCGCGACTGCAATTGAGCGGCGTACAGCCAGTGCGTCGTTGCCCGGCGTCCGTCCAGCAAGCCGGTTTCCGCCAGCAGAAACGCCCCGGTACAAACGCTTGCCACCCGCGAGGCCTTGGCTCCCAGTTTCTTGGCGGCGGCGATGTTTTCCGACGTTCGCATCGGCTCGATATCGCCACCAATGAACAGGACGGTGTCAAACCTGCGCCTGCCTACCGGCCTGGTCTCGATCGGAAGGCCCGCATTGCCCAGCACTGATCCTCCCGCCTGCGAGATGACCTGGAGATCATAGGGGGTATGGCCGGCGGCGGTGACCACCTGATTGAACGCCGAAAGGGGGCCGGCAAGATCAAGAGCATCATGGCCATGGCAAACGAATAATCCGACTCGATGCATGATGAGGTCACTCAAAATCCGGGAGGGCGTATTTTGCGGGAAACCCTCGGATAGCGCCATGGCAGATCATTGCCTTCCACTGATGCAGAAGTCCTCGCGCCTGGCATGAGTGAGCGCTGCCGCTGTCCGAGTGTGACGTTTCGTCGCTCCCGTCGCAGTCGAGAGTATTGATCTGAGTCAAGGTTAGCCGTCTTCGCCGTCGGGACAATTCCGCCATCCCTGCGAGTGCCCATCATGCCAGGCCCCTTCGAATTTCTAAAAAAACCATTAATGAAGGAAATTGGCCTGATATTGCTTATCAAGCTCATCTTGTTGTTGGGGATCCGAAGCATCTGGTTCAGCGCTCCGGTCGAGGTCATGGATGACGGCGTCACAGTAGGCCAGCACGTGCTTGGCCCCCCTCCTACACCTCCGGAGAAGCCCCCCCAATGATCTCGGAATCAGTCGTCGACTTATCTCGACTGCAATTCGCTATGACGGCGCTGTATCACTTTCTGTTCGTCCCTCTGACCTTGGGTTTGACCTTCCTCCTGGCCATCATGGAGTCTGTCTATGTGATGACCGGCAAGCAGGTCTACAAGGACATGACCCGGTTCTGGGGCAAGCTGTTCGGCATCAACTTCGCCTTGGGTGTCACCACCGGCCTGACCATGGAGTTTCAGTTCGGCACCAATTGGGCGTACTACAGCCATTACGTCGGCGACATTTTCGGTGCCCCGTTGGCGATTGAAGGCTTGATGGCGTTCTTCCTGGAATCGACCTTTATCGGCCTGTTCTTTTTTGGCTGGGATCGCCTGAGCAAAGTCCAGCATCTGGGGGTTACCTGGCTGGTCGCGATCGGCTCGAACATGTCGGCATTGTGGATCTTGATCGCCAACGGCTGGATGCAAAATCCAATCGGGGCAGAGTTCAACTTCACCACTATGCGGATGGAACTGACCAGTTTCAGCGCCTTGCTGTTCAACCCCGTGGCACAGGTCAAGTTTGTCCACACCGTTGCGTCCGGTTACGTGACCGGTGCGATTTTTGTCCTGGCTATTTCTAGCTGGTACCTGCTCAAGGGCCGCGATATCGGGTTCGCGCGGCGCTCCTTTGCCATCGCGTCGGCCTTCGGCATGGCATCGATTCTTTCGGTCATCATTCTGGGCGACGAGTCTGGGTATGAAATCGGCGATGTTCAAAAAACCAAGCTCGCGGCGATCGAGGCCGAGTGGGATACCGAGGCCGCACCTGCAGCCTTTACGCTGTTCGGGCTGCCGAATCAGGCCGAACAACGTACCGATTACGCGGTGAAGATTCCTTATGTCATGGGGATTATTGCCACGCGATCGCTAGACACACAGGTGACAGGCATCAAGGACCTGGTTGCCCAGCATCAGGTTCGGATCCGCAATGGCATGGTTGCTTATGACCTGCTTCGGCAACTGCGCGCAGGGGATAAAAGCGAACAGACAGTCTCTGCCTTCAACGCCGTGAAAAAAGATCTGGGCTACGGTTTACTGCTCAAGAAATACACGGACAAAGTGGTCGATGCCAGCGACCAACAAGTCAAACAGGCTGCGCTGGACTCCATCCCCGGCGTATCTTCGATTTTCTGGACCTTTCGCCTGATGGTACTCAGCGGCTTCCTGATGCTGGCCTTGTTCGTCTGTGCGTTCTGGGCGTCTACCCGCAAGAACGAAATGAGCAAACCCTGGTTGCTCAAGTGGGCGCTGTTCAGCCTGCCGCTGCCGTGGGTCGCCACGCAAACCGGCTGGTTTGTCGCGGAGCATGGTCGTCAGCCCTGGTCTGTCGGCGAAATACTCCCGACCCATCTGTCCGCTTCAAGCGTTTCGACCGGTGATGTCTGGGGTTCTCTGCTGGCGCTGGTCGCGTTTTACAGCGTGCTGTTGGTGATCGAGATGTACCTGATGATCAAGTTCGCCCGACTGGGTCCGAGCAGCCTGCACACCGGTCGTTATCACCTGGAACGCGAGGCATCGCTCGCCCACGCCACACAGCCGGCCCTGGTCTGAGGAGCACAATGATGTTCGACTATGAAAGCCTCAAACTGATCTGGTGGGTACTGGTTGGCGTCTTGCTGATCGGCTTCGCCCTGACCGATGGTTTCGACCTCGGCGCCGCCGCGCTGATGCCCTTCGTCGGCCGCAACGATAACGAACGACGGGTGGTGATCAACACCATCGCGCCGCATTGGGATGGCAATCAGGTTTGGCTGATTACCGCCGGCGGTGCCTTGTTCGCCGCTTGGCCATTGGTCTATGCCGCTGCGTTTTCGGGCTTCTACTGGGCCCTGCTGCTGGTGCTGTTTGCCTTGTTTGTTCGCCCGGTAGGCTTCGATTATCGGAGCAAACTGAGCAACACCCGCTGGCGGAAAAGCTGGGACTGGGGCCTGTTTGTTGGCGGTGTGGTGCCTTCGCTGGTATTCGGCGTGGCGTTCGGTAACCTGCTCCTGGGCGTGCCCTTCCAGTTTGATGACACGCTGCGCTCCAGCTACCACGGCAGTTTCTGGCAACTGCTCAGCCCATTCGGACTGCTCGCCGGCGTCGTCAGCTTGAGCATGCTCTGCCTGCACGGCGGCACGTGGTTGATGATGCGTACGGAGGGTGATATTGCCCGGCGTTCACGCCGCGCTGCTCAGCTGTTCGCGGCGGTTTATCTGCTGGCCTTCATCGGTGCCGGTCTCTGGCTCTTGCTGGGCAGCATCGAAGGGCAAACCATCACCTCCGCCTTTGAGCCCGGCATGGCCCTGAATCCGTTGAGCAAGACCGTCGCCGCGAGCAACCTGGGCTGGATGGCGAACTATGGGAAATACCCGCTGACCGTCATCGCACCGGTAGTGGGAATAGTCGGGGCGTTGTTGGCCCTGCTTTCGGCCAGCGGCGGTCACAGTCGCTGCGCGTTCCTGGGCAGCAGCCTGGCCATCGTTGGCACCCTCTGCACCGCTGGTTTTTCCCTGTTCCCCTTTGTCATGCCGTCGAGTATCGACCCGGCCTCCAGCCTGACCGTATGGGATGCGGTTTCCAGCCGTATGACACTCAACATTATGCTGGTTGCCGCAACGATTTTCGTGCCGCTGATCCTCTGCTACACCCTTTGGTGCTACGCCAAAATGTGGGGCAAAGTGACCACCAAGCACATTGACGCCAACCCCCACGGCCTTTACTGAGGAGCGCACACTATGTGGTATTTTGCCTGGATCCTCGGCGTCTTGTTGGCCTGTAGCTTCGGCATCATCAACGTCATGTGGCTCGAAGCCACCGACACGCTGGATAAGGAGTCCGCGGGTGACCGCTGAAGCCGCACCGCGGTTGCGACGAGCCAGCAGCAGGGTCTTGTCCCTGCTGCTGGCCGTTCCATTGAGCCTGATTCTACTGATCCACCCCATCACCATCCTCAACGCCCAAGGTCACTACAACCACAACCTGCTGATGCTGGTCATGTGGGGCGTGGCCGCAGGGTATGTGCACGGTGTGGGCTTCGACCCGCGTGCGCGAGTGTGGCAAGTGCTGTTTCATCCGCTCGTGGCCTGGGGGCTGATGACCTTGGGCTATGCGGTGATGTGGGTGCATTAGGGACACTTAGATGGACGCCGCCTTTTCCAGTCACCTTTTCCGCAGAACGAGGACCTGCTGGCCGTCCTCGCGGGCTGATCCGCCGCGACACGGCGGGTGACCATCGTCAACCTGGCCATGGCCGCTGCTGATGCCCGGGGACCGTCGGTGGCCCAGGGCGTCGACGGCCAGAACGGACCGAAGATCCGGCGGTGTGTGGTAATGGGGTGGCCCCTCGCGGTTGCCGGTTTGCTCCATCGTTCTGCAATGCCGCCAAGGGCGGTGGCCAGCAAACGCGGAGAACACACCTACATGCCTACATCCACTGACAGTGAAGTTTCCCTTGAGCCTCCCGAGGAGACGGGGGCGTACTTCGAATGGTTGATCGACACGCTGCTCATTGAGTTTGATGACGCCGACATCGAACCGATTTGCGTGGCCAGTGGTATCGACGACCCCGTGTTGCACCAGGTCTATCCCCAGGCACGGCAGCCCCCGGCATTTTTGCTCGATACCGTGGAGCGCTTCCGGCTGGACAGGGAGATCAGGCGCTTCATCGAGCATCCCGAAGACGAGACGCCGGCAAAAGACGCCGATGTACAACGCTATCTGCAACAAGTGGGACTGCAACTGATCTGGCCCACTTCACGGGTATTGCAGTTGTTCGAAGCGGGAGCCGCCAACCGGGTCGAGTACCCGCAAGACAGCGCCGAGGACTTGCCGCGAATCTCGGTGAGCGAGGCTCAATTGATGGCCGGCGACCTGTGGATCAGTGTGCTGAATCATCTGGACGACGAGCAGATCAGGGAGTGGCTGGGGGGCGACTACGCCTCGGCCGCAGACCGCCTGTTGGCGTTGAGGCGCAAAGCCGGCGAAGCCCTTGCCCGGCGCAGGAACGAAGTGTTCGACATCTGTTATCAGTTTCGGCAGCAGTCGGGCGATCCCCGGGTGCGGCAGGTCAGAAGGTTCTTTGCCGATCTGCCGACCTCCATGGTACGAGAGCTGATCGCCCGGGCTGACGAGGACGAGCTTCGTCAGTTGTCCACGGCGCAGGTGGCACCCCCGCGGATGCTCCGGGATGCGCTGTGGTATCGCCAGCAGTTGCGCTTGAACCGCGCGTACGAGGGGCTCTACCTGGCGTCGGCGGCCGGAGAGGACAGCGATGTGCTGGTGCTGCACACCCTGGAAACCTTGCCTTGCTGGCCCGGCTGCATGCGCATCGAGGTGCGCCAGGACAGCCCCGCGGGGGCCTTGCTGGACTGCATCGGGCTTGAGCAGGCCGAGTTGCAGCGGGTGCTGGTACGGGCGGATGGGTGCTATCGGGTCTACAACGGCCTGGGCCAATCATTGGCTGAGGCAGTGGACATGGTCACGGCCTTGCGGGCGGCCCTGCCCAAGTCGGTGCGCAGGACACTGGACATGCCGCTTGAAGCCGATGCCAGTGTATTGAGGGCCCTGCTGGTCGATCACACGCCGTTGCCACGCGTGCAATTGCTCGCGGCGTTGGGAATGACTGCCGTATCGCCGCCGGTGGCGGCCATGGCAGGGCTGTCGCTGCCTTCGTCGGCCAGGGGCTTGCCGTCGAGCAGGTAGCCGTCGTGAAGGGCCTTCGGGCGGTTGGCGGTGGTGTTCCGGGCCCAGCGGTTGAACGGTACGAGCGCGCGGAAGGCCCGTTGATCGCCGTACAGCAGGTAGTCCAGGCCGACCCGCCAGGGATGTTGCATTACGTCGGTAGTTATAAATATCTACCGACAAAACACAACGGAATCGTTATGCGCGAGCGAATGGTCCAAAGCTACCACGAAGGACAGCTTTAACCCGAGCCGCCATCTCAAGAGCCTGGGGAGTAGTGACAGATCCCATTGATCAGGTGGGGCGAGCGACGGCAGGGGTAGCCCGAAAAGTCAGGAGCACAGATGCAACAAAGCCCGCACAAGGCGGGCTTCGGTTTGCTTTGTTGGCCGGGGTAATCTGAATTAAATTTCTAAGCTATTGTTTTTAGTGATTAAAATTTATACTGATTTTTCGATGGAATACCATTTGGAATACTAAAAAACAAAAAATAGACTTTTTTGTTTTTGGTTCAATGAAAGTAAACGCTCACTCGCTGAGGCTGCAGCGCTTGGAGCCCGGCTAATGGGTGTCTCCTCATATCCAAACCTTTCGGCAGCTACCATCGTTTCTTATGACCTTGCGCTGGCCATCAAGCAGAGGCACTGCGGCATAGCGTTTTGGCTCAGCGTGATGAATCCTCGCGCTTGCCCCGCCAAGTCAGAGCGATTCATAACAAAGATTTCCTGCTTCCATCCAGACTGGTTTAGGCAGAAATTTTCCAAAAATTAGACCAATGTAGTCACGGCTGGCTCTTTACCTTCTAAGCCTAGCGCGCTAGCCTCATCTGTGATGGCGATGTGCCTAATCAGGGATTCGATTTGTGGCTAAGACTACCTATAGAGTGGACGTGCCTTGTTTTTCGCTGGGAGCTGATTCTCGTCAGTTAGGGGGCGCTTTTCCTCCGCATTCCTTCTTTTTCATAACTCCAAACCTCATAAGATCCGCAGACCATTGTGGTGCCCTTCCTGTTTTTTTTAGCCTGCTTTTCAAGGAGGAATCTACGTGACGATAACTTATGGCGGGACGCTTCCGGATTCTAGCTGGGGGTGTGAGTTCACCGAAGTATTCAATGCAAATGGAATTGACTTCGTAAAACTCTGTCATGTTCATGTGTCCCAGATATCAAAAATAGCCAAGGTGCTTTCCGAGTCTGTAGTGGATACCTCATGGATGATGACTTTGGATGCCGGAACTAGATCCTCCTATGAATACACTGTTCAAGAAACCGCGCAGCTTCTCGTCGAAATATTTAAAGCTGCTGAAAGAGAAGACTCTGTCGTTGATGAGTTTGGTGAGCTAATGGTCTCAATGGGTGCGGCCAAAGCTCTTGAGGTGGTTTTCAAACACACACTCATACCCATCGCGGAGCTTTGGAAGCCCCAAGCTAAACAGAATGAAGGCTTCGATTTTCATAGTATATGCCCTGACCATATCATAAATTTTGGAGAGGCGAAGTATTGCTCAAGCACTACCTCCTATGGGCGGGCGCTAAAACAAGCTGGGGATTTCGTTACGGTAAAAAAACACAAACGAGATAGGGTTCACTTAGTAAGCCTGGCTACAAGCGAAGGGATTTCTAATCTTGATAATAATGTTCATGGTGTTATTGCGGCATTTTCGATTCATGCTGATGACCAGTTCACGGTCTATAGAAATGCACTGAAGAAAGCTGCAGAGTTTTCCAAAAAACATAGCGTGAAATTTGTTTATATGATTGGTGTGACCCATGAAGGTTAGATTGATTAGAAATAGTTCAACTCCTTTTGAAGATCTGGTTAGAGTGCTTGATGAAGTCCACAGGGTTGGGCCGATTAATGCAAATATATTGGAAACGCTATCTTTATATAGGGTTTTTCATCCCGATGTGTTTTCTCAGCTTG
>Ga0302156_10004578_pt1 | contig 10145 bp, 10 predicted proteins | sample I_Bog_N3_2_FD_193503 | JGI IMG/M metagenome (GOLD analysis project Ga0302156, IMG submission 193503) | Peat permafrost microbial communities from Stordalen Mire near Abisko, Sweden - I_Bog_N3_2 | ecosystem: Environmental > Terrestrial > Soil > Wetlands > Peat | place: Sweden: Abisko, Stordalen... | reverse complement strand
TAGGCGCTTAGGGCGAGTATTCCGCCGAGGACGGACCAGGTGAGCGCCGGGGACCAGGGCTTGTGCAGGACGTGCATGGCAAAGAGGAAGACGCCGGGTGCCACAAGGGCGAGTGCCGAGGCAAGGATGTCCTGAGCCTGGGGACGGTGGCCGCGCAGGCGGAGGGCTCGGTAGCCGGCGAAGACGTCATAGGCGCTGGCGATAGTGGCGACGGCGAGGAAGGAGCGGAACTCGAAGACGACGATGCCGAGGATGGCCGTGATGACGATGACGACATAGGCGTAGATGAAGACGTGGCCTGAGCGAATGTGCAGGCGGCTGCCCTTGCGACTGAGGATCGCGAGCAGCCCGGCGGCGAGGGCTACGGTTCCGCCGAGGATGTGGAAGAGGATGTTGGCGATGTGTGCGGAGGTGTAGCCGTGGAACATGCAGACCATGATGCCTGTGTTCTACGTGAGAAAGGGAAAGATTTTTAAGTCAGTAGCGCTAGTCGAGGAAGCGCTTGGTGATGCCGCCGTAGGAGTCGATGCGGCGGTCGCGGAGGAAGGGCCAGTGCTGGCGGGTAGTTTCGACTTCGGCGGGGTCGAGGTCGGCGTAGAGGATCTCTTCCTTGTCATGCGAGGCCTGGGCGAGGATGCGGCCGAAGGGGTCGGCGATGAAGCTGCCGCCCCAGAACTCGATGCCACTGGCGGGGGTGTGGTCGCCGGGGCCGAGGAGGGTGACGCCGTTGTGGATGACGTCGCCGTGCTCGTGGCCGACGCGGTTGACCGCGCAGACGAAGACGCCATTCGCAATCGCGTGAGACCTTTGGATGGTCTGCCAGGCGTCGTACTGGCGCTCGCCGAACTCGGCCTTCTCGCTAGGGTGCCAGCCGATGGCGGTGGGGAAGAAGAGGGTCTGCGCGCCGTGCAGCGCGGTGAGGCGCGCGCCTTCGGGGTACCACTGGTCCCAGCATACGAGCGTGCCGATGGGGCCGGCGGAGGTGCTGGTGGAGAGGAAGCCGAGGTCGCCGGGGGTGAAGTAGAACTTCTCGTAGTAGAGCGGGTCATCGGGGATGTGCATCTTGCGGTAGATGGCGGCGACGTTGTCGGGGGAGGTGCTTGCGTGGTCGAGCGTGGCGGCGGTGTTGTGGTAGAGGCCGGGGGCGCGGCGCTCGAAGAGGGAAGCGATGACGACGAGTTTGTGCTCGCGGACGACGGCGGAGAGCGCGGCGGTGGAGGGGCCGGGGATGGGCTCGGCGAGGTCGAAGAGGGCGTGGTCCTCGCGCTGGCAGAAGTACTGCGCGTGGAAGAGCTCGGGCAGGCAGATGAGTTTGGCGCCGCGCCCGGCGGCCTCGCGCACGCGGGCGACGGCCTTGGCGAGGTTGGCCTCCGTGGAGGGCTCGCAGGACATCTGGATGAGGGCGACGCGAGTGGGATTGGACATGAGCGCTCTTTCTATCGTCAGCCCTTGAGGCAGGGCATACCTGAGACCTTTGCAAAGTGAAGTATTTTCTTGTCCGCGGTCACGAAAGTCATCCGTTCGACACGGGCAGAGGCGACAAGGATGCGGTCGGAGGGATCCTTGTGCATTGGCTCGGGCAGGTAGACAGAGGCGACAGCGATCCGAGGGGAGATGGGCAGAAGATTGATCCCAGGTTTGGACAGTGCCATCTCCGACCAGTGATCGACGCTCTCGTTGAGTGCTATTGTGCCGGCTTTCGCCAGCATCGCAATCTCCCAGATAGAGATGACAGAGATGAAAACTGCGTTGCGCTCGGCGGCTGCATCAATCACTTGTTCTGTGGAACGTCGCAGCGCCCTCGTGAAGCCCTGATAGTTAAGCCAAATATGAGTGTCCAGCAAGAGGCCAGCGTCACTCATCCCCAACGGTCCACTCGACGTCAATAGGCGACATGATATCTCCGAGGATACGAACTGTACCTGCCATGGAACCACGCAGCTTGGGGGCCGGGGTGCCTGGGAAGGGAATGATCTGCGCAACCGGAACGCCGCGACGAAGGATTGTTATGGGAAGTCGTTTCTGCTCGACGCTATCGACAACCGCTGAGAGCGTAGCTTTCGCTGCGGCCAGAGATAGGGAACCTGTAGGTGCTGCCCGGCGTTTCTTCAGAGTTGCTTCAGCCATGTAGTCACCTCCACATGACTATCGTAGCATTTTGCGTCCTAAGAGCCATGGGTTGAGCCAATGCCTGCCAAAGGTCGCCAGTTCCGGTTACTTGTCGTCGAAGAGCAGGATCGCGGCGGCGATGGTGGTGGTCCAGGCTCCGCTCTTTGCGCCGACTGCGGACTGCGTGACGTTGGCAGTCTTAACAATCTTGTTGGAGATGCGGTATATCTCCTTCTTCTCATCCCAACTCTTGTCGGGGTCAAAGTCGACGTCGAGGGTGGTGGCGAGCATCTCGGCGGCGAGCTCTTCGGCGTAGTCGCCGGCCTGGTCTTCGGTCTCGCCGAAGCTGTGGTGCTCGGAGAGGTAGCCGTAGGTGCTTTTGTCAGTGGGTATAGCGACGCCGATGCTGCTGACGACGAGGCGGTGGGCCTCGCGGGTGGAGTTTTCTGCGACGACGGCGAAGACGACCTCGCCGGGGTTCAGATACTTCAGGCCTTCTTTGCGCGGGATCATCTTGCAGTGCGGCGGGAAGATGGAACTGACGCGAACCAGATTCTGTGCGGCGATACCGGCGTCGCGTAACGCCATCTCGAAGGAGGTAAGACGCTCCTTGTGTTTACCAACGCCCTTAGTGAAAAAAAGGCGCGTAGGAACCATGTTCATGCCCAATGCTGAAAATCCTCCGTGGTGTGTCGGGGCAGTGTGACAGAGGGAGAGACAACAAATCCTTGCCCTACAAGCCCAATAGAAATTATCACACGCGGAGGCGGCGTCGTGTAAAAGGGCCTGCTCCCGGGATCGCAGGCGGGCGAGGGAGGGCAATTGTTGGTGCGTCCGGTGGCACGTCGGCGGGCAGGCGATTTCCGCACACGATTTGTCCGGAGCGGAGACCGTACGTAGCACGCAGACGTATCATAGAAGGGAGCAGCGATGGCCTTGAGGCCACGTTCACCGGCGCTAAGCGCCACTATTCTGGAGAGCCATACGAGATGCGCAAGAAGGTAACGATTGTAGGCGCCGGCAATGTCGGCGCGACGGCAGCCCATTGGATTGCAGCGAAAGAGCTCGCGGACGTGGTGCTGATTGATGTGGTCGAAGGCGTACCGCAAGGCAAGGGGCTGGATCTGCTGGAGGCGATGCCGATCGAGAAGCGCGATGTCTCCATCGTGGGGACCAACGATTATGCGGATACCGCGAACTCGGATATTGTGGTGATTACCGCGGGCATTGCGCGCAAGCCGGGCATGAGCCGTGACGATCTGCTCCAGACCAACTTCAAGATCATGAGCGATGTGGTGGAGAAGGCCGTGAAGGCTTCGCCTAACTGCATTCTGATTGTTGTGTCGAACCCGCTGGACGCGATGGCGCAGACGGCCTACAAGAAGGCGGGACTGCCGCGCGAGCGCGTCATCGGCATGGCCGGCGTGTTGGACTCGGCGCGGTTCCGGACGTTTATTGCGGAGGAGCTGAAGGTCTCGGTGGAGAACGTGACGGCGTTTGTGCTGGGCGGGCATGGAGACACGATGGTGCCGCTCTCGCGCTACTCGACGGTGGCGGGGATTCCCATCACCGAGCTGATTGAGCCGGCGAAGCTGAAGGCGCTGGAAGAGCGCACGGCCAACGGCGGAGCGGAGATTGTGAAGCACCTGAAGACCGGTTCGGCGTTCTATGCTCCCAGTGCAGCAGCGGTGGAGATGGTCGAGGCAATTTTGAAGGACAAGAAGAAGATCCTTCCCTGCGCGGCGTACCTGCAGGGCGAGTACGGCATCTCTGGCCTGTATATCGGCGTACCGTGCAAGCTCGGCAGCAAGGGACTGGAACAGATTATTGAGATCAAGCTCACAGTCAGCGAGCAGGCAGCGCTGAACAAGAGCGCGGACTCCGTGAAGGAGCTGTGCACAGTGATTGGCGTAGCATAGCACTTGTTTGTGTTGGCGAGGGCAGCGGAGAAGCTTCCGCTGCCTTTTGCTTTGCTACCAGCTTCCGCTGGCGCCACCGCCGCCGGAGTCGCCTCCGTCACCGCCGCTGAAGCTGTCGCTGCTGCTGCTGTCGCTGTCAGAACTTGAGCTATCGCCACCACTGGACCAGCCTCCGACGCTGGTCCCGGTACCGTGACGTGAGCGGATGATGACCCATGCGACGAACCCAAAGAAGGCCAATCCGAAGCCGAATGGAAGCAGTGCAAGGATTAACTTTCCGGTGCTCGACTCCGAGGAGATTGGTGTATCGTCTGCCGGCGGCGGCGCTTGCTGGTTCTCGTCTACAGCTGAGGAATCTGTGGCCTCCAGGCCGGTGAGCTCGACCTTCGAATCATCCGCGATGACCTGGGCAACAGAGTGCAGACCGAGCGTGGCGGCAGCGTCGTAGTTGCCTGCGCGCAGATCCGGCACCATCGCGCGGCCCATGTCGCCGACCTTGGCATCGTTCAGAATCCCCTCAAGTCCGTAGCCCACCTCATAGCGGTACTTGTGGTCCTGGATGGCGAATAGCAGCAGGACGCCGCGGTCTGTCTTCTTTTCGCCGATCTTCCAGTGATGGAACAAGTCGTTGGCGAACTGGTCGACGCTGGCGCCGTCCAGTGACTTCACGGTGACGACGAAGATCTGCGCCCTGGTCTTGTCATGCACTTCGCTGCAGAGAGATTCCATGTCCGACTTGCTGGAGTCAGAGAAGACGCCGGCGTAGTCGTCTATGTAGCCGGTGGGTGCGGGCATCTTCGCTGCTGTCTCTGCATGCATTGCAGGTGTGGCTAACGCCAACAGCAGAAGGATAGGTAACCAGCGGAAGATTCGCATGGGGCATCGTAACGCGGAAGGTATCTCTTTGGGGTGGGAGAGTGCCGGGAGACTGGATATGCAAATGGGAAACAATTTCATTATGATGGGGCGGCTGGAATTACGTCTGAGTTCATGTGCGAGGAGATATATGCGCCGTTGGTTGGTTGTTGGGATGTTGGTGGGACTGGTCCTGGCAATACGGACCGGCAGTTTGCACGCAACGACGGCGCGCTCTTTGAGCGGATCCAGCCGGCAGGTGACGGAGTTAGCCGCGGGATGGAGCTTTGCCAAGGGCGATCCGGCATACGCCGAGACGCCGGCATTCGATGATGGGCCATGGCAGCAGGTGACCGTGCCGCAGGACTGGGCGATCGCGCAGCCCTTCGACAAGGACAGCAAGACCGGCGGCGCGGGTGCATTTCTGCCGGGCGGCGTGAGCTGGTACCGGCGGCATCTGAAGGTTGCTAGTTCGGACAGTGGCAAGCGCATCTACGTGGAGTTCGATGGTGTGATGGCGCACAGCAAAGTGTGGCTGAACGGGCATCTGCTGGGCGAGCGGCCGAACGGCTATGTCAGCTTTGGCTATGAGCTGACGCCGTTTGTGAACTTTGGTGGCGACAACGTGCTGGCGGTGCGGACGGATACTTCGCTGCAACCGGCGTCGCGCTGGTATGAGGGTGCGGGCATCTATCGCAAGGTGCGGCTGGTGGTCGAAGACCCGGTGCATGTCGAGCGCTGGGGCACGTATGTGACTACCCCGAGCGTCTCCAGGGAAGAAGCGCAGGTGCGCGTACAGGTGCAGGTGCAGAACCAGTCTGCGGAGTCTGCGGCCACGAGTGTGCGCGTGCGGCTGGTGGCACCGGATGGCCGCATGGCCGCTATGGGGACTTCTGAGGTGCAGCAGATTGGCGCGGACACAGATGCGCCATACGATGTTCGGCTGACGGTGCACTCGCCCGACCGCTGGGATGTTGGACACCCGGCAATGTATCGCGCGGTGGTCGATGTGCTGAGCGGCGATAAGATGCGCGATGAAGATGCCGTGAACTTCGGTATTCGCGAGTTCCACTTCGATGCGGCGACCGGCTTCTGGCTGAACGGGCGCAACTTCAAGCTCTATGGAGTTTGCCTGCATGGCGATGTGGCGCCGTTCGGTATTGCTGTGCCTGCGGAGGCCTACCGCGAGCGGTTCCAGGCGTTGCAGGCGCTGGGTGCGAATGCCATTCGTGTGGCGCACAGTCCGCCGTCGCCGGAGTTTCTTGATGAGGCGGACAAGCTGGGGCTGCTGGTGATGGATGAGATGTTCGATATGTGGTCGGTGGGGAAGAATCCATACGACTACCATCTGGACTTTGCGAAGTGGCACGTGCAGGACGTTCATGATGCGGCGATGCGCGACCGCAACCATCCCAGCGTGATCCTTTGGAGCGCAGGCAATGAGATTCACGACACGCCCAAGGCTGAGCTGGCGAAGCAGGAGCTGGGCAGCATCGTGGACACGCTGCATGCGGTCGATCCGTCGCGGCCGGTGACACAGGCGCTCTTCCGGCCGAATGTGAGCCATGACTACGAAGATGGTCTGGCCGATATGCTGGACGTCGTCGGGCAGAACTACCGCACCAATGAGATTCTCGCCGCGCACGCGCAGAAGCCGACGCGGAAGATCCTGGGCACGGAGAACGCGCACGACCGCGATCAGTGGCTGGCGTTGCGCGACCACGCGTTCTTCTCCGGCGAGTTTCTGTGGTCGGGCACGGACTACCTCGGCGAAGCGCGGACGTGGCCGGGGATCTCGCGCAGCACGGGACTGCTTGACCGGACGAACTATCTTCACGTGCGCGGACTTGAGCGCGAGAGCTGGTGGTCGTCGAAGCCCGTGGTACACATTGCGCGCCGCACCGAGCCGACGCCGAAGTCTCCGACCGATCCCGGCTATGAGCCGCAGCAGAAGGGCGAGGAGGAGACTGTATTCGCCGACTGGACGCCAGAGTCGCTCGCTCCGCACGACGAGAACGTGGAGGTCTACAGCAACTGCCAGAGCGTGGAGCTATTGCTGAACGGGCAGTCGCTGGGGGCGAAGCCGATCAACGAGGATGCATCGGCGCGGACCTGGACGGTTGCGTTTGCGCCCGGCAAGCTGCGCGCCGTGTGCGGCGATGCAGCGAAGACCTCTGAGACGCTGACGACGGCGGGTAAGCCCGATCACATTGTGCTGACGGCTGCGAGCCGTCACGTGGGCAGCCGTTTCGACGATGTCGTGCAGGTGCGGGCTGTGGTCGTGGATGCGAATGGCGTGCGCGTGCCTCGCGCGTCGCAGGAGCTGAAGTTCGCAGTAAGCGGGCCCGGTGAGGTCGTAGCCGTGGATAACAGTGACAACGCGAGCCATGAGCCGTTTCAGGCGACCTCGCGTGCTGCGTATGACGGGACGGCGGTTGGTTATGTCAGAGCGACGAAAGCTACCGGACAGATGCGAGTGACTGCATCGGCCGATAGTTTACGGAGCGGTACTGTGATCCTTTATGCAGGCGAGAGATAACCTCGGGCGCTGGGCGCAATGCCCATCTTTTCGCGGGGGACTGCAAAAGGATGGGCCACGCGGATCCCATACTGCTAGGAATGGTTGATGGTTACGCTCTCAAGCACGACCGGCTTCTTGGGCATGTCTCTGCCGTCGCGGGGGACTTTGCTGATCTTTTCGACGATGTCGTAGCCCTCGGTGACTTCGCCGAAGATGGTGTGCTTGCCGGTGAGCCAACTGGTGTCTGTGACGGTGATGAAGAACTGGCTGCCGTTGGTGTTGGGGCCGGCGTTGGCCATGGCGAGTTTGCCGGGAGCCTTGAAGTGGTGCGGGCTGCCCTTGGTCTCGTCGGCGAACTGGTAGCCGGGGCCACCCATTCCGGTGCCTTCGGGGTCGCCGCCCTGGATCATGAACTCCGGGATGACGCGGTGGAAGATCGTTCCGTCGTAGAGCTTGGGGCCCTTCTTGCCGCGGGAGTTCCACTCTTTGGTGCCTTCGGCGAGGGCGATGAAGTTGGCGACGGTTTCGGGAGCTTCCTTGTCGAAGAGCTTGGCGACGATGGTGCCTTCAGAGGTCTTGAAGGTGGCGGTGATGGGCATTGGAACTCCTTAAGTTGTCAGTTGTCAGTTCTTAGTTGTTAGTAAGAGCGTTAGGGCTGCGTGGTGGGTGGTGTCTGCGGCGCTGGAGCCGTGACCGGTGCGACGGCCTGCGGGTCCGGCGGAATGGGTTGGCCGTCAGGTATGATCCAGACCTTGTTGACGACGACCGGCGTGAGCGGCTTGTCGTCAGGGCTGCGGTCGACGCGCGCGATGGTGGCGACCATCAAGACTGTGTGGGAGTCGCACTGGCCGAAGATGGTGTGCTTGCCGTCTAGCGAGGGCACCGGGACTTCCGTAATGAAGAACTGGCTGCCGTTGGTGTCCGGGCCGGAGTTCGCCATGGCGAGCCGGCCGGGAACGTCAAAGCGCAGCGCGGGAGAGAACTCATCGGCGAAGTAGTAGCCGGCGTCTCCTTCGCCGCTGCCGAGGCGGTCGCCGCCCTGGATCATGAACTGGGGAATCACGCGGTGGAAGGTGGTTCCGTCATAGAACGGCTTGCCGGTCACCTTCTGCAGCGTGACGGGATCGGTCCATGTCTTGCTGCCGGTGGCGAGCCCGATGAAGTTGGCCACGGTGTGGGGTGCCTGATCGCTGAAGAGCTTGCAGGTGAGCCTGCCCATGGTGGTGTCAAAGAGCACGGTCGGGCCGGTCGGGACCGCGGGCGGCTCAACGTGCTCGACGGCGGACGGCGCGTCGGGCAGTGCGGCTGGAGCGGATGGAGTCTGCGCGGAGGCAGAACCGGCGGCAAGTGCCAGCAGCAGAATGTGGAGCGACTTATTTGCGGGATTCATTGCATCTCCTAGGCTAACCTGAATTCGGCCATGCGGGAATTGCCTGACCCTGGTTTCCGCACGGGCAACGCGAGCGCCGCCAGCCGCCTCCAAGTTATGTAGAGGTGAACCATGGCAAGCGGACTCGATTCGACCAAAACAGCAGCACGGCCATCCCATGAGGCGATTGAGAACACCAGCGGAACGGTGCCCGGACTGAACGAGACAGCGCAACAGCGGTTGGACCGCGAGGCGATGGAACTGGCCAAGCGCGGGCAGAACCAGGAACATGTTGATGCGGGCAAAATCCCCGGCAGCCAGATCTTTACAAAGTAAGTTTGCGCGGAGTAGATTTCCGCTCATAAGCAGATGGAGCCCCGCTTGGCGCGGGGCTCTTCTGTTTAAGGCCGCCGCGCAGCTAACGGATTCGCGTGTTGCATCCTCCGTATCTGTCCTGAGCCCCCTTCCCCTGTTTTTCGCTAAAATCTTCATAAAATTGGATTTAGGCTCGGACCTCCTCTGTGAGTGCCGCTAAAATCCTGATTCTAAAGGGCCTGATTTGCAAAATCCTCATAACATTGGAGTTAGAGGTGCGATGAGGCCATGCCGTGGTGCGCCGGTATAGGTCAGGCCTCCGGCCCTCTGATGATCTTTATTGCCTGCTACATGGGGCTCCGCCCCATGCTGGCATAGAACGGGCCTCCGGCCCTGAGACTCCGCTCCCCGCAGCGGGTCAAATTGCCGTGACTTCCACCGATTTCTATTCTAACAATTTGGGCGTATACGGTTGCAGATCTATCCGTCTTGAAATCAGTGGTTTAGAAGATTTTGCTTGACAGATTTTGTAGAGGCCTTCAAGAGCTTAAGAAAGATCCTTCCGTCCTAGCGCGTAAACAGATCCTTAACCTGCTGGATGAAGACGTCGCGGCCCATGTCGCTGATGGCCTCGGTGAGGGGGAGCTGCTTGGGGCAGGCCTGGACGCAGTTCTGCGCGAAGCCGCACTCCTGGATGCCGCCGTCGCCGGCGAGCGCGCGCAGGCGGTCTTCCTTGAGGACCGAGCCGGCGGGGTCCATGTTGAAGAGCCGGGCTTGCGCGATGGTCGCCGCGCCGACGAAGCCGGTAACGTCATTGAACTGCGGGCAGACCTCCATGCAGATGGTGCAGGAGATGCAGTTGGAGAGCGGGTAGCGCGCCTCCTGAATCTGCGGCTGCTGGCGCGGGCCGGGGCCGAGGTTGTAGGAGCCGTCGATGGGCACCCAGGCCTTGACGGCCTTCAGGTTCTCAAAGAGCACGCTGCGGTCGACGGCGAGGTCGCGGACGACGGGGAACTTGGAGAGCGGCGCGAGCGTGATGGTGTCATGCTGCGCGAGC